>Ga0335075_10000414_pt1 | contig 77597 bp, 72 predicted proteins | sample Lox_Sample_24_FD_206723 | JGI IMG/M metagenome (GOLD analysis project Ga0335075, IMG submission 206723) | Soil microbial communities from Loxahatchee National Wildlife Refuge, Florida, United States - Lox_Sample_2.4 | ecosystem: Environmental > Terrestrial > Soil > Wetlands | place: USA... | reverse complement strand
GGAGCAGCCGCCGACCTGGCACCCCGGCCCCTCACCGCCGGACAAGTCAACGCCACCACCAGCCTTGACCGCCACACCGACCAAGGTCCGCTGCCGCGCGCCCAACCGGGACCCAATTATCGTGTCAGTGACGACCGGCGGCTTAGCCGGGGTGGCTGGAAGAATTAGCCAGCCCGGCGTCATAAGCATCGGTCAGTGGCCCGGCGCGCTGGCCATCGAGGGTTTCCCGGATGATGTCGGCATGACCAGCGTGACGCGCTGTCTCCTTGATGAGGTGCAACAGGACCCAACGCACCGACCTCTCCGCATCGGCAGCTTGCGGCTGACCGAGATCAGCCACCTCCGCGAGGATCCGCTCGGTTTGCCTTGCCGTATCCGCGTAGTAGCCGAGCAGGCCGACCAGAGTCTCGTCCTGGTCCATCCGGAAGTCATCCGGCCAATTCTCGACGGGCCACAACCCGGGTAGCGGCTGCCCGGCAATGCCCGCGACCACCCATCGGCGCTCGGTCCTGGCCGCATGCTTGATCAACCCACCGAGCGACAGGCCGCTGGCTGCCGGTGCGGCTCGTGCCTGCTCGTCTGTAAGCCCGAGAACTGTGGCGCGCAGCGCATCGCGTTGCTGCGCGAGAAAGGTGAGCAAGCCGTCACGCTCATCGGTGACTGGACGGGCAAACAAGGGCACATGGCGACCCTAGCCCAGCACACAGCCAATGGCGGGACTAACTGCTTACAGAACGTCTCCTCGGCTTGACCGCATTTTCGTTCGAGTGCTTACCTCCGGGCGGGCGGCCGACCGCCGGGCCCGTTTGGTTGAAGAACGACCTTCCCGGCGATCCCGCCGTCTTGCTTGGCCTCGAACCCCTCCGCCCAGCCCGCTGCCACGTCCACCACGGCGCCCACCACCGGGCGGATCCGGCCCGAGTCGACCAAGCTCGCCAGCTCCGCTAGCTGCGCGCGGTCCGGCTCGACAACGAAGAAGACCGCCCGGCCGCCAATGGGGCACGGAGGCGCTGGATCCACCACCGACACGGCGGCTCCGCCGGAACGGATCATCTTCGTGCATTGTGAGGCGAGATCGCCGCCGACCGTGTCCACGAGCACGTCGGCCTTGTGGGCACCGTTCACGGTGAGATCATCTGCGTCGACGAAGTCGTCGGCGCCGAGATCGAAAACCAGCTGCCGTGCCCAGCCATGCGCTACGGCGACCACCCGGGCACCCGCGCCCCTGGCCAGTTGCACCGCAAGAGTGCCGACCCCGCCGCTGGCCCCGGTGATTATCACGGTATGGCCGCTGTGCAGGCACCCGTGGGTGAAGAGCGCCTGCCAGGCGGTCAGGCCAGCCAAAGGCAAAGACGCCGCTTCCGCCTGCGACGCTGATGACGGTCGGCGAGCCAGGTTGCGAGCCTCCACCGCGACGTAACCGGCAGCCGACCCGTCTCGGTACCAGTCGGTGACTCCGTACACTTCGTCGCCCACAGCTAGTCCCGTGGTGCCGTAACCAAGACTGGCCACAGTCCCCGAAACCTCATGACCGGGAACAACCGGAGTCCGGTCTCTTCCAGCCCTGTCCACCCACGTTGACGGCCAGGAAAGCTCGGTCGGGGTAAAGCTAGCCGCACCCACGGCCAGCAGCACGTCACCGATCCCCGGCCGGGGTATAGGCATCTCCTCGTAGGCAGCCTTCGGACTCTCGCGATCACGCATACGAAGAGCGTGCATGGACATACCAGCAAGATTCGGATGCTCGGGCATGAAGCCACCTCCTCCGAACGGAGACGGAAGACGACCAAACCCTGCCGCTACCCATCGCCTGCTTGCTAAACCCGGATCGTCTGCGGTGCAGCCGGAAGTAGGTACAACCCTTTCGGGAGAGGCCAGGACGTACACTGCCAGCCAGTCCCGACTCAGGGGGATGATCGAGAGGGGAAGGCCTTTTCCCGGGCATTGACGTCATGATGCCCAGCGGCGACGCCACAACCGCCGTACCAGCTTGCCGAGGACCTGCCGGAGGGAGTTGTCCGTGAACACCAGGTCATCGCCAGCCATCGCTGCCGCCACGGCCGCCCTGGTCCTGACCGGGTGTGGAAGCACTGTAAGCACCGGCAGCACTGTAAGCACCGGAACTCAAGCAGTCAGCGACTCGACCTCAAACGCTCCGGCCCCATCATCCTGCCAATCCCAGGCCCTCGCCTGGAAAAGCGGCGGGGGAGCATCCCGCATCGGCGCGATTGTCTCCGACCTGAGCGCCGTCCAGAAAGCCCTCGCCGCAACCCAAGACGCGGGCAATGGCTCATCTAGTGCGGAATCCACCCTCCAATCAGCGGCAGCCTCGCTCAGATCCGACGTGCATACAGCCGAAGGGGCACTGCCCCCCGCGTGCATTCCGGAATTGCGGCTCTCCTACCGGCAGGCGCTCACGGAGTATTCCGACGCGGCCCGCGACTTCGAGAACACGGTGTCGGAGCTGAGAAAAGGCAACGACGGCGTGGCCATGGCGGACGCCCAGGCCGGTACGAACGCAACGGGCGCGGGCGATACCAAGTTCGACGCAGCGGATGCGGCATTGAACACTTTCCTCAACAGCTGAGGCATCGTCCTAGAGGACGCGGATATTGGCCAATCCCGGCTCCCGGGCGCGGGGTGGTGGACCGTCGTTCGATTTCTGCGAGAATCGCTGAGATCTCCGACCCTCGGCTTTAAGGCGCGGGAAGGTCATCGGGTTTGCCGGGCGGCGGCAAGGGCAGCGGCGACGACCCGCGCGACGGTGGCGGGTTCCGGAGTGCCGTCGGCGCCGGTGAACAGCAGGTGTGCGGCGCCGATCAGGGTGGGGGCGAGCGTGCTGATATCGGCGTCCGGAGAGACGCGGCCTAGGTCGCGTTCGGCGGTTAGGTAGCCGGCGACCATGGCGGTGGACTCGGAGACGAGCGGGATGCGGGAGCCTGTTGCGGCCCTCAGGCGTGCGCGCAGTTCGTCACGGGCGATGATCAGGCGGATGAGCGCGAGGACTGCCGGATTGAACAGGTCAGGGAGCGCCTCCGCCAGGTTGCCCGCGACTGTGCCGCTGCCCGCCCTGGCGCGCAGGGTCATCGCCTGGGCGCTGGTCTGTGCGATGCGATCGAGCGCGAGCTCGGTGAGGAAGGCGTCGAAGTCGGCGAAGTGCCGGTGCAATACTCCCTTGGCCACGCCCGCTTCCGCAGTGACCGCGCGGCTGGTGAGGCCGCTGGGGCCGTCGCGGAGCAGGACGCGCTCGGCGGCGTTGAAGAGCTGCCCGCGCGGGTCGCGGATGGCCGTCCCGGTCGGCACTGGTCACCCATCCCTTCCTTCGCCGTCCGCGAACGTAATCATCAAGTGGGCAGGCGCCCGTTTATAGTGGGCGCATGACCACTCTACCGTCAGAATCCGAGGGAACCTCTGGGACGGGCACCGAAGGCGGGACCGGCACCGAAGGCGGGACCAGCACAGGAGGCGGGACCGGGACCGGAGGCTACGACCGGGCGCAGGTAGCGCATCTCCAGCGGCAGGTCGCCGAGGGGTTCGGCGCCGACGCCGGGCGCTATGACCGGGCCAGGCCCACCTATCCCGTCGACCTGGTGGAACGCATCATCGCGGCCAGCCCGGGTCGCGAGGTCCTCGACGTCGGGTGCGGCACCGGCATCTCCGCCCGCCTGTTCCAGGCGGTCGGCTGCCGGGTGCTCGGCGTGGATCCCGACCCGCGGATGGCCGAACTAGCCAGGCAGGGCGGGACCGAGACCGAGGTCGCGAAGTTCGAGGACTGGGACCCGGCTGGTCGCACATTCGACGCGGTCATCGCGGCGCAGGCCTGGCACTGGGTGGATCCGGTGGCGGGCGCGGCGAAGGCCGCCGCGGTGCTGCGCCCTGGCGGTCGGCTGGCGGTGTTCTGGAACGCGTTCGGCCCGCCGAAGGACTTGCGCGAGGCGTTTGCCGAGGTCTTCCGCCGGGTGCCCTCGGACTCGCCCCTCGGCGGCTTCTGGGACAGGCCCGCCATCGAGACCTACCGGGCGGGGTGCACGAGGGTGGCCGACGTTATAAGGCAGTCGGGGGCGTTCGGCGAGCCTGAGGAATGGCTGTCCTGCTGGGAGCGCCCCTACACCCGGGATGAGTGGCTAGACCTGGTCCCGACCACCGGCGGCTTCACCCGGAGTCCCGAGGCCATTCAGCAGAAGCTCCTTGACGGCCTCGGCACCGCCGTCGACGCGGCAGGTGGCACCTTCACCATGTCGTATACGACCATCGCCGCCACCGCCGCCCGGCTGGCCTCTTAGCGGGACGGAGTAGCAGACCGGAGCCGCGGAGTTGAGCTACGGACCTGAGCCGCGGAGCTAACCACAGGGCCGTCTAGGATCGGATTCGTGAACGAGATCTCGGTGTTCCGCCCCGGTGACGTGTCGTACCTGCGAATCGCCGCTCCTGATCCCGCGCGTTCGGCTGCCTTCTACAGCGCGGTGTTCGGCTGGAAGGTCCGTCCGGACGCCGACGCCTTCCAGGACGGCACGGGCCACGTCATCGGCCACTTCATGACGGACCTGCCGGTCGCCGGCGAAGCCGGAGTGGTGCCCTACATCTACGTTGAGGATATCGATGAGGCCCTGGCCCGGGTCACGGATGCTGGCGGCCAGGTGACCACTAAGCCGTATCCCGAGGGTGACCTGTGGGTGGCGATGACCCGGGACCCGGCGGGCAACGCGATCGGCGTCTGGCAGCACGGGCCTCGCTCGTTGTTATACAGCGTTCGTTCTAGAACGATTCTCCTATTCCTGGGACGGCGACCTTCACCAGCGGCCTCCTGCTCGTGCCGAGCGGCTGTGCTCCTGCGGCCGGCCCAAGGGGGCGGCAGGCGTTAATGGGTAATTGTGCCGAATGTCACATCGGAGGACCAGATTGTCTGCCAGGCGATGCCTTGGGACCAGTCGACAGCCGAGACGATGTGATTGTCGCCCTCGTAAATAGCGACGTGGTAGACGTAACTGTTGGGGTCCGAGTCGACGTGGAAGAAGACGAGGTCGCCACCCCAGGCGTCTCTCCTGCTTTCGCGGCGGAAACGCAGGAACTGTTCTTCCGCGGTCCGGGGGATCGACTCGCCGAAGTGTTGGTACACGTACTGGGCAAGGCCGCTGCAGTCAAAGCCTGAGCTGGGAACACTACCGCCGTAGACGTAAGGGACTCGCCCGATGAACGTCTCCACATATGTGGCCGTCTTCTGGTTGAACGACTGCGTCTGAGCGCTGGCCGTCCCGGTGAAAAACGCCAGAGATACTGCCATCGTTCCGGCGATGGTGCCTGCCTTATGTCGGACTGCCACCGTTATGCCTCCTTTTTAGATTCCGGGCTCGGTCGAATGAGCGTCGGGCTACCGCGGCCGACGCAGCGCAGGACCGTTCGAGGTCGCGACAATGATGCGACTGACCCGCTCACGCAGGGCGAGCGCCAATTCACGCTACGAGATAAATGTCCTGTGCTGGAACATCATGCGGGGTTGTCGCCTATTTAGTCCACCGATTCCCGAAATTGTCCCAGGTTATGGGACTTACTTGTGTGCACCTGTTTCAGCTGTTGTCAGGTTTCACATGAGCATAACAAGAAGGTATCTTAACAATCACGGTTTGTGATTTAGAGCACATTTTGTATTTCCAGGTACCGTTCCGGTGTCGCGTTCTTCTGGCGTAAGACCAGGTCAGGACCGGTTTTGTGGCAACTTGACACGATTACAAATTGCCTTCTGGCGGTCGCGCGAGGCGAAACGAGGTGGTCGCGAGCCAGTCCTCGCAGGTATCGAGGTCCCAGCCGGTCAGGCGGGTGATGAGCAGGTAGGTCTCGGCAGCCGCGAGGATGCTGCTCGTTTCGATCAGCCAGTTCAGGTCAACGGCGGGATCGAGCAGGCCGTCGTCGGCCATACGCGTCCAGAAGACGGCGTGAGCGTGCCTGGCCGGCTCGCGGCCCGTAGGGGCGGTCAGCGCCGCTTGTGCCCATTCCCGGCCAAGCACGTCGACATGCTCGGTGGCTCCGACGATGGCCACGTCGACGACCCGCTTGAACAACGCGGCCTTGGTGCCGAAGCGCAGGTAGACGGTGCGCGCCCCCACCCGCGCACGCTTGGCCACCGCCTCGAGCGTCGTCGCGACGCATCCCTCGGCAGGAACAGGTCGGTGGCGGCCCGCGATCATCCGCTGCTCGGGCCGGTCAGCGACTTGTACAGGTCCCGGGCTTGGTATCAGAGCCGTCTGGGTTACCAGGTCCAGATGGAGTTCGTCGAGCACGATCCCGACGGGCACGAGGTCCGCTTCTATACTCTGCAGCACCACACCGAGCCCAATCCCGGCGCGGTCCTCGTCGTCTGCGACCCGCGAGAGAGAGCCGAACGGCACGAGGGCGCCCTGGCCGAGCAGTCTTAGGAGGACCGATGCTCACGTTCGGCGTACTGGTACTTGGCGCCGCCGATCGCCAGCGGGCCGAGGAGTTCTGGTGCGCGGCCCTCGGCTATCAGGTGCGCGAGGGACCATACGGCGGCTGGGCCAGGGTCCTGACCCCGCCTCCGGGCGGAACGGGCACCGTAATCTCGCTGCAGACCAGCCAGACGCCGCCGGAGGAGCATCCGCGCCTGCATCTCGACCTGCACGTAAACGGGGTGGAAGAGCAGGAGGCGGAGGCGGACCGGCTGGTGTCGCTCGGCGCCAGCCGGGTCGACTGGGACAGCTACCCGCACGACCCCGACTTCATCGTCCTGGCCGACCCGGAAGGCAACAGGTTCTGCGTCGTCGATCTCGATCACGAGTACAGTTAGCGGCTCGCCGGCTGGCGCTGTGCATCGCTCGCCGGCTGGGCCGTCATCGGCTGGCCCTGCTTGTACATTTGCGGCGGCTTGTTCCCGGCGGCCAGCCCGCCGTCGATCGGGAGTACGGTGCCCGTGACGAACGACGACTGGTCGGAGCACAGCCACAGCACGGCCTGCGCCACATCGGCTACGCTGCCCGTGCGCCGCATCGGCGTGGACTGAGCGGCCGCGCGCTGGGCCTGCAGGCCTGCGGCCTCTAGATGGTAGGTCAGGATCGGCCCAGGGGCCACGACGTTGACCCTAATGCCCTGATCGGCGTAGTCCAGGGCGGCAACCTTGGTCAGGCCGATGATCCCTGCCTTGCCTGCCACGTAGGCGGCGAGGTTGGCGGTGCCGTTCAGGCCGGCGATCGAGGCCATGTTCACGATCGCGCCCCCTCCGCTGCGCAGCATGGCCGGGATCTGGAACTTCATGCCGAGGAAGGTGCCGCGGATGTTCGTGGCGATGCCGAGGTCGAACTCAACGGGATCGATTTCCGCCAGCGGCGCCGGCATCGGGCCTGCGCTGGCGTTGTTGAACGCCGCATCCAGCCGCCCGAACCTCGACAGGGCCTGTTCCACCAGGTGATGCATCGAGTCCGCGTCGGTAACGTCCAGGGCCGCAGCGAGGGCTTGGCCGCCGCGAGACCGGATGCGGTCCGCGACGGATTCCAGTGCCGCGATGTCGCGGGCACCCAGGACCACGGCGGCGCCGGCGGCGGCGAACGCCTCGGCCGTAGCCGCGCCGATGCCCTTACTCGCCCCGGCCACCAGGGCCACCCGTCCGCGCATGGGCTGGACTGCGGTTGCGGTCTGCTCGGTCATGATTACCTCCTTGGTTAGTGATCTAATCGTATGATATCTAATGATTAGATGTCAACCGGTAGTGGTATGCTAAGCGCCATGGGACGCCCGCTACACGAGCCGCTTGGCTTGCACCTGACCCGGGTCTCGAGAGCCGTCAGCCGCGCCTTTGACGATGCCATGGCCGCCGCGGGCGGATCGCTGCCGGTCTGGCTCGTTCTGATATCGCTGAAGAGCGGGCAGCGAGCCAGCCAGCGGGAACTCGCCGACGCCGTGGGGATCCAGGGCGCCACCCTCACCCATCACCTCAACGCGATGGAGTCGGCCGGGCTGGTCACCCGGCGCCGCGACCCCGATAACCGCCGCATGCACCTGGTGGAGCTGACCCCGGCCGGGGACGCGCTGTTCCTTCGCTTGTTCCAGGCCGCCACGGTCTTCGACGCGCAGCTGCGGACCGGGCTCACCGAGCACGATGTTGGCCAGCTGGAGGCGCTGCTTACGAGATTGCGCGACAACGTCGGCTGAGGCGCTTCAGGCGGCGGCGCGGAGCTCGGCGAGGTCGATGCCGAGCCAGTCGTACAGTCCGGCCTGGCCCGTCCGGGTCACGGTGACGATGCGGCTGGCCTCCCTGGTGGCGATCCAGCCGCGCTCCACCATCGCGGCGTACAAGGCCGCGCCCAGGCTGCCCGCCAGGTGGTAACGGCGCTCGCTCCAGTCCAGGCAGGGCCTCACCAGCGGCCGGGTGCGGCGCTCAAGTCGGTCCACGTCGATCCCGAGGCGGCCGAACTCCGCCTCCCCATCCGTCTCCATCCGGTAGCCGCCGTCCTCCTCGGCCAGCACCCCCCGTGCTACCAGGGCCCCGGTAACCGACACGCCGACCATCCCGGCCAGGTGGTCATAGCAAACGCGCGCCCAGCGCAGGCTCCGCGCGCGGGTCGCGTCGCCCAGCGTGCGGACCTTGGCGGGCGGCGCGAGTATGGTGAGGACCTCCAGCGCGTCGGCCACCGGTGTCGAGGCGATCGAGTACAGCCGCTGGCGCCCGCTGGCCTGGGCGCGAACCAGCCCCCCCGCGACGAGCTTCTTGAGGTGAGCGCTGGCCAGCGAGCGCGAGATGCCCGCCGCCTCGGCCAGGGCCGAGCCGGACTGCGGCGTGCCGCCGAGCAGAGCCAGGAGCATCTGCGCGCGATGGCGGTCGGCCATCAGGCTGGCCACGGCGGCAAGGTCGGCGTCGGGGTCCACGTTCCCACCCTAGGGGATGCACAGTCAAAGCTGGATTTGACTGTTCGGGCGTTAGCCTCGAGGTCATGGTTACGACCACAGCCAGCCGTGCCGGTACCGCAGCCTGGGTGAAGATCGCGGTCGCTATGTTCGCGGTCGGCTGGGGAGCGAACCAGTTCTCGCCGATGCTCATCGTCTACCGGCACGAACTGCGGCTCGGCGCGGGCACGGTGGCCGGCCTGTTCCTGGTCTACGCGGTCACCCTGATACCGGGCCTGCTCATCGGGGGGCCGGCTTCCGACCGCTTGGGCCGGCGCCCCGTCGTGCTCCCGTTCGTGGCGCTGTCCCCGCTGGCCACGCTGCTCCTGGTGCTCGGCCCGCGGTCGCTCGCGCTCATCACCGCTGGCCGGGCGCTGGCCGGGCTGTGTTCCGGCGTGGTCTTCGGATCGGCGACCGCGTGGGTCCAGGAACTATCGCACGGCACGCAGTCACAAGGCACCTTGTTGAATGGCACCGGGCAGAGCGCGCGGCGGGCGGCCATGGCGCTGACCGCAGGCTTCGGGCTCGGCCCGGTGGTCGCGGCCTTGCTGGCCCAGTGGGCGCCCGATCCCGAGGTTCTGCCCTACCTGCCGCACCTGGTGATCGGGGTCGCGGCCGCCCTTGTCGCCTGGTCGGTGCCTGAAGGCCCGGGTTCGCGCACGTCCGCAGAGGTCAGGCTGCCCCGCAGGTGGCCGCCGGCGGCGGTGCGCACCCGGCGGTTCTGGCTGGCGGTCGCGCCGGCCAGCCCGATCGTGTTCGGGTCGGTCTCGCTGGCCATCGTCGTGCTGCCGGAGGACGTCACCAGCCCGACCACCCTGTCGGCCGGTTTCGCCGGCCTGATGACCGCGCTGGCGTTCGCGGCCGGGGTCGGCGTCCAGTCGGCGGCCCGTCGGCTCGCGAACCCGCTCGCGGGCGACGTCGCTGGCCTGTGCTGCGCGGCGGCAGGCGCAGGTGTCGGTGTCGCCGCGGCGGGCGGTGCGGACCGCGTCCTGGCGGGCGTCTCGGCCGTGCTTCTCGGCCTGGCCTACGGGCTCTGCCTGGTGTCGGGGCTCAGGCAGGCCGACCAGATGGCCGGGCCGGGCGAGCGCGGTGCGGTGGTCGCGTGCTATTACACCCTCGCCTACCTGGGTTTCGCGGTGCCGTACCTGGCTGACGGCCTTGGTGCGGTGTTCGGGAAGGCGGGCGCGTTCGGCGTACTGGCCGCCACGGCGATCTTGCTGGCCGCGTGGACCACTGGGTACGCGGTCAGGCTGGGCTTGGTCGGCCAACCCCAGCGCCGGGCCGGGGTGAGGGCATGCAGCGACGTCCGTTCGGAATAAAAGCTAATGAGTCGGCCTGCGCGGCCTGGCAGGACGGGCACCAGAAGGTGACCCGGTCCTGCTGTCCTTCGGTGCGGATCGGCGTGCCGCAGCGCCGACACGGACGGCCACGTCGGCCGTATACCCAGGTCTCCTCGCCGCGGCGCCAGTTGCCCGTGGTGACCTGGCCGATCCGTTCCTTGTTCGCGTCCAGCAGGCGCCTGGCCAGTTCTGCCAGGCCGCCGAGATCGGCCACGCTGCCGACGCGCTGCCAGGGGTTGATGCCGCGCAGGAACAGCACTTCGGCCTTGTAGAGGTTGCCGATGCCGGCCAGGGCATGCTGGTCGAGCAAAGCCTCGCCGACCGGGCGGTCAGGCTCGGCGCTCAGCCGCCGCACCGCCTCGGCGCAGTCCCAGTCCGGGCCGAGCAGATCCGGCCCCAGATGCCCGATGACCCGAGCCTCTTCGCTGGTTCTGATCAGCTCGACGACACCGAGTTGGTAGCCGACCGCCTGCCAGCCGTCGTTGGCCAGGACCAGCCTGATCCGGTGACTGTCACTGATCCGCTCGGCCGCGGGCCGGACCCGCCAGGAACCTTCCATGCGGAGGTGGGTGTGCACGGTGAGGCCGCTGCGGGTCCGGGTCAGCAGGTGCTTGCCGCGGGAGACGGTCTCGGTTACTTCGTCGCCGGTCAGGTCGGCGGTGGCCAGCCGTGGGACGCGGAAGTCGCTGCGGGTAAGCTTCCGCCCCGCCAGCGCCTCGTGCAGGCGCCGGGCGGTGTACCAGACCACGTCCCCCTCGGGCATGAACCTAGTGTGCGCGATGCCGGCGCGTGTGGCTCAGCGGCGGCCGTGCTCCTGGGGATAACGCGGGCTGCGTTGGCCGTCAGTCGGCGGGTACGCGTGACGCGAGCCCTCGCTCCCGCCGCCACTTGCCCGTCCGGGACCCCGGCCGCCGTTCCCCCGCCGCGGGTCGCCGACCGGACTGGCATAACCAGCTGGATCGCCATACCCGTACATTTCGCCGTAGGGAGGGGTGTTCGCCGCGCTGCCCGCGTTCCCCGGCTGGGCCGTCCCGCCGCGAGGCTGCGGCGGGTATGGATTGGCGGCCTGGGGCGGATAAGGCGTATGGCGGTCGGTGCCGCCATAGGCGCCGCCCTGGCCCGGGGCCGAGCCTGACCGGTGGGCCGGGCGAAGCTGACCGGCACGCGGCGGGTCGGTCCGGTACCCGTCCTGGGCGCGCGGATCTGACCGCGGCGAGTCGGACCGCGGCGAGTCGGACCGCGGCGAGTCGGACCGCGGCAAGTCGGACCGCGGCGAGTCGGACCGGGCCGGGCCGGTCCCGCGGGCGGGCTGATCGTACTGCCGGAACGGCGGCACGCCGCCGGGGTACCCGCCAGTGGCCTCCCGGGTCTCAGCCACGCTGAAGATCTGTGTGTCCTGGGATGTAGCGGCTTCGTACTGGTCGCGGGTGAGGTCAGGTCGGCGCGGGGACTGAGACTGATGAGAACGAGTCTTCGGCCTGAGCGAGTACGCCGGGCTGGTCAGCGGATCCTCGTCCGGGCTCATACCGGCGCCCTGATAGGCGGTCCGGGCCGGCTGGGTTGCGTTCGGCGACGGCTGCGCCGGTGGCTGCGTCGGTGGCTGGACCGGCGGCTGCGTCGGTGGCTGGACCGGGCGTATCTCGGTCCGGTCGTCACCTGAGCGCAGTTCTGGCAGCGGTCCGGCGTTGGGCCGCCTCCGGGCGCCGCCGTCAGGCTGGGCCGTGCGCGCGGTCGTCGCGAGTGGCTTGTCCGCCGCCAGGTCGTCCCAGAACTGCTCATCGGAAACGCCGCCGAACGCCTCGGCCGGCCACAGTTCCTGGTCGACGTCTGCTCCCTTGCGCCAGGCCATGCGCCGCCGCGACTTCGGCGCCGTATCCGCGTCCCCGCCGGGCAACGAGGCCGCGCCGGGCAACGAGGCCGCGCCGGGCAAGGGCGTCGCACCGGCCAAGGAAGCCGCACCGCGCGAGGACGCCAAGCTGGGCATGGCGGCGGTGCGCTCCGAAGCGGGGCGGGGCCCGGTGTCGGCCCGCCTTCGCTGGGGCCCGGTGTCGGCCGACCTTCGCTGGGGCCCGGTGTCGGCCCGCCTTCGCTGGGGCCCGGTGTCGGCCCGCCTTCGCTGGGGCCCGGTATCCACGAGCCTTCGCTGCGGCCCGGTCAAGTCGATCATGGTACTGGACCCGGCGTCAGCCTCAGGCCGCCCGCGCCCTGGCGATCGGGCCGGGTAGTCGTCGGTCCACTGCTCGCGGGCCGGGGACCGATGCGGGACTCTGCTCCGATTACCGGGCGACCGGTCACCTGCGGGCCGGCCGGCACCGCGCCGCGCCGCCTCGGGGCCCCGGGAACTGCCCGGACGCATGCTGAAATAGAAGGCCGCCGCTATGCCGGCAAGTCCCGCGATGGCGAGTCCCGCGACCAGGATCATGGTCTCCATCCAGAATGCTGGGCCTGGCGACGGGTGCGAGGGGCGCAACCCAAGGCACACGCGGCCGATACGCGAGCCTTCCCTCGTTATAGCGAGTGCGCCCACCAACCCGCTTGATCATCATCGATTCTGACTCACTACCCAGCGGCGTGTCACACGATTGAAAAAGTTCCGTCAACAGATGATTACGAAATGTATCAGTGCGCTCACGGGTACCCTGTTACCGTTTTTCTCCCGCGCCCGATTGTGTGGGCTGCGATCTCGGCCAATACGTTGGGCAAGGGGGAGCCATTTGGCAGGCTAACCCAGCTGTTCAGCGCGTATACCGTGAAACGGTACATATGTGGCTGACCGCTTGGACACGGCGCGTCGTAGCTCGCGGTCCCCGCGCTGTTCATTGCCTGGCGCGCCCCCGTAGGCGGCGAGCCTTCCTGGATATCCGTGGTACCTGGTCCGATGTCGAACACGAGCCAGTAAATGTACGGCGTGATCGGAGCCGAGGCGTCGTCGACCACGAGCGCAAAGCTCTTGGTACCGGCCGGCGCACCGGACCAACTCAGTGGCGGGTTGATCTTGTTGCCATGGCAGGTGTACTGCCTCGGGAGGAGGTTCTGGATGAATTCCTCGCTGGTCACCGACAGCGTTCGCGGCGCGACCGGCGCGCCCTGGCCGCAGCCGGCCACGACCAGGGCCGCCGCCAGCGCCAAGACGACGGCCGCGAACCTGGCCGGCGGCGCCGGGGGTCTACCGCCGCGGATCCGGTCCTGGCCTGATGTCACGCTCGCTCCTGTTCTTGCCGACGGTTGATATTAAAACCTGTCAGGTAAGCAAGCGTAGGGCGGCACGGCGAGTCGGCCGGCCGGGGAAAATGGGGTTGTGAACGAGGGATACGGATGACCGGAGAGGACGGATGCCGGACGCGCTGAGCATCGGGCTGCTCGGCCCGCTCCAGTTGCGGGACGGTACGGGGCGCACCGTCCACGTGGGGGGGCGCCAACTGCGCGTCCTGCTGATCCTGCTCGCCCTTGATGCCGGGCGTGTCGTGTCTCCGAGCGCGCTGGCCGACCAGATCTGGCCCTCCGAACCGCCCGCCAACCCAGGTAACTCCCTCCAGACGCTGGTCTCCCGGCTGCGAGCAGAACTGCGCCAGGCGGGCCTTGATCACGTGATCGAATCGCACCCGGCCGGCTACCGGCTGGCGGTGCGCCCGGACGCGGTGGACGCGGTGGCCTTCGAGAGCCTCACCGCCCGGGGCGGCCGCGCACTGGCCGATGGCGACCCGGAGCAAGCCGCGGCGATGCTGCGCGCCGCGCTGCAGTCGTGGCGCGGCCAGCCGCTGGCCGACGCGGCCGGCTACGACTTCGCCGATGCGGCGGCGGCCAGGTTGTCTGAGCTGCGGTCAAGCGCGCTGGCCGACCGGATCGAGGCTGACCTGGCCCTCGGCGAGGGAGCAAGCCTCGTCGGCGAGCTCCGGGGACTAGTGTCAGCCGATCCGCTGACCGAACGACCCCGCGCCCTGCTGATGCGCGCGTTGTACGCCGCGGGCCGCCAGGCCGAGGCCCTCGAGGTTTACCATCAGGCCCGCGAACTGCTGGCCGGCCAGCTCGGCGTCGACCCCTCGACTCAGCTCGAACAGGTTTACCTGCGCATTCTCCGTCGTCAGGAGGGGGGCGGGGAAGAAAAGGTACAGGCCCGTTCGTCTGAAAATTCTTTTGATGCCGAACGAGACGTGGTGCCAGCCCACGGCCCCATCATGCCTCTCTTGGCGCCGAGCCCGCTGACCAGCTTCGTCGGCCGGGACGCCGAGGTGTCCCAGGTGCTTAAGAACCTCGGCTCAGCCCGCCTGGTCACGCTCACCGGTCCCGGCGGAGTGGGGAAGACACGGCTCGCCGCCGAGCTGTCCGGGCGGCTCGCCGGAGGGGCGTGGTTCGTCGAGCTCGCGCCGGTCACCGATCCGGCGGAGGTGGCCTACGCGGTCCTCGGCACGCTCGGTGTCCGCGAGCGCGTCATCGCGCCCAGGTCGGGCGGTCCCCGGACAGGCCCGCTTGACCGGCTCGCGGCAGCGCTGGCCGACCGCGACGACGTGCTGATCCTGGACAACTGCGAGCACGTCATCGAGGCTGCGGCCGCGCTCGCAGGCCGGGTCCTCGCCGCCTGCCCGCGAGTGCGGATCCTGGCCACTAGCAGGCAGCCGCTGCGCATCGACGGCGAGACCCTCTGCCCGGTCCTGCCGCTGCCGGTGCCGCCCCCGCAGATACCGCCGTCGCACGTCGAGGGATCCTACGAGTCGTTCGCGTCGGTCCGGCTGCTGCGTGACCGGGCGGCGGCCGTGCGCCCCGACTTCGAGCTCGACACGGGCAACGCCGCCGCCGTGACCCGGATCTGCCGCGCGCTTGACGGGATGCCGCTGGCCATCGAGCTGGCCGCCGTCTGGCTGCGGGCGCTGACGCCCGCCCAGCTCGCCGAGCGGCTGGATGACAGGTTCGCGCTTCTGACCGGGGGCAGCCGGACCGCGCTGCCTAGGCACCGGACGCTGCGGGCCGTGGTGGACTGGAGCTGGGACCTGCTCGAACCAGCCGAGCAGGTGCTGGCCCGCAGGCTCGCCACCTTCCCGGCCGGCGCCACACTGGCCATGGCGGAGCAGGTCTGCGCCGATGAGCTGCTGCCATCGGCGCAGGTGCTGCCCGCGCTGTCCGGCCTGGTCGACAAGTCGATCATCGCCGCTGGCCAGGGCGCGGACGGAACGCCGTCCCCGCGCTACCGGATGCTGGAGACCGTGCGTGCCTACGGCCTCGAGCGGCTGGCCGAGTCCGGCGAACACGACCGGGTCCGTGACGCCTTCACGTCGTGCTACCTGGACCTGGCCGAGACGGCGGACCCGAAGCTCCGCGCCGCCGGGCAGCGCCGCTGGCTGCGTGAGCTTGCCGCCGAGCAGGACAATCTGTACGCCGCGCTGCGCTGGGCGATCACGCGGCGGGACACGGACACCGCGCTGCGGTTCGTGCGTGCCCTCGGCTGGTACTGGCAGCTGCGTGGGCAGCCGGGCGAGTCCGAGGAGCTGGCCAAGGCCGTGCTCGGGCTTGAGCCGCGGGAGCGGTCCCCGCGCATCGCCGAGGCGCGCATTGTCTGTGCGCTGACCGCGGCCGGCTCCTCTTGGGAGTTCCAGTCGGTGCAGGCCCCATTGGCCGCGGCCGTGGCCGATTTCGCGCAGCTAGCTGGGGGCGAGGCGCCGTCCAACCCGCTCGCAGTGGCGGCGGAACCGATGCTGGCCCTGGCCGACCGGGATCCGGAACGGGCGTTCGCCTTGTTCGACCGGTACCTGACCGCGCCGGACCCGTGGGTGCGGGCGGGCGTGCCGCTGATGCGCGGCTCGTTCCGCCGCATGCTCGGCCACGTCGACGCGGCCGAGTCCGACTACCGGGAGTCGCTGGCCGCGTTCCGCGCCCTAGGGGAGTCGTGGGGGGTCGCCTCGGTGCTGATCAACCTGGCCGACCTCGCGCAGGTCAAGGGAGATTACGCAACGGTGATCGCGGCCCTGGAGGAGGCCGGATCGTGCGGCCGGGAGCTTGAGTGGTGGGGGGATCTGAACTACATCAACGGAATGCTCGCCGCGGTCCGGCTCAGGACCGGCGATCTGGATCGCGCCCGCGAGGACCTTGAGCGAGCCGAGCGCAACGCATCCGACCGCAGTGTGAGCCCCAGTGACATGTCGGCCTGGCTGAGCCTGACGCGTGCGGAGCTGAACTGGCGCGAGGGCGACCTGGCCGCGGCCGCCCGCAGCTGCGCCAAGGCCCTGGCCTGGGTGGAGGCGAGGCAGTCGCCGTGGTGGGACGGGATGCGCGCGCAGCTGCGGGCCAGGCTGGCCATGGTGGTCCTGCAGGACGGGGACGAGGCACGCTGTCGCGAGTTGCTCGCCGCCGCGTTGCACAGCGCCGCGGACTGGGTGGAGCGCCAGATGCTCGCCATCGTTATCGACGCCATAGCCGTTTTCGTGCTCGATACCGGCGAGTCCGACGGCTTGCCAGAGCGCGCTGCCGCGGCGGCCACCCTGCTGGGGGTCGGCCACACCATCAGGGGCGCCTTCGACGAGGGAAGCCTGGATGCCCCAGCGGCGCGGGACGCCGCCCGCGGCGTGCTCGGCGAGGCGGGGTTCGACGCCGCCTACGAACACGGTCGCGCCCTCGGCTGGGACGAAGCGCTCGCCCTGGCCGAAGGCGCGGTAGTGGAGCCGGCTGGTCAGGTCTTACGCCGGTAGACACGGACCGCGAGCGGGGCGAAGACGACAAAGATGCCAAGCGCCCACAGCAGCGACCGGACGGCCAGGATGCCGACCGGCCCCCCTATCAGCAGCCCGCGTTCGGCCCCGGTGAGCGCAGTGATCGGGTTGACCTTCACGAATGCCTGCAGCCAGCCTGGCATGGTATTGGTGGGCACGAGCAGGTTGCTGCCGAACACCAGCGGGAACATGCCGAGGAAACCGAACAACTGCACGCCCTGCGGCGTCTTGGTCAGCAGGCCGATGAGCGCCGAGAACCAGCACATGGCCAGCGCGAACAGCAGGAGAAGCAGGCATCCCGCGGCGGCGGCCAGTGGCGTGGTTTCGATCCGGAATCCGAGGATCATCCCGAAGCCAAGCGTTACCGCGACCGAGATCATGTACCGGACCATGTCGCCGAGCACGGCACCGGCCAACGGCGCCCACCGGGCGATCGGCAGGCTGCGGAACCGGTCGAAGACCCCGGTCGTGATGTCCTGGTTGAGCATCAGGCCGGTGCCAAGCGTGGCGAACACCACGCTAAGCACAAGGATCCCGGGCAGGGAGAACTGCAGGTACTTGTGCGTGCCGCCGGAAATGGCCCCGCCGAACACGTACGTGAACAGCACCAGGTACATGATCGGCTGCAGGCTCAGGCCGAACACGTCCTCCATGTTCGTCTTGATCTTCAGCACGCTGCGCCAGGTCAGCGTGAAAGTATTCCGTAGCCCGGTCCCGGGGCCGAGCCTGCGCGCCGGAGCCTGGACGGCCGGCGTTTCCGCGAAGGCGGTCATTTGGTGTTCTCCAGTTCACGGGTCTTCGTGTCATCGTCATCAGCCCGGTGGCCGGTCAGCGCGAAGAAGACCTCGTCCAGGCTCGGCTTGCGCAGCGTGAACTCCTCGAGCTCGATACCCCTGTCATCGAGTTCGCGGACGACGCGCGGAAGCAGGGACTTGTCCGTCACGGGCACGGAAACCGCGCCCGCCGCGGTGTCGGTTGCCACCTCCGCTCCGGTCAGCGATTCAAGCAGCGCGGCCACCTCGGTCAGGTGGGCCGGGTCGGACGGCGCGACCAGCAGCAGCTGGCCGCCCGTCCTGGCCTTCAGCTCGTCCGGCGTCCCGGTCGCGATGACCTTGCCGTGGTCGATGACCACGATGTCGTGCGTCAGCTGGTCGGCCTCGTCCAGGTACTGCGTGGTGAGCAGCACCGTGACCCCCTCCGCGACCAGTGCGCGGATCATGGCCCACACGTCGGTGCGGCTGTTCGGATCCAGCCCGGTGGTGGGCTCGTCCAGGAACAGGACCCGGGGCTGGCCGACCAGGCTGGCCGCCAGGTCCAGGCGGCGGCGCATCCCGCCCGAATAGGTCTTCACCGTGCGCCCGGCGGCGTCGGACAGCTCGAAACGGGCCAGCAGCTCGGCCGCCCGGGCCCGGGCCGCCGGCCGCGGAAGGCCAAGCAGCCGGCCGATCATGATGAGGTTGTTCGTACCCGACAGCCCCTCGTCCACCGAGGCGTACTGTCCGGTGAGGCCGACCAGCTGGCGGACCTGGTGAGCGTCACGCAGCACGTCGTAGCCGCAGACCCTGGCCTGCCCGCCGTCGGGCCGCAGCAGCGTGGCCAGGATCCGGACCGCGGTCGTCTTGCCCGCTCCGTTGGGGCCGAGGAGCCCGAGCACCCGGCCCGGCCGGGCGACCAGGTCCACCCCGGCCAGCGCGGTGGTCTTACCGAACCGTTTGACCAGCCCGGTCGCCTCGATGGCGTTTACCGCGTCATATCGCATGGACTCCATGGCCCCAGCCTGAGCCATGGCGCTGTCAGATCGCGCACACCCTCCTGTCAGCCAATCGGTCGCTCTGACAGCGTCCGGTCAGTCGCGCTGGCGAGAGCTGCCGAACATGATCTCGTCCCAGGAAGGGACCGAGGAGCGCCTGTTGCGGGCCGCCTTCCGGCTCTGGCGTTCCGGGTGCTCGGCGGCGGGCTCGGCCGAGGGCTCGGCCTGCGCGGCGGCATCGGCCCGCCCGCCGGCGGCGGCCCGCCCGGCGACGTCGGCCCGCGCGGCGACGTCGGCCCGCGCGGCCGGGGGAGCGGTCACGGTTTCAGCCGCCGCGGGAACGGGCGGCCGGTCATTGCGTGCGGAGTCAGTTCGCGCGGAGTCACTGCGTCCGGAGTCAGTTCGTGCGGAGTCACTGCGTCCGGAGTCACTGCGCGCGGAGTCATTTCGCGCGGAGTCCGCCGCGGCGATCAGCGGTGCTTCTAGCGGTTCGGCGGAGGTGGCCAGCGGCCACGAATTCCGCTCGGCCGCGGGCGAGCGAGTGCCTTCTCTCCTGGTCTCGGCAGGCGACGCTGACCGAGCGGGCGGTGCGGGCGGCATGTACTCGGTGCTGACCGGGCGGGCCGGGCCAGGCCGCAGGCGCGGGGCCAGCTGGGTGACCGTCGCCTCACCCGGCGGCGGCGCGAGCTGGGGGGGCTCGGCGCCGGGCAGGGACATGCGCGCGGCGTTGTCGTCGGCGGGCAGCACATGGCGGCGACGCGGGTCGAAGACCCATTCGGCCACCCGCAGCCGGTCGCCCAAGGTGAACATAAGCTGGACCTGCCAGCTGCCGTCCCCCCGCTTCTTTGCGTCCCACTGCGCGTCGTCCGGGTCGACGCCGATCGCGCTCAGTCGTTCGGCCACGATCTCGCCCAGCCGCGGGCCCGGGGCGGCGGGGATTGAGTCCCCGTGGCGGCGAACCGACGCCGACTGTGCCTGGTCCGCCATGTAGGCGCGTTCGGCCAGGACCGGTCCCTCGAACCAGCGGACGCGCTCGATCGCGATGCCGGCGGCGTCCGCGATCTCCTCCACCGTTTCCCCGGCCCGGATTCGTGCCTGGATCTCCTTGGGTCGCAACGGGCTCTCCACTTCGATCTCATACTGCGCGAGCCGGGAGGTCTGGCCCAGGGCCACCGCCCTGAGCCGCTCGTCTATCGGCAGCGTGAACCTCGCACTTCGCCCGGGGATGGCCAGGACGGCGTAACGACCGTCCTCGCTTACCGCGACGAAGCGCAGTTCCTGCATCGTCGTCCCTTCCGTTCCGACCCGCGAAAGCCCGTCGGTGCTTGCCTCATCCGTGCCCGCAGGGTCGGTCCCGCCGCCGTCCGTTGCTGGCGCTTTCCCGGCGTACTCTAGCCCAGCGGCCAGCTCCGAGGCGGCGGACTGGTCCACGTTCATGAGTCTGTCTGGTCAGGTACGCCATGGCCAGCACCACGCACGGCATGTCCTGGGTTAATCGCGGCAAGCGAGACCCTAGATGTTCGCTTACAGAAGTATCTCCGGTATCCTCGAACGTAACATGTTCGTTTATAGAAGTATCCTGCGCGAACCGCCCCGGCCTGCCGTGGTGCGTGAGAGCCCGCGTGCTCCGTGGCTGGCGGTCAGTGTCGTCTGCTTCGGCGCCTTCATGGGCCAGCTCGACGCCAGCATCGTCACGATCACGTTCCCCGCGATGGAGCGCGACTTCGGCGCCCCGGTCGCCGCCGTTCAGTGGGTGTCCCTGATTTACCTGATCGGCCTGGTCGCGATGCTCGCCCCGGCCGGGCGGCTCGGCGACGCGGTAGGCCGCAAGCTCGTGTACACCTATGGTTTCGTCGTGTTCACCGCGGCCTCCCTGGCCTGCGGCCTGGCGCCCTCGCTCGGCACCCTGGTGCTGCTTCGCCTGGTCCAGGCGGCCGGCGCGGCGATGCTCCAGTCCAACAGCGTAGCCCTGGTGACTACCAGCGCGCCGAAGTCAAGGATGCGCTTCGCGCTCGGCGTACAGGCGGGCGCCCAGGCAATCGGCCTGGCGCTGGGACCTACCCTGGGCGGCCTGCTCACCGCCACGGTCGGCTGGCGCGCCGTCTACTGGGTGAACGTTCCCGTCGGCCTGGTGGCGATTTGGGCGGGCCGCTACCTGCTGCCGCGAACAAGGCAGTTCAGCAGGCTGGAGAAATTCGACTGGCCCGGCACGCTGCTGCTGGTTGGGTGGACCAGCGCGCTGCTGCTCCTGCTGTCCGCCGCGTCGGGCTTGAGCCTGCCGGCCTGGCTGGCCGCGCTGCTCGCGGCTCTCGGCCTGGCCGGCGTGGCCGCGTTCGTCCGGCGGGAGGTCAGCATCGGACACCCGCTGATACCGGTCTGGCTGCTCCGCTCCGGGCCGCTGGCGCGCGCGCTGGCCGGCGCGGCGTGCGGGTACCTGACCCTGTTCGGGCCGCTGGTGCTGATCCCGCAACTGCTCGGCCGCCACGTCGGCAGCGAGGCCCGGACCGGTCTGCTGCTCTCCGCGCTTCCACTCGGGTTCGGCCTGGCCGCGCTGTTCGGCGACGCGGTGCTGCCCAGGGCATGGGATGACCGTCGGCGCGGCTTCGCCGGGGCCGTACTGACCTGCGCGGCCATGTGCGTGTCGGTCTTCGTTCCGGTGAGGGTGACGACCGTGGTCCCGCTGCTCGCGCTCGCGGGCCTGGGGCTCGGCATCTTCGTGCCCGCCAACAACACGATCATCATGCGCAGTACCGCCGACTCGACCGCCTCCCTGCTAGGCGGCCTGGTCAACATGGCCAGGGGGATAGGCACGACGCTTGGCATCTCGCTCATGGCACTGGCCCTACACCTGGGGGAGGTGGCTGGCTCCGGGCACGGGTACGCTGGATCCTCGCAGGCGCGGCCCGCGTTCATCGTGCTCACCGTCGTCTCTGCCGCCGCAGCCGTGATCGCGCTGACCGGCCGCACGCGGGTGGCGGCAGACGCCCGAAATCTCAGGGAGGCGGACCCGTCAGGTGGCTTCAGCTGAGGGCAACCTAGCCCAAGATCAGCTCGGGCGGGAGCAGATTGGCCCCGAGCTTGCCGACATCGTGTCCCGCCTCCGCCGGGCCATGCGCCGTGCTGCGCGCGCAGCCGACCCGGGCCTCGGACTCTCGGTGGCGCAGCTTGAGCTGCTGTCGTGTATGGCCGAGCACCCCGGGATCCGGCCGACTCAGCTGGCCCGGATGCTGCGGCTCGCGCCAAGCTCGGTGGCGACGCTGCTGAGCGTGCTGCAGTCGGCCGGCTACGTGACGCGGACTCCAGGGGGCCCAAGGGGTCCGGGCGGCCCGGCGGGCGGCGAAGGCGTTGACCGGCGCACGGTGAGCCTTGACCTGTCCGAGCAGGGCGCGGCGGCAGTGAACCGCTGGCACCGGGTCAACGAGGGGATCATCCAGGCCGCGCTGGCCTCGCTGCCACAGCGTGACCGGGCCGCGCTGGGCGACGCCGCTCCGGCGCTGCGCGACCTGACCACCTCCATCGACGCCCTGGCAGATTAAAATACAGCCGGTTGAAGCACAGCCGACTAACCAGGCCGGCGTGTCACGCGAGGCGCGGTTTGTCACACACGGCGCGGTTTGTCACACACGGCGCGGTTTGTCAGACACGGCGCGGTTTGTCACACGCGGCGCGGCGTCAGCGGTTCGGCGTCCCGCTTGGTGCCCTCGCCGCCGGGCCGCGCTTCCCCCGAGCCGAGCCGCGACGGCCACCAGTTCCACCGGCCAAGCAGCATGACCGTGGCCGGCACCAGGACGGTGCGGACGATGAAGGTGTCCATCAGCACGCCGAGCGCCAGGCCGATTCCCACCTCGCGGATCTCGCTGCCGCCTGACTCGCGGCCGCCCGCGATCGCGAACACCGTGAACGTACCGGCCAGCACCAGGCCAGCCGAGGTTACGGTCGTTCCGGTAGCACCTAGTGCTCGTTTGACTGCTTCTCGTAGTGGGAGTTGGTGGGCCTCCTCCCTGATCCTGCTCATTACCAGGATGTTGTAGTCCTCGCCGAGCGCGAGCAGGAAGATGAACATCAGGAACGGCAAGATAAAGGTCAGCCCGCTTTGCCCGCCGATCACTATGAAGATTATGGCGGACAGCCCGAGGGCGGCGAAGAACGACAGCGCCACAGACGCGATCAGGTAAAGCGGCGCGATCAGCGAGCGCATCACCAGGCACAGCAGCAGGCCGATTACCACGATCGCGATCGGGAAGACGTGCACCAGGTCGCTGTCGGAGATCTGGCTGATGTCATAGAAGGCAGGTGCCTCGCCGCCGACCCCGTACGCGGTGGCGTGCAGGGTCTTGGCCGCGGCGGTCGCCTCGGTGCGGACCGAGGGCACGGCGTTCATCGCCGCGGTGGTCGACGGGTCGCCTGCCTTCAGTCCTGTCTCGAACTGGATCGTCCGGCCGTCCGGGCTGACGTACTGCGCGGTGGCTCGGTAGAGCTGATACTCGCCGGCCGACACGGGGCTGTTCGCGGGTCGAGCCGTCGGCAGCGCCGCCGGGTTCCCGAGTGTGGCGTGGAGTTTGGCGTACTGGGTGGGCGTCAGCGTGACCCCCGCCGGGTTCAGCGGGCCGACGACGCCGGTGAACAGTCCGCTGCCGGTGAGCTGACTGGTCGCCGCGGCCACCGGGGCCGGGTCGTCCCAGACCGGGTCGGGAAGCTTGTAGACCAGGTTCGTCGGGTTGGCCGAGCTGGACGGGAAGTGCTTGGCCAGCAGCGCGGTGCCTGCCGCGGAGTCGGTTCCGGCGGGTGCGCTGATCGCACCGCCGAACCCGCCTGGCGCGTAGCTCGCCACCCCGACGGCAAGGGCGCCGAAAATGACGACGCCGATGACCAGCGGTATTGCGGGCCTGCGCACGACCCGCGTCGCAACCCGGCCCCACAGGCCAGCCTTGCCCGTGCCCGCCCTCGTCTTGCTCGGCCAGAACACCGCCCGGCCGAAAACGGCAAGCAGCGCGGGCAGCAGGGTCAGCCCGGCTAGCAGCATGGTGCCGATGCCGATGGCCAGCGGCACGCCGAGCTGGGAGTAGATCTGGAAGGTCGCGGCGAGGAGCGATAGCAGCGCGGCGATCACGGTGAAGGCGGAGAAGCTGATCGTCTCGCCGACCCGGGTCACGGCCGTGCGGACGGCCTCCTTCGGCTCGGCGCCCTCCCGCAGGTTCTCACGGACGCGGAAGACCAGGAACAGCCCGTAGTCGGTGCCGGCGCCGAGCACCAGCACGATGAGCATCAGCTGCGCGATGACGGAAACCTTGAGGCCCGCGTGCGCCGCCTCGCCGACCAGCGGCCCGGAGATGGCCACGGCGAAGAACGCCGGGAGCAGCGTGATCAGCGGCGCCAGTAGCGACCGGAAGATCAGCAGCAGGAGCACCAGGATGAAGATCACCGAGAGAAACTCGACCTGGTTACCCGTGTTGCCCGACTTGGCCTGCTGGTCGACGTTGATCGCGACCTGGCCCGCCAGGTGTACCTGCAGGCCGGCCGGCTGCCCGGCCTTGGCGATCTGCGTGCGCAAGTCGTCCACCAAGGTGGTCTGGGCCGGCTGGTTGCTCTGGCTGACGTTGGACAGCACCTGAAGCTGATCGGCCTGCCCGTCCGCCGACCGGCCCAGGTCATGCACGACGACAACGGTCGGCACGGTGCTTAGGTCGTGCTGCAGGGCACTCAAATAGGCCGAGTCGGCCGCGGTCAGGGTTCCCTGGCTGACCGCGGCGACCACCGGCACCGGGGTCAGGTTCGTGCCCCCGAACGGCGCCGCGAGTACCGCCGCCTGCTCGCTGGGCGCGCTGGCCGGCAGGAAGGCGCTGTTGTTGCCCTGCGTGACACTGGCCAGTGACGGCAAGAACCTCGGCACGGCGATCGCCGCGATTACCCATGCCGCTATGACCAGCCAGCGAAACTTGACGGCGAAAGCGCCGATTCCCCCGAAGATGGCGTGAATGCGCACCCGGCCAGCATATTCGCTGGCAGCATTGATCCCGTCGGCAGGTTGGCCGGAACACGCTGCTGCTTACTCCTTTGGGACACGCGCACGGAGCCCATGACGTGCGGCGCGGTCGGCCGTAAGCTTGCCGTCTGTGAACCACTAAGGGGTTGACGAATATGCGTCATCTGATCGGTGTGGTCCTGGCCATCGTCATGGCCGCGGCGGTGTTCTTCGCAGCCTCATGGGGTTACCTGAAGTTGCTCATCATCCCGGCCAGGGGCGTGCTGCCCGCCGGCGGCGGGTCCCTCATCCACGATCACGCCGTCCTCGAGGGGTTCGGCGTGCTGCTAGCCGTCGGCCTGCTGGCCGGGCTCCTGATAGCCCTGCCGGTGATTTCACCGCTCGCGTCGGGCCTGCCTGGCCTCGCGCTGCTCGCCTGGACCGGTCTTTACCTGTTCAGCGTGCGGCACGCGGTTCAGTACATCCCGCTGAAGACAAGGGCCTACGGCATGGGATTCGAGGCCATGCTCTTCGACGGAGTGCTGGCACTGGTCGGCCTGGCCATGGTCATCCCCTTGTTCGTCCCGTCCCGGTGGCGGAGCAGGCGCGCCGACACCGGGCTCGAACCATACGAGTCGGTCCCGGCTGCCTACTCTGACCCGGCCGCAACCGCGACCATGGCCGACGGCGGGCTCCTGGCCGACTGGGCCGAGACCAAGCCGCAGCCGCCGGTGCGTCCCACCCGCACGCAGGCGCCCTGGGGTCCCGCCGAGCCCAGAGGTGAGGCCGGCCAGGGGAGCCCGCCGGACTACGGCTGACCGGCGGCTTCAGCCAGGCCTCACTGCCTCATTCCCGTTCGCGCAGCCATACGGCCAAGTGCGCGGGTTCCAGCGTCCCGTTCACCACGCTGGCCAGGTCGGCCCGGACCGCATCGAGGTCCACTTCGTCCTTGAGCCGGGCGGCGAACGCGGCCACCGTCATGTCCGCGTCGTAACGGGCCCGGTTGAACCGGCGGTCCACGACCCGCTGCACCCGCCGCCGCAGCGGATTGAACGCCGCCGCCGCGGCCAGCGTCGAGGCGGCCACCGCCACCGACGAGGACAGCGTAAGCACGTGGGTGGAAAGCAGCACCAGGCCCGCGTAGGAGGCGACGAGCAGCCCGGTCACGACCGCGTAGGCCAGCGTCCGGGAGATGACCCGGTCGATCTCGTACAGGCGGTACCGCAGGATCGCCACGCCCATCGACACCGGCAGCGCGGCCACGCCCAGCCAGGCCAGGTTGTCCAGCCACTCCGCCACCGCCGAAGTGGGACCCGAGGTGCTGAATTCCAACCCGACGACAACGCAGGCGATGGTGACGGCAGCGCCGCTGGCCAGCCACTTCAGCTGCAGGCGCCGTTCCCCGACGCGCGCCGCCAGCTCAGCACGTGCCGGCAGATGAAGCCAAGCGCCAGCGCGAGGCCCAGGAGCAGGGTCAGGTGCTCGACGGCCTTGAACCAACCCGTGGGATAGTCAATAGCGGACAGCCCGCCCGAGGCGTCGACCTTAACCGGGCGGGCGGCGAGCGCGCCCGCGGTCGCCGCCGCCATCGCGGCGAGCAGGACGGCGTACACCGCCCAGAAGGCCCGCATGGCCCAGCGCGACGACGCCGACGGCAGCTTGCCGTCAGGGAACAGCAGGATCACCGCCACGAACAGGACCAGGCCCGCGGCCCACACCGGATCCAGCGCCAGCGCCGCCGGGCCGAACGGGACGTGGTGTCCGAGGCGGTAGACGAAGTACGCGTAGTCGCCGCCGTCGTTGCTGACGAACAGGCAGACCGCGGTCAGCAGGAACAGCCAGCCGAGTGGGTTGCTCGGAAGTCGCCGGGCGACCACCACGCCGACCGCCGCGCACGGGATGCCGATGACCACGGCCACGACCCCGTTGCCGAGCTGCCCCGAGAGCAGCGACAGCGGGAGCGTTGCCGCCAGGGACAACGCGGCCAGGCCGCCAAGCACGGCCACCCCCACGGCCGGGGCCCCTATGCCCCGGGATGGGCGGCGCCAGGCCGGGCGCCGCCCTCCCATCGGCGTCTCGTTCACGGTGACCACATTAGGAGCGAGCCGTTCCGGAAACGTTACGGGCTCCGCCGCGGTCCTGTGGGCGCGGGCTCAGGCGTGGTGGAACTGCTCGGTCTCGGTGGAGCCCGCCAGGGCGACCGTCTCGGCGTCCGGCGAGATCGCGGACGTGACGAGGTCGAAGTAGCCGGTGCCCGCCTCGCGCTGGTGCCGCGTGGCGGTGTAGCCGTGCTTCTCGGCCGCGAACTCTGCTTCCTGCAGCCTGACGTAGGCGGGCATGCCCTCCGCGGCGAAGCCGCTGGCCAGCTCGAACATGGAGTGGTTGAGCGCGTGGAAGCCGGCCAGCGTGATGAACTGGAACCGGTAGCCCATCGCGGCAAGCTCCTTGCTGAACTTCGCGATCGTCGCCTCGTCCAGGTGCGCGCGCCAGTTGAAAGACGGCGAGCAGTTGTAGGCGAGCAGTTGGTCCGGGTATTCGTCCTTGATCGCCTCGGCGAACTCGCGGGCCACGTCGAGGTCGGGAGTGGAGGTCTCCATCCAGATCAGGTCGGAGTAGGGCGCGTAGGCCAGCCCGCGGGCGATGCAAGGCCCGATCCCGTTCTGCACCCGGTAGAACCCCTCAGGGGTGCGCGTCCCGGTGAGGAACTGCTGGTCCCGCTCGTCCATATCCGAGGTAAGCAGCGACGCCGAGTGCGCGTCCGTCCGCGCGACCACGAGCGTCGGCACGCCGCACACGTCGGCGGCCAGCCGGGCGGCGTTCAGCGTCTTGATGTGCTGACTGGTCGGCACCAGGACCTTCCCGCCCAGGTGGCCGCACTTCTTCTCCGAGGCAAGCTGGTCTTCCCAGTGCACTCCGGCCGCGCCGGCCGCGATCATCGACTTCATCAGCTCATAGGCGTTAAGCACGCCGCCGAAGCCGGCCTCGGCGTCGGCGACGATCGGCGCCAGCCAGTACGGGGAGTTGCCCGTCTCGCCATCCGCCGACTCCGACCAGGTGATCTGGTCGGCGCGCAGCAGCGCGTTGTTGATCCTGCGCACTACCTGCGGCACCGAGTTGACCGGATACAGGCTCTGGTCGGGGTAGGTCTGCCCGGCCAGGTTCGCGTCCGCCGCCACCTGCCAGCCGGATAGATAGATGGCCTTGAGCCCAGCCCTGACCTGCTGGACCGCTTGCATGCCGGTGACCGCGCCAAGGGCGGTGACGGCATCCTCCTCGTCAAGCAACCTGCGGAGGCGCTCGGCACCCAGCCTGGCCAGCGTGAATTCCTCCTGCACCGTACCCCGCAGCCGGATAACGTCCTCGGCCGAGTACGTCCGGGAGGTGTCCTTCCAACGGGTGTCGGTCTCCCACTCCGCGCTTAGCCTGGCTGCCTTATGGCTGATCGTGTCCACTGTTTGCCTTCCTCACAATGCTGGGCGGACGTCTCCACTCAGCATCCAGGCAGTGGCGGCGGTGGGGTAAGGCTGGAGATCATGAAAATATTAGGAATTTTCCAAACCAGCAAGATACACTGAGCTTCACGATGAAAAATAGCCAGAATTTGGTCCAGACCGATGGTATAGACCTTGTAACCTTGGGTCAACGACTGCGGCACGTGCGCCGGGCCCGGGGTCTGACGCTCACTGAGCTTGGGCAGCGGGTAGGCCGTGCCCCGTCCGCCCTGTCCTTGCTGGAGAACGGGCGCAGGGAGCCGAAGCTCTCGCTGATCGAGCAGCTGGCCGCGGCGCTGTCGGTGCCGACGGCCGACCTGCTGAGCAGGCAACCGCCGAATCGCCGGGCCCAGCTGGAGATCGCGCTCGCCGAGGCGCAGCAGGATCCGTCCTACCGGCGCCTTGGCCTGCCGCAGCTCAAGGTCGGCGCGCGGGTTCCCACGGATGTTCTGGAGCACCTGGTCGCGGTCGCGGCGGAACTGCGCGCCCAGTGGTCCAAGCCGACCGCCACCCCGGAGGAGGCCAGGGCCGCCAACGCGGCACTGCGCGACGCGATGCGGGAGCGGGCCAACTACTTCGAGAACATCGAGCACGAGGCGGCCGCAGCGCTGGGCGCCGGCGGCTACTCGGGCGGCGCGCTGTCCCAGGGCATGCTGGTCTCGGTGGTGAGCCGTCACGGCTTCGCCGTCCGGTTCGTCCAGGACCTGCCGCGGTCGGTGCGGTCGCTGACCGATCTGCGGAACCACCGGATCTACGTCAAGCAGGAGCCGGTCGGCGCGGATTCACCGCGAGCCGTGGTGCTGCAGGCGCTCGGGCACTTCCTGCTTGGCCATCAAGTACCCAGGGATTTCGCCGACTTCCTGCGCCAGCGCGTGGAGGCCAACTACTTCGCGGCCGCGGTCCTGATGCCGGAAAGCGCGGCGGTACCCGTGCTCGAGCGCGCGAAACACGACAGGGACATAGCGGTCGAGGACCTTGTGGACCTGTTCTCCGTGTCTTACGAGATGGCCGCTCACCGGTTCACCAACCTCGCCTCCCAGCACCTCAACCTGCCCTGCCACTTCGTGAAGAACGACGCGAGCGGCATTATCTACAAGGCGTACGAGAACGACGGAGTGCTGTTTCCCGCGGACCCGTCGGGCGCGATCGAGGGCCAGCGGATGTGCCGCCTGTGGTCGGGCCGTCAGGTGTTCGGCGCCGCCGACCGCTTTTCCCCGTACTACCAGTACTCGGACATCCCGTCAGGCACCTACTTCTGCATCGCCCAGGTCGACCCACGAGCGGACCAAGGGTTCGCCATCACCTTCGGCGTGCCGTTCGAGCATTCCCGCTGGTTCCGCGGCCGCGAGGTGACGACAAGGATGCGCTCGGCCTGCCCGGACGGGGAGTGCTGCAGTCGGCCTCCCGCCGCACTGGCCGAACGGTGGGAGGGCAACGCCTGGCCGTCGGCGCGCGCGCACGCCCACATCCTGTCCGCACTGCCGGCCGGCAGCTTCCCCGGCGTCGATGACGCCGACATCTACGAGTTCCTCGACCGGCACGCCAAAGATTAAGGGCGGCTGACGTAGTAGCCCAGGCCCTGTACCCGGTAGATCAGACCCTCACCCTCGAGGATGCGCATGGCCTTGCCGACCGTCTGGCGGGAGTGGCCGTAGTCGCGGCGCAGCACCGCGATCGGCGGGAGCCGACCGCCCGGAGCGAGCGTCCCGCTGGCGATCTGCTCCCGGATGAGCGCGGCAAGCCGCATATAGGCGCGCGGATCTGGCTGGAGGGCTGCGGTCATGTCCGGGATCGTACACGATGGATGTCGTAAGTAGTCGACTATTAACGGACAATCACGGTTAGTCCAGATCGGAGGCGCGGGCGCAGGAATGTCAGTGCTGTGGCCTACCCTCGCGGAATGGACATCATCCTGATCCCCGGTTTCTGGCTCGATGGCTCGTCGTGGGATGACGTGGTCCCCGCCCTGGAGCAGGCCGGCCACCGGACGCACCCGCTGACGTTGCCCGGCAAGGAGTCCAAGGACGCCGACCGCTCCGAGATCACCCTGCGCGACCACGTTGACGCGGTGGTCGCCGTGATCGACTCCCTCGACCCAGCCGACGGCAAGGTGGTGCTCGTCGGACACTCCGGCGGCGGCGCGATCACCCATGCCGCGGCCGACGCGCGCCCCGGTCGCGTCGCCCGCGTCGTCTACGTCGACAGCTGGCCCCTCGGCGAAGGCGGGGTGATCAACGACGAACTCCCGGCCGAGAATGGCGAGGTCCCGCTGCCTGACTGGTCGTTGTTCGAGGACGAGGACCTCATCGACCTCAACGACGACCTGCGTGCCGCGTTCCGCCAGCGCGCGATCCCGGAGCCAGTGCACGTCACGAGCGACCCGCAGCACCTGTCCGACGAGCGTCGCTACGACGTCCCCGTCACGCTCATCGCGTGCGAGTTCCCCACCGATACGATCCGCAAGTGGCTCGAGCAGGACCATCCTGCCGTCCGGGAACTCGGAAAGATCCGTGAAGTCGATCTCGTAGACCTGCCCACCGGCCACTGGCCGCAGTTCACCCGGCCCGGGGACCTCGGGCGCACGATCCTAGCCAGCGTCGGCCCCGCCCTGTTTCATGATCATGGGTAGAAATGGGCAACAGTTGCCCAAAACGACCCATGATCATGGTATGCGCCCGGAAGCAGGCTGAAGTTAAGGCATAGGGGACGTAACGGACTTAGGTTGGAAGGGCGGATGCCTCGTGGTTGGGTGAGCCCGCCTGGATCAGGCGCTCCAGCCTGATCAGCGCGCTGCCGAAGTCCCCGCCGTCCCCTCCGGGCAGCTCGATCCCTTCCTGCGTGAGCGCCGCGCCCCAATGCTCAAGGCCCGTACCCAGGTCCCGGTAGCGAGCACCGGGCTCGAGACCGGCCAGCCGCAACCGACGCGGCCTGGCCCCGAGCTGATGAGGCCCCCACCAGCCGAGCGCGACGACCCGCGCCCCGTCACTAGCGACGTACTCACTGGCGCCGAACGGCCCGTCCTGCACCGAAGCGACCCGGAACAGCCGCCCCCGCTGCACGACCGGCCTGATGTCCTTGTAGACCGCGACCAGCTCGGCCGCCTCGGCCAGCTCCGCGTCGCTCCAGTGCAACAGGTTGCCGCCGATTCCGAGCGCGCCCGCCATGGCCGCGTGGAACCGGAAGCTGAGCGGCAGCCGCCTTCCGGTCAGGTAGTTCGGGCTGTCGGTGACCCAGGCCATCATGGCCTGCGGCGTGTAGGCCTGCGTGAAGCCCTCCTGGATCAATACCCGGTCCCAGGCGTCGGTGTTGTCCGAGGTCCAGACCTGGTCCACGCGCCGCAAGATGCCCAGGTCCACGCGTCCGCCGCCGCCGCAGCACGACTCGAAGTCGACCCCGGGATGGACGGCCCGCAGCGCGTCGAGGATCGCGTACAGGCTGGCGACGTGCTCCACCCAGGCGCGTTCCGGGTTGGCGCCCGCCTCGGCGGGCCAGCCCGGCTCGGAGAACGGCCGGTTCATGTCCCACTTGACGAACTCGATGTGGTTCTTGGTGAGTATCCCGTCCAGCGTCGTGAACACCCACTCGGCCACATCCGGCCGCGCCAGGTTCAGCACGAGCTGGTTGCGGTGCTCGGACCTGGTGCGGTTCGCGAAGTGGTACACCCAGTCCGGGTGGGCACGGTACAGGTCGCTGTCCGGGTTGACCATCTCCGGCTCCAGCCACAGCCCGAACCGCATGCCGAGGCCGTTGACCCGCTCGATCAGCGGGCCGAGGCCGCGGGGGAATTTCGCCGGATCGGGTACCCAGTCACCCAGGCCCGCGTGGTCGTCATTGCGCCCGGCGAACCACCCGTCGTCGACCACGAAGCACTCCACGCCGAGCGGCGCGGCCAACTCGGCCAGGCGCGCCTGCCCCTCCTCGCTCACCTTGAACGAGGTGGCCTCCCACGAGTTGTAAAGCACCGGCCGCAATGGCGGCTCCCCGCTGCGCTCCGTCCGCTCCGTGACCGTCCGTTCCGTGACCGTCCGCCCCGTGACCGGGGCTGACCAGCGTGGCGTCGCGGTAACGGTCCGGTCGCCGCGCCCCAGAACGTGCGTTCGCTGCCACGCGTGCCACTCACGGCTGGCCGCGCCGAACCCCCCGGCGGTATACAGCGCGGCGAACTGCGGCAGGACCAGGTCCAGGCCCGGCGCCAGGCGCTGGGCCCAGTCGAAGTCGTTCCATCCCCCGCAGGCGTGCACCTGCCCGGTCGGCGTGGTCTCGAACACCAGCTTCCACGACCCGCTCCAGGCCAGCGCCCCGCTCCATACCTCGCCTGATTCCTCGGTGGCCGTGCCGCCCGGATCGAGGGTGAACCAGGGATTGAGCTGATGGCTCGTGACGCCCCGCCTGCTCTCCAAGACCATCTTTCCCGGCGTCAGCGTGGTCCGCGTGGGCTGGGTTTCCGCCCCCCAGGCGCCGTGCAGGTAGCGCAGCCGCCAGTCGCCGCGGTCCGGCAGCCACCAGTTCGCCGAATGGGCCTGGCGGACCACGATGGGCGCGTCCTGGCCGCGATGGCGCAGCGTGGCCCAGCGCTCGAGGACGTCGAAACCGTCGTAAACGCGGTAATGCAGGGTCACCTGCAGCGGGTACGCGGTATCGACCAGGTCGATCTCCAGAGTGGAGACCGGCGCGGAGCGCGTGACGCGCTGATCTGCGAAGCGCCACTCGATCCCGCGCGTCCCGTCGGCAAAGTCGACCTTCAGCGAAGGCTCGTCGTAACGCGGGCCGCCCCAGGGGACGTACTCGTCGGGCTGTGCGCGAGCCAGGCGGCGGTCCCGCCGCTCCTGCTGAGCTCGGTTCGCCAGGCCGGCCAGGACCTGACGGCGCAGCGTCGCTCCCCAGTGCAGGTGAGCCAGGGCCGTCCCGTCGTCCGCGAGCGCGAACGCGTAGGACGTCGAGCGCATCTCCACCAGCCACGCGCCCGCGGCCTCGTCGTGCCATATATCTGCCACTGCTCACCTCGATGGCTCGTTAGGTCAAATTCTTTTTTGAACCGAACGGACGGTGGCTCGACGCTCCCGCCACCACCCAGCCGCTCACCCGACGGCCCGCATTTCTGACAGCTATCATCCTGTCATGTTAGGATACTACGGTGTCGGAAGACGAGGCCCTGGTGCTCGAACGCCCGGGCGAATGGTGCGTCCGGGCGGTCCCGCCTACCGCTCCAGGTGCGGGCGAGGTTGTCGTCCAGGCTCTCTATGTCGGGTTGTGCGGGACGGACCTGCACATCGTGGCCGGCCGCCATCCGCGGGCCCGCTTGCCCCTTGTCCTCGGCCACGAGATTCTCGGCGTGGCCACCGGGGGCAGGTGGGCCGGCCAGCCCGTCGTCGTCGATCCCACGATCAGCTGCGGCCGTTGCCCGGCGTGTGCCCGTGGTGACGATCACGTGTGCCAGAGCCTGCGGCTGGTCGGGGTCGACCGGCCGGGCGGCCTGGCCGGCCGCCTTTGCCTGGCCGAGGAAAAGCTGCACCCCGTCCCGGCCGGGCTGGCGTTGACGGCTGCCGCGCTGGCCGAGCCGCTTGCGGTGGCGGTGCACGCCGTCGGCCGCGCCGGGCCGTATCTGGGCGCGCGCGTTGCGATCCTCGGCGCGGGACCGATCGGGCTGCTCACCGGCCTGGTAGCCCGGGCTGCCGGGGCCCGGGCGGTGCTGCTCGTCGAGCCCGCCTCGGCGCGCCGCGAGGTGGCCAGGCGGCTCGGCTTCCCGACCGCCGCCCGGGCCGGGACGGTCTCGGACACCCTGGGCGGCGAAAGCGCCGACGTGGTCTTCGACGCCGCTGGCGTACCGGCCTCGGCCCGCGCCGCCACGCGGCTGGTCCGGCCCCGCGGAACGATCGTGGTCGAGGCCATTCACGGCGAGCCCGCCGCCGTGGACCTGGCCGCCGTGACCTTCGCGGAGATCACCGTGCTGGGCGCCCGGGTGTACCGGCCGGCCGATATAGAACTGGCCCTCGGGCTGCTTGCGGCCGGCTCGGTCGACGTGACGGCCCTGATATCGGAGACCGTGGATCCGGGCGATATTCCGGCGGCGCTTGGCCGGCTGGAGCGCGGGGAATCGGTCAAGGCGCTGGCCCGCTTCGCTCCTGGCTACGGATGACAACCATCAGACACGAAGGAAGGCGACCATGACTCAGGTGGTGCTGACCGGCGGCAGCGGCAAGCTCGGCCGCGCCTGCCTCACCGAGCTGCTCGAGCACGGCTACTCGGTCACGAACGTCGACCTGGTGCGTCCGGCGGACGACCCGAGCCCCTTCGCCCGGGTTGACCTCACCGACATGGGCCAGACCATGGAGGCCCTGCACCAGATAGACGACAGGCACCGCGGCGTCGACGCCGTGGTCCATCTCGGCGCCGTGCCCGCCCCGGGCTGGGCCCCCGGCGCGGAACTGTTCCGCAACAACACGGTGAGCACGTATAACGTCTTCGCCGCCGCTCGCCACCTGGGCATCAAGAACGTGGTTTCCGCCTCGAGCGAGACGGTGCTCGGGCTGCCCTTCAACACGCCGCCTCCCTACGCGCCGGTGGACGAGGAGTACCCGCCGAGGCCGGAAACCGCGTACGCCCTGTCCAAGACGGTGGGCGAGGAGATGGCCAGGCATTTCTGCCGCTGGATGCCGGATATGAAGATCATCAGCTTGCGCTTTTCCAACGTCATGCTTACCGGGGAGTACGCCGAGTTCCCGAGCTTCGAGGAGGACCCGGCCAGAAGGAAATGGAACCTGTGGTCCTACATCGACGCCAGGGACGCGGCCCAGGCCGTTCGCAAGGCGCTGGAGGCCCCGCTGACCGGCGCCGAGGTCTTCATCATCGCCAGCCCCGACACCGTGATGAGCCGGCCGATCGCCGAGCTGATGGAGCAGTTCTACCCGGGCGTGCCATGGCGTCACGAGGTCGGGCCGCACGAGTCGATGTTCTCTACCGCCAAGGCCCGCCGCCTGCTTGGGTATGAGCCCAAGTACACCTGGCGGTCAGAAGTGGCCTGACGCCCCCCGGGTCAAAAGATCCCGTCAGAAGATCGAGCGCATCCTCCCGCCGTCCACGGTCAGGACCAGTCCCGTCAGGTAGGCGGCGGGAGCCGAGCAGAGGTACGCGACCAGGCTGCCCAGGTCCGAGGGCTCTCCGACCCGCCCGAGCGGGATTTCCTTGGCTACCTCGGCCCTGGCCAGGTCATCCACGTCGATCCCGGCCCGACGGGCGGGCTCGATGAAGGGCCCCCGCAGCCGGTCGGTCAGGATCCGGCCGGGAAGCACGGTGTTCACCGTGATCTGGTCTGGAGCCAGTTCGTCGGCGAGAGTCTTGGCCAGCCCGGCCACCCCGGCGCGGAGGCTGTTGGACAGGATGAGCCCAGGTATCGGCTCCTTGACCGAGCTCGATGCCACGTTGATGATCCGCCCGGCGCCGCTGGCACGCAGGTGCGGCAGGGCGGCCCGCACCATGCGGACGACGTTGAGCAGCAACAGGTCGAAGGCGGACTGCCAGGCCGCATCGTCGAAGTCGGTGAACCGCCCGCCCGGCGGTCCGCCGCTGTTGTTGACCAGGATGTCCAGCCCGCCGAAGCGCTCCGTAGCCGCCCTAACCAGCCGTTCGGCGGTGCCGGGGACCGCTACGTCCGCGGCCACCGCAAGCACCTTGGCCCGGTGCTCCGCCGCAATCTCACCAGCGGTCCGCTCTATGGCCTCCCGGTTGCGGGATGAGATGACCAGATGGACGCCCTCCGCGGCCAGGGCCTCGGCGATGCCCCGGCCGAGCCCGCGGCTGGCTGCGTTGACAAGCGCCACCCGGCCGCCCAGTTGGAGGTCCATCAGCGCGAACCTCCAGCTCTCAGGCGATGATCGGGGCTACCGGGATGTAATGCGACGCGCAGAAGTCTACGTAGCGCTTGAGCTTGGTCTCGGCTGTTTCCACATAAGCGATCCCGCCGCCGGCGGCGATGTACTCGATCGGCCCGTGCATGGAAAACAGGGTGATCGTCTCCTCCTCGCCAACGGTCGTCAGGGTATGCACATCGCCCGCCGGCTCGTACACATATCCGCCGGGCCGGGCCGTCCATTCGTGCTCCAGGTAGCGCCACTGACCGGTGAGAATCCAGGCTTCTACCGGCGCGACGTGCCGGTGCAGGTTGATCGTGCCCCGCCTGGTCACCCGCAGCAGGTTGGTCCAGGTGCCGAGCTCGGGGGAGATCCGCAGCGGGCGGAACCAGACGCCATCCGCCTGCGGAACCCAGGGGATCTCCTCGGGGTTCAGCAGCCGATCGCCTGTGGACTGGTCCTTTCCCCGGGCGATGATCCTTTGTCCCCGAGACGCCGTGTCGTCAATGGTCATGCTGCCTCATCCCGTGGTAAGTGCCCGGCCCGCGGCTGCCGCGAGCCGCGGGCCGGGCGTGGTGTGCTAGCCGGGCTAGCCGGCCCCGGCCGCGGACAGGTCGTGGTTGGCGTCATTGGCCGCCGTGGTGATGTTCGCCGATGTCTGGGCCAAGGTGCCGGGCCCGAGCCAGATCGGGCCCATGTCCCGCTGCATGTCGGTCAGGCCCTGGTTCATGCCTGGGGTGTTCGGCCAGTCGGTGAGGTTGCCCTTGGACTCGGTGAGGAAGCCCGACATGTCCACGCCCTTCGCCGCCCAGTACGCGGCGAACAGCGGGTCCAGGCTGGGGATGGCCGGCCAGATGTAGCCGCCCTGGCCCATGATCTTCTCGGAGGCCGCCGAGCCGAGCCACTGTTCCAGCTCCCAGGCCTGCTGGAAGTGAGGCGTATGCGGGTTGATGGCATCGATGAGGCCGTTGAACACGCTCCATGTCCCGTCCGGCCCGGCCGGCAGGGGTATCACCCCGATCTTGAACTTGCCGCCCACATCGGCGTAGGTTCCGGTGGTCTCCCAGTCCCCGCCGATCTGCATCGCGATCTTGCCCGCCGCGAACAGCGCGTTGTTCTCGCTCGACGGATCGGTGGCGTTGGATCCAAGCTCAGACCCCGGCACCAGGACGTGCCACTTGTACATCAGGTTGCGGATGAACTGGAAGACCTGGTCCGCGGCCGGGGTGTTGAAGGCGACCGTGGATGCGAACGCCTTGGGGATGGTGAAGACGCCGTCCTCGGCCAGGAAGTTTCCCCAGCCCGTCTGCATGGCGTTGTCGAGTTCTGCGCCGTAGGTGGCGACGTCATTGGGGTTGAAGTTGGGTGAGGTGGCGTTGACGCCGTTTTTGTCGATGGTCGCTTCTTGCAGCACCTTCAAGAAGGAGCCGCCGTCGGTCGTATTCCACGACCAGCTGGTGGGAACCGCTATGTGGTGCGCGGCGAAGTAGTTCTCGTTGTAGTAGACGGCGATCGTGTCCCAGTCCTTCGGCAGGCCGTAGATCGCGCCATTGTAGGTGTGCAGCGAGACCAGCGACGGGATGTACTGCGACATGTTGATGTGCGCCTTGGCGATGTCCGGGGCCAGGTTGACCAGCAGTCCGTCTTTGATCCAGGTGGACAGCCAGGGGGTGTTCACCCAGAAGATGTCAGGCCCGGTGCCTGAGGTGAATTCCGCCTGCAGCTTCTCCTGGTAGTTCGGGTAGGGAATCTGGACGACGCTCACCGTGATATCGGGATGGGACTGCTCGAAGACGGCGATCGATTTCTTGTAGCCGACCTCCTCGTTCGGATCCCACAGCGCGTAGGTCAGGTGCACCTTCCCCGACGACGATGGTGAGTTCCCGCCGGATGAGCAGGCGGCTATCCCGCTCGCAAGCATCGCGGCGACGGCCACGGCGACAAGCGACCGGGATACGGGTCTTAGCTTAGGCATAGGCATGCTGTGGCCTTCCTGGACTATCACCGGATCTGGGTAATTGATATCGACCGTATGATCTGCTTCTGGAAGACGATGAAAACCACCGCCATGGGAACCAGCGTGATGACCGAGGCGGCCAGCGAGTAATTCCACTGGGAATTCATGTTGGACTGGAAATTCGCCAGGCCTATCGTCAGCACGTAGAGGCTTTGGGAGTTGGTTACGATCAGCGGCCAGAGAAAATTGTTCCAGCCGAAGACGAACGCGATGAGGGTGGCGGTGATGATGACAGGTCGCGACAGCGGTACCACGATCTGGCGCAGGATCCTCCATTCGGAACACCCATCGCAGCGGGCCGCGTCGATCACTTCCTGCGGGATGTTTCGGAAGAACTGCCGCATCAGGAAGATCGTGTACGGGGCGCCGAAGACGTAGGGCAGGAAGATCGCATAGTAGGTGTTCAGCAGGTGGGCCTCGCGCATGATGGCATAGAGCGGGATGATCGTGACCGCGTTCGGCACCATCAGTGTGAGCAGGTAGAGCCAGAAGATCTTGTCCCGGCCGGGAAAGCTCAGCCGGGCGAAGGCGTAGGCCGCCAGCATGCTGAAGAACACTTGGCCCAGCGTGAGCACCACGGTCACCAGAGCGGTGTTGCCGAGGTAGCGGTAGAAGCCCCCGTCCTCGAAGTCGTGCGTGAAGTTGGTGAGGTACAGCGAGTTCGGCGGGATCCAGGCGGGCTCGCTGAAGATCTTTCCGATCGGCTTGAACGCGGCGAACAAGGTGAACAGGTAAGGGACAAGGAACACGGCCGCGATGACGGTGAGCACGAGATAAAAGACGGCCAGCCGGCCGGCGCGAGTGACGGGGAAGCCTTTCATACCGAGTACTCGTAGGTCGTCCTGTTCTTGAAGAACAGGAACTGGCCGATGGTGAAGGCGAGGATTACGCCGAAAAGCAGAACCGACATGGCCGCTGCCTCGCCCAGCCTGAAGTCCATGAACGCGACCTGGTAAATCTTCAAGTTCAGCACCTCGGTGCTGTTGCCTGGGCCGCCCTGGGTGAGGACGTAAAGCGTGTCGAAGACTTGGAACGAGCCGATGACGCCGGTGACGAGGACGAAGAGCATCGTCGAATTGATCAGCGGCAGGCTGATGCGGAAGAACTGCTTGAACGGGCCTGCCCCGTCTATTTCCGCCGCTTCGTACAGCGTCTTCGGTATGGCCTGCAGGGCAGCAAGGAAGAACAGCATGTTGTAGCCGACGTACTGCCAGATGTTGACCAGCGCGACGACGGGCATCGCCAGCGTCGGTGAAGATAGCCACTGCGGGCCGGCGATCCCCACCTGGGCCAGGAGCGCGTTGATCGCGCCGAGCTTGGGATCGAATACCCAATACCAGATCACCGCCATAGCTACCGGAGTCGAGAGATAGGGCGCCACGAACAGCACACGGTAGAGCCCCATCGCCGGAAGCCTGCGGTTGAGCATGACCGCCAGGCCAAGGGCCAGCACCGTTTGCAGCGGGATGTTCAGCAGGACGTAGTAGAGCGTGACGGTCAGCGAATGAGCCGCGCCGTCGAAGCGGAAGATGTTGATGTAGTTGTTGAACCCGGTGAATGTCGCCGGTGTCAGCAGATTCCAGTTCTCGAAGCTGAGGACGAACAGCACGATGACCGGAACGATCAGGAACGCGACTACCCCGAAGAAGCTGGGCGTGATGAAGGGCAAGGCGGTCAGGAAAGCCCGCATCCTCGTGCGTCCGGTTTGCGGTGCGCCGTCCCCGCCTGGTGCGATGCCGTTCCGCCGGCGTCCGGCCCGGTTTGGCCGTCCAGAACCCGTCGGTAGTTCCAGCTTGGTCAAGAGCTCTCCCTGGCTACTGTGACGGGTGCTGTAGTTCCTGGTCGGCGTCCCTGGTCGCCGTGGCCACCGCCCTGGCCACCGGCTCGTCGCCGAGCCAGGCGGGTCCAAGGTCCGCGGCCAGCGAGGTGATCACCTGCCCGGCCTGCGGGGCCACCGGCAGCGTCTCGACGTGGGAGGAGTTCTCTGCTTCTTCGAGGAACGGGCTGACGTCCACGCCCTTGGCCTTCCAGTAATCGAGGAAGGTGCTGTCGAGCGAGGCGATTCCGGGCCAGATGTAGCCGCCCGAGCCCATGATCGATTCTGAGGTGGGCGAGCCAAGCCACTGCTCGAGTTCCCACGCCGCGGTCTGGTTGGGCGAGTGCACGTTGATCGCGTCTATGAGGCCGTTGGTGAAGCTCCAGCGTCCGTCCGGCCCGGTCGGAATCGGCAGCACGCCGAAGGAGAACTTCGCCGCCGAGGCGATCGTGTCGGTGAACCAGTCACCCTCCACGTCCATGGCCACCTTGCCCGCGGTGAACAGCGAGACGTCCTGGTTGGTGCTCGCCGCAGCGTTAGAGCCGTACTCGCTCGCGGGCGGGGCCACGTGATACTTCAGCGACAGGTTCATCAGGAACTGGAGCGAGGCGATGCCGGCCGCATTGTCGAACGTGACGCTGCTCGGATAGCACGAGCACTTGACCCCGGCGGCCAGGCTGGCCTGCTGGAACACCGGCACCCCGTCGCTGGCAAGGAACGGGCCGTAGCCGGTGTCCGGCTCGTTGACGACAGCCACGCCATAGGTGGCGATCTGGGCGGGGTTGAACTTCGGCGACAGGGCGTTGTTGCCGTTCTTGTCGATGGTGGCTTCCTCGGCCAGGGTGAGGAAGCTCCCGCCGTTGACCGGGTTCCAGTTCAGGTTGGCCGGGATCTGGATGTGATGCTCGGCAAAGTAGGTCTTGTTGTAAAAGATGCCCTCGGTGTCCCAGTCCTTGGGCAGCCCGTAGATGGCTCCGTCGTGCGAGTGCAGCGCGACCAGGGCGGGACGGTAAATCGACATGTCGACGTCGTACTTCTTGATCAGCGGGGCCAGGTTCAGCATCACGCCGGCCTGCTCGAACTGGGCCAGGAACGGCGTGTTGACCCAGAACACGTCGGGTCCAGCGCCCGAGGCGAACTCGCTGGTGAGCTTGGCCTCGTAATCCGGGTACGGGATCTGCTCCACGCTCACCGTGATCCCGGGATGAGACTTCTCGAACAGCGCGATCGACTTCTTGTAGCCCACTTCTTGCACCGGATCCCACAAGGCATAGGTCAGGTGCACCTCGTGCCCGGCCGGTCCGCTACTGCCCGGCGCAGATGAACATCCGGCCGCCAGGGCCGTCGCGGCTACCAATCCCATGACCGCATACCGTCGCCGACGCCGCGGGCGGCCGCGTCGCAGACCAGTTGCCGAACAGCGGGAAGCTGCCCGTCCGGTGGCCTGCCCAGGGCGGCCCGCAGGAGTGGCTGGCCCGGAACGCAATCCCATCTTCCAGCCTCCATGGTCCGTTCGCTGCGTCCGCCATGCGGTCCTGGACTTGCACGCCTAAGGTCCGCGCGCTGCGCGCAGCCCGTGGGCTACGCGCAAGCCGAGTCCCCTGGCTGCGTGGGCGATCGCCTCCGCCGAAGTACTTGCTCCCTGGTGTTAACGCAGGGTTAAACTACGCCTATCATGACAGGATGTCAAGATGGTAGGATGCTGGGACGAACGATATCTGAGTGCCAGGACAAGGCCTGCGAATCCGCTGAGAGGGTTGGAGAGCTGCGTAACTTCGGAACGACCGAGGGTGTCAGGGGTGCCGGGAAGTGACGGCAACCTATAATCCTGTCATGACTGATTCCATCGCCGGGATCGATGTCCGTTCGTTCGAGCCGTACTACCAGCAGCTCAAGCGCATCCTGGTGCGGGACATCGAAGCCAACCGCAACGAGGGCGATCTCCTGCCGTCCGAATCCGAGATGTGCCGGGCGTACTCCGTCAGCCGGACGGTAGTCCGGCAGGCGCTCGGCGAACTGGAGAACGAGGGGCTGGTGCTGAAGGTCAAGGGCAAGGGCACCTACGTGACCGGGCGCAAGCTCAACACCAGCTTCGTCCAGCACTCGCTCGGCTTCTACGAGTCGATGCAGCAGGCGGGGCACCTCGTGCGGTCCAAGACCCTCACCCTGCACACCGAGCCCTGCGGGGTCAGCCTGGCCAAGCTCATGGAGATCGCGGTAGGCGAGGAGGTCATCAGGTTCGATCGCGTCCGCAGCGTCGACGACCGTCCCGTCCAGGTCGTCCGGACTGTCTTGCCGGCCAGGCTGTTCCCCGGCCTGGCCGAGATGGACATGACCGATCGGTCCCTGTACCAAGTGCTAGCCGCCTCTTACGGCGTCCGTCCAGCCTCGGGGCACCGGGCAATCGACGCCACCGCCTTGAGCAGCGAAGACGCGCACCACCTGCGCGCTCCCGTGGGCCACCCGGCGCTGCGGATCGAGAGCATCACCCGGTCGGCAGAAGGCGTGCTGTTCGAGTACTACATCGCCATCTACCGCGGTGACACGTTCAAGTTCGAGTTGGAGGTCACCTCGCCCTGACCAGGCAAGCACCGGACCAGGCACACACCGCCGCCAGATGATCGAGGGAGATATGACCAGGCAGGAACCGGGCAGGATCCGCTACGCCCTCGTCGGAACCGGTAGCAGGGCAACGATGTACATCGACGCCATCTGCGGCACTTATGCCGCGCACTGCGACCTGGTCGCGTTCTGCGATACGAGCCCGGTCCGGATGTCCTACCACAACCGGCGGATCGCGGACCGGTACGGACACGGCGAGGTTCCCGGTTACGCCGCCGAGGACTTCGGCAACATGCTGGCCCGAGAGCACCCAGATGTGGTGATCGTCACCACCGTGGATGCCTTCCACCACCACTACATCATCGCGGCCATGGATGGCGGCTGCGACGTGGTGACCGAGAAGCCGATGACGATCGACGCCGAGAAGGTAGCCGCGATACTGGCGGCCGTCGAGCGAACCGGGCGCCGCCTGCGGGTCACCTTCAACTACCGGTACTCGGCGGCCTACACCCGGGTCCGCCAGCTGGTCGCCGAGGGGGCGGTGGGCGTACCTCATCTGGTCGACTTCTCCTGGCTGCTCGACACCAGCCACGGCGCCGACTATTTCCGCCGCTGGCACCGGGAGAAGCCCATGTCAGGCGGGCTGCTCGTGCACAAGGCATCACACCATTTCGACCTGGTCAACTGGTGGCTTGGCTCGTGGCCGGAGACGGTCTACGGGCTCGGGTCGCTCTCGTTCTACGGGCGAGATGCAGCCACGGGACGGGACGAGAGTTACGCCTACGGCCGCTACACGGGTCACGCCGACGGTGATCCCTTCGCGCTGGACCTCACGCGCAGCCCGATGCTGCGCGGGCTGTATCTCGACGCCGAAGAGCAGTCAGGGTACGTGCGAGACCGGAACGTCTTTGGCGACGGGGTCTCCATCGAGGACACGATGGTCGTCGCCGCCCGGTACCGCAGCGGAGCGCTGCTGAGTTACTCGCTCGTGGCTTATTCGCCATGGGAGGGCCTGCGGGTGGCCATCACCGGCGACCGTGGCCGAGTCGAGCTCTACGAACGCCATGGCGCCCACCTGATCGAGCGGACTCCCACCGGAGAAAAGGCCGACCAGGGCACCGAGCGGCTCATCCGGCTGTTCCCCATGTTCAAGCCCGCGGTCGAGATCGAGATCCCTTCGGGCGGAGGGCCGCACGCGGGCGACAACCTGATGCTGGAGCAGGTCTTCGCCCCGAGCCCGCCCCCCGACCCGTGGAACCGGGCCGCCTCCCATCTCGACGGCGCCGCGTCGGTCCTGCTCGGCGCGGCGGCGAACCGAGCCCTGGCCGAGGGCGGCCCAGTCCGCGTTGACCAGCTTGGCGACAAGCCGTTGGCGAGGTGATGAGGTTGACCGGTCGCACGCCCTTCCGGGTCATGCTCGACTTCGATACCGGGTCACTGATGCCGTTCGCCGGGTCATTCATCCGGCGGCTGTCCGAGATGGCCGGTGCCTACGAGGACCAGGCGGCTGTCAGTGGCCTCCTGGCCAGCGGTGATGACCCGGTCGTCTACACCGGATACGACGCCAGCGTGCCCAGCGAGCCAGGCCATCTCCTGTTCAGGACCACGATCATCACTCCGGGCGCGGTGGGATCGGAATACTTCATGACCAAGGGTCACCACCACGTCCGCGACTCAGCGGAAATCTACCTCGGCATGTCGGGTGAGGGGATCATGCTGATGGAGACCCGGGCCGGCGAGTTCGCGGAAAGCAAGCTGGTGCCGTCGGCGTCGGTCTACGTGCCTCCCGGATGGGCCCATCGCACGGTCAACACCGGGAACGTCCCGCTGATCTTCTTCGCCGTGTACGCCGGCGACGCCGGACACGACTATGAATCGCTCGAGCGGTCGGGCTTTTCCCGGCGTGTCCATCGTGGCCCGAGCGGACCCGAACTCCGACCCGTCAGGCCGACGGCATCCGGCCTGGTGGCGGGATGACCTCCCAGCCGCGCCCGGCCGAATTGGTGGTGGGCCGCCAGGTCATCGGCGCCGACGGCCGCCTGGAGCAGGCTGCCGTGATCAACCCCGCCGATCAGACGGTGGTGGCTTATGCCCCGGTGGCCGACGCCGAACTGGTCGACGCGGCGGTCACCAGCGCCGCGGCGGCCTTTCCCGAATGGTCCGCACGGCCGGCCGCCCAGCGGGCGGTCCTTCTGTCCTCGATCGCGACCTGGATCAGGTCCAACGGCGCGCGGCTGGCCCGCAGCCTGACCATGGAACAGGGCAAGCCATTGAGCGAGGCCGCGTCCGAGGTGGAGACGGCCGCCAAGGCCTTCGATTATTACGCCGCGGAGGCGGTCCGGGTCGACGGGCAGATCATCCCGACCGAGTCAGCCACCCTCCGCAGCCTTGTCATCCGCCAGCCGTTCGGGGTGGTGGCCGCCATCACCACATGGAACTACCCACTCGGGCTCATGGCCTGGAAGATCGCCCCGGCGCTGGCCGCGGGATGCACGGTGGTGGCCAAGCCCGCCGAACAGACGCCGCTCACCGTGCTCGACGTGACCCGCGGCGCGGTCGAGGCCGGCCTGCCGCCCGGCGTGCTCAACTCGCTCAATGGCGACGGCGCCGGAGTCGGCACCTGGCTGGCGGAGCACCCGAGCGTGGCCAAGATCAGTTTCACCGGTGGGACGCCGACCGGCAGGCGACTGCTTGAGCTGGCGGCCAGGGACATCAAGAGCGTCACGCTCGAGCTAGGCGGGCACTCGCCGATGATCGTGGGCCCGGACGCTCCCATGGAGCTGGCCGTGGCCGACGGGGTGAAGCGCTCGTTCCGCAACGCCGGCCAGCTGTGCAACTCGGTCAACCGGATCTTCGTCGTCCGGCCCGTGGCCGACGAGTTCGTGACCCGGTTCGCGGCGCAGGCGGCCAAGCTGGTGGTCGGACCTGGCCTCGGCGATCCCGAACCTGACCTCGGCCCGCTGTCCAGCGCCGCCGCCAGGGAACGGGTGGAGCGCCACGTGGCCGACGCCCGCGGCCGCGGCGGCGAGGTGCTGGTCGGGGGCGGCCGTCCCGGCGACGAGCAGCTACGCGACGGCTTCTACTACCTGCCCACCGTGGTGGTCGGCGGCGACGATCTGGTCATGTTCCGCGAGGAGACCTTCGGGCCGGTCGCGCCCATCCGGGTAGTCGAGGACCTGGACGAGGCGATTGCCCGGGCCAACGCCCTGGACTTCGGGCTAGTCTGCTACCTCTACACGCGTGACCTGCGGACCGGCATCGAAAGCGCCGAGCGGCTCGAGTTCGGCACGGTCAACGTGAACAACGTCGGCGGCGGCGACGTCCGGTTCCCTTACTCTGGCTGGAAGCACAGCGGGCTTGGCCTCGAACTTGGCCGCGACGGCCTGGGCGAGTACCTCCGCACCAAGAACATCAGGATCGAGATCGGATACCGCTGAGGTGGCCGGTGATCGCGTCGTGGCCGTCGACATCGGAACGCAGAGCACCCGCGCCGCCCTGGTCGACATCCGCGGCCGGATCCATGACATCGCGTCCTCGCCCATCGAGTTGCACAGCCCGCGGCCCGGCTGGGCCGAGCAGGATCCCGGCCAGTGGTGGGAGACGACCGTGGCCAACATCGCGACGGTCATGGCGCGCAATACGGGGGCCAGGGTCGCGGCCGTTGGGGTCGGCGCCCAGATGCACAGCCTGGTGGCGGTCGACTCGTCCGGGACATCGCTTACCCCCCGCTCTGCCATCTGGAGCGACAAGCGATGCCTGGAACAGGTGCAGGCGGTGCTCAGCCGCCCGGACGCAGATGAGCTCAGCCGACTGGCAGGCAACCGGCCGCTGCCCGCCTGGGCCGGATTCAAGATGGCCTGGCTCCGATCCAATCAGCCGCAGGTCTACGACCGGACGGCCCATCTGCTCGTGGCCAAGGACTACGTCAACCTCCGCCTGTGCGGACAGGCTGCCACCGATCCGACCGAGGCGTCGGGCTCGTTCCTGGTCGACGCCTCCACCGGACGCTGGTCGGGGCCGCTGCTGGCCGCGCTGGACGTGGACCGAGCCAAGCTGCCCGAGATCGCCGACTCCTCGGCCGTCATCGGCACCGTCCGTCGGGACGTCGCGGAACGGACCGGGGTGCCCGCCGGAACGCCCGTGGTGGCGGGCAGCGGCGACATGCTGTGCCAGCTGCTCGGGGCGGGAATGACCCGGCCCGGCCAGGTGGCCCTGGTCGCCGGGACGGCCTCCATCATGGCCATAGCCGCCGCCGCGGCTACGCCCGACGCCAGGGTGATGAACCTGCGGTCCGCCGACGGCCGGTGGGTCAATTTCGGCATCAGCGATGCCGCCGGCAACGCGTTCCGCTGGTTCGCCGATCAGCTGTATCCGGCCGACGGCGCCGGTGACGTGAGTGCGGCCTTCGAGCCGCTGACCGCGACCGCCGCGGGGGTGGAGCCCGGCTCGGACGGGTTGCTGTTCTTCCCCTACCTGCTTGGCGAGCGGACGCTCGGGAGCGCCCAGTCGCGCGCCTCGTTCATCGGCGCCACGCTTGGCCACGGCCGGGCCCACTTCGTCCGTGCCGTGCTGGAGGGGATCACGCTCGAGGACCGCAGGGCGCTGCGATGCCTGTGCCCGCAGGGTCCCCGCGAGCCCATCCGATGCGTGGGAGGCGGCGCGGAGAGCCATCTGTGGAACCAGATCAGGGCCGACATCTTCGGCCACCCGGTCCAGACCGTGACCACGACCGAGGGCGGCATCCAGGGCGCGGCCATCCTGGCCGGGGTGGGAGCCGGGTGGTACTCCGATGCCGCGGCGGGAGCCGGGGAAGTGATCCGCGCGGCCGGAACCTGGACCCCGTCGGCAGCCGCAACCCGCCGCTACGACGCCGTCTTCCACAGCTTCTGCGCCGTGCATGACGCGCTGGACGGGGTGTGGGGTACCTGGAGCGCGCCCTGAGTTCCCAGCCCGCCGCGGCGCCATGACGTCATCCTGTAATAATAGGGTGTTAGCATGATAAGCAGCGAGGAGGAGGAACCGTGCACTATCGGCCGCTCGGCAAGACGGGCCTGTCGGTATCTGAGATCGGGTACGGGGCGTGGGGTATCGGCGGGTCGATGTGGATCGGCGCCCGGGAGGACGAGTCCGTCCGTGCGCTGCACCGGGCGATCGAACTCGGCGTGAATTTCATCGACACGGCTCGCGGCTATGGCGACAGCGAGCGCATCGTCGGCCGGTTCGTCCGGGAGCACCCGGGGGAGACGATCTACGTCGCGACCAAGGTCCCGCCGAAGAACGGGATCTGGCCCGCCCCCACGGGCCTGGACCCGGCCGAGACCTTCCCCGGGGACCACATCAGGGCCAGCCTCGAGGCCAGCCTCCGCGCCTCCGGCCTCGAGGCGTTCGACGTGCTCCAGTTCCACGTCTGGAGCGGCGACTGGCTGGGCCGCGGCGACTGGCTGGAGACCATCGAGGATCTCAAGAAACAGGGGAAGATCCGCTACTTCGGCGTGTCTATCAACGACTATCAGCCGGAAAGCGTCCTCGAACTGGTCCGGAGCGGCCACCTGGATACCGTCCAGTGCATCTACAACGTCTTCCATCAGGCACCCGAGGAGCACCTGCTGCCCGCCGCGGCCCAGCACGGCGTGGGCGTGATTGTCCGGGTCCCGCTGGACGAGGGCGCGCTCACCGGCCGGATCACGCCCGAGACCGCCTTCCCCGACGGGGACTTCCGCAACCGCTACTTCGCCGGCGACCGGAAGGTGCAGGTCAAGCAGCATGTCGATGCCCTCGCCGCTGACCTTGGCATCGAGACCGACCAGGTCGCCCAAATCGCCCTGCGCTACGTGCTCAGCCAGGATGCCGTGTCCACGGTCGCGGTCGGCATGCGGACGGTGCGCAACGTGAAGCGGAATGCCTCGGTGGGCGATGGCCGCGGGCTGACCGCGGAGCAGCGGGCCATCGCGGCCAAGCACCGCTGGGAAAAGAACTTCTACCCGTCCTGACCTGCCCGCTGCGTAGTTCGTGTCCAGCCGCGCCTGGTCCTGGTCAGCACCGTAAAAGGCAGCGCGTTCAGGAACGCCCGGTGGTCGTCGTAGGTCTGCCCGGTCTCGTCCGCTCCTTCCAGATAGCTGTAGTCAAGCAGCCGGTCGACGTGGGCCAGCGTGAGCCAGTCCGCTGCCTGGCCGAGCAGCCAGGTCGCCACCTTGCGGCGCCGGTACTGCTTGCCGACGCACAGGTTGCCGACGTCGGCCCAGTCGGCCCGGCGGGAGAGCCGCTCGCCTTCGGCCAGGATCTCCACCTCGACATAGCCGATGACCTCGCGACCAAGGACGGCGGACAGCCGGGTGCCGCTAAGGCCGACGGTCCTGCGCGCTTCGAGCCCGGCCAGCGGGGGACTGGCCAGCCGGGGCAGGTCGCAGACCCGGGCCAGGTAGACCACTTCGGTGTGGCCATCATGCACGAAGCCCGCCTGCTCGTACAGCGCGCTGACGTGCGGCCACTGTTCGGGAACGCCGTAGACGCCGGGCACGGGCAGCTCACCGCCGGCGTCCTGGCTGGTGACGTTCCACTGCTCGAGCTGTGCGATACACGCGGCCATCAGCTCAGTGGCGGCCTGCGTTCCGGCCGTCCACCAGGGGTTGGCACCGGCCGGCCCCTCGGGCCAGAACAATAGCCAGCGGATCTCCCCGGAGCCGCGGTACCCGGGGCTGACCCGCTCGCCGTCGCCGTAGCGGAGCAGGTGCGCGGCCGCCGCCACGCGATTGTTCTGTTCCGCGATCAGGGTGGCGCGCTCGCGGACCCATGGGTCCACGATGAACTCACCGGGTTGGCGCTCCAGATGGCTAAGCATGGCGGCCACGGAGACGCCCATCCCGGGGACGACCGCAGCGGCATGGGCGTTGACGAGGTCGGTGAGCTGATCACGGTCGCGGCGGTTAAATGGCCGCACCTCGATTGATGACACGGCAGGACTCCTCGGTGAATGGCTGGCCAAGACGGGAGCCGCTACCAGTGCGGTACGGCACTACTCTAACCGCCTGGCCGTGTTGTTCGTCACCGAGCGGCGGGCGCGGATCGGGCAGGCGCTGAGGAACTGGCCTGGAGCAGGGTGATGGTGCCCTGATCGGTTCCTGGGATCGACAGCTGTCAGGACTGATCGACGTTCTCGTTTTTAGGTGGGCGGCGGCCGGCCTTGGCCAGCGCGCGACGGAGCAGGTACTCGATCTGGGCGTTGGTGCTGCGCCGGTCGTCCCTGGTCCACCGGGCCAGAGCGTCATGCAAGGCGGGGTTGAGCCGGAGCAGGAATTCCTTGCGCTTTGCCACTGCCGAACCCTCTACTTCCCAGGATTTTTAACTGATAAAAGAATCGTATCATATTGATATCAATATCAAGCAAGGGTGTCCGTCCTGGCAGTGCTAGGTTCCGGTCATGGCCGCGTTTCCCGTGCCCCGGTATCTGGCCGAGACCGCGGGCCGGGAGCCCGGGGTGCGTGAGTGGCTCGCCCGCCTCCCGCAGATCGTCGCCGACCTGGCCAGCCGGTGGTCGCTGTCGGTGGGTGAGCCGTTCCAGCCCGGCGGGCAGTGCTCGTGGACCGCGCCCGCCACCGACGCTTCAGGCGCCGTGCTCGTGCTCAAGGTGGCGTTCCGGTTCCCTGGCGGGGAGGAACGTGACGAGGCCGCCGGGCTGCGGGCCTGGGACGGGAACGGCGCCGTCCGGCTGCATGCCGCCTGCGAGAGCGAGTCAGGCTACGGGCTGCTGCTTGAGCGCTGCGTTCCGGGCACCCCGCTTGGACGGTTGCTGCCCGAGCCCGAACAGGACGCCGTCGTGGCCGGGCTGCTGTGCCGGCTGTGGGCCCAGCCGCGCGGGGTATACCCGTTCCGGCCGCTGGCACAGATGTGCGCCCAGTGGGCCGACGAGTTCGAGGCGGAATACGCGGCCGCGCCGCCAGCGGACCGGATCGACCCGGGTCTGTCGCGGGCCGGGATCGCGTTGTTCCGCGAACTGCCCAGCACCGCTGCGAGCCAGGTGCTGCTCTGCACCGACTTGCATGGCGACAACATCCTGGCTGCGCAGCGGATGGCGTGGCTGGTGATCGATCCCAAGCCCTACGTCGGCGATCCCGCCTATGACGTCCTGCAGCACATGCTCAACTGCGACGAGAGGCTGGCCGCCGACCCTACCTCGCTCGCGGATGGGATGGCCGGGCTTGCCGGGCTCGACCAGGGCCGGGTGAGGCTCTGGCTGTTTGCCCGCAGCGTGCAGTCCTCGATAGGTTCGCCGCTGTTGCGCCAGGTGGCAAGGCGGCTCGCTCCCGCCTGACCAATCCGTGGACGGTTCGGATCACGATCGGCCGGACAGCGGCAGCGGGTCGGAAACCTGGTCTTCGCCGCCCTCAAGCAGCGCCGGAGCCTGCTCCAGGGCCCGCGGCCGGACGGCGCCGAGCACCAGCGCGTAGATGACGCCCGCGGCAGGTCCAGGAACCGCATCTCGGTCTCGAACTCCGCCAGCTCGGCGGTGCGCTGCTCGAAGAACGGCACCGTGAACGCCCAGAGCGTGACGTCCCGCATCACGAACGGAACTCCGAGCACCGGCGCCATGTCGGCCCACATGGCGAACATCCGGGAGCAGAACGGCCCGGGCGCCGCGTAGGTGCAGGCGAATGCGACCGAGCGGAGGTCGCCGGGGTACGCGAGCGCGTATTCCTGGGCGATCATCCCGCCCATGGACACGCCCATCAGGTGGAAGCCGGTGATGCCGAGGGAGTCCACCAGCGCCTTGGCGTCATCGGCGAGCATGCGGCTCGAGTAGGGACCGGCCGGCTTGGAGCTCGCGCCGATTCCCCGGTTGTCGAACCGCAGCACCCGGTACCCCGCGCACAGGAAGTCGTCCATCTGGAGCACCCAGGTCTTGTGGTCATCGGCGAGGCCGTTGATCAGGACGATCGTGTCCTGGCCGTCGCCTTCAAGCGTGTAATTCAGCTCGATGTCATTGACCCTGGCTATGGGCATCGGTTTCACCTCCGGTTCGAAGCTGCAGGCGGGCACGTAGCTCGGTCAGCATGTCCTGGGTAAGTGAGAAGTGGCCCGCGGCCAGCGCAGCGGCGCGGGACGGGTCGCCCGCAACGACCGCCTCGGCCAGATCGGGATGCTGCCTCAGCGCCCGGCGGCGCATGTCGGGCGTGTACGGCTCGGCGTCGAAGCCAAGGCCGACTTCCCTGCGGATCCGCGCGGATAGGTCGACCAGGCGCGGGTTGTGCGTCGCCCGCGCGATCGCCTGGTGCAGCGCGTGGTCGGCCAGCCTGGAGGCATCCCGGCCTTGCGCGTGGGCGTAGTCCTCGACCGCCCCGCGGATCATGGTTATGTCAGCGGCGGACCGTCGCTCCGCCGCGGTGCGCGCGATCAGCTGCTCGACGAGCCTGCGGTAGTCAAGCAAGACCGTGAGCTCGTCCCAGGCGGGATCCAGGGTGCGCTTGACCATCTCGTCGGATCCGGGCCCCGCGGCGCTCAAGATGAACGTCCCGCCACCTCGGCCGCGTCTCGTGGTCACGTAACCGGCGGCGTGCAGGCGCTGCAGCGCCTCGCGTACCGTGGTCCGGCTGACCTCGAGGGTGGCGGCGAGTTCGCGCTCGGTGGGCAGCTGCTGCCCCGGCTCGAACTCGCCGAGGGCGATGGCGGTGACCAGCCGTTCGGCGATCCGCTCGCCCGCCGTCCGCATCGGCACCGGCGCCAGCAGGGCTCCGAATCGCTCGTCCCGCATGTTCACCCTTGTGGTCTAAAGGACTGGATTTTAGACCATTTTCCGTGCGGAGGGCTGGGGTGTCAACGAGTGACCTGGCACGCTTGGCGGCATGACAACCGAACAGCCATGGCCCTGGCCGGAGATATTGGATGCGCTTGTGGCCGCGCCCGCCTCGCACCGCGTCATCCTGGAGAACGACCGGGTGCGGGTGCTTGAGGTGGTGATCGAGCCGCAAAGCCGTGAACCCGAGCACACACACCGGGCGGCGAGCGTGATGATCATCGACGAGCCGGCCCGGATCAGGTATTACGAGGGCGACACACTCCGATTCGAGTCCCCTGCTCGGCCCGATCCGCGGCCCGGCGTTCGGGTGCGGTGGATGGAACCCGAGGGCCCGCATTCCGTCGAGAACATCGACGAGCGTCGCTATCACGCGATCCGCATTGAGCTGAAGTGATGCCCGTACCTTCGTCCACTTCGCGTGCGGGGCCAGCCTCATGGTCCCTCGCGCGCAGCAGCGCACGTACCGACCGCTAGGCGGGAGGCCAGGGCGCGGAGATGAGGTGCTCTACGTCCTCGCCGAACGGACGATCGCCGTCGATCGGGCCGACGATTCCCGCCAGCCAGTTCAGCAGTGCCCGGGATCCCTCCGTCGGCGCGCGCCAGGAAAGCCCGGACAGCGCCGCCGCCTGGTAGCCCGCCAGCAGCTCGCAGGCCGTGACCGCGCGGGCATGGCGCAGCGCGGCGGCGAGCTTGTCGGCGGCCTCCCAGGCGAACGACTGCACGTCCTCCTGGCCGCCGGAGGTCTCGATCAGGCCGACCGGGGTCGCGGTGGCCAGCCGCCGCATGGCATGGACCTCCCCGGCGGCCCGCTTGTGTACCGGCGTCAGTCCGGCCTGCGGGCCCGGCTCGCGGGCCAGTTGCGCGGGCAGCCCGGTGACGGCGGGGTCAAGTAGCCGGTGGACGCGCGCGGCCGCCACCTCGGCCGCGTGGCAGAACGCCGCGGTGAGCTGGTCGCAGTGCGCGGCCAGGTCGATGCCGTGGAATCCGGCGGTGCCGGTGAACTGCCCGTCGAGGTAGGCGGGGGAGTCGGTGACCCCGGCCAGGGCGCGGCGCACCGCGGCCTCCAGGCCGGCGGCGGCCCGGGCGACCTGGGTGAGCACCGGGCCGGCTACCCGGAACGACACCGGGGCCTGCAGCGACCGCGGCGCCGGGTCGTCGCCGGCCACGGCGCGGAGTCGGCCGAGTACCTCGCCGAGCATTTCGTCGCCGCGGGCGCAGGCGGCACGGTAGGGATCGCGTGACGCCCTGGCCGTGGCGATGGACAGGCCCGCCGCCGCCTCCATCAGCGAGGTGAGCGCGGCCGCCTCGCCGAGCCGCAGCGCGCTCAGGCCGGTCGCGCCGGGCACGCCCTGGATCAGCGCGATGCCTTCCTTCGGGCCGAGCGTGAACTCTCCGAGCCCACGCTCGCGCAGCGCCTGATCCGCGGGGACCAGGATCCCGTCTGCCCCGAGCACACGGCCGATGCCCACCAGCGGTCCGAACGCGTGGGCCAGCTGGATGATCTCGCCCGCCGCGCCGACTCCGGTGCGGGGCACGGCGGGCACGATGTCGCGGTCGAGGAAGTCGGCGAGCCGCAGGCACAGCTCGGCGGACACGGCGGCGTCGCCGGTGAGGAACGTCAGCAACCTGACCGTGATGACCGCCCGCGCCTCGGCGGCACCCAGCCACGGCGGGCCGCCGGTGGCCCGCGCCAGCAGCAGGTTGCGCTGGTGCGAACGCTGCTGCTGCTCGGTCAGGCGCACCGAGGACAGCTTCCCCATGCCCGTGTTCACCCCGTACACCAGCCGCCCGTCGGCCAGCGCCTGCATGGCATCGGCGCGCCGCCGTCGCACCGCCGCGAGCAGCTCAGGCGCGATGCGCACGCACTGCCCGGCGGCCACGGACCGGATCAGCCCGAGATCCGCGTCACCGGCCTCGGTGATCTCGGCCACGGAGGCCATCACCGGTACCGCAGCATCGTCCCGGCATCCTGCCGCTCGGCCCGGCGCAGGATCGCCAGGCCCACGGCGATGTCGAGGATGGCCAGGCCGCGGTGCCAGAACAAGATCCGCTCGTCGTCGCGTTCCCGCCCTGGTCGGCGACCGGTGACGACCTCGCCCAGCTCGGCGTGCAGCGACGCGGCCGACAGCCGGCCGGTGTCGACATGGCGGCGCAGCGCGCCGAACCGTCCCGACTGCGCCTCCCGCCAGTCGTCCACCACCACCTTGTCCATCACGTCGAGCAGGTCGAGCTCCACGGCGCTGACCGTGCCGTAGGGGACGACGAAGGCGCCGGGCTTGATCCAGGCGGTTCGCAGCAGCGGTTCGGGCACGGTCAGCCGCGACGCCTCGACCAGGATGTCGGCGTCGTCGAAGACCTCCTCGGCCGACGCGGTGACCCGGACCGGGGTGGTGGTCACCGCGGCCAGCTGTCGCGCGAAAGCCTCGCGGGACTCGGGCCGGCGGCTGGTGACCCTGATCTCGTCCAGGCCGAACATCTCGTCAAGCAGCACGACGTTCCAGAACGCGGTACCACGGGCCCCCACGTGGCCGAGCACCCGGGCATCCGGCCGGGCCAGGTAGCGGGCGCCCACGGCGGTCATGGCTCCGGTCCGGCATGCGGTGATCATGGTGGCGTCCATGATCGCAAGCGGGACGCCCGTCTGCGGGTCATACAGCGTGAGCAGGCCGAGCTCGCTTGGCAGCCCGGCGGCGTAGTTCGACACGAAATCGCCGACCACCTTGACCCCGCTCACGCCCGGCCTCTCCATGCCAGCCTCTGCGAGGTGGCCGCGGAGCACGTTGAAATGACCGGCGCCGTCGTTGTCAGGAACCAGGTGCACCCTCGGCTCGACCACCACGCGCCCGTCACCGTGTGCGCGGACCGCATCTTCCACCGCGGCGAGGATCTCGGCGTTGGAGATGCCGAGCGCGACGATGTCCGGTCCGGACAGGAAACGAAGCCACAACTGGTCCGTGGTCACCAAAGCAACTTAGCCTGGAAGACGACAGCAGTTGATCCAGGGAGACCATCGTGACGCACGCGACCCTCCGTGTACACGTAGATCCGGACAAGTGCCAGGGGCACAACCGCTGCTACAGCGTGTCCCCTGACCTGTTCGAGCTAGACGAGCTTGGCATGTCCTCCGAGGTCGGTGACGGCATCGTGCCCGCCGGGCTGGCCACCCAGGCCCGCCTGGCCGTGGACAACTGCCCCGAGCACGCCATCTCCCTAACCGAGGCAGCGGCGACCGAGGCAGCGGCGACCGAGGCAGCGGCCGAAACAGAGCCAGCGGCCGAAGCCGAGGTGCGGCGGTGACCGACGGCCATCCCCCGGTGGGGGACTTCGCGACCGACTTCGATCACACCGACCCGGCCTGGGTGGCCGACCCGTACCCGATCTGGGACGACCTGCGCCAGCGCTGCCCGGTCGCGCACAGCGACCGCTACGGCGGGGCGTGGCTGCCCGTCACCCATGACCTGGTGTCCGAGGTGGCCTACGACACCGAGCACTTCACGTCACGGACGGTCGTGGTCAGCGAGCGGCGGCCCGGTCCCGATGCCCTGCCCGCACCGATCGGCCTGTCCCCGCCCATCACCTCCGACCCGCCCTATCACGGCGTCATCCGCCGGATGCTGCTGCCCGCCTTTGCGCCCAAGCCGATCGCCGCCCTCGAGCCGTTCACCAGGGACCTGTGCCGGGACCTGCTGGCGGCGACGGAGGGCCGCACGAGCTTCGACGCGGCCGTCGAGTACACGCGGCACATCCCGGTGCAGGTGATCGTCAGGTTCCTCGGCTTTCCCCTGGAGGACGCTGACTTGTTCCGCGGCTTCATCAGCCTGGTCCTCGAGCAGGTCGACCGGCCCTCCGATGAACGCGACCAGATGTTCACCGAACTCGACGAGTACATGGACGCCCAGATCGCGGACCACATCGCCCATCCCAGGGACGACCTGACCTCGTTCCTCATCGACGCGGAGATCGACGGAAGCAAACTGCCGCACGAGCACATCCGCGGCAGCATGGTCCTGCTGATGATCGCCGGGATCGACACCACCTGGTCGGCCATCGGCGCCTCCCTGTGGCACCTGGCTCAGCATCCGGGCGACCGCCGCCGGCTGGCGGCCGAACCCGGGCTCATGGACACCGCGGTCGAGGAACTACTGCGCGCCTACGCACCGGTCACGATGGCGCGCCTGGTCGCCAAGGACTTCGACTTCCACGGTTACCCGTTCAAAGAGGGCGACTGGCTGCTGCTCCCGTTCCCCGCCGCCAACCGGGACCCCGCCGCGTTCACCGATCCCGGTCAGGTGAGGCTGGACCGGGCCAGGAACCGCCACGCCGCCTTCGGGCTCGGCCGGCATCGCTGCCTCGGATCCAACCTGGCCCGGATGGAACTGCGCGTCGCCCTGGAGGAGTGGCTGGCCCGTTACCCGGACTTCGAGCTTTCCGACCCGTCGGCCGTCACCTGGTCCGCGGGGCAGGTACGCGGGCCCCGAACGTTGCCGGTCACAATTTTGTAGAGCTCCGCAACCTGGCATGCTGGTCCCGTGACCGAACAGCCGCCCGGGCCGTCACAGCCGCAGGGCCGTCTGGCCCGGCTGTGGAAAGCCGCCGACGTGCGGAACGTCCCGCTGCGCACCATCGTGGCCACGGTATTCGTGGTGGCGGCGGTGTACCTGGCTGGCAAGCTGATCTACCGCCTGCGGGACATCGTGCTGCTCATCGCGGTGGCCGGGTTCGTCGCGCTGCTGCTCAACCCGATCGTGGTCAGGCTGGAGCGCAAGCTTGGCCTGCGCCGGGGCGCCGCTGTCGCGATCGTCAGCCTGCTGGCCGCTCTGGTCTTCCTCGGCCTGGCCCTGGCGTTCGGGTACCCGCTGGTGGACGGGATCAACCACCTGGCGGAAAAGCTGCCTGGTTATATCGCAAGCGCGGAGCACGGCAAGGGTTGGATCGGCGGTATCGCACGCAAGTACCACATCCTGAGCTGGGTGAATCGGAACACGCCCAAGCTGGTGAGCTACGCCGAGTCGCTAAGCAAGCCGGCCCTGACCATCGGCAAAGGCGCCGTCTCGCTGGTCATCGAGCTATTCACGATCTTCATCCTGGTCCTTCTGCTGCTGCTTGAGGCGCCCAGGATGCGGCGCTGGGCACTGAGCCAGATGGCGCCCCGGACCGCGGACGAGATCACCCGGGTGGCCCGGGAGGTCGACCGTGCGGTCGTCGGGTACATGCTGGGGAACCTGCTGACCTCGCTCATCGCGGGAGCGGTGGTGTTCGTGACGACGATGCTGGTCGGCGTGCCGTTCCCGATCCTGTGGGGCCTGTGGGTCGCGCTGGTGGACTTCCTGCCGATGATCGGCGGGGCATTGGCCGGCATCCCCACCGTCTTGTTCGCGTTCGGGGTTAAGGGCGTGACCGCCGGCGTCGTCACCCTGGTCGTCTTCCTGGTCTACACCCAGGTGGAGAACCACATCCTGAACCCGGTGATCATGAGCCGGACGGTGCGGATCAGCCCGCTGCTCGTGCTGCTCGCGGTGCTGATCGGCGCGTCGCTCGGCAGCCTGGTCGGCGGCATCTTCGGCGGCTTCGTCGCGGCCCTGCTAGCCATACCGGTCGGCGGCGCCCTGCAGGTCCTGGTCCGCGAGATCTGGCGGCTGACTGGACCGAAGGCGTCGCCAGAGGACGAAGAGCCGGAGGCTCAGCAATTGGGGAACGGTGCCGAACAGCACGGCGAACTCTTCCCCGCGGATACTCGGGAGCTCGGCACTAACCACTAACGGTCACAGGAGGGGTCGGCCATGCCGGAGACGTCGGTACTCGGAATCGTGCTCGCCGGCGGCGCGGGGACCCGCCTGAGCCCGCTGACCGCGGACCGGGCCAAGCCGGCCGTGCCGTTCGGCGGGCTGTACCGGCTGATCGACTTCGCGCTGTCCAACCTGGCCAACGGCGGCATCAGGAAGATCTGCGTGCTGACGCAGTACAAAAGCCACAGCCTGGACCGGCACATCTCCACCACGTGGCGGATGAGCGCCCTGCTCGGCAACTACGTGACGCCCGTCCCGGCCCAGCAGCGGCTCGGCCCGCACTGGTACACCGGCTCGGCCGACGCCATCTACCAGTCGATGAACCTGATCAACGACGAGCAGCCGGACATCGTGATCGTCATCGGCGCCGACCACGTATACCGGATGGACCCGACCCAGATGATCGATTATCACCGGGTACACCGGGCCGGGGTGACGGTGGCCGCCATCCCCGTACCGCGGCACGAGGCGTCCGCCTTCGGCATCGTCGGCGTCGGCAAAGACGGCAGGACGATCGAGGAGTTCCTGGAGAAGCCAGCCGACCCGCCGCCGCTGCCCGACCGCCCCGACGAGTCCTACGCGTCGATGGGCAACTACGTGTTCGACACGAACGTGCTGGTCGACGCGCTGCGCAAGGACGCAGACGACGACTCGAGCCGGCACGACATGGGCGGCAACATCATCCCCATGCTGGTCAGGGACGGCTCCGCACAGGCCTACGACTTCCTGACCAACAAGGTCCCTGGCGCGACCGAACGTGACACGGGCTACTGGCGTGACGTCGGCACGCTCGACTCCTACTTCGACGCGCACATGGACCTGTGCGCGGTGGAGCCGGTGTTCAACCTGTACAACGACCACTGGCCGATCCTCACCCACGTTCCCTCGATACCGCCCGCCAAGTTCGTCCACGACGCGGGCGACCGGGTGGGCCGCGCCATCGACAGCCTGGTCAGCCCGGGAGTCATCGTCTCCGGCGGCCTGGTGCGCCTGTCCGTGCTTTCGCCCGGGGTCCGGGTCAACAGCTGGTCCACGGTCGAGCGGTCGGTGCTGCTGCACAACACCCAGATCGGCCGGCACGCCGTGGTCAGGGACGCGATCATCGACAAGAACGTCTCGGTGCCCGAGGGGGCGCAGGTCGGCGTGGACAAGGACCGGGACCGGGCCCGCGGCTTCGTGGTCTCGGCCGACGGCATTACCGTGGTGGGCAAGGGCCAGGAGGTCATCCCGTGACGGGTCGGATGCGGGTCGCGCTGCTGACTCGCGAGTACCCGCCCGAGGTGTACGGCGGCGCGGGCGTGCACGTGACCTACCTGGCCCGCGAGCTGGCCTCGCTGGTCGACCTGACCGTGCACTGCCAGGGCGCGGACCGCCCGGACGCAGTGGCCCACCGGCCCTGGGACCTGCTGGCCGACGCCAACCAGGCGCTGCAGGTGATGTCCACCGACCTGTCCATGACCGCCGGCGTCGGCCCGGATATGAACAGGGCAATGAACAGGGCCGAGCTTGTCCACTCGCACACCTGGTACACCAACCTGGCCGGCCACCTGGCGGCCATGCTGTACGGCATCCCGCACGTCATGACCATGCACTCGCTCGAGCCGATGCGCCCGTGGAAGGCGGAGCAGCTCGGCGGCGGTTACCAGCTCTCCACCTGGTGCGAGCGCGTATCGGCCGCCTCGGCCGCCGCGGTGGTGGCCGTGTCGGACGGCATGCGCGCCGACATCACCGCGGTTTACCCCGAAATTTCGACCGAACGAATCCGGGTGATCCGCAACGGCATAGACACCACGGAATACCAGCCGGATCCGCATACCGACGTGCTCGAGCGGCACGGCATCGACCTCAGCCGTCCCTACGTGATCTTCGTCGGCCGGATCACCAGGCAGAAGGGCGTGCCGGTGCTGTTGCGGGCGGCCGCCGGGCTGGTTTCCAAGGCGCAGCTCGTGATGTGCGCGGGCCAGGCCGACACGCCCGAGCTCGAGGCCGAGGTAACCGGACTGGTGGACGGACTGCGCGCGTCCCGTACCGGCTTGGTGTGGATCCCCGAGATGCTGCCCAAGCGCGAGGTGATCCAACTTCTCACGCACGCCACGGTGTTCGCGTGCCCCTCGGTCTACGAGCCGCTCGGCATCGTGAACCTGGAGGCGATGGCGTGCGGCACCGCGGTCGTAGGTTCCCGCACGGGCGGGATTCCCGAGGTAGTGGCAGACGGCGAGACCGGCCTGCTGGTGCCGCCGGGTGAACCCGAGCCGCTGGCCGAAGCGCTGAACGCGCTGCTGCGCGACCCCGATCGTGCCGCGGCGATGGGCAGGGCGGGCCGCGAGCGTGTGATCGCCGAGTTCGGCTGGGCCGCCATCGCATCCCAGACCGCCGCACTCTACGCAGAGCTGACCGCAACGGTATAAATCGCCGTTCGCCGGGCGCGTGCCACCTCGGCTGGTGTAAACCGTTGCCTATTGTTTCGCGTCTTGCAGTGGGGAGCAAGGGTCAAAAGTCACGTAGAGAGGCAGTTGATGATGCGGGGAATACGTCGCCTGGCCGTCTACACGGCAGCGACCGGTCTGCTCGCCGCCGCAGCAGTGAGCGCCAGCATGGAGGTTGCCCACGCGGACACTCCCTCCTGCAACGGAGATGCCGGGAACAAGTACGCGTGTAACCTGATGACCACGAGTTCGATCCCCGATCCGACTTCGATATCAGTGACGTTGAGCGACATAGACACTGAGACGATCGGGATGAACTACACGGTCAGCTGCGGCGCGCAGGTGGAGCAAGGCGGGGTCACCGCCTCGGTCTTGCCGGGTGGCCCGGTCACCGAAGACCTCACGCCGCTTCCCGCCAATGCCGCCGACAGTCAGTGCGACGTGACGGCACAGATAGCCCTGCCAGCAGGCACGGACGTCATTGACTACGATTTCACCGCCACCCTGAACTACACGTCTGCCACCTCTACCTCCACCACTTCGGTGAAGGGCGTCAAGGGATTCGACGGCATGTGCGCGGACGTCAAGGGCAACAGTTCCGCCAACGGGACCAAGATCCTGGTCTGGAAGTGCGACAGCTCCGATAGCGCCCAGTCGTGGACGTTCAGCAACAACGAGCTGGTGCATAACGGCAAGTGCATGAACGATCAGGGCGACGCCGGCAGCGGCGGCCACGTGATCTTGTACTCGTGCAGCAGCGCGGGGAACGACAAGTGGAGCGAGCTGAGCAACGGCGAATTCAGGCTGCAGGCGCACAGCGGCACGCTGTGCCTGAATGACCCGCGGTCCTCGACCAAGGACGGCACCCAGCTGATCGTGTACAGCTGCAAGGGCAGCGCCAACGAGAAGTGGTCCCTGTCCCTGCCCTAGCTCACAGGGAAAACGATATGAACCCCGGGTTTCACCGCTCTCTAACGTGGTGGAACCCGGGGTTCACCACATAATCATCTCGGCCCAGGCCGCCGCCGCCCAGAAAATAGTCACTAGGGCATAAATCGCCGTTCTGCGGGCGGGCACCTCCGCGGCTGGTGTAAACCGGTTCCTATTGCTTCGTGTCACGCCGAGGGGGCCTGGGTCAAAACACGTAGAGAGGTATTGATGATGCGGGGAATACGTCGCCTGGCCGTTTGTACGGCAGCGACCGGCCTGCTAGCCGCCGTGGCGGTGGGCATAAACATCGAGACAGCCCACGCGCAGCAATCCGAGGTGACGTCCTGCACAGGGGCTTCGACCAACACCGTCCCCTGGCAATGCACCATAGATACGACGATTCCCTCGACGTCCGGGATAACGATGGACGTCACCGACAACACCGGCACCAGCAACGAGGACGTCACCGTGGACGTGACGACGCTCAGCTGCACCTACAACAGCACCACTGATACGGAACCGGCGAGCGAGGAGACGGGGGAAACACCCCTGACCGACAATGTCTCGCCGCTGCCCTTGACCGCCGAGACCGGCACGTGCGACATCGTTGTGACCACGAGCACGCCGACCACCGACAGCAGCGGCGCGACGATTACCCCCGATGAATTCACCGCCACGCTGTACTACACACCGATCGCCAGCACCAGCACCAGCACCAGCGCCAGTGCCACCCCCACGACGACCACGACCGCTGCTTCGGTGAACGGGTTCAAGGGGTACAAGGGCATGTGCGTGGATGACAACGGGAACAGCTCGGCCAACCGGGCGAAGATCCAGATCTGGACGTGCGGCAGCGGTGACAAGGCCGAGGCGTGGACGTTCAGCAACAACGAACTTGTCCACAATGGCAAGTGCGCCAACGACCAGGGCGATGCCGGCAGCGGCGGCAAGGTGATCTTGTACTCGTGCGGCAGCGCGGGGAACGACAAGTGGAGCGAGCTGTCCAACGGTGAGTTCAAGCTGAAGGCACACAACGGCACGCTGTGCCTGAATGACGCGCGGAACTCGACCAAGAACGGCACCCAGCTGATCGTTTACAAGTGCACGGACAGCGCCAACGAGAAGTGGTCCAAGTCCATCGCCTAGCTCGCACGGAACGGTATGAACCCCGGGTTTCACTGCCCTCTAATGTGGTGAAACCCGGGGTTCATCACGTAGGGGAGGGTGGCTGTTGTGAGGGTGCTGCGCACGCCAGAGGAACGGTTCGCTGACCTGCCCGGCTTCGGCTACCCGCCGCGCTACGCCGACGTCGGTGACCTGCGGCTGGCCTACGTGGAGGCCGGGCCTGCCGACGGCGAGCCGGTGCTGATGCTGCACGGCGAGCCGAGCTGGTCGTTCCTTTACCGCAAGGTGATGCCGGTGCTCGCGGACGCCGGACTGCGGGTGATCGCGGCCGACCTGGCCGGGTTCGGCCGGTCGGACAAGCCGGCCGAGGTCGCGGATCACAGCTACGCGCGGCACGTGGAGTGGATCCGCGCGCTCGCCTTCGACCGGCTCGACCTGCGCGGGCTGACCCTGGTCGGACAGGATTGGGGCGGCCTGATCGGGCTGCGGCTGGTCGCCGAGCATCCCGGGCGGTTTGCCCGGGTGGTTGCGGCCAACACCGGGCTGCCCACGGGCGACCAGCCGATGCCCGACGTCTGGCTGCGGTTCCGTGACGTCGTCCGCACCGCACCGGTGCTGAGCGTGTCCCGGCTGGTGCAGTCCGGCTGCCAGACGCCGCTGCCGCCCGAGGTGCTTGACGCCTACGAGGCGCCGTTTCCCGACCCGGCGTTCGCAGCCGCGGTGCGGGCGATGCCGAACCTGGTGCCGGCCACCCCCGACGACCCGGCCTCCGAGGACAACCGGGCCGCCTGGCGGCAACTGTCCACGTGGGACAAGCCGTTCCTCGTGGCGTTCAGCGACCGGGACCCGATCACCGGCAGCATGGCCCCGGTCCTGAAACGCGCGATTCCCGGCGCGGCGGGCATCGAGCACCCGGTGATCGCCGGAGCCGGCCACTTCCTACAGGAGGATGCGGGCGAACGGCTCGGCGCGGTGATCGCCGACTTCATCCGCGCTCATCCCGCCGGGTAACCGGTCGACCGCTTCGTCCAGCGGCCCGGCTACCGCGTCCATCGGGCCGGTCACCGCGTCCATTGGCCCGGTCACCTCGCCCAGCGTCTCGCCCAGCGGCTGCGGCGCCTCGGGCAGCACCTGCTTGAAGTAGTCCTTGGCGGCGGCGGTGGTGCCGACGTCGCGGCCAGCCGCCTCGGACATGTACCAGCGGTGCTCGAGGATCTCGTGGAAGATCTCCGCCGGGGGCAGCCGGTCGCGCAGATCGTCGGGGATCGAGGCGATCACGGGGTCGTAGATCTCCTCGAGCCACCGGTTGGTCGCGACGACCTCGGAGACCGGGTGGCTCTCCTTCTGCTCGAGCCAGGCGCGGTAGCTGGCGATGTCGTTGAGCAGGCGGCGGGCCTGGTTCTCCCCGGCATCGATCCCGGTGCGCACGAACAATTTCCTGGCGAAGTGCCCGGACTCGGAGACCCTGGTCCGAAGTCGCAGCTTGTTGCCCTCCGGGGTGGGGATGAGCTCGACCTCCTCGGCGTCGAAGCCGAGCTTGTTGAGCCGGTGCAGTCGCTCGGCGATCCGGTACCGCTGCTCGTCAGGCCGTAGGATCTCCTCCCTGGTGAGTTCCTGCCACAGGGACTCGTATCGCTTGCGCAGCTGCTCGGCGATCTCGAACGGATCGACGTCATCCGGCAGCCGGTCGCCGGCCTGCAGGTCAAGCAGTTCGCCGGACACCCGCTCGACGGCCAGGTCGATGTCGTAGGCGCGCTGCCCGTCGGACAGCGCCGCGTGGTGCTCGCTTGTCTCCGCGTCGACCAGGTAGGCCTCGAGCGTGCCCGCGTCGTGCCGGAACAGCGTGTTGGACAACGAGCAGTCACCCCAGAAGAACCCGGACAGGTGCAGCCTGACCAGCAGTTCCACCAGTGCGTCAAGCAGCCCGTCGACCGGCTGTATCCCCCGCGGGTGCGAGAACACCGCCCGGTAGGTGGTGGCGAAGGTGAGGAACTTCGTGACGAGGATCGCGTCGGCGTCCGGGTGGTCGGGGTCCCGGTCGACCGCGATCCCCACCGCCTCCACCGCGGGAACGTTGAGATCGGCCAGTGTACGCAGCGCCCGGTACTCCCGCCGGGCCAGCCGCTCGCTCAGCTCCTTCAGCGCGTACAGGGTGCCGTCGTCGTAGACGAACCGCACTACGTGCCGCGAGATGCCGCGCTGCCTGATCTCGACCAGCCGGTCGTCCTGCCATGCGGCAAGCGGCGACGACCACGGCAGGGTCAGCAGGCCGGCCGCGTGGTCGGCGGGCGGAGTGAAGACGAACCGCACCGGGCTACCCGAGCTGGCCCGCAGCCATGTTGGCGCCGCTGATCACGACGGCGACGTGCTCGCCCGGGTCCGGCTTGTACACGCCGGCCAGCAGGGCGGCGATCCCGACGCAGGCGGCGGGCTCGGCGGCGATCCGGAACGCCTGCCACAAGGACTGCTGCGCGGCCAGGATCGCGGCGTCGTCGACCAGCAGCACGTCGTCCACATAGGCCTGCGTGATCGGGAACACCAGCTCGCCCACCCGGCGCGGGGCCAGGGCGTCCACCGCGACGCTGCCCGCCGGGGCGTCGGCGGGCCGGCCCGCGGCCCTGGCGTAGCTGAGCGTGGGCGCGCCCTCGGGTTCGACCCCGATCACGCGGGCCGCTCCCGCGAACCAGGAGGCCACCCCGGCGATCAGTCCGCCACCGCCGACCGGCACGAGCACCGTGTCCAAGTCGGCCGCCTGCTCGGCCAGCTCGAGGCCGAGGGTGCCCTGGCCGAGGATGGTTTCTCGCTGGTCGAAGGCGTGCATGCTCATCGCGCCCGAACTCCGCTCGAACTCCTGGGCCGCGGCCAGGGCGTCGGCGTAGCGCTCGCCGGTGACTACCAGGTCGGCGCCGAGGCGGCGGATACGGTCGATCTTGGCCGGTGCCGACACGGTCGGCACGAAGATCTTCGCGGGCACGCCGAGGCGGTGGGCGGCGTAGGCGACGGCCACGCCGTGGTTGCCTCCGGACGCCGCGACTACCCCGGCGGGCGGCACCTGGCGTTGCAGCATGTTCGTGAACGCGCCCCGGGCCTTGAACGAGCCCGCGCACTGCAGCTGCTCGAGCTTGAGCGTGCCCTCAGGCAGCGTTGTCAAAATCGGCAGGGCTGCGGCGGATTCGTCGAGCTCGGTCAGGTCCACCTGGATCACCGGGGTCCGGCGGATGTAGGGCCGGATCATGTCGTAGCAGCGGCGGATATCGTCACGAGAGATCACCTTTTGACCCTACCTATCCACGGGGGAAACTAGCGTCATGACTGAGCACACCCATCACGACGACGACCCGGCCTGCGCGGTAGCTCACGGCGCCGTGCCCGCTTCGATCTCTTCATCATCCGCGGGGGAGCGCGCGCTGGTGGCGGTCTTCGCCTCACCGGTCGCTGGTTACCTGCTGAGGTACGGTGCCGACCTGGGGTTCCGCGGGTTCCTGCTTGAACCCGACGAGGCCAGGGCCGCGGGAGCGGCGGCCCTCGGATTCCCGCTGCTGACCGCCGCGCCCGACGATCTCGACGACGCCACTGACGTGATCGTCACCGACCACCACCGGCCCGAGCTTGGCGTCATGCTCCGGGACGCGCTGGCCACCAAGGCCAGGTGGATCGGGGTCATGGGCAACCCGCGGCACGTCGGGCCGCACGTGGAGATGCTCACCGACCTGGGCGTCTCCCCAGAGGACATCGCCCGCGTGCACCGGCCGATCGGGCTCAACATCGGCTCGAGGACGCCGCCGGAGATCGCGATCTCTACCCTGGCCGGGCTGCTGGCCGACCGCAACGGCCGCTCCGGCGGATTCGAATTCTGAACCGCCCGGCGGGCATATCCTCCCGATCCGACCGGTTGCCACCCAATAATGGGTCGCCGTGTTGCCCGCGTTAGGCTGGAATGAGCCAAGCGGGGGCTAGGCATACGGGAGGCGGGGTTGGCCGGGGCGTTTTTCCGGCACCGGGGACTCATCGCGTTCTCCGCCGGGGGCGCGATGGCAGAAGCCGCCGTGCTGTCGTTCGTCGCACCATACGCCCGGCCGCTCGCGCCGCAGGTCACGGCGCTGCCGCCGCTCGCGGCGTATCACGACGTGCGCTGGCTGTTCGCGTTCAACCAGTCGTGGCTCGGCTTCACCGTCGTGCTCATCCTTCTGGTGCTGGCCCGCGCGACCGTGGACGCGGTCCTGATCCAGCTGGCCTGGCCCCGCCCGTCCCCTGGCTCAGGTGCGCCTGGCGTGGCGAGGCCGAGCTTCCGGTCCTCGGTCGTGTCCTGCGCGGTGCTGACCGTGCTGGTCGGGCTGGTCATGTCGCCGGTGGTCACGCTGATGTTCGGGGTGGCGCTGCTGCCGTTCTCATGGCCTTACCTGGCGGCGGTGCCCATCCTGCTCGGCACCGCGGTGGCGCTTAGCCAAGGTGGCGTGGGCCAGGCCTGGTGGCGGCGACTGCCCCCGGCCCGCACCGCGGCCTGGGTGATCGCTAGCTTCCTGATCCTGTCGTTTACTGCGGCGCTGATGGCACACCTCGATACGCCGGGCATCGTGGCCGTGGCCGGGCTGGCCGGAGTGGTCGACGCGCGGGCCTGGTACGGGCTCACCGCCGCGGCGGTCAGGAGGTCCGCGGAAAAGCCTCTGCACCCCTGGCACTGGCGCGCCACCCTGCAGCGGATCCAGCGGGCGCTGCTTGACCGGACCAGCTGGGTTCCCGTAGCGCCGCTGGCCGCAGTGATGGTGCTGGCCCTGGTAGTGGGCCTGACCCGGCTGGCGTTCACCGGCACCGTGCGCTTCGCTCCCAGCCCGGTCAATGTGGCGGCCAGCGCGGCCGTCGGCGCCGGGCTGGCCCCGGTCACAGACGTCGCCGGGACTGGCGCGAGCCTTGGTTCCGTCGGGAAGGGCGGAGCCGCCACCGTGGCCACGAAGCCACGGGGGGCTGTGCTCGTGGTCGAGGGTTTCGGGTCGAATTGCTGCCACGCCGCCGACACCCTGCGGGCGGCCGAGCCTGACATGATCGTGCGCCAGTTTTCCTACGTAGGCCTGAACGCGGCCGGGCAGCCGATCCCGCAGGGCAAGTCCGCCGACGACCTGCCCATCCAGGTGCTCGGCGACCGGATGGCGACCCAGGTGGACAGGCTCTACGACCAGGCCCGCGTCCCGGTAACCGTGATAGCAGAAAGCGAGGGCACCCTCGGCCTTTATGCCATGCTGGCCAGGCACCCGCACGTGCCGGTGAAATCGGTAGTGCTGCTGAGCCCGATCATCGAGCCAGGCCAGCTGGGCCAGGCCGACGGGACCGTTCCCGGCGACGCGCTGACCACGCTGAACACGCTGGTCGGCGGCATGTCGCCGTACGGCAGTTCGGGCGCCGCGGAGCTGATCGACTCGGTCAGCGAGGTCGGTGCCCGCTACTTCGACCAGATCAGCCACGAACAGTCGTTGCCGTATCTGGCGGTGATTCCCCTCGCCGACGCGCTGACGCTGCCCGCGTGCACGTGGCCGCGGAACGTGACCTTCATCGCCGCCTTCCACGGCGGCTTGCTCGGCCACGCCTCCGTGCGGCAGTTGATCGAGGCCTTCTTGTCCGGCGACACCACGCCCGCGCCGAGCGCCTCCCAGCCGCAGTTGCGCCGGACGGCCGAGCTTATCTCGGCCGCGGCCAGTGCCTGGCGGATGCCAGAGCTCAGCCGGGTCTGTCCCGCCTAAGCTCAGGAAAGCCTGCCCGCTGGCGGGTTGCGCCGCGATCCGCTACGCTGAGCCGCGTGACGCGTTCAGCTAACCTCCAGTGGTGGCGCCGCCGGTAGGCGGCTCGCTGACTCGCGCTCAGACACCGAAGCGACCGCCCGGAAACGGCGGCCGCTTTTTCGTTACCAGGCCGCCTGACGGGCCCAGAACCCGGAGGGGCCACGTGGACGCCCATCGCACGGAACTGACGACCCGCGGCGGCATGCGGGTCACCCGCAACGCCACCCCGTTCGATCCGGCCGAACTCGCCCGGATCGCGGCGCTCGTTGATGAGCGCCGCGGCGGCGTGATGAGTTCGGGCATGGAGTACCCGGGGCGCTACAGCCGCTGGGTCATGGCCTACACCGACCCGTGCGCCGAGATCACCGCCACCGGCAGGCGGGTCACCGCGCGACCCCTGAACGACCGCGGCCGGGTGCTGCTGCCGGTGATCCGGGCGGCCATGCAACGAGCAGGCGACACCGTGGACCAGGACTCGGTGGTCATCCCGGAGCCCGACCGGGACTACACCGAGGAGGAGCGCAGCAGGCGGCCGACTGTGTTCAGCGCGCTGCGCGAGATCGGGGCGGCGTTCGGTTGCGAGGATCCGCATCTGGGCCTGTACGGGGCGTTCGGCTACGACCTGGCATTCCAGTTCGAACCGGTGCGGCTGCGCCGCGAGCGTCCGGCCGGGCAGCGAGACCTGGTCCTGCACCTGCCCGACGAGATCTGGGTGCTTGACCGCAAGCGCGAGGAGGCGGTCAGGTACGCCTACGAGTTCGATGTGGACGGCGAGTCGACGAGCGGGCTTGACCGCACGACGGCACGCACGGACGGGGAGCGGGAGCCACGGACCGTTCGGCATAAAGATCTTCCTGCGTCACCCGAGGCCGGCCGCTATGCGCGCGTCGTCGAGCAGGCGCGGGAGCGGTTCGCCTGCGGTGACCTGTTCGAGGTGGTGCCAAGCCACACCTTCTACGGGCGGTGCGCCTCGCCCGCCGGGTTCTACGAACTGCTCAGGCAGCGCAACCCCGCACCTTACGAGTTCCTGTTCAACCTGGGCCAGGGGGAGTACCTGGTCGGAGCGTCGCCCGAGATGTACGTCCGGGTCACCGGAGACCGGGTGGAGACCTGCCCGATCGCGGGCACGATCGCGCGCGGCCAGGACACGCTGGAGGACGCGGCGAACATCGCCACCCTGCTCGGCTCGGCCAAGGAGGAGTCCGAGCTGACCATGTGCACCGACGTGGACCGCAACGACAAGGCGCGAGTCTGCGTGCCCGGGACGGTCCGGGTGATCGGGCGGCGGCAGATCGAGATGTACAGCCGCCTCATCCACACCGTGGATCACATTGAGGGTCGGTTGCGGCCCGGGTTCGACGCGCTCGACGCGTTCCTCACCCACATGTGGGCGGTCACCGTGACCGGCGCGCCGAAGACCTGGGCCATGCAGTTCATCGAGGACCACGAACAGGCCCCGCGCCGCTGGTACGGCGGGGCGGTGGGCAAGATCGGCTTCGACGGGTCGATGAACACCGGGCTCACCCTGCGGACCGCGCACATCACCGGCGGGATCGCCGCCGTGCGGGCGGGCGCGACCCTGCTGTACGACTCGATTCCCGAGGCCGAGGAGGCCGAGACCCACATAAAGGCGCGGGCGCTGCTCGAGACGCTGGCCGAGGCCGGGCACCTGGCCGAGGCCGGGCGCCTGAACCGGGCCCGGGGCGACGCAAGCCAGGCGACGCCGCCGGCCGCCACCTTGACCGCGGCGGGCGGGGACCGCAACCTGCGGGTCCTGCTCGTTGATCACCAGGACTCGTTCGTGCACACGCTCGGCGACTACTTCCGGCAGCACGGGGCCGAGGTGACCACGCTGCGGTTCGGGTTCTCCCCGGCGCTGCTCGACTCGTACGGCCCCGACCTTGTGGTGCTGTCGCCAGGGCCAGGGCGCCCGGCCGACTTCGGCTGCGCGGCGCTGCTCGACGAGGTGTACGCGCGGGGCCTCCCGGCGTTCGGCGTATGCCTGGGCCTGCAGGCCATGGCGGAGTACGAGGGTGGCGCGCTTTCGCTGTTGCCAGCGCCCGCTCACGGCAAGCCCGGGCTGGTCCGGGTGGTCGGGGACGGGGGAGGGCTGCTGGCCGGGCTGCCCGCCGAGTTCACCGCGGGCCGCTACCACAGCCTGTACGCGCCCGCGGAGGAGGTCCAGGGCGGCTTCGCCGTGACCGCAACGACGCCCGACGGGGTCGTGATGGCGATCGAAGACGCCGCGGCCGGGCGGTGGGCGGTACAGTTCCACCCCGAGTCGATCCTGACCGCCTCCGGCCGGGCCGGGCACCAGGTCATTGCCAACGTCCTTGACCTGTCCCGATCCGTAAAAACCCCCGCCCAGGCCACCCCATTACATCCCGCTTCCGGACGGCAATCATGATCGTGGGTAGTTTTGGGCGACTATTGCCCATTTCTACCCATGATCATGAAACAGCCCGGCCCCGCCGCAAAGCATGGGCGGAACGGACCGGGGTATCGCAGGCCCATGGCAGATCCCGACGCGATCGTGGTCGGCTCCGGCCCGAATGGCCTGACCGCGGCGGTCACGATGGCCCTGGCTGGGCTGAGCGTACATGTGTACGAGGGCGCGGAGACGGTCGGCGGAGGCGCCCGCACCGCGGAACTGACGCTACCCGGGTTCCGGCATGACCCCTGCTCGGCCGTCCACCCACTGGCTGCAGGATCCCCAGTGCTGCGGGCACTGGGGCTGGAAGGGCACGGGCTGGCCTGGATCCAGCCCGACCTGCCGCTGGCTCATCCGTTCCCTGACGGGTCGGCCGCCGTCCTAGCCCGCTCGATGACCCAGACCGCCGACAGCCTTGGCCGCGACAGCGGTACCTACCTGCGGCTGCTTGCCCCATTCGGAGGCCGATGGGACGAACTGGCCGTCGACGTGCTGCGCCCCCCGCTGGCCGGCCTGCCGCGGCACCCCTTGGTGTTCGGCCGGTTCGGCCTGCTGTCGGTCCTCCCCGCGGCCGTGCTGGCCAGCGCGTTTTCCGGTGAGCGGGCCCGGGGCCTGATCGCCGGGCTGGCCGGGCACGTGACGGCACCGCTGACCTCTCCAGTCACAGGCGGGGTCGCGCTGATGTTCGCGCTGTCCGCACACGACGTCGGCTGGCCCATCCCGAGGGGCGGCACGCAGGCTATCTCCGATGCCCTTACTTCGCTGCTGACGTCGCTGGGCGGCCGGGTGGAGACCGGGCGCTGGGTCCGCAGCCTGGGCGAACTGCCGCCGGCCCGGGCCTACCTGCTCGATACCTCGCCCGGCCAGGCCGCCGCGGTCGCAGGATCCCGGCTGCCGTGGTGGTATGCCGACATGGTGCTGCGCCGCTACCGGTACGGGCCGGCCGTCTTCAAGATCGATTACGCGCTGTCCGGCCCGGTGCCGTGGATCGCACCGGCGGCGCGGCGGGCCGGCACGGTCCACCTCGGGCCGTCGATGGCCGAGATCGGCGCGGCGCTGAAGTCGGCGCGCCACGGCCGGGTGCCCGAACCGCCCTTCCTGATCACCGCCCAGCCCAGCCTGTTCGATCCCACCAGGGCGCCGGCCGGTTCGCATGTGTTCTGGGTGTACGCCCAGGTGCCGAATTGCTGGCGGCACGACCTCACCGCCGCGCTCGAAGGCCAGATCGAGCGGTTCGCTCCCGGTTTCCGCGACCTTGTCCTGGCCCGGGCCATCACCGCGCCGGCCGACCTGGCCGCCCGCAACCCGAACAACGTGGGCGGAAACATCGCGGGCGGACGCTGTGACGGGTTGCGGTTGCTGCTGCGGCCCGCGCCGGTCCCCGTCCCGGTCCCCTACGCTACTCCGGACCGGTCGATCTACCTGTGCTCGTCTGCCACACCGCCGGGGCCGGGAGTGCACGGCATGTGCGGCTATCACGCCGCGCAGGTCGCGCTGCGGCGGGTCTTCGGGATCCGAGACGGCGATGCGCTGGTTCACGGCACCTGATTACTGGTTCGGCCGGCTGGCATTCGAGCGCGGCCTGGCCGTCATCTACCTGATCGCGTTCATCGCGGCCGCGCGCCAGTTCCGCGGGCTGCTCGGCCAGCGCGGCCTGCTGCCGATCCCGCGGTACCTGCGCCGGGTGGGGTTCTGGCAGGCGCCGAGCCTGTTTCAGTTCCACTACTCCGACCCGTTCTTCGCCACCGTCGCCTGCTCCGGGGCGGCGCTCGCGGCGGCCATGGCGGCCGGCCTCGGCGACGCGGTCCCGCTGTGGGCCTCGATGCTGGCCTGGCTCGCGTTGTGGGCGCTGTACCTGTCGATCGTGAACGTGGGCCAGGTCTGGTACGGCTTCGGGTGGGAATCGCTGCTGCTTGAAGCCGGATTCCTCGCCATTTTCCTCGGGAACTCGGCAAGCCCGCCGCCCACGGCGATCATGTGGCTGCTGCGCTGGCTGCTGTTCCGGGTGGAGTTCGGCGCCGGCCTGATCAAGCTGCGCGGCGACCGCTGCTGGCGCGACCTGACCTGCCTGCGCTACCACCACGAAACTCAGCCCATGCCCGGCCCGCTGAGCTGGTTCTTCCACCGCCTGCCCGAGCCGCTACACCGGGCCGAGGTACTGGCCAACCACGTGGCCCAGGTGGTGGCGCCGCTGGTGCTGTTCGCGCCGCAGCCAGCGGCCAGCATTGCCGCCGTGGTCATGATCGCCACCCAGCTCTGGCTGGTGGCCTCAGGCAACTTCGCCTGGCTTAACTGGCTGACGGTCGTCCTTGCGCTGTCGGCGGTGGCCACATTGCAGGCCGGCCGGGTGCTGCCGCTTCCCGCGGCTCCCCGGTTCGGCCCTGCGCCGCTGTGGTACGAGGTGCTCGTCCTGGCCGCCACCGCCGCGGTCGTGGTGCTCAGCTACCGCCCAGCCCGCAACCTGCTGTCCCGGCAGCAGGTCATGAACGCCACGTTCGACGCCTTTCACCTGGTCAACACCTACGGGGCCTTCGGCCGCATCACCCGGCGCCGGGAAGAGCTCGTTGTCGAGGGAACCAGCGAGCCGCAGGTCACCCCGGCCACGCGGTGGCAGGAGTATGAGTTCAAGGGCAAGCCGGGTGACCCGCGCCGCAGGCCGTCGCAGGTCGCGCCGTATCACCTCAGGCTGGACTGGCTGATGTGGTTCGCCGCCTTGTCACCCGGATACGCCGAGCCGTGGCTGGTGCCGCTGCTGTACCGGCTGCTGACGGCGGATCCGGACATCCTCCGGCTGCTACGTTCCGACCCCTTCGGCGGTACCGCGCCGGCCTTCGTCCGGGTCAGCCGCTATCGTTACCGGTTCGCCACCTGGCGGCAGCTCCGGCAGACCGGCGCGTGGTGGGACCGCACCAGGGTGGGGGAGTACGTGCCGCCGGTCTCGCTGCGGGCTGCGGGCGGCGAGCGGTGACGCCGCCCGTCGGTCTCGCCGCGGGCTGCGCGCTGCGGGGGCAACGCCGGAAGTGTTGTGTCGTGTTCGCCGGGACGCCCGTGCCTGCCTGTAGTGTGCTGAGCCATGAGGAGCGTAGAACCCGAGGTCTACCTGGTCGCCCGCCCGCAGATCGACTATGACGCGATGGCTGCCTACCTGCGCGAGGTGGGCGGCGAGCGCTGGCTGGAACGGATCGATCGCGGTGAGCTCGAGGCGCAGGACCTCGTCGAGTTCGCGGGGAAGATGTGCTACCGCTCCTGGGAGCCCGGGCTGAACCCGAACGTCCGCAAGGTCCGCGACGACCAGGCGGTCTACCTGCAGAACATCCTCAAGCAGGCGCACGGATCGGTGCTTGAGCACGCCAGCTTCAGCTTTGTCTTGCACAATGTGAGTCGTGTTTTCACTCACGAACTAGCCAGGCACCGGCCGGGAACCGCGATTTCACAGGAGTCGTTGCGCTACGTGCGGCTCGATGAGCTGCCGTTCTGGTTCCCCGACTGGGCACGCGAAGACGCGGAGCTGATGAAGCGCGCGACCGCCCTGCTGAACGAGCTCGAGCAGTTCCAGCTGTGGATGGCCGGGCACTTCGGGCTGGACGAGGACGAGACCAGGATGCACGAGAAGAAGCATAAGACCTCGTTCATGCGGCGGTTCGCGCCCGAGGGCGTGGCCACCGGGCTGGTCTGGACGGCGAACATCCGCACGTTGCGGCACACCATCGAGGCGCGGACCGACCAGGGAGCCGAAGAGGAAATCCGGCTGGTGTTCAGCAAGATCGGCGAGATCATGCGCACCGAGGCGCCGGCTTTGTTCGGGGACTACACGGTTACCGACGGCACGTGGATCCCGGGCTGGCGCAAGGTCTGAGGCGAGTACCTGCGGTCGGGCCCGGGCGCCTGGTCGGCGAGTACCTGCGGTCGGGCCGGGGCACCTAGTCGGTCTGGTTGCCCAGCTGGTAGCGGATCCGGTCGTCGGGGACGCCGCGCCGCTTGAGCACCTGCACGGTTTTGGTGATCATCGCGTCCGGCCCGCTGACGTAGATGTCCCGGTCGGCCACGGTCGCCTTGGCGGCGAGTTCCGGCACGGTACCGGCCATGACGTCGTTGCGGGGCGGTTCGTCGGATACCGCAGGGATGACCTGCAGCCACGGGTAGCCGAGCTCCATCTCATGCAGCTCTGCCAGGTCGTAGAGGTCCTCGTGAGAGCGCGCGCCGAAGTAGAGCACGATCTCGCGTCGCCGGCCCGGCGTGGGCGCGCGGGTGATCGCCTGAATGATGGCCTTGATGGGAGCCAGCCCGGTGCCGCCCGCCAGACACAGCACGTCCCGGGCCGACTTCGTGTCCGCGGTCATCTCGCCGCCTGGCGCGCCGAGCACCAGCGGGTCCCCGGCCCGGAGATGATGAACCAGGGCGTGGCTGACCAGGCCGCCGGTGATGGCACGGACGTGCAGGTACAGCGTGCCATCCTCGAGCGGGGCGTTCGCGATGGAATACCTGCGCCACAGCCTGGGCCAGTGCGGCGTCTGCACGTTGAGGAACTGCCCTGGCAGGTAGTTCAGCGGTTCTTCGGGCACCAGGGTGAGCACCGCGATGTCGGGTCGGCGCAGCTCAGCGGCGGTGACGGTGGCGATCCACCAGGCCGGGGAATGCTCGGCGTCGCGGCGGGCGGCTTCTGTCATGACCCGCGCGGCCTGATCCAGAGCGCGTTCCCACGCCCGCTGCGTCTCCTCATCCCAGGCTGGCGCGGCGAACCGCTGCAGGGTGGCAAGCAGCGCGCGGCGGACCACATCGTACTGCTGGTCGCGGACGCCGTATTTCCGGTGGGCGCGCCCAAGGGACTCCAGGTAGGGCACGAGGGCGGCCGGATTGTCCTGACCTTCAGCGATGCGGACCAGGGAACGGAACAGCCGCTTGCGCGGTTCGTCCATGGCCGCGGGGAACATCGCCCTGGCCTCGGTGTCCATGGCGAAAAGCTGTCCGTAAAAATAGGTCAATGCCGCGTCAGCGGTCGGCTCAAGTAGGGACAATGAGACCCGAGCAGGATTCCTGGCCGCCTCACCGGGACCGTAAGGCGCGGGGGAGCCCTGATCGTGGTGCGCCGACTCGTCACCCGCCGACATCGTCACACTTTCAGTGTCGCATCAGGAGCGGAACGCTACCATCGATTCCCGGCAAGTCTGGACCAATCGGTCCGGGCGATTTTGCCGGTGGGCACGTCCGGTGTGGGCGCGATGGACCATTATGGGCAGTGGAACTTAAGGGGCAGGGAGGACGAGGGATGGGCCGCCCGATAATCGGTATCACCGGCGAGCTTGAGGCTGCTCGCTGGCGCCATTGGATTCGCGAAGCGGTCATCTCGCCGGTGAGTTACACGCGAGCCGTCGAGCGCGCGGGCGGAACGCCGGTCGTCCTGCCGCCCGTCCCCTCCAGTTCGGTGCCCAGCCTGATAGCGAAGCTCGACGGCTTGGTGGTCGCCGGGGGGAGGGACGTCGATCCCGCGCTGTACAACGAGGCCCCGCACGAGCAGACCGACGCGCCCGACCACCGGCGGGACCGGTTCGAGCTCTTGATGATCCGCGCCGCCATCGAGGCCGATTTGCCCTTCCTCGCCATCTGCCGCGGCATGCAGATCCTCAACGTGGCCCGTGGCGGCACGCTGATCCAGCATCTTCCCGACCGGCTCGGCAGCGAGAGCCACAAGCCGGACCCGGTCAAGCTCACCATTCACGACGTCCAGATCAGCGAGGCAAGCAAGCTGGCCCGGCTGCTCGGCGGGACCTCGCAGGTACCGGCCGCCCATCACCAGGCGATCGACCGGCTCGGCACCGGGCTCGTCACCGTGGCGTGGACGCCCGACCAGGTGCCGGAAGCGGTCGAGTTGGAGGGACACAGGTTCGGCATCGGCGTGCAGTGGCATCCGGAAGATGGCGACGACCAGCGTATCTTCGAGGCCCTGGTCGCCGCGGCCAAGACCAGCCCCGGCCCCGTGCCGCCGGCCGCCACCGAGGTGGCAGGCCGCTCAAAGCGATCCGCGAAACGCCACGCCGCCCGCTCCTTATCTCCCGGCCCCGGTTATGTACCGGCAACAAGCTGGCGTGGTTTACAACGGGGCCTGGTAGTTGCTGACCCAGTGGACCTGCAGCCAGGCTATGAAGGTGGACCAGGCGCCGGTCACCTCGAGCAGGCCGACGCAGACGAGCATGGCGCCGCCGATCCTGGTCACCAGGCGGGCGCGTCGCCGGGCGAAGGCGAACGCCCGCATCGCGACCTGGAAGCCCAGCGACACGAACAGGAACGGCACGCCCAGGCCCAGGGCGTAGACGAAGGCGAGCAGCGCGCCGCGGGCGACGGTGCCGCTGGAGGCCGACAGGGCAAGCACGGCGGTGAGCGTGGGCCCGATGCAGGGAGTCCAGCCGAGTCCGAACATCACGCCGAGCAGCGGCGCGCCCGCTAGGCCCGCCTTCGGCCGCGCGGACGGGCGCACGATCCGGCCCGCGAAGCTGAACCGGTCGAAGGCCCCGGCGAACAGGAGCCCAAGCAGGATGGTCAGGCCGCCCAGGATCCGCGTCAGCAGGCGGGCGTGTCCGGTCAGCAGGTGGCCAACCCCGCCGAGCGCCGCCCCGTAGGCGACGAATACCAGCGAGAACCCGAGCACGAACAGCGCCGTCCCGGCCACCACGCGGGCCCTGGGCGCGGACGGGGGCGGAGCGATCGGGCGTGCGGCCACCACCACCGCGGATCCATCAGGTCGGGGCGCGGGCGCAGCCGGGCGGACCGCCGCGACAGGCTGCGCGCCGGACGCGCCTGACACGCCGGAGACGCCGGCCATGCCGGTGACGAAGGACAGGTACCCGGGCACCAGCGGCAGGCAGCACGGCGACAGGAAGGTCACCGCGCCGGCCGCGGCCGCCACCGGCAGTGCCAGGATCAGCGGGCCGGAGGTAACCAGCTGGGCCGCTCCGCTCATGTGATCACTAT
>Ga0335075_10000413_pt1 | contig 77609 bp, 67 predicted proteins | sample Lox_Sample_24_FD_206723 | JGI IMG/M metagenome (GOLD analysis project Ga0335075, IMG submission 206723) | Soil microbial communities from Loxahatchee National Wildlife Refuge, Florida, United States - Lox_Sample_2.4 | ecosystem: Environmental > Terrestrial > Soil > Wetlands | place: USA... | reverse complement strand
GTGAGCCTGACGCCGGCGGGCGAGAAGCTGATTGGCAACGTGCTTCCCAAACACGAAGCGATCGTGAAGGCGCTGGTGAACGAGCTCGATAGCCGAGAGATGGATACGATGGTTCGCGTTTGCCGGAAGCTGCGGCAGTCGGAGAAGCTGCCATTTTGGGCGGAAGTTCTGCGGCAACACCGCGAGTTCGAGCGGGCGGAGGGATCGGAAGGGGAATAGAGGCGAAGCTGTGCCCCCTCGTGGGAGTCGCGAAGGATCGAGCGAGCGGAAGAAACTTAAAACAAAAGCGGAAGCAGATCCCTCGCTGCGCTTCGGGATGACAAAGTGTAGTTGCTTCGGATGACAGCGCGTGGTCGGAAGCGGAGAGTGTGGGCACCGCGAATTCAGTTGACATATAGGTCGCAATCCGATATATCTGCATCCGACCTATGGATGACGATCTGAAATCGCTGCTCCCTCTGACGCCGGCAACGCTCCACATCCTGCTGGCGCTTGCCGCTGAAGATCTGCACGGTTACGCCATCATGCAGGAGGTGGCGCGCCAATCGAACGGGCAATACAAGGTTGGCCCCGGCACGCTGTACGAAAACCTGGATAAGCTTACCGCTCGAGGTTTCGTGAAAAAGTTTCCACCGCCCTCAGCCGGCGAAGATCCGCGCCGCCGCTATTACCGGCTGACCCAGCTCGGGCGCCGCGTGCTGACAGCTGATATCGAACGCCTGAAAACCGTGTTGAAGGAAGCCAAGCTGCATCTGCCCAGCGCGGCAACGAGCCGAACGTGATGAGCGGTTTCATATATCGATTACTTATCGCCTGTCACTCGTCGAGTTTTCGCGAGAACCACGGCGACGAGATGCTTTGGGTTTTCGGCGAGTGCACGCCGCGCGAAACTCGGCCACTACTAGCAGACGCGCTCTTCTCATTATTGCGCCAGTGGACGCTTCATTCGGGCGCCTGGAAATTTCTGGCCGGAGGAGCGGTTAGCGCGTTGCTGGTACTCGGCTGCGGTTATTCGATATCGCGATCGTTCAATTGGTCTCTGATCTGGGGCGCCCAACGCCACTCCGCTATTCTCGCTTTGTATAGCGAGCCGCCTGACCCGGCCTTCAACGAGTACGAATTTGAACTGCAAGCGCGGCAGGCAATAGGAATGTTGACGCGCTATCGTCAATTCGATGAAGACCGCCGCGCTGTGCATCGCATCCCTAACGCTTCGAGATCGGACGCTCCATTCGGGCGAAATTCTGAAAATCACGAGTAATCATGATCGCGCTCGAAGCGAAAGGTCTTCGAAAATGTTACACGGCGGTTCCGGCCGTCAGTAACGTTTCCTTCTCTCTTCATTCGGGGGAAATTCTGGGCTGTCTCGGCGCAAATGGGGCGGGCAAGAGCACGACCGTGAAAATGCTCACCGGTCTGCTCGATCCTACCCGTGGCCAAGTTCTTTCCTTCGGTGTGGACATTCATCGCGATCTGCTGGCGTACCGCCGTCGCGTGGGCTACGTTCCGGAAGAAGCCGATCTGTACCCATTCCTTTCGGGTTGGGAATTTCTCGAACTGGTCGGCACCCTTCGTGGAATGGGCAGGAAAAAACTAGAGAGCAAGGCCAATGAAATGTTGGGCCTGTTTTCGCTAACTTCCCACCGTCATGCATCCATCGCTTCATATTCGAAAGGCATGAGGCAAAGGGTTCTGCTCATTTCTGCCCTGTTGGACAATCCGGATATTCTGATTCTGGACGAGCCGCTCTCCGGCCTCGATGCAGTTTCTGCATTGATCGTCAAAGAATTGCTCAAGGAATTGGGGGCGCGTGGCAAGGCTGTCTTCTATTGCTCCCACGTTTTGGAGGTCGTGGAAAAAATCTGCTCACATGTGATGATATTGAAAAATGGAACCGTCATTGCCTACACGCCTACGATCGAACTTCACCGCAAATTCGGAGAGACTTCCCTAGAGCAGGCCTTCGTTCATCTCGTTGCTGAGCGCGACGCAGAGCAAACGGCCCGCAATCTTGTCGAAGTGATCCTCGCAGCGTAGGCCTCAATTCTATGAGCATCTGGCACGGGTCTTTGACCACTTGGCTAGACGGACCTTTTGGTTGTTTAGTGGGCCACTCGGTCAATCGCATCTTCGCCGGCAGTGAGTCCGCCGAGCCCGGCGAGCTTGATCTCGGTATCGGGACGGTGTTGGCGATACTCGCAGCCCCGGGCGCGTTTGTGGCTTTGACTCTCTCCGACCGGTACGGCTCGCTGCTACGTTTCATCCGCGGTGAGCAAGTTGCGTTCAACCCGTATGTTGTATCCGTGTCCGACGAATACTTCTTCATCGTTTTGGCCATGGTGATCGCTGCTGCTGTCGCCGTGTGGAAATGGGATCGGCTCCTGCCGGACCGCCGAGATTTTCAGAATCTCTCGCCACTTCCGATTTCCGGCCGCACGATATTTCTCGCCAACATTTCCGCCATTTTACTGCTGGCCGCGCTTCTTTCGCTCGATGTGAATGCGGTTTCCTGCGTGCTGTTTCCAGCGGTGGTAACCTTCCAGTCGTCATTCCCAGTATTTTTGACGTTCACTGCCACGCACGCCGCCACGGTTTTGCTGGCAGGCGCGTTTGGATTCCTCTCCGTTTTTGCGGTTATGGGCGCGATGATGTCGATCCTGCCTTACCATCTTTTCCGGAAGTCATCGTTCTTCGTTCGCTGCGCGCTGCTGTTCTGTCTTGCAGCGTTGCTTTCCACTGGCTTCAGCGTGCCGCAAAAGTTTTCAGCCCTTGGCCGCATTCGTCGGCCGTGGGCCGCCGTGCCGCCGCCCGCCTGGTTTTTGGGCTTATGCGAATCCATGCGCAAGAGCGGTGGGCCGATATTCGGCTCACTGGCCGCGGCGGCAGTTTGGGCGCTCACGCTGGTTTTCGTGCTGGCATTGGCTGCGTTCTCCTCCAGCTTTCGGCGTTCCTACCTGCGCAGCGCCGAATTCACGGAATCGCGTCCGTCAAGCGGGTCGCCGGCGTCTCTGCTGTTTCGCGGGCTCGATAAAGTGCTGTTGAAAAACGCGTTCGATCGTGGTTGTTACCGCTTTGCGCTCAGGACCATATTTCGCAGCCAGGAGCATGCGTTCATCTTCGGTATGTTTGGCACTGTGGGCGTAGTGCTCGCGTCGCAAGCACTGATCCCCGCGCTCGGCGAGCATGTACCTGCAACCGGATTGTTTCCGTCGACGCAGATACTAGCGATTCCTTTCATCGTTGGCTTTTTCTTGATCCTCGGGCTTTACGCCGCGTTTTCAGTTCCGGCGCCGCTGCGAAGCAATTGGGTTTTCCGCTTCAACGTGGACCCGCAAACGAGTCAAGGCGCGTCGCTGGCGCGGAAAATCGTGTATACGTTCTTGGTCCCGCTGCTGTTTGCGCCGTGTCTCATCGCTTACTCGCATGTGTGGGGTTGGGAGGTGGGAATACTGCACACCGCGCTGGTTGCGGCATGGTGCGCGCTGCTTCTCGAAGGCTTGTTGGTCAAATTCCGGAAAATTCCGTTTACGTGTTCCGCTCCCGGGTTCAAGAGCCATGCAATTGTCACCGCGTTAATCTTCCTGCTCGGCTATTTTGGCTTCACATCAGTTACCGCCGAAGTCGAGCATTGGGCACTCGGGGATCCCGTGTTATTTACTGGCTTTTTGCCCATCGCGATCGGCATTTCATTTCTGTTTTATCGACAGCGAAAGGGATTGATCGATAGCGATCGGCGAGTGACCTTTGAAGATAAGTCCGCGCCCGTTGTTGAAGCCATGAATTTGGTGCGGTGAGCGCGCCGGGCTGGTTCGAGGCATTCGGGGATCGCGGCGTTGATTGGGAGACACGGCAGAGGTTGCCAACCGCCTACCCGCCGGAAAACGCGCAAGATGGAGCACGCAGAAGACACATAGAAGAGGGACAAAAGACAAAAGACAAGACGAAAGCAGATCCCTCGCTGCGCATCGGGATGACAGAGTGTGGGCGCTTTGAGATGGCAGCGCGTAGTCAGTGGGGCGAGGCGTCCGTAATTGGCGGGACGTCAGTGTGGGCGCGATGTCTGCGTGGGCGCGATCCAACGACGACAAGACGTTGCGCCGGCGGGACATGAGCGAGGGCTAGGCGTCAGCGGGGGCGGGATGTTAGCGCGGGCGATTGGCTTCGCGCGAGGGCATGCGCCAGGGAGTGGGCGGCGTGACACGAAGCTTGTCGCGCAGGACCGCACTTACGCAAATCTATTGATGAGCATCCGTTGCTCGTGCGGCAAGCCAAGTGGCTAGGAGCTTGGCTTGTTCTGGGGGCGTGTCCATGAAGACGAGGACGACGCCCGTTTCCGCTTCGGGATTGCTTGGCGTCGCCCAGGCCCAGGATTCGAATACCGAGTCATCGTTGCGGATTTGCACCTGCACCACGCGGCGCTCGGCCAGCGGCGTATCCGTCCGGCCAAAACAACCTTTGCCACTCAGCACGGTGACGCGTCCGGTGATCTGTTCTTGTGCCAGCGGATCGATGATTTTCAGGCGCGCGTCGAAGGCGAAGCGCGGCGAAGCGCGTCTTTCCGGAAATCGCGCACCAGCGCTTAAGCGACCTTCTCCAAGATTGCCCATGGCTCCCCCTTACACACTCGACAGTGGTTAAATCGGCAGGCGGAAGCGAATCTGCAGTGGCATTTCGAAACCGTCCCGAAGACGGCCAACAGTCAGGGTTGTGCGGGACGTGCATGGGAAGTGTTGTCTATTCAGACGGTTGAGGGACGTGGCGCGGGGCTTGACGCGGCTGGCCTTAAAACTTCAAGCTGGGAGCGACAAAATTGCACACGCCGCACGTGAACGCGCGGCCGGCAAGGATAAGGCGGTTAAAAAAATGCAATTTTCGACCGCATCCGGCGGCTTGTCGCGCGCATCCGATGGCACTTTGGAGGATTCATACTGATGAAGCTGAATGAATACACGACGCTGGGACGCACGGGATTGCGCGTGAGCCGGCTTTGCCTGGGGACCATGACGTTTGGCACGCAGTGGGGCTTTGGCGCTGAAGACGACATTTCCAGGCAGCAGTTTGACCGGTTTCTGGACGCGGGCGGCAATTTTATCGATACCGCGGATGGCTACACCAACGGACACGCCGAGGAGCTGGTGGGAAAATTTGTGAGTGAGAGCAAGCTGCGCGATCGCGTGGTGATCGCGACGAAATACACGTTTGGAGCGCAGCCGGGAAATCCCAACGCTGGGGGAAATGGCCGCAAGAATCTCTATCGCGCGCTGGAAGGCTCGCTGCGGCGGCTGAAGACGGATTACGTCGATCTTTATTATTTGCACGCGTGGGACACGTTTACGCCGGTCGAGGAAGTGCTATCGACCATGCACGACCTGATCAGCGCGGGGAAAATTCGCTACTTTGGGATGTCCGATACGCCGGCGTGGTATTTCACGCGCATGCAGACGCTGGCTGAAAAAGAGGGCAAGGATCGGCTGGCCACGCTGCAGTTGGAATATTCGCTGGCCGAGCGCAACATCGAACGCGAGCATATTCCGGCCGCGCAGGAGCTGGGAATCGGGTTGTGTCCATGGAGCCCGCTGGCCGGAGGATTCTTGACCGGAAAGTACAAGCGGGAAGGGAACGGCGGAAAGGGCGAGGGGCGGCTGACCGGGCCGGGGTCGATTTTCAATAAGTTCAACGAGCACAACTGGCTGGTCCTGGAAGTGCTGCAGGAAGTTTCGAAGAAGCTGGGCAAGCCGCCCGCGCAGGTGGCGTTGAACTGGCTGACGACGCAGCCGGGGGTCACGTCGGTGATTCTGGGCGCGCGCACGACCGTGCAGCTGGAAGACAATATCGCGGCGCTCGATTTCACCATTCCGGCGGAGCTGCGCGAGCGGCTGGATTCGGTGAGCGCGCCGGAGCCGGTGCATCCTTACAACTTTTATGTGCCGTGGATGCAGGCGCGCGTGAGCGGCAACGTCACGGTGCGGCCGTGGCGTCCGGCGAGTATTTACGTGGGATCCACCGCGCCGCCCGCGGACACGAAGGCTGCCGCGGACGATTAGACAGCCGATTAGACGGCGAATGATGCGATCGATGGACGAAGCGCGGGGCGATTAATCGTCGCTACTGGTGAGCGTGGATTCGGCTGCGGGATCGCCTGCGCCGGCCAGGCGGTCCACGTTGCGCAGATCGGGGAAAAATAGCGCCCACAGGACCGTCACGACGATTGAGCCGACGCCGCCGAGAATTACGGCGGGCACGCTGCCGATCCACCAGGCCGTGACGCCCGATTCGAATTGGCCGAACTCGTTGGACGCGCCGATGAAAATCATTTCGACGGCGTTGACGCGACCGCGCATTTGGTCGGGCGTGCCCAGCTGCACCAGGACTCCTCGAATCACCACGCTGACCATATCGCTTGCGCCGACGAGCGCCAGGGCGAGCATCGACAGCGGCAGGCTGTGCGACACGCCGAAGAGGATGGTGAAGGCGCCGAAGCCGGCGACGCACCACAGCATGGTGCGTCCCGCTTTGCGGCGCAGCGGGCGCTGCGACAGGAGCACAGCCATGGCGCCGGCACCGATTCCGGGGGCGCATCGGAGCAGGCCGAGGCCCAGTGGGCCGGTGTGCAGGACGTCCTTGGCATAAACGGGCAGGAGCGCGACGGCACCGCCGAGCAGGACTGCGACTAAATCGAGCGACACCGCGCCAAGCACGATCTTGTTGTCGCGGATGTAGCGCAGACCGGCGAGAACGGTGCTCCAGCTGACGGCTTCGCGGTTTTTCGGCTTCGCTTTCAGCTTCACGCGGAGGATCGAAATGGACGCGCCCGCCGCGGCAAACATAGCCGTGGCGTACACGACTGCCGGGCCGCGAAACAGCGCGTAGACCAAGCCTCCCGCCGCGGGGCCGAGAATCGTGGCCGTCTGAAAAATGCTGGAGCCCCAGGCCACGGCGTTCTGGAAATGCTCTTCAGGGACCACCAACGGCAGAAGCGCGCGGCCGGACGGGCCGCTGAAGGAACGGGCCACGCCGATCAGCAGCATCACGCCGTAAATCGGATAGACGGAACGCGTGCCGCTCAGTGTGATGGCCAGCAGCAGGCCGGAGCACAGGGCGAGGCCTGCGTAGCTGAACATCAGAACTTTGGTGCGGTTGTAACGGTCGGCGGCGTGGCCGGAAATCAAAAACAGCAGAATGCCGGGCAGGAATTGGGCGAGGCCCACTAATCCCAGATCCAGGGCGCGATTGGTAATGGCAAAAACTTGCCAGCCGACAGCGACCGATTGCATCTCCGTGCCGATCACGCTCAAGAAGCGCGCGTACTGCAGGTAGCGGAAAGCGGGATAGGTGAATGCGATTCGGCCGGAACGGCGGGAGCTACCCGAGTCGGTCATCGGCTTTTACTTTGCCATAGAAGCGCGGCGGGCACGAGCGGGGAACTTCCTGGGGCGGCTGCGGGATGTAGGATGCGGGTTGGCGTCCAATTAGGAAGCGGATTGGGTTTCGAAGACGGCGTCAAAAAAGACGCCGAGGAGATGGCGAACATCGGCGTCGGTGATGGAGCTGTGATCGACTAAATGCTCGAGGAGCAAGGCGTGGGAAAGGGAGCCGAGGGCAGTGGCGGTGGCCAATTCGGAAATCGAGAGATCGGCTCCGGCGTCTTTCGCCACGCGGCGAAGAATATTTCCGGCGTTTTCGCGCAGCGGACGTTGACGCGCGCGCAAGCGGGCGTGGGCTTGGGGATGGCGGATGGCGAACAGTTTGAATTCGAGCGAGAGCAGAGTGAGACGGCGGTCGGTGGCGGTGTGCGCATAGTGTGCACGGAGAGCGCGCAGACGCGCGGCGGGATCGGCGTGGCGCTCCAGGACGGCATTTACTTCGGCGATGCGGCGGCCGATCCAGTCCTCGAGGAGCGCGAAGAAGATATCTTCCTTACTTTTGAAATGAGCGTAGAACGCGCCGCGGGTGTAGCCGGCCAGGGCGGCGATATCGGCCAGGCGCGCGGCTTCGAACCCATCGCGCGCAAAGATCTTTTCCGCGGCCGCCAAAAGCTTGCCGCAGGTGGCCGCGGTGCGCACTTCTTGCCGGGAAGCGATTCGCGGAACGCGCGGGCCGCGACGATTCGATCTAGATTTGGCTGAACTAGATTTGACTGAACTGGCGCCGGGCATGCTTCCCCCTGATGAATACATGCACGTATGTATGTTATTTCCGCGCGGAGCCGATTACAATAGGAATTCATGAGTTCCGCCGCAGTCACATTCGATCAGGCGGCCTGGCGCCCGCGCCACAATCCGTGGCTGGTGGCGTTCACGGTCACGCTGGCGACGTTCATGGAGGTGCTGGACACTTCCATCGCGAACATCGCGCTGCCGCATATCGCCGGAAGCTTCGGGGCGAGCACCAACGAATCGACCTGGGTGCTGACGAGCTATCTGGTTTCGAACGGCATCGTGCTGCCGATCAGCGCGTGGCTGGCGACGCGAGTCGGGCGGAAAAAGTTTTATATGGCGTGCGTGGTGCTGTTCGCGTCGAGCAGCTTCATGTGCGGGCTGGCGCCGAGCCTGGGAGTGCTGGTGTTCTTCCGGGTTCTGCAAGGGGCGGGCGGCGGGGGATTGCAGCCGAGCGAGCAGGCGATTTTGGCGGACACGTTTGAACCGTCGCAACGCGGAATGGCGTTCTCGATTTACGCCATGGCGGTGGTTCTGGCACCGGCGATAGGCCCGACGCTGGGCGGGTACCTGACCGACAACTACAGCTGGCGCTGGATCTTCTACATCAACATTCCGATCAGCATCATTTCGCTGATCATGACGAGCCGCTTCGTGGAAGATCCGCCGTATATGGCGGTGGAAAAAGAGAAGAGCAAGAAAGCGAGCATCGACTACATCGGGTTGGGACTGATCGCACTGGGCGTGGGCGTTTTGCAGATGGTGCTGGACAAAGGACAGGAGCTGGATTGGTTCGGCTCGCACATCATCACGATCGGAACAATCTTCGCGAGCGCAGTGCTGCTTTTCTGGATCCGGTGGGAGTGGAGGCATCCGCATCCGATCGTTCAGTTGAAGCTTTTCAAGCAGAGGAATTTCGCGGCGGCAATGCTGGCGATGTTCGTGCTTGGGGGAGTGCTGTATGGAACGACCGTGCTGCTGCCGGAATTCATGCAGAACCTGATGGGCTATCCGGCGGTGGTGTCCGGCGAAGCGCTGGCGGCGGGGGGATTCGTGATGCTGCTAACGATGCCGACTTCGGGCGCGTTGAGCGGACGCATGGACCCGCGGAAGCTGATGGCGATGGGTTTTGGGATCACCGCTCTGGGGCTGTATAACATGGCCACGCATTTGAGCCTGGGGATGGATTTCACCACCGTTTCGATGCTGCGCGTGTATCAAGTGCTGGGGCTGGCGTTTATTTTCATACCGGCGAACGTGCTTTCGTACATCGGCGTTCCGATGGAGCAGAACAACCAGGTTTCGAGCATGATGAATTTCGTTCGCAACATCGGAGGGAGCATCGGCATTGCGCTGGTGGGCACGGCGGTGACGCGCACCACGCAGGTGCGGCAAAACTTCATGGCGGCGCATTTGACTGGCGGGAGCACCGCGTATCAGCAGGCGCTGCAAGGGTTGGAGGCGACGCTGCGCAGCCGGGGGATGAGCGCCGTGGAGGCCTCGCGCGCGGCGTATCTGCAGATTGCGATGATGATGGAACAGCAGGCCTCGGCAGTGGCGTTCAAGGACGTGGTGGCTACGCTGGCGGTGATTGTGGCGTGCCTGATTCCCATCGCGTTCTTCATGAAGAAGCCGCCGGCGGGACAGATTAGGAGGCCCGCGGCGCACTGAAAGATTTATCGCTTCAGCGCTGCTTGCCAGTTCAGCACTACAGTGAAGGGAGCTTGTGCTTGGCCGGTTTTGCCGACCGGCGCGTCGAACAGAAACTTCTTGCCGTCTATCGTATAGTTTCCGCTGGTATCATCGGCATCCTGGGTGGCTTGGAAGAGAAGCTTGGGTGTTCCGGCCTGAAAAGTCGGGCTGGTAGTCACATCGACCTCCATCACTTTCCAGTCCGGTGTGACGTAATACAATTCCTTACCATTCGCGCACCATCGCGGTGCGTCACCGCCGCCGTAGGACACCTGCCATTTGGCGCCCGCGCCGGAAGCATCTGCTGCATTCGAATCTGGCGAGAACGGCCGGACGTACACTTCATCGTGGCCGGATTCCTCGGACGTATACGCCACCCAGCGCGCGTCCGGCGAGAAGTGGGCATCGCCTTCGTTGGAGTTCGTGCTTAAAAATGGAAACGGCTTTCGATCTCCCTGGAGAGGGAGCACCCATATGTCGACGGCCGTTTTTGGATCAACGCTCTCGTACAGCAAGTACCGCCCGTCGCGCGATGCGTCGGTGGGGCTCTTGTCTTCGCTCGACTGCAACAGCAGTTCCTCGCCGGACGCGCCGTTGGCTAACTTCTGGTACAGATCGGATGTGCCGTTGGGAGTGGAGTCAAAGATTACGCGCTTCCCATCGGCAGACCATATCGAATTGTCGTCGTCGGAGCCGAATGTAAGCCGCGTGCTGGTACCACGGGAGAAATCAAGCAGCCAGACGTCCGATTCTGCGCCCGGGCGATATTGAGTGAAAGTGGCCTTGTTTCCGTCGGGGGAGAGAGCCGGATGCGCGTAGACGCCGGGTTCTCCCACCGTCGCGAGGACTTTTCCTTGCGGGCTAAACCACGTGAGCTGGTGGGTTGTAAGAGCGCTGGCTGTCCTGTAAACCAAAATGCCGTTGGCCGAAACCGAGAAGAATCCGTCATTCTGAAATGAACCAACGTTTTCGGCCACGGCGACCGGCTCCCCTGACAATTTCCGCGTCCGCACATCGAAGGGCTGCGCCATCAGCAGCCCATTGCGCATGAACAGCAACTGGCCGACGTCGGGATCGGAGGACGTCGCGTACTCGGCCGAAGAATCACCCACCATCAGCGGCGTCAAATCTTGCTCGCCGGGACGGGCGTCGATCGAGCCAATGAAAACTCCGCTGCTCCCGGCCTTGCTGGTAACACGCTGATAGATGAAATGCCGGCCATCGGGAAGAAAAGACGGCATCCCGTGATAGATATCCTGGCGCGATGGGTCGAGAGTTGTGACTGGCGTGGCTGTTCCGCCGCCGGCGGGTACACTCATAATGCTGCCGGGAAACGACCCGAAAATGATGGTCCCATCACGATTCCAGGAGCCGCCGACAACAAGCCAGGGTGCGCCGCAAAGCGTTTCCACCGTGCCACTGGCCACCTCGACGGTCTTGAGCTTTCCGTCAGCGCCAAATGCGATGTACCGGCTATCGGGCGACCAGAAGAAAGGCGGGAACTCAGACGCTTCCGTGCCGGGCAGCGGGCGCGCCTCAAGTGAGTTGAGAGGCCGAACCCATAGACGTGCAATCCCATCCGAACCGGTTGCCGCGAATGCCAACTGCCGCCCGTCCGGCGAAATAGCAAACCTGCCGCCGCCCTGTGCGAGCGGCGAGGCGATCGGGATCTGAAAGCGCATGGCATTGCCAGCGGGGACGGGAGGGCGCAGAGTCCGCTGGTATGCCCACGCGAGAACAGCGGCCACAATCGCGAGTACCGTCGCTACGCTCCACGGCAAAGTGCGGCGCCAGAGGGAAAAATTGGCCGGCGAGACGCCGGCGCTACTGGACACCTCGGAAGCTCCTGCAAGGACTTCGTCGAGCGAGATGCGGGCGTCGCCGATGTCGCGCAGACGCTGCTTTGGGTCTTTCTGCAAACAGCGCTGCAACAGGACGCGGACGCGGGCCGGCGTTGCGGCGGGAAGCTGCGACCAATCCGGATCTTCCTTGATGATGGCGGCGAGCGTGTCTGTTACCGTTTCGCCGGCGAATGCCATTTTGCCGGTGAGCATTTCGAAGAGGACGCAGCCGAAGGCCCAAATATCGGCGCGGCGGTCGACCGGCTTCGCTTTCGCCTGCTCGGGAGACATGTACGCCGCGGTGCCGAGCAAAACACCCTGCATCGTGGCGATATGCGTCAGCGTGGGCGAATTGGCGATGTCGGCTTCGCTCACTTCTCCCTGAACAGCCTTGGCCAGCCCGAAATCGAGGATCTTCACCGCGTCATCGCGGGAAATTTTGATGTTGGCGGGCTTCAGGTCGCGATGGACGATACCGCGCTCGTGGGCGTATTCCAGAGCGTCGGCGATTTGACGGGCGATGCGCAGCGCCTCATCGACGGGAATTGGGCCGGCGGCGATGCGGTCCGCCAAGGTGGGTCCTTCGGCGAGCTCCATCACCAGCGCGTGTACGCTGCCTGAATCCTCGAAGCCGTAAATCGCGGCAATGTTGGGGTGGTTGAGCGAGGCGAGGACTTTCGCTTCGCGCTGGAATCGCGCCATGCGCTCTGCGTCGCGAGCGAAGGCCTCGGGCAAAACTTTGAAGGCTACGTCGCGGCCGAGCTTGGCATCGCGCGCGCGATAGACTTCACCCATGCCGCCTGCGCCAATAGCGGCGAGAATTTCGTAGGAGCCGATGCGCGTGCCAAACGCCAGCGTCATTTGGCGCGAGATTATAGCGCGGCAGAAAGCGCGGTGAATCGCTAATTGCGTAAACCTGCTGAAGGGCCGAAGCACCGAGGCTGGTCGAGAATTCCGCTTCTGCGGTGCGAGCGGGACGAGGATAATGGAATGCGAGACTCGCGCGTGGGAGCGGCTAGGGCACGGAGCCGAAGAACATGTGTCCCAGCGGCTCAAGCCGCTTTGGTTCTTCGATCTTGATGCCATGGCTGAAGCCATGACCCACAAAGATTCTCGCGTTTTCACAAAGACTGATTCGGCGACAAGGCGGTTGCTAGAGATGCGAAGCTTGATACCGCGCCGAAAGAAGTTGTGTGATAACAGCAAGGGTTGGCACTTCAGCGGCTAAAGCCGCGTTGATGTAGCGTCGCACGCGGCGCGGCTGAAGCGGCGCGCGGACGGAAGCCAGTGGCGGCGAGTTGAGGGGAATTTCATGGCGGAAGTGAACACGCTGTTTTGGGATAACGGCGGGGTGATCCTGACCAACGGGTGGGATCGCGGGTCGCGCCGGGAAGCGGTGGAGAAGTTTCATCTCGATTGGGCCGATTTCGAGGACCGTCACGAGCTGATGCTGGACGGGTTCGAGCGCGGACAAGTGTCGCTGGATGCGTATCTGAAGCGGACGGTTTTTTACCGGGAGCGTCCTTATTATTCGATCGAGGAGTTCAAGGATTTCATGTTCGCGCAGTCGCAGCCGTTTCCGGAATCGCTGGATTTTCTGGGGAAGCTGGCTGCCAGCCGCCTGTGGCTCTTGGCTGCGTTGAACAACGAGTCCGCGGAGATCAACGAATACCGCATTCACACGTTTCACCTGCGCGATTATTTCGAGGCGTTTTTCAGTTCGTGCTATTTGGGCTACCGCAAGCCCGGCCCCGAAATTTATAACCTGGCGCTGCGCATCACGCAGAGCTCTCCCGAACAATGCATCTTAATCGATGACCGCGAGCTGAATCTGGAATGCGCGCGGGAACTCGGCATGAACACCATCCAATTTCAGAACGTGGCGCAGCTTCGCGAGGATCTGGCGCGCTACGGCATCACGCCGGACCACTGATTCGCAAATTCAAGCGGAGGCATTCATGGAACTCGGAATGATCGGACTCGGCAAGATGGGCGCATTCATGACGGAGCGGCTGGTGCGCGGCGGGCATCACGTGGTGGGACTGGACCGCGACCCGGGAGCGGTGCAGCGCGTGGTCGATAAGGGAGCGGGAGGAGCGGACACGCTCGATAAACTGATCGGGCAGCTGAAGGCGCCGCGCGCTGTTTGGTTGATGGTTCCGTCGGGAGCGCCGGTGGACCAGACGATCGAACAGCTTCTACCACTGTTGGCGGCGGGCGACACGATCATCGACGGCGGAAACTCGTATTACAAGGATACGCTGCGGCGGGCGGCGGCATTGAAGCAGAAGAAGATCAATTTCGTCGATTGCGGGACGAGCGGCGGCGTGTGGGGGCTCACGGAAGGTTACAGCATGATGGTGGGCGGTGATGCGGACGTGGTGAAGAGGCTTTCGCCGATTTTTGAGACGCTTGCTCCCGGCGCTGATAAGGGTTGGGGGCGGGTGGGACCGGCTGGAGCGGGGCACTTCGTGAAGATGGTGCACAATGGGATCGAGTACGGAATCATGGAGGCGTATGCGGAAGGGCTGGATGTGCTGCGGCACAAGCAGGAGTTTGGGATCGACTTGCTGCAAGTGTCGAAGATATGGCAGTACGGCAGCGTGATTCGATCGTGGCTGCTGGATCTGACGGTGGATGCGCTGTCGAAGAATCCGGCGCTGGACGGCATCGAGGCGTACGTGACGGATTCGGGCGAAGGGCGCTGGACGGTGATCGAGGGCGTGGAGTTGGGCGTGCCGGTGCCGGTGATATCGAGCGCGCTGGATGCGCGGTTCCGTTCGCAGGATCCCGAGCCATTCGCGAACAAGTTGCTGGCCATGATGCGCCATGAATTCGGAGGACACGCGGTGAAGACGGCGGCGAAAAAGTGACCGACGCGGGGGCGACGGAAACGGCGCGGACAATCCGATGAAGATGGACGAGCGAGTCTACGACGATCTGGATGCGCTCAGCCGCGCGGCGATCGAGGAGTTGCTGCGGATCGCGCGGGACGCGGTGCGGCAGCGAGGGCGTTTTGCCATTGCGCTTTCGGGCGGGCGCACTCCGGCGAAGTTGTACGCGCTATGGGCGCAGGTGGACGCGCAAGCGGCCGGGGCGCCGTGGGATCGCGTGCATCTTTTCTGGGGCGACGAGCGTTATGTGGAGCATGACGATCTGTTGAGCAACTACCGCATGACGCGCGAAGCGCTGCTATCGCGCATTACGATTCCAGCGGAGAACGTACATCCTTTTCCCACGGATTGCGCGGAGCCGGACGATTGCGCGAAAACGTACGAAGCGGAGTTGCGGAAATATTTTGGCGCCGATCCGCCCGCGTTTGATTTGCAGCTGCTTGGGCTTGGGCCGGAGGGGCACACCGCGTCGCTGTTTCCGGGATCGCCGTTGCTTGAGGAGAAGACGCGCTGGGTAGCGGCGGTGGAAGCGCCTGCGAGGCCGCGGCAACGGCTGACGCTGACGCCCGTGGTGCTCAATGAGGGGCGGAACACGTGGTTTCTGGTGTCCGGCGCGGACAAGCGGGCGATTGTGGAAGCGCTGCGCGCCGAAAAGGATCCCAGGTCCAGTGAGTACCCCGCGGCGAGGATTCAACCAGCGGGCAAAGTGCTGTGGTTTATGGACAAGGTTGCGGCGGCGTAACGCGCGGACGCGGTTGTGGAAACCTGCCAGGGGGCTATACGTCTAAGAGTTTGTCGACATTTACTTGGGTAATTGTGTGCAGATGGCGAGCGCGACGGTTGAATATCTAGCATAGATGGCGGAAACCAGCTAGGCACGTTTCCATTGGCACGGTATGATAGGGGTGACCGCGCCGGGTTAGCGAGGCCTACACTCGCGTCCCGCCAGCAGCGACCTCGAAACTGACACCACAGGAAGAAGCATAGGGATACGATTATCGATGAGCCGGAATACCAGCCTCAGTGCATTACTGTTGACCCTGCTTTCCGCCAGTGTGGCGGTGTGCGGGTGCACGACCAGTGTTGTCCATACCGCGCCGCTGATGGCGGTTCCGGTGACGGTGGGCAAAGCAGTTCAGCAAAACATCCCCGTCAATCTAACCGCGATCGGATCGGCGTCAGCTTATACAACGGTTTCGATAGAATCGCAAGTGAATGCCGAGCTGGAGCAGGTGCATATCAAGGAAGGGCAATTCGTCAAGAAGGGCCAGCTGCTTTTTTCGTTGGACGCGCGGCCATTCCAGGCTTCTCTGGAACAGGCGCAAGCCAATTTAGCGAAGGATGAGGCACAGGCGCAGCTGGATCAAGTGCAGGCGCAGCGCTATAAGGCGCTATATGACGAAGGGGTGGGCACGAAGGAACAGTACGATCAGCAGCAGTCCACCTACGACGCGCAGCTGGCGGCGGTGCGGGCGGACCAGGCCGCGGTGGTGTCTGCGCAGCTGCAGGTGAGCTATTGCAGCATTTATGCGCCGGTTTCGGGACGGACCGGAGCGCTGCAGGTGTATCCGGGGAACATCGTGAAGGCGGAGACCACGCCGGCGATGATCGTGATCAACCAGGTGAACCCGATCTACATGAGTTTTTCGGTGCCGCAGCAATATCTGGGCGATGTGCAGAAATTCATGGCGCGGGGACGGTTGCGTGTGGAAGCCACGCCCTATGGAGAGACGAAACCCGAGATCGGCTATCTTTCGTTTGTCGACAACAGCGTGGATAACACCACGGGAACGGTGGCGCTGAAAGCCACGTTCGACAACGCAGATTACAAGCTATGGCCCGGCCAGTTTTCCACTGTGCTGTTGAGATTGGCGGAACAAGAAAATGCCACGGTGGTGCCGACGCAAGCGGTGCAGACCGGCCAGGACGGCGAGTACATCTACGTGGTGAAATCGGATATGACCGTTGAAAAGCGCAACGTGAAAACGGGACGAACGGTCGGCACCGAAACAGAAATACTGAGCGGGGTGCAACCGGGTGACACGGTGGTTACCGACGGGCAGCTCCGGCTCATTCCCGGGATGAAGGTGCACATCACCACCGGCGTGGCAGAAGGCTAGCGGTTCCTCCATGAACATTGCAGAACCATTCATCCGACGTCCGATTATGACGACGCTGGTGATGGCGTCGATCGTGATTTTCGGCGTCATCAGCTACCGGTCGCTGGCGGTGAGCGATTTGCCGTCGGTTGATTACCCCACGATTAACGTGTCGGCGAGCTTGCCGGGAGCGAATCCGGACACGATGGCTGCCGCGGTAGCCACACCGCTGGAGAAGCAGTTCTCGACGATCGCGGGCATTAGCTCGATGACTTCGACGAGCTATACGGGGAGCACCAGCATCACGCTGCAGTTTGACCTGAGCCGCAATATTGATGGGGCAGCGCAGGACGTGCAGGCGGCGATATCAAGCGTGCAGGGGCAGTTGCCGCCGAACATGCCGAGCCCTCCTACATTTCAGAAAACCAACCCCGCGGACCAGGCGATTCTTTATCTGGCGCTGAGCTCAGCGACGGTGTCGCCGCAGGTGGTGGACCAGTATGCGGAGACGATGCTGGGCGAACGCATCTCGATGGTTTCGGGAGTATCGGAAGTCAACGTATTCGGCTCGCAGAAGTATGCGGTGCGCATCGATCTCGATCCGCGGGCGCTGGCCGCCTGGCAAGTGGGAATCGATGACGTGGCCACGGCGGTGCAGAACGCCAATGTGAACCTGCCGACGGGTACGCTGTATGGAACGCATAAGGCGTACACGGTGCAGGCCTCCGGCCAACTGATGCGCGCGGCGCTCTACCGGCCGCTGATCGTCGCCTACAAGAACGGGGCGCCGATCCGGCTGGACCAGCTAGGCAACGTAGTAGACAGCGTGCAGAACGATAAGGTCGTGGGCTGGTACAACAACGAGCACGCCGTGATCCTGGCGGTGATGCGGCAGCCGGGCACGAATACCGTCGATGTGGTGGACGGCGTGATGAAGATTCTGCCGCAATTTCGGGCCATTCTGCCGCCTTCCATTCACCTGATCACGGTGTACGACCGGTCGCAGGGGATTCGCGAGTCGGTAAACGACGTGAAGTTCACGCTGTTCCTGGCGATCTGCATGGTGGTGCTGGTGATTTTCCTGTTCCTTCGCAATCTTTCGGCCACGGTAATTCCCAGCATCGCGCTTCCAGTGTCGTTGATCGGCACCTTCGCGATCATGTATCTGCTGAACTACACAGTCGACAACTTATCGATGATGGCGATGACGCTTTCGGTAGGTTTCGTTGTGGATGACGCGATCGTGATGCTCGAGAACATCGTGCGCCATATGGAAATGGGCGAATCGCCGTTGAACGCGGCGCTGAAAGGCTCGCGCGAGATCGGGTTCACCATCGTTTCCATGACGCTGTCACTGACCGCCGTGTTCATTCCGGTGTTGTTTATGAGCGGGATCATCGGGCGGCTACTGCACGAGTTCGCGGTGGTGATCATGGTCGCGGTGCTGGTTTCCGGCCTGGTTTCGCTGACGCTGACGCCCATGCTTTGCAGCCGATTCTTGCGCTCGCAGCACGAAGTGAAGCATGGATTTATGTACATGAAGCTGGAGGGTTTTTTCGACTGGATGCTGCGCAAGTACGACGTGTCGCTGCAATGGGCATTGCGCCACCGGGTGTTCGTAATGGTTTTTTCCGGCGTGATTCTGCTCATAACGATTTGGCAGTTTATGGTGATACCGAAGGGCTTTTTGCCGGAGACAGACCAGTCCATCGTGCAGGGCGCGACTCTGGCGGCGCAGGGAATTTCGTACAATTCGATGGTGGCGCACCAGCAGGCCATCAACCGAATTCTGATCCAAGACCCGAATATCAAAGGCTTCTTCTCGACTGTGGGGCTTACCGGCGGAGCTGGGAATTCCGGTTTCTGCTTCATGCACCTGAAGTCTCCCGAGGACCGGCCCAAGATCCCGAGCCAGACGATGCTGGCGCTGGACAAGAAATACGGGGGCGTGCCGGTGATCGGCGCGATTCTGAAAGACGCCACGCCTTATTTCGCCTACCATCCGGGAATCGACGACGTGATCCAAGAAATGCGCGCAAAACTCTCCGGGATTCCGGGCATTCAGGTGTTTTTGCGCAATCCGCCTCCGATACAAATCGGCGGCGACGTGACCAACAGCCCCTACCAATTCACGCTGCAGAGTCCGGATACCGAGCAGTTGTATCAGGTAGCCACGCAGTTCGAACGCAAGATGCAGAGCATCCCTGGCATTCAGGACGTGACCAGCGATCTGCAGATTGCCAATCCGCAGGTGAACGTCAACATCGACCGCGATAAGGCGTCGGCTCTTGGCGTCACCGCTGAGCAAGTGGAAGACGCGCTGTTTACCGCCTACGGGCAACGGCAGGTGTCCACGATCTACGCGCCCAATGACGAGTATTGGGTGATCATGGAGCTCGAGGATCAATACCAGAAAGATCCGGCCGCACTCTCGATGCTTTACATCCGATCGAGCACCGGCAGCTTGGTTCCTCTGAGCGCTGTAGCGAATCTGACGACCAGCCTCGGGCCGCTCTCGGTAAACCATTTGGGGCAGCTTCCGGCCGTGACCCTTTCGTTCAACTTGAAGCCGGGGAGGGCAATCGGTGACGCGGTAAACGACATCGACGCTCTGGCGCAGAGTTCGCTGCCGGAATCCGTTTCCTATCAGTTCCAGGGAACGGCGCAGGCTTTTCAAGCTTCTCTTTCCGGGTTGGGCATTTTGCTGCTGATCGCCATTTTAGTGATCTACATCGTGCTGGGAATTCTGTACGAGAGCTTCATCCATCCCATCACCATTCTTTCGGGATTGCCGTCAGCGGCATTCGGAGCGTTGCTCACGCTTCAGATTTTTGGCCTGAGCCTGGACCTTTACGGGTTTGTGGGCGTGATCATGCTGATCGGTATCGTGAAAAAGAACGCGATCATGATGGTGGACTTCGCCATCGCGCGCGAACGCGAGGAACACAAGCCGGCGGCGCAAGCGGCATACGAGGGCAGTTTGGTTCGCTTCCGGCCGATCATGATGACCACCATGGCGGCGCTTTTTGGAACTCTGCCGATTGCCATTGGATCCGGATCTGGCGCGGATTCACGCCGCCCCTTGGGATTGGCGGTTTGCGGCGGACTGATTTTCTCCCAGCTGGTCACCCTGTATTTGACGCCGGTTTTCTACACCTACATGGACACGTTCCAGACCTGGCTAGAGCGGCGGTTTGGCCGGGTGATCGGAATGACCAAGCCGCGGTTCGTGGATGAATCGGTATCCGCGGACTAACCCCGCGCGCGCAGCCGCACACATCCACGCAGATTCCGAGCACCGCACAATTTAATGCAGTGAGCGGCGAGCAATTCGCGCGTGTGCGAGGGACGATCGTGCGGCGGAGATTTGCGCCGGTTTCGTTCGCGTGCTGCGCTGACCCGCCATGCAGCCCCTCGCTGAAAAAAGTACAGCTGTCTTTTCGTACCATTGATTGCACGAACCCGCGCCGCTTAAGATCAGTCCGTAAATAAGCCGAGCACTTACAGCAGGAATCCAAAAACTGAGTTGCAGAGATGCTCCGCGGGGACCAATCGGCATGCCATTTGGGGAAGACCTTCCTAGAGATATACGAAATAGGCACAAGCGGCGCGGAATGCGTGTCAACTCCCGCGTCCCAGTGACGATTGAATGGAATGGGAGTCCCGGAGGTCAGAAAGTGGAGCCGGGCTTCACGCGCGTGGTGAATAGCTATGGGTGTCTGCTGGTGAGCCCGCGAGAGATCGAAGCGCAGCAGCGCCTGCGGCTGACGAATATGGCCACGCGAGAGCTCGCAGACGGGGTGGTGGTGTGGAAGGGCTCACAACGGCCGGACGGATGGGAATTAGGAGTGGAATTGGTGGGAGCGAATTTGAATTTCTGGGGTGTTGAAATTTGAGCGTAGAAAACCTGAAGGTTGTACCGGTAGCGCATCCGGCGACGGCGCGCGACCGGAATGTTGCGAATCCCAAGCCCGCGTCTCTTGCCGGTTCAGACCTTGGGAGATTGCCGCAGCCGGTGCATCGAATCGCCGGGGAGGAGCGGCGCCGCAGCCAGCGAGTGCTATTGCGGGTGCGCGCGCAGATCCACGTGGCGATGGAAGGTAAAACAACGACGATCGACGTGGAGACTCTGAACGTGAATCCGCAGGGCGCGCTGGTGATCATGCGGCAATCGCTGATTCCTGGGACGCGGCTGGTGCTGGAACACAACACGACGCGCGAGCGCGTGGCTTGCAAAGTCACGCGGCAGCCGCGCGAATCGTCGGAAGGATTCCAGGTGCCGCTGGAGTTCGATTCACCCGCGCCGCGATTTTGGAGGATCGATTTTCCTCCCACGGATTGGCGCGCGGAAGATTAGCGTTTCCGTCGGTGATAGCGTGGAAGTTGTGCCTCCCGAAGAGCCACAGGCCGCGGCGTTCCCATGTGAAACACCTTAAATGCGGGCTGATTGTGCTGAGCGGAGAGGAGACGGCGAGAATTATTAAAATTATTGACTGCGCGCCGGCGCAGCGTGATGCTTGGGGACCCTTCCTCAGAAGTTCACTTCCATTCAGATAGGCAAAGCAGGAGGAGTGCTATGGCTGGCTATGAACGCCGCACCGCGCTCAGAAAAGTCTGCGCGCTACCGGTTCGTTTTCGAATTAGCGGCGACGGACAAGACGACGCCGAGCGCGGAAGCGAATCGGATCGCGAGACGAAGATGGCCAGAGCAGCGATGCCGGGCCAGGAATTCGTCGGCAAGGCGCTGAATCTTTCCGAACGGGGACTTTACTTCACGTGCAAAGAGAACCTGAAAATCGGGCAACCGCTGGAGATGTACTTCATCTTGCCGCCGGAATTGACCGGGCGCGCGACGGAAAACGTGCACTGCCGCGCACGGGTGGTGCACATCGACGATGACGGGCAAGCGGGGTTGCGCGGCATCGGAGCGTGCGTGGACCGCTTCGAGTCGATGGCCGCGGCGCCCGACTGGTCGAATTGACCGGGCCGCGGTGGAAACGCGCTATTGCGAGCTTTTGCCCTGAACGGCAAAGCTGGTTTTAGCCGCGGCGGTGTTGTCAAAACGATCGGTGACCTCCACGGCGATCGTATGTTCGCCGTTGGTAAGGCCCGGAACTTCGATGTAGTAGCTTTCTTTGGGGGCGTCCGAGAGCTGGCCGACGGGAAAGATCAACTGCCACGGACCAGCGTCAATGCTGTAGCGAGCCTTGGCGATGGGGCCGTAGGCGCTGACGGCATCGAAGGAGGCGCGCGTGTTGAGCAATCCGGAACCAGCGAGGAGATGCTCGATGCGCGGGGGCGTATTGGCGACCACCCAGCGGTCGCTGACGCGCTCGGAGGAAAGAGCGTCATTCGCGGGGTTGGACGGAGAATCGGAGACGAGAATTTTTAGATAGTAGGCTCCGTCGGGCATGGAAGTGGTGTCCCAAGAATAATAGTTGTCGGTGAGTTTGTCCTTCAGCACGTGCCAGGCCTGCTCGCCCTCGGCACGGTAGTAGATGGTGTAGATGAGGTCGTCATCGTTAGCGTCGTGCGCGTTCCAGATGACGCTCTGGTAGCCCTTTTGTTTGTAGCCTTGCAGGGCCGTCTGGGGCCTGCTGGACGAGCCGCCCGCTTCGGCGTTCATGGGGGGCGCAGATGGAGAGTCACCCTCGGCGTTGGGCATGCGCAATTGCACGGGAGTGGGGCCGCCGTTGGATTGGGTGGAAAATCCAGCGACGCGGATTCCGGGATCTTGCACGGCGATATCGTCAATTACAGGCGCGATGTTTTTGGGCAGATAGGCGACGCTGACCCAGGAAACGTCTGGGGTGTGCAGTTGCGTTGGATTGGGGAAAACGGCTTTCCATTGCGCGAAGCGCGAGGAGGTGCAATGAGTGTCTTCACCGGCGGGATTCGTGTATGGGCCGGTCCAGGCGCTCCAGTTCTTGTCCGGATTCGAGGTGTTACCGCAGCGCAAATAAAATTCCACTTTGCCGTCGGCGGCGCCGTCCCCCCACCAGGTAATGCGGCCCCAGCGAGAGAAAATGTTGGCGTCGAAGGCGTCCGATTCAAAGCTGCCATTCGATGCAAGGCCCGGTCCCATGGTAAAGATTTTTCCTGGATTAGCAGTAGCCACGAAAACTTTGCCATCGGAGCCGGTGACCAGGCTGGTGACCTGTTCAGAGGCGGTTTTGGCGATATCGGAGTAGACGCCCTGGCCCTGTATTTCGATCACCGAGCCGTTGTCTCCAGTGCCCAGCAGCAGGCGGCCAGCGGGTGAAATAGCTAGAGTGAAAACGAGATGGCTGTTGGAAGTCCAAATTGTTTTGGGCGAACCATCCGGCGCAATTTTCACCACCTGCGAGCCGCCGGCGGGTACGAGCATGGGATACGCGGGCAAGGCCGCAGCCGCGGCGCCGTCTGTTTGCGCAGGCCCCGATTGCGAGAGCACGATGGTGGTTTGAGCGCTGGGGGTGGGAGTGACGACGGGAGGATAGTTGGGAACCAGGGGAGTGATGTTGGGGATCTGCGTTTTCTCTCCGATGGCCGAGGCGTAGAGATTGCCGTCGGCATCCTGCGCCATCGAGGTTACTTCCTGCTTATCCATCTCGTAGATGACGAACGGCGCGCCCGCTTGGGGAAGCGCTCGCGAAGTTTTGCGATCGATGGCCACGCGAAGGACCAGGCCGTGCGGATCGGTTCCGACGAGCAAGTTACCCTTGGAATCGAATGCCAGCGAACGGGCATGGCTATCGGCGCTTTGGTAGAAGAGCTGGCCTTTTCCGTCGGGCGCGACCACGAAAATCTTTCCGTTATCGCCGGTGCCGACGAAAAGATCGCCGTGGGAATCGAAGGCCAGCGCCCAGATGTATTTGGTTTTCGGGTCGAAGAAAACGCTCTTGGCGCCGTCGGGCGTTACGCGATAGACCTTGCCGTCGGGCGAAGTGCCCACGAAAAGATCGTCCTTCGAATCGAGGGCGATGGCTTGGGCGGCGAGTTCCGAGGATTGGAACACGGTGGTGGATTTTCCCGAATCATCGAAGCGCAGAACCTTGGCGTTGGGACCGCCCGCGGCATAGAGCCTGCCGCGCGAATCCATGCGCAGCGCCCAGACGTACGCGAGGCTGGGATCGGCGAAGGAATCGAAGTTGGGGGCGGGCTCGATGGTGCCGTCGCTGCGGATGGCGACTCCATGCGCGGTTCCCTTGACGAACTGGGAATAGTCCGCTTCCCGCCAGTAGCGAGTGTGTTCCGCGCGAACGGCGGCGGGCAGCAACAGGGAGAGGGCCAGCCCGCACACCACAATCAGTCGCCGCGTCATATTCAGGAATCTCCTTTACTTTGGCTCGTCACTTGACCGTGATGGAGAGCATGCGCTGCCCCGCAATCACTTGGTGCATCTCCACCGACCATTCCCCAGCGGTGGATTCCCACAGCAGACGCGCGCTGCCCGGGTTGTCGCGCTGTTGGAGCACGTTGATGGCGGAGAGGGGAACGTTGGGAAGCTCTTTATCCTCGACGAGCATGGTAGGCGTGGGCTGGAGGAGCGTGGCATAGAGGCAGTCATTGTGGCGCTGGCGATTGAGCAGGTTGATTAGTTCGCCGAGGCCGGGGAGCTGTCCCTGAGAGGTGTAGGCCAGAGTATCCACGTTGCGATTCAGAAAGGCGGCATCGCTGATGACCAAGCGAAGCATGCCGCGGTTGGTTTGCGCGGGAATGGTGATGGGCATTTCCTGGATGAAAGGCGCGCCGCGATAGGGGCGCAGCAGAACTTTCACGTTCACGGATTCGCCGGGATAGACTTCGCTTTTTTCCACCCAAGCATCGTCGATGGTCGCGGAGCGGCGGTTGGGCAGAGCCTTTACCGTAAGATCGACTTTGTTGATCTGCGGCAGCTCGTAGGGATTGGAATAAATCTCCGCAAAGTCCGATTCCACGGAGGTGGCCAGAAAATATCCGGCCGGAGTGGTTTGATCGGTGGGCGCGAAAAGATCTTGCAGGCGTACCGGAGCGTGATCTTTCAAGTCGATGTTGCCATCGAGCTGCAGCGTGGTGCTCTGGTCATAGGCGGAACTACCGGTGATGCCGTTGTAAGCGGCGGTGGCTACCAGGACGGCGGTGAGCTGCGGGCTCTGCACGACTTCGAAATGATACTTGTGTTCGCCGTCGGGAGTATCGAGCGTGAGATTGACGGGCACCATGGGCGGACCGGCGCCGAGGACGCCGCTGATGGCCGTCTGGCGATCTTGCGTGAGCGTGCCGATTACTTTGCCGGTGGTGATGATTTTGGTGGACTCTTGCGCGGAAGCGAGGGTCATGACTACATGGGCGCTGGACAGCGGCATCTGCACGGCGCCGAATCCGAAGAGCGGATGGCCGCAAGCGAGAATGCGATTGCCCTCGATGGCGGTGACGGTGCAACCATCACTCATGGAAAGGTCGCCACGAATCAGATCGACGCCGACCATATCGCCGGGCTTCAGCGTGGTATTGTCCTGCGAAGCAGGCGTGGTGCCGCCAGCCATCGCGGCCATGCCGAACGATGAGAACTGTTTGCCGAACCAGGCCATGGTTTGGGGGTACATGCCGGTGGTGACGAGAGGCGTCTCGATGGGCACTAGGAACTGGCCTCCGCCTACCGCGACTGGCTGCGCGAAATTGCCGGGCGCTACCGAGCCGTTCGCGGAGGGCCATGCGAGGTGATCGCCGCCGGCGAGAGTTGCCGTTCCGTCCGGCGAAGCGCTGGGGAGAGAGAGTGCGTCGCGCTTGACGCGGCCGGGGGCAAGTTTGGCGTCCTTTTCGATGGTGGCGGGCGAGGGATATTCAGCGACCTGAAGCATCTCGGCAATGGGCGTGACGCCGCCGATGGGTTCCTTGGTGAAGGCGCCGAGTTTCAGCGAAAGGGCGCCGGCGAGCTTTCCGTCGAAATAGACGGGGCTGCCGCTCATGCCTGCGACCACTCCGGTCTCGGCAGCTTGAGGGCCGAGCAGCTTGACGAGAATCACGTCCTGCTTGGGACCGAGGGCGTTGGGCAGAACGCCGATCACTTGGAGGGCGGTTTTCTGAATTTGATCGCCCTGAAAAATCGTGTACATCACGCCGGTCATACCCGGCTGTACGTCACTCAAAGGGAAAATCGGTGGATTATCCGCGGCTAAAAGTGGAAAGGAGCAGGCAAGCACTGCCACAGTGAGGGCCAGCAGACACAGCCTGCGGAAGGCGCGAAGCATAAGACAATCATCATACCTGCGCGCCACGCGCGGGGCAAATCGGGCGGCGGGCACGGAGCTGAGTCGCCCGCGAGCTGCCATTTTCATGCTCATGCCGGCTGGGGAAGAGGTCATAACGTTATGTCTTTCCGATCTCGTCTCGCTGGGAGATTCAGCTGCGAGCCACGGTACGCGTGAACGGCACGCGCAAAATCGTCAGTTCTAGAACTTTCAGTACCCGCTTCGCACCGTTCACTTGACTGACGCTTATCACGGCAAAAACGTTCCATGGGAGCACGCGGCGGGCCATCCGGCTCTCCGCCCTTATAGCCACATGAGGTCGATACACGGACGGGTTTGACCAGAAAAGCGCCGTAATTCCCCAAAAAGATACTTGGATGCGCAATTTTGTGCAGCGGTATAGGTGAACAATCAGGAAATTGCGGGTAGCGGGAAACGAGGAGCCGCCGAGCGCTGGCGGCGACTATGTCAGCCGGTCGTCAGGGTGTGGCGAATGACACTTCAAAAAAGATCAGAGGCGTTTTGGAGGGGAGGACCATCGCGTCAGGAATGTAGAGGCTCGATTGATTGACGAGAGACATTTGGTGCTGGAGGTCGAAAAAGAGATAGCCGTGTATCGCGCTCATCGGCGGGATGGTGCCCGAGGTGAGAGCGAGCGGCTGAAGCAATTCCAGAAATTGGCGGGTTTTCTTGTCGCCGATGGGGCCGACGCCGATTGGGAAGCGGGGTTCGCGAGGCGCGGCGGGACCATTGGGATGGGCGATGACTTTGGCGGCCTGCGCGGGAGGGAGAGAATCGACGCCGTCCATGCGTCCATCCTGATAGTGAATTTCGAGCTGAATGGTGTCGAGGCCGATCTGCACCGGCGAGCCGGTATCGTTGCGCAAAAAGACTTCCACCGGCAGGACGCCCGACGGAATGGGATTAGCTTTTCCGAAGATGTGCTTGGCGCGCTCGGAGTCCGTGACAGGCTTGGCCGAAACGGTGATGCCGGAGTGGGTGTCGTGCGGGAGCGAAGCTTGCTCGGCGTCCGATGGCGGAGAGTTCTTCTGTGCGATGGCCGCAGCGGGAAGGAGCAGGGCTACCGCCGAGAAGAACACGAGATGCATCATCGATCGCATAGCAGGCCGATGCCTTTCCGATGCGCGGCAAATTGCGGAAGTTGTGCGCCGCCGAGGCGCTACTATACCGCGAATTTTCGATTTTTGAGGGCGCGCACCGCCGTTTGCAGCGCGGCATCTCAATCGTTCAGGATCCGGAAGATGCGAAGTTTCCGTCGATGCCGATGAGCGCATTGGAAGCGGTGCCCATCAATTTTAAATTAAGGGCGGCGGAGATTGGTCCCCGGCTGGTTGAGATGGTCAACTCGGCGCCGCCACCGGACGAGCGCCACGAGCAGATCGTCCGCGAAGCCCTGCGCGAGCGGTTCAGCGGGTTTAGCTGCCCGGAATGCCGCGGTCCTCTGTACGAGGGCCGTAGCGAATCTGCTGAATTCCGGTGGCGCGTTGGGCACGCATTCCCTTTGCAAAGCTTGGTGGAGGAAGCGACCTCCACGCAGGAGAGAAAGATGTATGAGGCAGTGCTCAGCCTGGAAGAAGGCGCGGATATCTCTGAATTAGCGGCCACCCGCCTGCGAGAAGTAGATCGCGAGCAACTGCTGGCCGAAGCGAAACAACTTCGGCAACATGCTGCGGCCATTCGCAAGATGATTGAGGAACGGAAGACCCCGCCCGTTGATGTGTGAGGGATGAGAGCCGGCCTGCCGACGCAGCGGCCCTGGTTTCCCCGCGCATTCCACCGAGATTCGGCAACGACAACCAGCGCTTGACAGACTGAGCGCAGTGATATATCCGTCGCTAAACAACGGGGGTGTGTAATGACCAATCGCCGGGAATTTCTGCATCTAGGCGTGGCGGCGCTGAGTTTGCCGATTGCCGCAAGGGCCGGAGTTTCGCCGGAGATTTTCGGCGCGGGCGATCGCGGATCAGGCGATCGCGCGGGCACGGAGCCTATTTACAAAGCGTATTTCGATGAGCGATTCCCAGCGTGCGCGGCGTTTGCGGAGGAAGCAAAACGGCGTGCGCTGGCGACACAGGCAATTCGCGGCGATATTACCGACATATGGTTTAGCGATCTTTACTATCGCTGGAAACACGGACCGGTGGCGATTGCGGGAATGACGGCGCCGGGGGCGATTTTCTGCCTGGAACTGTTGGCGCGCGATGCCGGTATGCGCGTGGCGCTTCGCGTCGATCACGGACGGTTGCCAGATGGCCGGATGGAGCACGAGTTCGCGGGGCCAGAAGAAATTTTCGCACGGGCGGCGGAGTCAGAAAGCAGGGCTGCAGGCTGGCCGGAGCGCATGGCGGAAACCGTCGCGCAATTTCCGGTGGAGCGAGGCCGAGCGGCGACGCTGCGGTTTTCGGGAGCAGATGTTGCAAGCGGCAGCGCTCCAGACCACCTGGTGACTTGGGTGATCGCAGCGGCGCGGCGGACGTAGCGCCGTTTCCTGGCATTGCGCGATTAGGCGAGGGGTGCACGATGAGAGTTCCACCGGGGGTGCGCAGCGCAGATTTTTCCGCAGCGCTGGTGCAGTTCGAGCAGGCCGTCGGGAAAGAATGGGTGTTTACGAGCGATGAGGACGTGGCGCTCTATCGCGATGCGTACTCGCCGTTTTGGGGAGAGAAGGACGAGATTGTGGCGTCGGCGGCCGTCGCTCCGGACAGCGTGGAGCAAGTACAGCAGGTGGTGCGCATCGCGAATCAGCACAAAATTCCGATTTACGCGATTTCCACGGGGAAAAATTTGGGATACGGCGGATCGGCGCCGGTTTATTCCGGCAGCGTGGTGCTGGACCTGAAGCGCATGAACCGGATTTTGGAGGTGAATGAGAAGAACGCGTACGCGCTGGTTGAACCGGGTGTGAGTTATTTCGATCTGTACCGCTACATTCAAGAGCGCGGAATCAAGCTGTGGATCGATGTGCCCGATCCGGGATGGGGGAGCCCGGTGGGGAACTCGCTCGATCGCGGCGGCGGATATTTAATGGCCAATTATCGCAACCATTTCGACGCGCATTGCGGCATGGAAGTGGTGCTGGCGAACGGCGAAATCATCCGCACGGGAATGGGAGCGATGCCGGGCGCGAAAACGTGGCAAGAGTACAAGACGGGATTCGGCCCGTGGGTGGACGGAATTTTTTCGCAGTCCAATTTCGGGGTAGTTACGAAGATGGGATTCTGGCTGATGCCGGAACCGGAGGCTTATCTTTCGGGGACCGTGTACCTGCCACGCTATGAAGATCTGATTCCCATGGTGGAGATTTTGAATTACCTGGAAAACACGCGTTGCACGAACGGCATGCCGGATTTGGGGAGCCCGCTGCTTGGCGTGGGCATGATTTCGGACATGACGAAGGGATTCGAGGAGAAGCTTCCGGCGCCCGATCCGGAGCTGAGCGCGCTGATCTCCAAAAGTGAAATCGGCAAGTCCGCGGAGCTGCAGGAATACGCGCTGCGGAAAGGCATCGCGTACTGGAGCTGCCAACTGAGCTTTTACGGGTCGGCCAAGGCCAACGCCGCGAATTGGGAGTACGCGCAGGAGAAATTTTCAGCGATTCCGGGAGCGAAGTTCGAACAGAACGAATTTTACAAGCTGCCGCTGACGGCGGAGCAGCGGGAGAAGGTTCACAAACCGCAATTTGGAATTCCGAGCCTGGCGATGTTTTCGATCGGGGCGCGGACGCCGAACAATCCGACGCCGTTAAACGGGCATATGTGGTTTTCGCCGATCATTCCGCGGACGGGCGAGGCGATTTTCGAGGCCAACCGCGTGTTCCAAGAAGCGGCGAAGGAATACGGGATACCGGTACTGTCGTCATTCAGCATGCCTTCGTGCTACTGGGAGCGGGCGTTCATCTACATTTTTGCATTTCCGGTGACGCACGATATTGAGACCAATCAAAACAATCGCGCGGCGTTCAAAAAGATGGTCCAGACGGCGGCGGAGCACGGCTGGGGCGAATATCGCACCGCGCCGGCGTTCCAAGAGACGATCATGAACACGTATGGGTACAACAATCATTCGCTATTGAGATTTCACGAAACGCTGAAGGATGCCGTGGATCCGAATGGCATTCTTTCCGCGGGGCGCTACGGCATCTGGCCCAAGCATCTGCGGGAGGCGAAGGCATGAGGAAAATCAAACGGGTGCCGGTGGCGGCGATGGTGGCGATTGCGGCGGTCGTGGGCATGTCGATCCCGGTGGCGCACACGGCCATGGCACAGGAGCAAGGCGCGCAGCCGAAATCGGCGTGGACCACGTCTACGCCGAAAGCAAAGGGCGAGCCGCGAGGGTACGTGCAATTCCAAGATTATTGCGCGGTGTGCCACGGAGCGGGAGCCGGCAAGCCGGGAACGATCGCGCTGAAGGAGAAGTACAAAGGCGCGGAGCCCGCGTTACTGGCGGACCGCACGGATCTGACGCCGCAGCTGGTTAAGACGTGCGTCCGCAACGGAATTTCGGTGATGCCATTTTTCCGCAAGACGGAAATCAGCGACGCCGATTTGGATGCCATCGCGGCATATCTGACGCGCAACAACAAGGCCGAGGCGCATTAGCAGCGCGTGCGCATCCAATTTACTGAGCCCGTCATGCGAAACCCACAAAGTAATGGAGCGCGAGCGATACCAGAAGCGCGCCGTGCCGCGATCATCACGCCAGTACGATCACGCTATAATGATGGCCGCTAGCGCGGCGGGAACTTCGGATACCGCGAAGCGCCGAGTTTTAGCCGACCTCTGATGTATTTTTTCTACAGAATTTTAACCGCAGTGGGGATGCTGGTGCTGGCGCCCTATTATGCCGTGCGAGGCTGGCGGCGCGGCGAGCCGGCGCGCACGTTGCGCGAACGATTCGGGCGGCTCGAACCGGAGCTGGCGGAGCGCGCCGCCGCGAGCGCGGCAGCGCCTGAACAGGGCGCGCGCAAGGCCGGCGCGATCTGGATTCACGCGGTGTCGGTAGGCGAAGTGCTGGCGGCGGCGCCGCTGGTGGCGGCGCTGAAGCAGAGGCTTCCGGGGGAGTGCGTTTTCGTTTCGACAACCACGGAAACCGGGCAGAAACTGGCGCGCCAGCGGCTGACGAACGTCGACGGCATTTTTTATTTTCCCCTGGATTGGGTGGTGGCCGTACGGCGAGCGCTGCGGACGTTGCGGCCGGCGCTGGTGATCGTGATGGAAACGGAAATTTGGCCCAATTTTTTGCGCGAAGCGCAGGCGTTTCGCGTGCCGGTGATTTTCGCCAACGCGCGGATTTCGACGCGATCGTTTGCGCGGTTCAAGCGCTGGGAGTGGCTGGTGGGGCCGTTTTTCGCGCGCGCCATGCGCGATGCGGATTTGTTCCTGGCGCAGACGCCGGAGGACGCGAAGCGCTTGATCGAAATGGGCGCGGACGAGGACCGTGTGGAGGTGACCGGGAATCTGAAATACGACGCGGAGGCTCCGGCGGCGAGCCGCTTCGGGGAATGGCTGGCCTGTGAAATTCAACGGCAAGAACGCTGGCCGGTGCTGGTGGCGGGCAGCGTGGTGGCGGAAGAGGAAGAGGCGGTGCTTGCGGCGTACGACATCGTGCAGCGGCGTTGGCGGCACGCGCTGCTGATTCTGGCGCCGCGCAAGCCGGAGCGGTTCGACGTGGCGGCGGAAATCGCAGCGACGGGCGGATGGAACGTGGTGCGCAGGAGCCGCCTGGATGTAGCCGCGAAGCTGGATGAAAGCGCGGACGTGCTGCTGCTCGATTCGATTGGAGAACTTGCCGCGCTGTACGGGCTGGCGGATGCGGCGTTTGTGGGCGGCTCGCTGGCGCCGAGCGGGGGACACAACATTCTGGAGCCTGCGTGGTATGGACGGCCTCCCGTATTTGGGCGGTCGATGGAAAATTTCCGCGATATGGCGGAACAGTTTCTGCGGGCCAACGCGGGCGTCCAGGTGAATGACGGCGAGCATCTGGGGCGGGTGTGGATGCAGCTGATCGAAAACGAGCCGCTGCGGCAAAGAACGGGCGAGGCGGCGCGGGCGCTCGCACAACGCAATCGCGGCGCGACGGCTCGCGCGGTGGAGCGTATTGCGGAAGCGCTGAAATCAGAAGGGCAGCCGGCGTGAATCTGGAAAAAGTTCCGAGCTGGCTCTTGTGGCCGCTCACTTTTCCATATGGCGCGATTACGCGTTTGCGGGCGGGTCTATATGGCGCGGGCATTCTGCGGCAGCGGCGGCTGGACGGAGTGGTGATCAGCGTCGGCAACCTGACCGTCGGCGGCACGGGAAAAACGCCGATGGTGCTGTGGATCGCGCAGAGGCTGGTTGCGGAAGGGAAGCGCTGCGCGATTTTGACGCGCGGCTATCGCGGCGAAATTTCGGCGGGCGGGAACAGCAGCGATGAAGCGCGATTGTTGCGTGCGCGGCTGGGCGAGCGAGTGGAAATCGTCGTGGGCGCGGACCGCTACGCGAGCGGACGGTTGCTGGCGAAGCGCGGCGTGGAGTGGTTCGTCCTGGATGATGGCTTTCAGCATATGCAGCTGGCGCGGGACGTGGATATCGTGCAGATCGATGCCACGAATCCGTTTGGAGGGCGATTGCTGCCGATGGGACGGCGGCGCGAACCTCATTCGGCGCTGAGCCGCGCGGATGCGATCGTGATTATGCGCAGCGAGCACGCGCCGGCGGTGGAGGGGGCGGTGCGGCGCGATTCGAAAGCTCCGGTCTTTTACGCGCGGCCGGAGCTTGATTCGATCCGCCAGTGGAATGCCGGCGGGTCGGCGAGCGCGGAGGTGGATTCGGCACAGCTGCGCGGGCGCAAGCTATTCGCGTTCTGCGGCATTGGCAACCCGCCGGCTTTCCTGGCGGACTTGCGGCGCTGGAACTTGCAGATCACTGGGCACCAGTTTTTTCGCGATCATCATCGCTACCAGCAGGCTGATTTTGACGCGCTGGCGCGGGAAGCGCGGGCCGCCGGCGCGGATGCTTTGGTGTGCACGGAGAAGGACACGTTCAATCTGGCGGGAGTGAGAGCAGACGCCATGGACCTGTTTTACTGCGTAATTTCCGTCCGCGTGGATCAGGGAGACGAATTCTGGCGCACGGTGATGAAAATCGCCGGCGAGCATCGCTCGGCGCGGGCAGAGCGCAATGAGTGAACTGCCGGCGATGCGCGAGCTGCGAGCCGCTGGAGTCGTGCGTTACTATTCCGAGGCAATATGACGAGAGAAGCCCTAGAGGCCCTGATCGGACGCTTAGAGGTATGGGCGCTGATCTTCGGCGCACTCGTGGTGATCGGAGTGGGGGGAGAAACATTCTTTGGAGTCCGCATTTGGTGGAATAACCGCAAACTTCAACAAGTCCAGCATTCCGACGACCTCCGAAGCCAGGCCGAGATCGAACGTCTCAAGAAAATCGCAGAAGATGAGCGCCTCAAAACAGCAGAATTAGAAGCTACTGTAGCCGGCAGACGGTTGACCGAGACCCAGGAGAGGGCTATAGCTGACTCGTTGAGAGACTTCTCTGGCCGCAACGTATTCATCACGTCGTATACCGGAGACGCTGAGGCTGCGCGATTGGGACTGCAAATAAAACACACCTTGGAGTTCGCCAAGGTACAGGCCGACAATAACTTAGGCAGAACGATTGCTGCTGAAGGCGGCGTGGACTTTGGGGTGATTATTTCAGGCCCAAAAGAAGACAAGGACTTCATGAACGCCATCGCAGAATCGCTACGCGCTAACGGGCAAATCGAAGCACGCAGCCTGGTGGCGGCGATCCCAGCTGCAAAAATTGACAACAGCGTTGTTGGTATAATGGTGGCCCTAAAGCCGTTATCCCCCGAAAAGTGAGACTGACCCATTACCGTTGACGTGCGTTGTTTTGCCGCTGGGCGCGGCTGTGTGATACTTTCTCGCGCGGATAATTCCCGCCCAAATTTCGAGGAGAATCGTTGAGTCCCGCTCATCGCAAGGGCAGACCAGGCGCGCCGCGATCCGCCGCGCCGACGGATTCGTCCGTGGACCTGACGCGGCTGCTGGATATCGTTGGAGGCTTTCCAAGGCAGACGATCTGCGTGGTGGGCGATTTCGTGCTGGACGAGTTCGTGTCGGGCGAGATTTCGCGGGTTTCGCGCGAGGCGCCGGTGCTGATTCTGCGCCATCGGCGCACGGAAACGTATCCTGGTGGCGCGGGAAACGCGGCCGCGAATCTGGCGGACTTGGGCGCGCGGGTATTAGCCGTGGGCGTGGCGGGCGATGACGATGGCGGACGCGTGCTGCTCGACTGCCTGCGGCGGCGTGGCGTGGATGTGTCGCGGATCGTACGCGCGAGAGGGTGGGTGACGGCGCGTAAAACGCGCTACCTGGCGGGGTGGACGCATACGACCGAGCAGCAAGTGCTGCGCGTGGATTGCGAACCAAACGGAACGCTGCCGGAAGCTACGCAGCAAACGATTGCGCGCAAGGCGCGGCAGGCGGCGAGCAAAGCGGCGGCGGTGCTGGTGTCCGACTATGGATTTGGGGCTGCGACGCCTGAACTGGTGCGCGCGCTGCGGGCGAAATGCATCACGCTCGATTCGCGGTACCGGTTACTTTCGTACGCCAAAGCGGGCGTGATCGCGGCCACGCCGAATGAGGCGGAGCTGGAAGCTGCGTACCACGAGCGCATTGGAACGAACGTGCAGAAGTTGGAGGAACTTGGGGAGCGCGCGGCGAGCGAGCTGGGCGTGGAATGCCTGGCGGTGACGCGCGGCAAGGACGGCATGGCTCTATTCGAGCGCGAGGCGTCGAGGAATGGCGGCGTCGCGAAGCGCACGCAGCATATTGCAATTTATGGGTCCGATGCGCCGGTGGACGTAACCGGCGCGGGGGACACGGTGATCGCCGCGTTCACGCTGGCGCTGGCGGCGGGCGCTTCGTATTTGGAAGCCGCGCATTTGGCGAATTATGCGGGCGGAATTGTGGTGATGAAGCGGCGGACGGCGACCCTGACGCGCGCGGAATTGCAAGCGGCGCTGCGGCGCGAGGCGACGGCGCAGCGCTGACCGGCACGAACTGGCATGGACACCCGCGAAAAAATCCTTTCCCGCGACGGTCTGCATGAAGTGGTTGAGGAACATCGCCGGGCGGGGCGGAAGATCGTCTTCGCCAACGGAATATTCGATTTGCTGCACGCCGGGCACGTGCGGTATCTGCAGGCGGCGCGGGCCGAAGGCGATGTGCTGGTGGTGGGCGTCAATTCGGATTCCAGCGCGCGAAAGCTGAAAGGCGAGGGGCGGCCGATTTTAACGGAGCGCGCGAGGGCGGCGCTGGTTGCGGCGCTGGCGGCCGTAGATTACGTGGTGATTTTTGACGAGCTGGACGTGAAGCCACTGTTGCGCGAATTTCAGCCGCACGTGCACGCGAAAGGGACGGATTACACGGCGGAAACGGTCCCAGAGCGCGATCTGGCCGCGATGCTCGGCATCCGCGTAGCGATTGTAGGAGATCCGAAGCAGCATTCCACGCGCGATCTGCTGGCTCGCTTGCGGCGCACGAGCAGCGATTGATTCGAATGCATGTCTGCCGGTGCAATGCGGCGATGGGCGCGCCGCAGCATCGAAAAAAGTGTGGATGCGCGGCGCAATTTGTTGCACTGGCTGCGCGGCTGAATTTCAATCCGACAATGAGGCAAGTAGGTGCCCGAACCTAGAAAATTTTGGATGCGCTGGCGGGTGCGCGCGGGCTATCCCGTGGCGGTGCTGTTCTGGATTTTCGCACGGCCTTCGTACGACTCGATTGCGGTTGGAGGAGCGATCGCCGCGGTTGGGTTGGCAATTCGCGCGATTGCCGCCGGCCATTTGCAGAAAGACCGGGAACTCGCCATACACCAGAAATCCGCTGTATTTGGGCAGTTCTCTGCTGGCGGCCGGTTTTGCGGTGACGGGCGATTCCTGGGCGGATGCCGCGCTGGTGATCGGGTATTTCGCGGTGTTTTATTACGCGGTGATGCGCAACGAGGAAGCGGACCTGCGGCGGCGATTCGGGCCGGCGTTCGAGGAGTACTCGTCAAACGTGCCGCTTTTTTTGCCGCAGTTCGCCTCGCGCCGAGGCGGCGCGTGGAGAACGCTTCCTTCGCCGACGAAGACGTTCTCGTGGGCGCTGTACCGGCGCAATCGAGAATATAACGCGCTGATCGGAACTTTGATCGGCATTGGGATGCTGTGGGTGCGGATGTGGCTACACTGGCGCTGGGGACGCTGAGCGGCGGCTGCCGCGGGTGCTTTGGCCGCGAGAGCGCGCTACTGCAAGCGGTAGACCGCGTGCATCATGCGCTGAAACTGCGGGCGGTAGATCAGATCGAAAGCGCGTTCCTTGCCCGGAAACATTTCCAGCGCCGCCTGCCGAGTAGCGGCGATCATTCCCGCGGCCTCTTCCGCTGATATTCCGCCGGAAGCGATGGTCTCGAGGGTGAGCCGCACTAAGATGCGCAGACGGCGAATACGGCGGCTCTCTTCGTCGATTTCTTCCTGACTCGGTCTGAATTGCTGATCCTGGTGCATCGTCCCCATCGCGACTGGGCCTAAAATAGTATGTACTGGCGGCGGGAATCGCGCAATAGTACCGGGCCGCGGGAATTTTCGTTCGCGCGGCAAATGTTTTTTGCGGGGAGGCGGCGTATGCTGGCGCCGTTGAAATGAAGGACACCCATTCGTGGCAACGCACAATCGCGGTGCACACCGCTGCTTCGATCGGCGAAGCGATGGTGATTCGCAGCCTGCTCGAAAGCGAAGGGATTCGTTCGCCGGTAGCGGCCAGCAACAATATTTTCGCGGAAAACGAACCTGCCGGCGGACGCGGTGTAGCGGTGTATGCCTACGAATCGCAGGCGGACGAGGCGCGCAAGCTGATTGCAGCGTATTTGCAAGCGGATCAGAGTGGGGCGAGTGACGACGACCGTGAATGAGCCCGGCGTGCGCTGACGCCGCGCGATCGCAGCGCGCGGAATTTAACGGTCCATGTGGGCACGGCCGCGCATCCGCGCGGATCTGCAAGGTCCAACCAGCGTCTACAAGTTCCTACCATATCGAAGCGCCCGAAGATAAGAACTGCGCAGGCTCGGCCGGTTGCAGCGAAACGTAGGTGCTGATGAGCAGGGTATTTCCGTTGGCGATCGCGGTGACTGCGCCATCGCGGTCCGTGCGCAGCAACCGGACTCCGTCGCGTTCGTAGCGCTGCACCACGGATGCCGTAGGGTGCCCGAAAGGATTGCCCGCACCGACGGAGACCACTGCTACTTGCGGCTCGACGGCGGCCAGAAAGGGCGCGGTGGATGACGTTTTGCTGCCGTGGTGCGGCACCTTCAGAAATTCCGATTCGAGAGGCTGATGGTCCGCGACCAAGCTCTCTTCCGTGGGACGCTCGATATCGCCGGTCAGCAGAAAATGAGAGGGACCCGATGAGAGGCGCAGCACGACACAGTTGTCGTTCGGCGAGTCGCCTGCGCCGCCCGCGGGCGGCCAGAGAACGTCCGCTCCAGCGGCGCCTAGACTGAAGTGCTCGCCTTGATCGACGTGAACGATGCGAACGCCGCGGGCGCGAGCTTCGGCAAGCAGACGCGTGAAGGCGGGTCGCGGATCGTCCCATCCAACCCACAGCTGACCGACTTTGAAATTTTGTAACACGGAATAGAGCCCGTCGATGTGGTCGTGATCGGCGTGGGAGAGCGCGACGACGTCAATGCGCTTCAAGCCGCGCGACCAGAGATAGGGCGAGACGACTTCTTCGCCCACGTCGGTGCCGGAGCGGTAACCGCCGACCCATTCGGAGCCGGACAGGCCGCCGCCATCGACGAGCATCGTGCGACCGCCGGGGAATTCCGCGAAGATGGAGTCGCCCTGGCCCACGTCGAGAACCGTGACGCCAAGCTTGCCGCGATCCAGATTGGGCGCGAATGGATAGGAAGCTACAAGTATCGTGAGCGCGGCGAGGGCAATCGCCGATGCCCATTCCGCGAGAGCGATCGGCGGTGGCGTCCGGCGCTTCGCTGCGCGGCTGGAGCGGCGTTTGGCGGCAGTTCGCGCTGAGTACGCGAGCAAAACGAGCGCGGCAAAGAATGCAATCAGCAGCCATACGGGCGGGCCCGGAATGCGATAGGACACGCGCGGAATTTTGCTGAACCACTCGACCGAGGCCAGCAACGCGGCCGTGCAGAGCCCGAGCGCCTTCGCCAGCAAGATTGCGAGGCGGAACCAGACGAAAGTGACGGCCAAAGTGAGAAAGCCGAGTGGCACGATTACTCCGGTGAGTAGCACGGCGGGAATGTTGCTGATTGGGCCCGCAAGGCTGACGCGGTGAAAATCCTGCGCGAGCAGGGGCATCATGCCCCACTGGATCACCAACGAGAGCAGGACAACTTCCCACAGGCGGAGACCCACGCGAACGGGCGCCGTGGTGAGCGCGCCGGCATGGGGCGCCAGCCACCGAGGCATTTTGGAGGCGAAGTATGCGGTTGCCGCGCGCATCTCGATGCGGAACTGAACGACCTTTGGCGGATGCGCGCCGTCGCGAGTGACGTCTCCGAGATGCCGTAGTCCCGCGCGATATGGCGCCGTCGAGCGCTCCATCCACGGCAACGCCAGCGCGGCGATCACCCCAGCAGCAAGAAACGAAAGCTGAAAGCTTGAATCGGCAAGCTCGTCCGGCTTCCACAGCAGCAGTACGAGGGCGGCGATTGCGACGGTGTTCAACAGATCGATGCGGCGGAATAGCGGGCGCGCGCACAGATAGAGGGCGGCCATCAGCGCGGCGCGGAGAATTGGCGGGCGGTCCTGCACCAAGCCGACGTACCCGGCGAGAACGGCCAGTGTGATGAGGCTGGTGGCGGTGATTGAAAATCGCAGCCTGCGGCACAGCCAAAAGAGAAAAATCGTCAGCGCGCCGACGTGCAGTCCGGCGACCACCAGCACATGGTACGCGGCCGTGATTTGGAAGGCGGTGACGATTTGGGAGTCGACGAAACTGCGGTCGCCGAGCAGCATGGCGCGCAAGACGGCGGCACGCCGCGGCTGGCCGGGGAACAGCGCGTTGAGCCGAGCAAGCAGGTCGCCGCGAAGGCGCGCGACGCGCTGGAACGCTGTGGGACGCGGACGGTCGATGAGCTGGAGGAGTTCGCCGCTGCGGAGCGAGCCGGTGAGGTCAATGTGTTGCCGAGCCAGATAGCCGCGCACGTCGAATGCGCCAGGGTCGAGGAAATCGCGCGGAGGGCGCGCCTTCATCAGCACTTCCACACGATCGCCGGCACGCAGACCGCGCGGGGCGCCGGCAGCTTGCGGGCCGTCATATAAATTCGCGCGCAAGCCGCCGCTGACGGGAACGTACGAGCCGGCAATTTCCACTTGTTCGAGGTTGATTTCGTAGCGGCGTCCCCAGGGAAGCGAAAGAGGGTCGTCGCGCAGCCGGCCGCGCCAACGCAGCGGCTGGTCGAAATCCAGATGGCCCGCGGCGATCAGCCGAGTGACGTGATTGGGTGGCACGCCGGTGCGTTCAATTCCGGAAGCGAGCCCGCCGAGCGCCATCCACGCGACCAGGGCCAGGGCCCAGGCGGCGGACAGTCGATTGCGCGAGGCCAAAAATGCGCCAGCGAGAATCGCAGCGAGCGCGATCGCGAGCCACGTGCGCAGCTCGCCGGGCCATCGCAACGCCAGCGCAATTCCAGCCGCGAACGCGGACGCGAGCCAGAGCGCCGGCAGTTTCACGGGAGCCGCCGCAGCCGCGCTATGGTTTCCATATGAAATGTTTGCGGGAAAAGATCGAACAGGTGCAGCTCGCCTAGCTCGTACCCGGCCTGCTGAAAAGCGGCCAGGTCGCGCGCGAGAGTGGGCGGATCGCAGGAGACGTAGGTGATGCGCTCGGGCGCGATTCGCGCGAGGCTCTTGATGATCGGCGGAGTCAACCCGGCGCGCGGCGGATCGAGGACGACGAGCTGGGGCGCGCCGCGGAACTTTGCCAGGAACTGCTCGACCTCGGAGACGCGCACTTCCACCGATGCGGCTCCGCCGCGCCCGTTCGCCGCGCGCGGAATTGTGGCGATGTTCGCTTCCAGATCGCGGGCGGAGGCGGGATTGGCCTCGACGGCCACAACGTGATCGAATCGCTCCGCGAGGGGCATGGAGAAAAGTCCCACGCCCGCGAAGAGGTCGAGAGCGAGGGAACCGCCTTCGGAGTTTTCAGCTACTTCACGAGCCAGATCGCCAGCCAGGAAACGGTTGACCTGAAAAAAAGAAAAGTGGCCGACGCGGTAGGTGCGGCCGGCTGCCGCGCAATTGATGAATCCGGGGCCGAAAAGCTGCATGCGGTCGCGCGTGGGATCGTGGAACAGCAGACTGGCAAGTCCGGGGACGATCTCGCGAATTTTCTGCGCGAGTTCTTCGGCGCGAGCGGGGAAACCGGAGAACGTGGCGGTCAGCAATAGCTGGGAATCGTCCGCGCCCGCAAACGCTTCGATTTCGCGCAAGTTTTTGGGCAGCGCCCCGGCAGCGAGAGATTCGCGCAGGGCGAGCAGCGTTTTTAGCAGAAGCGGCGAAACGATGGGGCAATCTTCGACGGCGCAAAGTGCGGTGGAACTGGCGCGAAAGTAGCCGATTCCGAGGTGCGCGCCAGCGGCTGATTCCGGAGCGGCGTTCGATTTGGCAACGGCTTTGGATTCGGACGCGTCAGCCGCGGGGCGAATTTTCCACTGCGCGCGATTGCGATAGGCCCAAGGAGGCGAGGCGTGCGCGACGATTTCGCCGGTCCATTCGATGCGCCCGATGCGGCGCAGCGTCTCGCGCAGGATTTCGGTTTTGTACTTCAGCTGCGAATCGTAGCCGATGTGCTGGTAATCGCAGCCGCCGCAAAGGCCGAAATGGGGGCAGCGCGGCGCGATGCGGTCGTGGGACGGCGTGAGCACATCTTGCACTTGCGCGCGAACGAATTTCTTTTTTTGTTCGACCGGAGAGGCGGAGATGCGTTCCTGCGGCAGCACGAACGGGACGAAGACGGTGGCGCCATCGTGGTGCGCCAATCCTTCACCGCCGTAAATCAGCTTTTCGATGGTGACATCAATGATAGCCATGGATCCTTGGGATGCCGGAAAATGCGTCAGCTTAGATAAAAAAGACTCAGCCGCGGGACATTGAACTGCTCGAACAGGCGTTTCTGCGTGAATTGGCGTTCGAGCTGCGCCAGTTGTTCAGCGGACATCTTACGCCGGTATGGGGCGAGAGAGCGGTCCATTTCACGGCGGATGGTCAAAAGCGATTCTTCATCGGCGTCGGCGGAAAGGGAAGCGGTGAGCTTTTCTTCGAGCACGGTGAGGCGGCGTTCGAGATCTTCGAGGTCCAGCGGGGCGGGGGAATCGAGGAGCACGAGCGATTCGTCGAGCCGCTTGGCGGTTTCGTCCAGGCGCGCCGCGAGAGCCGCGTGCGGATTGCGCTGCTTTTCGGCGGCGGCGCGTAGTCGCACGGCGTTGCGCTGCAGATATTTTCGCAACTCGTCGCGGGAGAATGGCTCCGCGGCGGCTTTTGAGGCGGCAACCGACGGGCCCGCGCCAGCGGCTGCTTCTTGGGCCTCGGCGGCGGCATCGAGGACAGCGTCCACGCAGTAGGCGAGGCTTTTCAGTTGGCGGCCGCCGGCGGCGCGGCGCGAGCGCGACCAGCTTTCGAAGGCGCGGTCGATGCCTTTCAGTACGGCGGGGAGGGGAATGCCCGCTTTCTGCCAGGTCTCGACGATGGCCCAGTCAAGCGGCGACACCAGCAGATGAGCGCCGCGCTTGCGCCAGAAATGTTCCTCGATCTCCGTGAAATAATTGAAGTAGTTGAACGATTCCATGCCAGACATATCAGACTTCTTGGGCCTAAAGCTTCACCGCCGGACAAAAAAGCACGATCATCCGCGCTTGATCGGAGTAGGGGACTTTTTCGCAGCGCCATGTTCGCGCGACGCGGACTGATTGCGTTCCCAAATGATGCGCAATCCATCGAGAGTGAGAAATTCGTCGATCGTTTCGATGTGGCGCGACGCGCGGCCGATCAGCGCGGCCTGGCCGCCGGTAGCGATCACTTTCGTTTGCGCGCCCATTTCTTTCTTCATGCGATCGAGGATGCCGTCGATTAGATCGGTATAGCCGTAAAAAAGCCCGGATTGCATGGAGGCCGCGGTATTGGTGCCGATGATTTTCCCGGGATCCTTGATTTCGACGCGAAACAATCGGGCCGCGCGCGCGAAGAGAGCTTCCGAGGAAATTCCGATTCCTGGGGCGAGAACGCCGCCCATGTATTCGCCACGCTCGGAAACCGCGTCAAAATTGATGGCCGTGCCGAAATCCACGATGATGCATGGGCCACCGTATTTCTCGAACGCCGCGACGCTATTGACGATGCGGTCCGCTCCCACTTCGAGGGGGTTATCGTAGTGCACCGGCATGCCGGTTTTCACGCCGGGCTCGACGAAGAGCGCCTTGTGCCCGAAATAGGCCTGGGCCATTCCGGCGAGCGTGGAATTGAGCGGAGGCACCACGGAGCTGATAATCACGCCGCCGATTTCGCGAGGTTCGAGTTCGCGCAGGGTGAACAGATTGCGCGTGAGGATGCCGTATTCGTCGACGGTCTGATCGCGCGCGGTGGTGAGCCGCCAATGGGCGGCCAGCTCCTTGCCGCGAAAAACGCCGAGGACCGTGTTGGTGTTGCCTACGTCGAGCGCGAGCAGCATCAAAGCGCCTCCGCCACGTCACCTGAAAGCACCAGCTCGGTGCCGCGGCCATCGTCGCGCACCACGCGCAGCACGCCGCTGGAATCGAGGCCCGTGGTGGTGCCGGTAAAGCTTTCCGCGGCGGTGGTGATCCGCACGCGCTTGCCTTTGAAATAACTCGACACTTGGGCGAAACGCCGTAGGATCGGCGCAGCGCCCTCGGCGAGGAACTGATTGTAGTAGCGGTCGAGCTGGCGCAGCAACCGGATCAATAGTTCCAGGCGCGAATGCGGTTTGCCGGTGTCGATGCGCAGCGAAGTGGCGATGGACGCGATCGGCTCCGGCATTTTCGTCTGATTGACGTTGATGCCCATGCCGATCACCGCGTAATGAACGCGATCGGGCTCGGCGTGCATTTCGGTGAGAATGCCGCCGAATTTTTTGCCGCCGGCGAGGAGGTCATTGGGCCAGCGGATATCGGGAAGCGCATCCATATCCTCGGCCGCGGCATCGCGGGCGGCGAGCCCTGCCACCAGCGTCAGAACCGGGGCGTGCGCGGGAGGAATGGCTGGACGCAGCAGCACGCTGCAGTAAATTCCGGCGGATTTTTCGGAGGCCCACGATCGCCCGGCGCGCCCCCGGCCGGCGGTTTGCTCCTCGGCCAGCACCACCGCGCCATGCGGCGCGCCCGCTTCGCCCAGATGCATGGCCACCGTATTGGTGGAATCGACTTTGAAGAAATGGTAGATGCGGCGGGCGAAAGGAGTTCCGTAGAGGCGATGACTGAGCAGTTGCGGCGCCAAAATGTCCGGGACACGTTCGATGTGATAGCCGGTGTGCGCGTGGCCCTTGACGCGGACTCCGAGCGCGCGCAATTTTTCGATCCAGCGCCAAACCTGCTGGCGGGTGACGCCGATTTCCTTGGCGATTTTGGCGCCGCTTACGACGATGGTGGCGTTTTCGGCGAGCAGGGTTAGCAGCGCGTCAATACGCCGGTCGGTGGCTCCGGGATACTCCGCTAATGTTCGCTTGGTGGCCATGCCGGGAAACGAAAAGAATACTTGAGCTGCATGCGGGCTACAAGGCGCGCGTACGCGCGAAAGCGATTACCCGCGCGTTGGCGGCGCGTGCCCGCCTGACGCTAGAGCTTGCCTGGAGCGCCGAAAGTCAAGTGGGCTTCACACCGTATTGCAAAACGTGCGCGCACGGCTTACCCTCGTGTCCTGACTCTTTTCTTCCAAACATGGCGACGACAATAAAACCGGACGACAACGGAGCGGGCTGCCTGTACATCGTTGCCACGCCGATCGGCAACCTGGAAGACATCACGCTGCGCGCGTTGCGCGTGCTGCGGGAAGCGGACGTGATCGCCTGCGAGGACACCCGGCAGACCATGAAGCTGCTGGCGCACTTCGAAATTTCGAAGCGCCTGGTGAGCTATCACGAACACAACGAGATTACGCGCGCGCCGGAAATCGTGATCGAACTGGAGCAGGGAGCGAAGGTGGCGCTGGTCAGCGACGCGGGAACTCCGGCGATCTCCGATCCTGGTTTTCGGCTGGTGAGCCTGTGCCTGCGCCACGGCATCGTGGTGGTGCCGATACCGGGGCCGTCGGCGTTTGTGGCGGCGCTGGCTGCTTCGGGCATGCCGATCGAGGAGTTTACGTTCGCCGGATTTTTGCCATCGCGGCCCACGGCGCGAAGGAAAGCATTGCGGGCGCTTGCGAACGAGCCGCGCACGGTGGCGCTTTATGAGGCTCCGCACCGTTTGCTCGATTCGCTGGAGGACGCGCTGGAAATTCTCGGCAATCGCCCGGCAGTGATCGCCCGCGAGGTGACCAAGGCGTTCGAGGAATTTCAGCGCGGCCACATTGAAGACCTAGTGGAGGCGGTGCGCAAGAAGGCGCCGCGCGGCGAGATCACTTTGCTGCTTGGTCCGGCGGATGGCGAAGCGATTCATGCGAATCACAACGGCAACGGAGCGCAAGCGACCGCGCCACTTTCGCACCGTGTGGAAGAAATCATGAAGGAGCAGGGTATCGACCGGAAATCCGCGCTGAAAGTGGCGGCCCGCGAGCGCGGAATCACCCGGCGCGAAGCGTACAAGCAACTGCTCGTCACCCGCGACGAATAAAGGGTCTTACTCCCCAGCTGTGCGCAGGCGCCAGCGTCCAGTCCATCATGCGATCGTCTTAGGAACCGGGAAAATTGCGCTTGACAAGGATTTGCGCATACGTTACACATTGTAACGCTACATGAAATAGCGAAGGTGATGGATCGAATGCTGAAAACAATCAACCAACGGCCCAAGGGGCTCGGCCAGATCGAGCAGATGGTTATGGATTACGTGTGGGCCAACGGGCCTTGCGCGGCGGAAGCGTGCCGCGAAGCGCTGGCCGCGTCGCGCCCGATGAAGGAATCGACGGTGCGCACCATTCTTCGCCGCCTGGAAGAAAAAGGTTTTGTCGCTCACGAAATTTCGGGGCGCACGTATATCTACCGTGCGCTGCAGGCGCGCCAGAATGTGGCGGTGCGCGCGGTGAAGAACATCATCGACCGATTCTGCGGCGGCTCGGCGGAAGAGCTGCTCGTGGGCATGGTGCAGAATTCCGTGATTCGCCGCGAGCAGCTGGAAAAGCTGGCCCGCCGCATCGCCCGGGAAAAATCCGCGGGCAAAGATTCAACCGGCTCGAAGGCACGCCCTGTGAAATAAACGAGGTGAAGAAGGAAGAATGCCGATGACTCCCGCCCTGACGCACGACTTCTCGAAATTTCTAACGCTCATTCTGGATTCCGCCCTTCGCTCGCTGCTGCTGGCGATCTTTCTGGCCGCGGTTCTGGTTGCCTACCGCGCGAGCGCTGTGCGCGAAAGGCTGCTGGCGTGGAGGGGCTTGCTATGGATCGCGCTGGCGATGCCGCTGTTGGTGCTTCTCTCCCCAGCGATTTCAGTTCCCATACCTGTGCCGAGTTTTTCGCGGGATGCTGCCATTCCCGCCGTTGACGCGTCGCGGCCGCAAGTGATGATGGAAAGCGGCGCTTCGGCCACGCGGCAGGGCAATCAAGCTTACAGCCCGAACGACGCACTCACGCCGACGGTTGCGGTGACCGGCGATTCGGCCACCAAATCCGGGGCGGCCGGCGAATTGAGCGCGGCCAGTGACTCAAATGGGTCAGGGCGCGCATTTGCATGGATTCTGCCGGCGGGAGCGCTGTACGCGGCGATCGCCGCCTTTTTTCTGGCCCGCGTGTGGCTGGGAATGTTCCTCGGCGCCCGCCTGGTGCGCACCGCGCGAGGCATTGACGAAGGGGAACCGTTGCGTTTGCTGGAGGCAGCGTCGAAGGCGGTGGGTTTGCGGCAGACTCCGCAACTTGCCGAATGCGGCGCGTTGCGCGTCCCGGTGACGCTCGGGATTTTCCGGCCAGCGATTCTATTGCCGCAGGACTGGCGCGAGTGGGATGGCGAACAGTTGCGCGCGGTGCTGGCGCACGAACTATCTCACGTAGCGCGCCGTGATTCGCTGGCGCAGATGTTGGCGTTGCTGCACCGCGCGGTCTTCTGGTTCAGTCCGCTTTCCTGGTGGCTCAATCGCCACCTGGCGGCTCTAGCGGAACAAGCCAGCGACGAAGCGGCGCTTGCGGCCGGCGCGGACCGCACCCGCTACGCGGAGACTCTTCTCGATTTTCTGGCGCATCTCGAAACTTCGCCGGCGCGGGTGCGTTGGCACGGGGTGGCGATGGCGAAAATCGGGCAGGGAGAAAAAAGGTTGGAACGAATTCTTTCGTGGAGGCCGGGCATGTCTGGAAATGTGAAAAAATCGCTGGTGGTCGCGCTCGCAGCCGTGTTTCTTCCGGCCGTCGCGCTGACGGCATCGCTGCATCCATCGGCATTCGCCGCGCAGGATGTCGGCGTGCCCGCGCCGCCACCGCCGCCTCCGGCGCCCGCACAGCTGATGGCGCCACCGAGCGGAGCTGCTGCGGCTGTGGCAATTCCTGCCGCACCGGTCAATCCGGGTCTGGGAGCGCCGCCCCAAATTGCTTCGCCAGCGCCGGGGCCGGGGCCGGCGCTGCCAAATGGGCCGCAGGCGTCCGCTCCTGCTGTTCCGCCGCCTCCAGCGCCGCCCGCGCCGATGGCAGCGCCCGTGCCGCCGCAAGATCCCGCGCCGGTGGTACCGCCTCCCGGAGCTTGGGGTGCTGTGAACGATTACGCGAATCAGTTCGGCGCGTATTGGCCGTGGGGACCGCGGTTCGTGATTGTCACGAAAGACTCAGAGCACCCGATCATTCACGGCACGCAAGAGGATGCCGAGCTGGCGGGAGAGCTGCGCTCGAAGATTCACGGCGACTTCATCTGGTTCGAGGAGGACGGGAAATCGTACGTGATTCGCGACAAGTCCGTGATCAAGCGAGCCGAGAAAATCTGGGCGCAAAACGGAGATTCCGCGAAGCGGCAACAGGAGCTGCAAGAGAAGGAGCAGGAGCTTTCCAAGCAAATGCGCGCGCAAGTTCAGCAGAAAATGCAAGAGATCCGCGTAAAAGTGCCGGACATGAACGCGGAGCTGCGACAGCTGCAATCCGAAATCAAGAAGCTGAACGCCAGCGGCGCCACGATGCAGCAGCTCGGCGATTTACAACGTGAGGTGGGCGAATTGCAGCAGGCGCTCAATCAGGCGCGTTGGAACTCGAACATGCAGGAGATTACCGAGCGCGCGGGTGAACTGGGGGCGCAAATGGGCGACATCGGCAGACAAATCGGAGAACTGGCACGGCAGGAAATCGAGCAGAGCCGGCAAGCGGGCGGGCAGATGCGCCAGTTGTTCGAGAATGCGATTGCTAGCGGCGCCGCGAAGGCTCAGTAAGCGAAGGCGGAGGGAGGTTAACCGTTCGCGGATGCCGCGGAACGCGCGAAGAAGGCATCGACGCAATCGAGGATTTCAGCGGCGGTATGGGAGTGGTGGACGGAGTGCCGCAGATCGCCGCCGTTGCGCACGCCGTGGGTGAAATAGGTGGCGAACTGTTTCATCTTGCCGATCGCGTCGGGCATCCCGCTGGCGATCAGGCTACGGAAGTATCCGGAAAGCAGCTGGTAGCGATCCGCCTCGGTAGGCTGTGTGTAGCTGCCGGTATTCACGTAATCTTCGATTTGACGGAAAATCCACGGATTGGATGAAGCGGCGCGTCCGATCATGACGGCGTCGCAGCCGGTTTCGGCAATCATTCGCAGCGCGTCTTCCGGAGTGCGAATGTCGCCGTTGCCGATCACCGGAATTTGTACGGCTTCTTTTACCGCGCGAATCACTTTCCAATCCGCAAAGCCGGCGTAACCTTGCATGCGCGTCCGGGGATGGACGGCGACGGCTTCGATGCCGATCTGCTCGGCCATACGCGCGACGTCGACGGCCACGATGCTGTTCTCGTCCCAACCGGAGCGAATCTTGATGGTCAGCGGCATGCGAACGGCGGCGCGCACGGCGCGGAATAGTTTTTCGAGATGCGGCAGATCGCGGAGCAGGCCCGAGCCTCCGCACTTGACGACTTTTTTGACCGGGCAGCCCAGGTTGATGTCGATCTGGTCGAAGCCGAGATCTTCGGTGAGAGCCGCCGCGGAAGCCATCACGTCCGGATCGGAGCCAAAAATCTGCGCGGCGATGGGATGCTCGTCCTCGTCGAAATAGAGATAATGCAGCGTGCGCGCGGCTTTGCGCGTCAAGCCCTCGGCGCTGGTGAATTCCGTCATGATCAAGCCGCAGCCGCCGAGCGAGCGAATGGTGCGGCGGAAGACGGTGTCGGTAACTCCGGCCATGGGAGCGAGAATGGTCGCCGGGCGCATCACATTTGCGCGAATTTTGAGTTCCGCCGGGAATGAAGCTGTGGGCATAAGAGTTAAGTTAGCGCCGGACGGCTTCGGCGTTGAGTTCGTCCTGTGATGCGGGTTCGGAAGCGTTACGGGCAGGGCCGAGCGCATCCAAATGCTCGACCATGCGTTGCTTCGAGCCGCCAAAAAAATTCTCCAAAACCTGTTCGAGGGCGTGGGTGCGGGCTTCCCCGGCGGTGAGTCGCGCATGATAGACGTATTTGCGGCCGCTCTTGCGCCGCTCCACGATTCCCTTGCGCGTGAGGCGGTCCATGATGGTCATGATCGTGGTGTAGGCTCGCGCGCGGCGTTCCGCGAGGCGGTCGCGAATTTCACGGACGGTGGCTTCGCCGAGAGGCCAAAGCGTGTTCATGCAATCCAGCTCGAGGGGCGCCAAATCGAGAACGGACCGGCGGGGCCCATGTGCGCGCTCGACGTTCAACTCGCTTGCCTGGTCTTGGTAGTGGTGGTGCTGTGGCTCCATCTTTACGCTTTCTTACCGACTACTGGTTGTGCCGGGGCCGCGGCGGCGTTGGCTCCGTTCGGCTGATTGGATTGCGCGGGAGTCTTGCCACCGGCGAGAAATTCTTTGCCGCGCAGTAGAGAGCGGCGCAGCGAGGGGTTACGCTCCGTCCACATCTGGGTTGTTCCGGCGCCCGACGAGAGCTCGATCGTGGCGCGCATCCCGGCCATCTTAGAATCCAGATCGTCAATGGCGTGCAGCGCGATGGCCTCCGGAAATTGCGGCAGAGAAGGCGAGCCGAATTCGAGCGAGCCGTGATGGCTGAGAATCAAGTGCTGCACCATCACGAGCAGCGGCGTAGGGAACTGGCCGATCACGTTGCACTTCTCGCGCACCAGCATCGCACCCATGGAGATGTGTCCCAGCAGGCGGCCTTCGTCCGAATATTCAATACCGCGCGCGTAGCGGAGTTCTTCGAGCTTGCCGATGTCGTGAAGGACGACTCCGGCCAGCAGCAGGTCCCGATCGAGTTCCGGATAATGCTCGCACAGCGCGTTGGCGAGTCCCAGCAAGCTGACGGTGTGCTCCAGCAGGCCGCCGATATACGCGTGGTGCATGGTCATGGCCGCCGGCGCGCGCTTCAGGCGAGGCGCGATTTCGGGATCGTCCACGATGCAGGCCAGCAGCTTTTGCAGCCATGGATTCTTCATGCCGGCGATTGCCGCTCGCAATTCGGCGTAGAGTTTCTCGACGTCATATTTCGTGTGCGGCAGGAAATCGGCGAGCTCGTAATCTTTTTCGGCGGCCGGCACGATCTGCTCGAGAGTCAATTCCTTGCGCTCGTTGTAGAGCTTCACGCGGCCGCGCACGCGCACCACGTCGTCGCGCTCGAAGGTTTTGGCGAGGGCCTCGAAGTTGTCCCACATCTTGGCGGGGATCGAGCCGGAGCGGTCGGACAGGCTCAATTCCAGCCAGGATTTTCCGGTGCGGGCTGAAGTACGGATTTCCTTTTCGCGTACCAGGTATAGCGAGGTGATGACCTGCCCGTCCGCGAGATCGGCGACGTAGTGCGGCTTCATTCGTTGTCCGATTTTTGGAACGGGAGGTGCTTTTTGTGTTTTTTCGGCGCAGGGGTGTCCGGCGTGGCGGCAACTTCCTCGATCACCGAACCACCGGAAACGGCGGCGGTGTCCTTATAACCGGCGCGCACGCGAATGTAACTTTCTTCGCGCAGCTGCTGCAGGTAGTCGCGTAAGGCGGGTTCCATTTTCTCCGCGTACAAGCGATTGGTGATGTCGTTCTCCACTTTATCCAGTGGCTGCAAGCCAGCGTCGTAGTGTTGGTTGACCTTGAGGATGATGAAGCCGGTTTGCGTCTGGATCACGTTGGTGACGCCGCCTTTGTCCAGCTTGAATACGGCGTCCTCGAGAGGCTTGGCCAGCTGGCCGCGCTGGTATTCACCGAGCTCGCCGCCGTCATCCTTCGCAGGTCCCTCGGAATATTCCTTGGCCAGCGCCGCAAAGTCCTCGCCGTTTTGGATGCGGGTGTCGAGATCGTCGGCTTTCTTCTTGATCGCGGCGATTTGATCGGGTGTTTTTCCGCCGGTATTCAGGAAGATCTCGGAGAGATCCACTTCTTCGGGGCGGACAAATTCACTTTTGTGCGCGTTGTAGTACTTCTGGACTTCCTGGTTGCCGATATCAACCTTGCTGCCCACTTCCTGGTTGATCACCTTTTGCTGTAGCAGCTGGTCGCGCATCTGCGACTTGTAGTCTTCCCAGGCGAGCCCCGATTGCTCGACGGCCTTTTGGAAGGCTTCCATGTTGGGAAAATTGTCCTGCTTGCGGACTTCGTCGAGCCGCTTCACCAAGTCGGTCTCCACGTCGATGCCCATGTCCTTGGCGCGCTCGATCAGCAACTGCTGATCGATCATGTTGCGCAGCAGATTTTTCTTTTCCTCGTTGATGCGGGATTGCTGCTCTTCCGGCGTGCATCCCGGAGGCGTGCTCTGGCAATCCTGCTGCACTTGCTGGGGAATAGCGGCGAGGGCTTTGTTGTAGTCGGAGAGGGTGATGATGCGGTCGTTCACGCGCGCCACGATCTCTTCGATGATCTGGCCCTGATCTTGCGCGCGCGACGGGGCTGGCGCAAGCAGCAAGGCGGCGCTAAGGACCGGCACAAATATCCACGGAAAATTGCGTGTCTTCATGAACAATGCTCTCCCGAAAGTCTATCCTTGCGCTTGCAGCTGGAGCAACACGTTTCTTACCGCCTCCAGCGCCCCGCCTTTGCCTTTGGCGGCGACCCACAGCACACCGCTGGGATCGATACGGACGTCGCGCCGCTTGCGCACCATTTTGACCACGCGCTCCGGGCCCACCGGAGTGTCGTCGTAGAATTTGATGCCGATTTGGTCTCCACGGCGGTCTACGGACGCCACCAATAATTTTTCAGCGAGCGCCTTCAGCACCGAGTAATCCAGCAAATTCTCGACGGCTGGAGGAGGCGGGCCAAAGCGGTCGGCCAGTTCGCGACGGGTTTCGTCGCGTTCCTTTTCGCTGGCCACTTCGGCAATGCGCTTGTAGATGCGCAGACGCAGATTTTCGTTATCAATGTATTCAGGCGGGATGCGGATTTCTTGTCCGAGGTTGAGGGTCGCCCGACGCTCCGGAGTAACCGCTTCGCCCTTGCGCTCGGCCACAGCGCGCTCCAGCATCTGGACATACATATCGAATCCGACGGCTTCGATGTGCCCATGCTGCTCGCGTCCGAGCAGGTTACCTGCGCCGCGCAACTCCAAATCGAGCGCCGCGATGCGGAACCCCGCGCCCAAATCGCTGAATTCCTTCAGCGCCGCGAGGCGCTGCCGGGCAATGGCGGAAAGGGTGACATCCGGAGGAACGAGCAGATAGGCGTAGGCGCGCTGGTTGGAACGGCCCACGCGCCCGCGCAACTGGTACAGCTCGGAGAGACCCATGCGGTCCGCGCGGTTGATGATGATGGTGTTGGCGCGCGGAATGTCGAGACCATTTTCAATGATGGTGGTGGAAAGCAGAATATCGGCATCGCCGCGCACGAATTTGAGCATCACCTTTTCGAGTTCCGTTTCGCGCATCTGGCCGTGGCCGACCACCACGCGCGCTTTGGGCACCAGCCGCATTACCATGGTGGCGATCGAGGCGATTGACTCGACGCGGTTGTGAACGAAAAACACCTGGCCGCCGCGGTCCAGTTCGTCTTTAATGGCGCGCTGCACCAGCGTTTCCGTGAACGGCGCGACGGTGGTCTGAATGGCCAGCCGGTCTTTCGGAGGCGTCTCGATGACGCTCATATCGCGCAGGCCCACCAGAGACATGTGCAGCGTGCGCGGAATGGGCGTGGCGGACATGGTCAGCACGTGCACGTTCTTGCGCATTTCTTTGAGCCGCTCTTTGTGCGCCACTCCGAAGCGCTGCTCTTCGTCGACGATGAGCACTCCGAGATCCTGGAACTTGACGTCGCGCGAAAGCAGCCGGTGCGTGCCGATCACGATGTCCACTTTGCCGGCTTCCAGTTCCTCGAGCGTCTTCTTCTGTTCCTTTTCCGTGCGGAAGCGGCTGAGCATCTCGATGCGCACGGGAAAGGCGGCGAAGCGCCGCCGGAAGGTTTCATAGTGCTGGAAGGCCAGCACCGTGGTGGGCGCCAGGACGGCGGCTTGCTTGCCGTTCGCCACCGCTTTGAACGCGGCGCGCATGGCCACTTCCGTCTTGCCGTAGCCAACATCGCCGCAGAGGAGCCGGTCCATTGGCACGTTCGATTCCATGTCGCGCTTGACGTCGTCGATGGCTTTCTGCTGGTCGGGAGTTTCCTGAAATTCGAAGGCGTCCTCGAATTCGCGCTGCCAATTCGAATCGGGAGGGAAGACGAACGAGGGCGTCATCTTGCGCTCGGCGTAGAGGGCCAAAAGCTGCTCGGCCATGTCGTTTACCGATTTGCGCACGCGCGACTTGCGCGCTTCCCACGTGCCGGTGCCCAGGCGATCGAGCGTGGGCGCCACGTCGCCGAGAGAGTTGTACTTCTGGATCAGATCAAGCCGCGCCAGCGGGACGTAGATCTTCGCGTCCCCGGCGTATTTCAGCAGCATGAACTCGCCGTTCGCGCCTTCCACGGAAACTTGCCGCAGACCCTCAAATTGCCCGATGCCGTGATCGACGTGGACCACGTAATCCCCGGGCTTCAAGTCCGAAAGATCGCTGAAAAACGTGGCCGCTTTCGGGCGCGAACGGGGACGCTGCGGCGTCCCGGTTTTTTCGAAAAGATCGGCGTTGCCGTAGATCACCAGCTGCGCTTCGGGAATGGAAATACCTTCGTTCAGAGGCGCCTTCGCCAGCACCATGGCGGGCATGCTACCGCCGGTGCCTTCTTCGGCGAGGCGCGTCATGGTGGTGTTCTCTTCCAGTTCTCCGATGCGGTATGGCAATTCGTATTCGTGGCAGATATCCGCGAATCGCTCGAGTTCGCCGGTGCTCGCCGCGGTGACCATCACCTGATCGCCCGCGCCGAGTTTTCCACGCACCTCGGAAATAAAAGCCGCGACGTTGCCGTGGTAGCGGGTGGTGGGCTGCGTTTGTACCGAGAGCGGCGCGGCTTCTTCGTGGGTCATGGCCAGATGTTCGAATCCCAAGCGGGGGAAAAGCTGCTGCGCGAGCGACCATTCGTCTTCGCCCAGGATGTAACGGTCAGGTGCTTCGGCGCGCGGATCTTCGGCGGCGTCGAAGGCCTCCTGCAGAGCGGCGCGGTATTTCTTAATGGCTTCGTCGAGCGCCGCGGGCTCATCCAGAATCACCACGGGATCGGCGGCCAGGTCGAACAGCACCGCTCGACGCTCCTCCTTCGCGGCCTCACGAAATTCCCATCCGGGATAGAACGCGGCAGGCGGCGCGCCATCCTCGCGATCCGAAGAGGAGGCTACGCGCTGATGCTCCAGCACTTCGGCGCGCCGAAGGAATTCGGTGAGTGGCAGCAGCAGCGCCCGCTCCATCGGATTGGTGGAGCGCTGCGTGTTTGGATCGAACGCGCGGATGGACTCGATGGTGTCGCCCAGGAGTTCGATGCGCACGGGCTGCGGCGTCTCGGGCGAAAACACGTCGATGATGCCGCCGCGGACCGCGAATTGTCCGGCCATTTCGCAGGTAGTGTGGCGCTCGTAGCCGGCGGCAACCAGAAAGCCGATTAAATCTTCGTGCGCGATGGTTTCGTCACGCGCGATAGTGCGCGCCAAACCGCGATAAAACTGCGGGTCGCGCATGCGGCTCAGAGCCGCTTCCACTGGCGCGATCAACAGGTCGGCTTCGCCGGTGGAAAAGCGCCACAGCGCTACGGCGCGGTCTTCGGAAATTTCGCCGTGCGGCGACCGGCCTTCGTAGGGCGAGACATCCAGCGCGGGCAAAAATTCCACGCGCCGCTCCGGCTTGCCGGTGATCGCGCGATAGAACCAGCGCATCGGCTCGATGAGTGCTTCGCCGTGAGGATTGGACTCGACCACCACAACGGCGGGACGGCCCAGCTCGGAAAAAATCAGCGGCGCCACGAGCGCTTTGGCCGAGTCCGTCAGCCCGGCCAGGCGCACTTCACCCGCGTTGCGGCGCAGGCGGTCGCAGGCTTCTTCGATGGCGGGACGCCGCGCCACACGTGCCAAAAGCTCGGAAACGAGGGAAAGAATCACGCGCGCCTGCCTGTGATGCGCTCGATCAGACGCGAGGTGGAATAGCCCGGCTCCAGCGGAACGCGCACCAGCTTGCAGCCGATGGCGGCGAGAGATCGATCCAAAGAATTAGATGCTGCGGCGGATTGCCGGCCGTCCCGTTCATCGCCGCAGACGAAAACGTCGGGCTGAAATAGTTGCAAGAATTCGGCGAGTGGTGCGTCGGCTACCGCGGCAAAGTCCACCGCGGTCAGCGCCGCTAGAATCTCGGCGCGCTCTTCGGCGCGAGTGATTGGCCGAGCAATATCGTTCGGCCAGGTATGCAAGTTGTTTGGGATGGCAGAGGCCGCGCGAGCCGCTGCGTCTGATTGCACGGCAATGACCAGGAGATCGCCAAAATCGCGCGCTTCTTCGAGCAGGCGGATGTGGCCAGGATGAAGCAGATCGAAGGCACCGTACGCGCACACCACGACGTGGCCGGTTCGTTTCCACTCCCCCCGGCGGGAAATCAATTCACGTTGCGAAACGACCTGTCCCAAACGGATGTCCCTCGGCGCGTTCCCGCAGGAACGGCCGAGAAGCTTATTTTAGCATGTGGGCTGAACGCTTCGAGGATTCGCCCGCGAAGTCGGCGGCGCGCCGCAGAGCGCTGCGCCGAACTCCCGGAGTCCCCGCTTCGCTGCGCCCAGGTGCGCTCGGGTTACGGCGTGGTTCGATGATATACTCCCCGGCCTGATTCTTTCAGCGCCGTTCCAGTGAATATTGATAGAATTTCCACACGGGACCACACCGCGCCATGCGAAACATCTCAATTGTAGGCGGAGGGCCAGCCGGCGCACTTTGCGGCGAGCGGCTGGCGAGCCAGGGTTTTAACGTCACGATATTTGACGAGCGACTGGCCTGGGAAAAGCCCTGCGGCGGCGGGCTTACGCATAAGGCCATCGAAGCGTATCCGTTTCTGCTGGATGCGCCGCAGCCCAAGAAAATCGTCCGTACGGCCGAGCTGATTTCCGGAGGCGGGCACCGCGCGCGCTTCGAGATGAGCCACCCAATCGTCATCTACGCTCGCAAAGTGCTGAATGGATTGCTGCTGGATCGCGCCGTCGCAGCCGGATGCACGGCGGTTCGTTCGCGCGTGACGGGAGTCGAAACCGGCGGCTCGCAGGTGCGCCTCACAGCCGGCGGCAAGGAATTTGAGTCCGATTTCGTGGTTCTCGCCGCGGGCGCACGCAACCAGCTGCTGCCTGAAACCACGGCGCTCGGCAAGATGGACCTCGAACTCACCTTGGGCTACTTCGTGCCCACGGAAGAGGACATTATTAAGGTGAAGTTTCTGCGCGAATTCGAGGGCTACATATGGTCCTTCCCGCGCGCCGACCATCTGTCCGTCGGCATCTGCGCCAAGATCGGACAAGGATCGAGCCAGCAGTTGCGAAGTTATCTGGATGATTTTATGCGCGCCGAAAAGATTCCCATGGACGGGGTGCGGCTCTACAGCCACGTGCTGCCCTCACCCAGCGAACATACGATCCAGCGGCGCAAAATTGCGGGCGCCAATTGGGCCATGGCGGGCGACGCGGCGGCGTGCGTCGACCCGATCACGGGGGAGGGGCTTTATTATGCATTGCGCTCGGGGGATCTGCTGGCGCAGTCGCTTCTTGAGGGCCAGCCGCAAGCGTATCCGGAGCGGCTGCGCGCGGCGTTTTCCGCCGATCTGGAATTCGCGGCGCGCTTCGCGCGCAAGCTTTTCTGCGGCAATTTTCTGGGAGGCGCGATCACCACGCGCATGGTGCAGCTTCTGAACTATTCGCCGGCATTTCGCGAACTGATTCGCGACGTCTTCAGCGGTTCGCAGGACTATCGCAGCTTGAAGCGCCGCTTATGGGATCAGCTGGGAATCACGTTTGTGGAGATCGCGCGAGGTCTGGTCCACGGATCGGGCGGCGGTTCGGCTGCGCCGCATCACGCCACGGGGCGCGACCCGCTGCCATGAAATCCCGGAAGAGAATTCCGCGCAAAAGCACGTCAAAGCGCGCGCACAATCCCGGCAAAACTGGAAAAACGGGGCCCGAAATCAAACCGCGCATCGGACTGGAAGCTATCGTCGAGCGTGTGGTGATGCCCGAACACACCATCCAGCACCTGAATCCGGATCTGCCGCCGGTGTTTTCCACGCCCGCAATGATTGGCCTGATGGAGCACGCCACGGTTCTGGCCGTGCTGCCGGATTTGCCCCCGGGAGTGATTACGGTCGGAACGCGCATCGAAGTGGATCACTTGAAAGCGGTGGCGCCGGGCGCGCCGGTTGTGGCGTGGGCGAAACTGACCGGGTATCAGGGACGATTTCTCGTATTTGATGTGGAAGCGCGGTCCGGCGAGCACGTGATCGGACGCGGCCGCGTATTTCGTGCGATTGTCGACCCGGAAGCGCACAAAATTCGCGCTCAGGCGCGGGGCCCGCAACCCGATTAAAGCGCCTCGCGGCAGGACCGCTCCGCTTATTTTTTCTCTGTAATTTTGATCGATGCGCGCGTGGTGGCCCAATCAAGATTCATGGTGCACGCGTCGCCGGCCTGGTCGAAATGAATCTTGAAATCCTCGACCGGAGACGGCAACTTCGATACCTGCATGGGGATGCGCGCGAAATCGTGGTCCGCGCCGGGATAGGGAATGCCCCACTCGCCAGTGTCTTTGCTGATGATCAGCTTCCAGGAATCCGGTTTCGGCAGCGTAAAGAGGGTGTAATTTCCGGCCGGCACATCCGTTCCGCCCACCACCAGATCGGTGTCCGTATCGAAGGTGGTGGCTTCGTTCGCGCCCGCGCGCCACACCTGGCCGTAGGGAACCAGCCCGCCGAAAATTTTGCGCCCCCGCATGCGCGGGCTGGAATAATCCACATGAATCGTTTTGCCATTGGAGAAGCGGCATTCTGCCTTTGCCGGCGGGCTCAGCGGCTTGCCGCCGCCCATTCCCATCTGCGCGCGTCCTGGCGCGGGAAATGCTAGAAGGCTGAGAAGAGCAGCGGCACAGCCGAGAGCGAACTTTCGCATGTTGCCTCCCCGAAATGTGACAAGGTGCATCCGCCACGTTAGACGCATCCCGCAATTTTTCGGATACGAACGGCAGCCGAATTGAAACGCCGATTGGACAGAAACAATGGACTCGCGAAAGGCGCGCGGGGCATTACAGGCATTTGATGCAGTACGAACATTTGATCCTGTAGCCGCTTGGTTTGTTACCGTTGGGCGATTTGCCGAGCAGGAGAAGGTGGAGGTTGGTCGGCCTGGGTTGACGATCTTAGAACTCTTCCGTTGGGTCAAATCGTCGCGGGGATTCCGCACATTGGCGCGCTCTCGCTGCTTTGAATCGAACGAAGAGCATCGGGCGCCGGCGGCCGACTGCGCTAGAGTCCTGAGGCTAGCCAGGCACTTACCGCTTCATCGAGATTTAGAGTATGTTGGTGCATCATGAGGACGACCGCGACGCTTTCAACCGTGTCTGCACTTTTTCTCCTTCTGGTAGCTCAATACCCATCACTAAGCCAGGGGAAGGCCAAGGCGAATCCGAAACTCTTGGTCACGGAATGCGCCCAGGATGGCGTCGAGGCATGGATTCCGTATTCCTCAAAGCGTACGAAAGTCGCGCAAATTGATGACGTAGAACTGGACGGCGGTTTCCCTTCTAACGACGAGGGGCCGACGTTTTGGTTCGTGCGCGAGGGAAAGGACATCTTCGAGGCTTCGGTAAACGACTTCTATTCAGCAAACGCTTGGATTGCCATCGACCACGATCGCCCGCTTCGGAGCGAAAGTAACCACGCTCGCGTGGCCATTACTTACTTCGTCGAAGCCGTCGGGGGTGGGGAGCTTGTTCGCGTTTTTCTGATTGATGGAAGCGACGTAAGGGACGTTTCAAAATCTATCGATGCGGCGGTTGCCGATTTTAGAGCGCGCCACTACTGTGAAGCACGCGGGAACACCGTCGCTGCCCTAAAATGGATTCACGGCGACCTGTTGCTCTTAACCCAAGTCTATCCTACAGGTGACTGTGGTCCCGACGCTGGCCACATGGAGGGGTACTTAGTGAGCGTGCCCGAAGGAAAGATTGTAAGGCATATGAGGCTGAGCCAGTTGAAACGCTATCCCGGCGTTTGCTTGGAAAATTACGCCAAGAACTAGAACATCAAAAACCTGAGTGTAAGGTCCCGATTACCTGACAACGGCTTCTGGGACGCATTTTCCGGTTTGCTCCGGTACGCTTACGACAACTGCGCGGTCACCGCCGAATTTTAAAAAGCAGAAATATACGTATTTACCCCTGCACGGGTTATCGCGGCAAATGCGATCTACCCTATTTTCGCGAAGAGGTGATGGCCGGGCGCCTCGGGCAGGTCTTGCAGGCGATCCGCATCCCAGATGACGTCCTGACGCAGCTTGAAGAATCCCTACTCTCCGACAAAACCCACGAGGAAACGCTCAGGAAGCGTCAGGCCGAGCGAATTGAACAGCGGTTGGCTCAACTCCGCAGACGGCTCGAGCAGGCTTACGTTGACCGCCTGGATGGAAAAATCACTGAGGAATTTTGGGAGGCGAAATCCACCGAATGGCAGGAGGAAGAACAGGCGCTCTTGGCTTCCTTGCGGGAGCTTGAACGGGCGGAAAATCCCGAGCGTGCGCTCGACCGCGTTCGCATTTTAGAACTCGCGAATAAGGCGCATTCTCTGTACGTTACGCAGACTCCGCAGGAAAAGGCGAAGCTGCTGAGAATGGTGCTATCGAACTGCGCCTGGACGCGGTAAGTGTTTATCCCACCTACAGAAAGCGGTTCCACATGATCTTCGAGCGGGCCAAAACAAGGGAATGGTGGGCCTGGGTAGAGTTGAACTACCGACCTCACCCTTATCAGGGGTGCGCTCTAGCCAACTGAGCTACAGGCCCAACGTGGGCACATTTTAGCATCGGCGGGCGAATGTGCCTAGCTACTAGGCGGGGCATTGCGTGGAATAATTTTACGCTGCGCTGTGAACGACAATATTCGTGCGCAAAGAGCGGATGTTTCGACGACGGCCCGGCGCCTGCAATTCGGACGGAAAATGCCGGAAAAATTCCGCAGCCGGAGTGCTGGATTTTGCGCAAAGCGTGTCAAAATAGCAGTTCGACGCACGGTGACGCTCGTCACAGACGCAAGCGCCTTCCCATACTAGCGTAGGGCACTTTGCAGCACATGATCGCGTCAGGTTCGCGGAAGCGAATCGTTGCGTGCGGTTGTCCCCGGAGGTGAGTTGGTGCGGCAAATTGGGCTGAGGCGTTGGGTTCGAGGCGCGTGGCGGGCGGGACTGGTGGTGCTTTGCTCCGCAACCGCGTCTTTCGCCGCGGCCAATACCGCTCCGTTGAGCCCAACGAACATCTTCGCGCCCGATTCCACTCCGGCCCGATCGATTTTCCGAATTTCCGCGTTCGTGCTGGAAATTACCGGCGCGATTTTCGTGGTCGTATTCAGCCTGCTGGCGTACGCGGTGATCAAGTTCAGAGAGCGCAAGGATGATGACGGCCACGAACCGCCGCAGGTTTACGGCAGCAACCAGATGGAACTGGCATGGACGGTGCTGCCGGTGCTGATCGTTGTGGTGTTGTTCCTGAGCACCGCGCAGGTGATCCACCGGGTGCAGGACGCCAAAGCACCCGCCGACGCGGTCGAGGTGACCGCCGTGGGCCACCAGTTTTGGTGGGCGTACGAATACCCGCAATACAATTTTTCGACCGCCAACGAACTGCACGTCCCGGTGAGCACGGTACAGGATGATCGCCCGACGTTTTTGAAGCTGCTTTCCGCCGACGTGGACCACAGTTTTTGGGTGCCGCGACTGGACGGCAAGACCGATTTGATCCCCAATCATCCCAACACAATGTGGATCGATCCGCACCAGCCCGGAGTTTACTTGGGCCAGTGCGCTCAGTTTTGCGGCACCGCTCATGCCAACATGCTTCTGCGCGTGTACGTGCAAACTCCCGAGGATTTTCAGAGCTGGGTTCACCAGCAGGAGCAGCCGGCGGTGAACGATCCGTCGGTGGCGATCGGCCGAACGCTGTTCGTCGCCAAAGCTTGCTTCGCGTGCCACACCATTCGAGGAACCATCGCCGCTGGAAAAGTGGGGCCGGATCTGACGCATTTGATGAGCCGGGACACGATCGCCTCCGGCATGTTGCCGAACACTCCGGAAAATTTGCGCAAGTGGGTCCAGGATCCGCCGGCCGTGAAGGAGGGCGCGCTGATGCCGAAGGTCGATATGACCGATGAGCAGCTCACGCAGATCACGGCGTACCTGGAGACGCTGAAATAAGCGAGGGTCGAGCGTGGGCGGCACGGCGCCCAGTGAAATTGGACAGGCAAAAGGCTGGAAGCGGTTAGGTTAAAGGTCGAAAAAGATGGCAACCGACTCAATAACGTTACCTCTGCCGAGAACGGAATCGCGCTCCGTGGTGCTGGATTGGCTGTGCACCGTGGATCACAAGAAGATCGGCATCATGTACATCGTCTACGCGCTGATTTTCCTGGTGATCATGGGCTGCGAGGCGATTCTGATGCGGATTCAGCTGGCGCGTCCGGAGATGCACTTCATGACGGCGGAGGCGTTCAATCGCCTGTTCACCATGCACGGGACCACGGGCATTTTCTTTGTGGCCATGCCCATCCTTTTCGGATTCGGAAATTATTTCGTGCCGCTAATGATCGGCGCGCGGGATATGGCCTTCCCGCGGCTCAACGCCTTTAGCTTTTGGATGACGGCGTTCGGGGGAATCTTTCTTTACGCCAGTTTTTTCTCGGGCGGCTCGCTGTTGCAGGGAGGCAGCGCTCCGGCCGTCGGATGGTTCGCCTACGCGCCGCTCACCTCACCGGCGTTTTCGCCGGGCCACGGCACGGACTTCTGGATCTTGGCGCTGCTGGTGGCGGGCGTCGGCAGCATCGGCGCGGGGGTGAATTTCGTCGCCACAATTCTGTGCATGCGCTGCCCGGGAATGGCGCTCGGCAAAATGCCACTATTCGCCTGGATGAACCTGGTGACCGGCGGGCTTGTGCTGGTGACCATCAGCCCATTGACCGCCGCGCAGCTGATGCTGATGACCGACCGCTTTCTAGGTTCGCATTTCTTCGACCCGGCCGCGGGCGGGCAGCCGATCATGTGGATGCATTTCTTCTGGATCTTCGGGCACCCGGAAGTGTACGTACTGATCATTCCGAGTTTCGCGTTCATTTCGGAGATTTTGCCGGTTTTTTCGCGGAAGGCGATTTTCGGCTATCCGGCCATGGTCGCGGCGACGACTGGAATTGGTTTCGTCAGCTTGGGTGTGTGGGCTCACCATATGTTTACGGTGGGCATGCCGTCTTACGGAAATGCGTTCTTCGTGCTCACTACGATGATTGTCGCGGTTCCCACGGGCATCAAGATTTTCAACTGGCTGGCTACCATGTGGGGCGGAAAAATCCGCTTCGCCACTCCCATGCTTTTCTGCATCGCGTTTCTCTTTCAATTTTTGATCGGCGGTTTGACGGGTATCATGCTCGCCACGGCGCCCTTCGATTGGCAGCTGAACAACTCCTATTTCGTGGTCGCGCATTTTCACTACATCATCGTGGGTGGGATCCTGTTCGCGATCTTCGCCGCGTTTTATTACTGGTATCCGAAAATGACGGGACGGATGCTCAGCGAAAAGTTGGGCAAATGGCATTTCTGGACCATGGTGATCGGATTCCATTTGACGTTCGATTTCATGCACGTCCCAGGACTGCTCGGCATGCCGCGGCGTGTGTACACCTACCAGGCGGGGCGCGGCTGGGGCGTGTGGAACCTGATCGTGTCGATCGGGGTGATTTTTCAGGTGATTGCGATTTTGATTTTCGTCTACAACATGGTGCATTCCTATTTCAAGGGCGCGATGGCAGGGAACGATCCGTGGGATGCGTGGACGCTCGAATGGGCCACCACGTCGCCGCCGCCGGACTATAATTTCAGCACCGTTCCGAGTGTGCGCAGCCGCCGGCCGCTATGGGACATCAAGCATCCGGAAGATCCGGACTGGAAGTACGAATGATTGCGGGAGGTAAGCACGTGCAAGGAACACGAAGGGCCACGGCGCATATGCGCATGGGGGCGGGGCGATGAGCGCAACTTCGGTAAACGTGGCCACTGAAGCCACGGAATCGCAGCCGCTCTCCCGCGGGCGCGTCGGGATGTGGTGCCTGATCGTCGCGGAATCGGCGATTTTCATGATCTTCATCGCCGCTTACATTGTTTATATGGGCAAAAGCGTTGACGGGCCCACGCCCAGCCAGATTCTGACGGTGCCGGTGATCACCACGATTTGCCTGCTTTCCAGCAGCTTTACGATGCACTGGGCCACCGGGGCTTTGCGCGAAGGAAAACAGACGCTCTTTCGCGTCTTCTGGTTCATCACTCTATGCCTGGGAGCGATTTTCCTGATCGGCACTTTGCGCGAATGGCACCGCTTCATCTACAAGGAAAATTTCACGATCAGCACCAATCTTTTCGGCACTACGTTTTATTCGCTGGTTGGACTGCACGCTTCGCACGTAGCCATCGGCCTGATCGCGCTCAGCACGGTGATGGTGCTGGCGCTTTTCGGAAAAGTGAAGCAGGAGCACCACGAGCGTTGTGAAGTGCTGGCGATGTATTGGCACTTCGTGGACGCGATTTGGGTGGTGGTGTTCACGGTCGTGTACGGTTTGGGACGATGATCCTAAACTCGCGGATTTGCCGAACGGGTGCGAATGGGCTTCGCGTCATGAGGGCAATATGAGCTCGCATTTCGAGACACCGGTCAGCGCAGAAGAGCGCGTGCATTTGCCTTCGCCGACGCCATGGCCGGTGCTATTGGCCGTGGGCATCACGCTGGTCGCGGGCGGCCTGATTTCGAGTGACATCCTGAGCATCATCGGCGCGTTGTTGGCCGTCACTGCATGCGTGGGCTGGTTTCGCCAGGTTCTTCCGCACGAACGCCACAGTCCGGTGGCGGTGGTGCACCACGAAATCGTCATCGCCACTTCCCGGCGAAAAGTAGCGCGCTTGGAAGCTCCGCAGGGACCGATTCGCGCGCGCCTCCCACTGGAAATCTATCCTGTCTCCGCCGGCATCAAGGGCGGGCTCGCTGGCGGCGTGGCTATGGCGCTGATGGCCATGTTCTACGGCGTCGTCAGCCATCGCAGCATCTGGTATCCCATTAATTTGCTTGGCGCGGTGGTCTATGCGCACGTTCAGGTGGGCGCAAAGGAAATGGAAGCGTTCCATCTCGATTTGCTGCTCGTCGGTATCGTGCTGCACGTCACCACCTGCGTGCTGGTGGGATTGCTTTATGGCACGTTGTTGCCCATGCTTCCGCGCCGCCCGATTCTGCTCGGGGGGCTTTTCGCGCCGATGGTTTGGACCGGCCTGCTGCACAGCATCTTGAACATCGTCGATCCAGTTCTAAACCAGCATATCGACTGGCTTTGGTTTTTGGCGTCGCAGGTCGCGTTTGGGCTCGTGGCGGGGATGGTGGTCTTGCGCCAGGTGCGCGTGCCCACGTGGCAATATCCGTTCTCCGTGCGCGCCGGCTTGGAATCGCCCGGCATGATGGACGAAGAACAGCCGCACGTGTGACGCCTTTCAGCTGGCGGGTGCATTTCGCAATGGGCCGCCGGCATTTCGTCTGGTGTTTTTCTAGAAACAGATGACGTTGTCTCCGCAACAGGCCGTTCTGGCATCGTGGTCGTTTCCTCCGTGGGTTACGGCGCTCGATCTGCTCTCAGCGCTCCTATACGTCCGGGGATGGCTGATTCTTCGCCGCGTGATTCCCAGCCGTTTTCCCGCGTGGCGCTTGCTGTCGTTTCTGGGAGGCATTGCCTCGCTACAAGTTGCGCTCGCCTCTCCCATCGACGCGTTCGACGCTTTCTCGCTCACCGACCACATGACCCAGCACATGATCCTCATGATGATCGTGCCGCCGCTGGTGCTGCTGGGCAATCCGATGATTCCTCTGTTGCGCGGCATGCCGCGCCCGGTCGCGCGCAAAGTGGTTGGGCCATTTCTGCGCTGGCGGCCTGTGGTGCGTCTGGGTGAAACGATCTTTCACCCGGCGTTTTGCTGGATCGCGTTCTCGATTTCGATGGCCGCCTGGCACCTGCCCGGTCCATACGACTTGGCGCTGCGTTCCGACGGCTGGCACGAAGTGGAGCACGCCTCGTTTCTGTTCACGTCCCTGCTGTTTTGGTGGCCAGTGGTGCAGCCGTGGCCCAGCCGCTCACATTGGCCGCGCTGGACCGTGCCCGTGTATCTGATTTTTGCGGATTTTGTGAACAGCGCCATCTCCGCGTTCTTGGTTTTCTCCGGAAGGGTTTTGTATTCGGCGTATTTGACGATTCCGCGCCTTGGTTCGATATCGGCGCTGAGCGACCAAGTTCTAGCGGGCGTGGTGATGTGGTTTATCGGCGGATTTGCATTCGTAATTCCCGCGCTTTTTATTATCGCCAAGCTGCTCTCGCCCCAACGGTACCGTCCTGCCGCGGCGCGGCGCATGTTTCGTGCGCCTGAAACGCGTTTCCGCCGGTTGGTGTTTTCCGCAGCCACACTGATTCTTCCTTTGGCGGCGCTGGCCTATGGTTATCTGGCTCCCAGCGCTATCGACATGGATGGCGAGGTCATGCGCATGCAGAAAGTATCGGGTCCCTACCGCATTAGCGTCTTCACCGCGCCCGATCCTTTGCCGGCCGGTCCGTGCGATGTATCCGTGTTGGTGCAGGATCGGGGCACGGGCGAACCAATTCTCGATGCGCCCGTCAGCCTCGCGATCGCGGAGATTAAATCGAGCAACGACCGTCCCGCGCTGATTCCCGCCACCGGCGAAGCTTCCAGCGTCAAACTGCTCGAAGCGGGCACGGTGAATCTGCCGCGCCAGGGCGCGTGGAATTTGCGCGTAACCGTTCGCCACGGAAACAACGAAGACCTGGTGCAGGGCACGCTAAACGCAACCGCGCAGGACTAGCCGGTGGGGCACCGCCCGGCAATGTTTGCCGGCTCCTCGCCATGCAGATGGACTGTTTTGCCTGGTTTCGCCTGCACCGATTCAACTTTGCGGATCAGACCTGTGCGCGTAAGTGTAAGTTGAACAGCCTCGATATCGGCCCATGGCGGTAATTGCGTTAACACTGGCACGCGGTATGCAGTGTCTTTGGAGCGGCGAATACTGAATCAAAATATTCGCGCTTGAGGTGAACGATGTCCCTAAGTGGAATTTTGGCGGGCGGCCTGGCGAACCTTTTGGGCTCGCAATCGAGCCAAAGCAGCACGGCCACGAATCAGAGCAGCAGTTCTTCAGCGCAGGCGGAATTTCAACAGCTGGGCCAGGATCTGCAGTCGGGCAACCTCTCCGCAGCGCGCCAGGATTTTGCCACCATCGAGCAAAATGTGCGGCAGCGCACGTCGCAGATCATTCATCACCACCATCATTTTTCCGGAGGTGGATCGCAATCGAGTTCCGCGAACTCGCTAGCGGAGGATTTCGGCACGCTCGGACAGGACCTGCAATCCGGAAATATATCCGGCGCGCAGAGCGCTTTCGCGCAGCTGCAGCAGAGCCTTCAAAGCTCCGACCCTTTCGCATCAGTCGACCCTTCCAGCAGCGGCGGAACGCCGCAATCGGCGTCCAGCGCGGTAAATTTCATGGTGTGAGCTTTCCCTCCGCTACTGCCTGACCTTAGACCGCGGCGAGTGAGCGTTCGATCTACGATTCGCGGACGCATCTTTGCCGCGCGCACCTCGACGCCTGCTCCACGTCCAAAATTCTGGACACTCCCTGTGAAGCGTGCTAAATCCATACGCTCGAAACGGTGTGAGTGGTCCGAATCGCAAGCGAACAGAAACCGCGAAATCCGGAACGTTGCTATGGCGCGCCCGGGAGTTGATGGGTGCGCGCCGAGTGGCGAGATTGCGCCGCTTACTAACAGGAGGACTTGCCGTGAAGCAGCCAAAACGATTTCGTGCAGCTCGCCGCGGGCGCGCCGCGCTTTGCGCAATGGTCTGTGCGTTAATCTTTGCAGCCGCGTTTGCGGCGCGCGCGCAGCGGTCGGCGCCCGCGATGCCGTCGTTCATTAACATGAGCAAGGGCCACGTGCTCGGCATCGAGTTTGTCGATCGCATGGTGTCGAATCTGAACACTTCTGTGAAATTTTATAAGCTACTCGGCTTCACGGAAGTTCCCGGCGTGAATCCCGCGTGGCATGTGGATGAGGTCTTCGACCAAATCTATGGCATCAAAGGCGTGGAGTCGCGCATGGCCAAGTTGCAGATCAATACCAACCTTGGCGAGCACACTCCGTTCACGCTGTATCTTCGGGAGTTTCGCGGGATTCCCCGGCGAGACGCCGCGAGCGGTCATCCTTGGTATCCCGCGCAGACGCACTTCGACCTCACCGTTCCCGATGCCGACGCGCTTTGGTCCACGCTGCGGGCCAACCACATGCTGTGGTCCGAAACCTGGGGCGGCAAATTGATTGCCGCGCCGGGGCAGACCAAAGGCAGCATCGCCTACATCACCGATCCAGACGGCATGGATGTTGAAATCGCCGGAGCGAGCCCAGCGGTTCCCGCGGGCGATGGACGTCCCGCCCGCGCGGCGAATGAACCGGGTTTCAATCACGTCGGACTGGTGATCGTCAATTTGGACAAAGCGGAAGGATATTACGGCGCGCTGTTGGGCGCGCAAGTGCCACCGGTGGGGAATTGGATCGCGGGCGACTTTCTCGATTCCGCCGTCGGCGGCCATGGCAACGTGATGCGGATCATCAACACCATGATGCCGCTGGCAAACGATCGCGACGCGCTGATGCGCTTCGAAATGGTGCAATACGAAAACCGCGACCGCCCCGTGCAGCCGTACAAAATCACGGACATCGGCGTTGCCGTGGTGGGATTCGAAGTGTCCGATATCGACGATTTCGTCGCGCGCCTCAAGGGCGCCGGTATTCAAATGGTTTCTGACGGAATCGTGACCATGTCCACCGGCTACCGCGTGGCGCTTTTTCGCGATCCCGATGTGGGCATGTTCACGGAATTCTACGAGCCGCCGGTGAAATAGAGGATTAGGAAGCGGATTCAAAGTTAGTGTCGCTGCGGCGAGGCGCTACAACGAGGACTTGATCCGCGCCGCTTACTCCGGCGCCGCCCCGGCGTGAAAATGCATCTTCCCGCATGTGCTCTGCATCTCCCATACAGGAGATGTACATGCTCAAACAACAATTCACCCGCGCCCATGTGCTCGTTCTTTGCGTCACCTGTCTGTTCTGTCTCTTCGCGATTCCCGCGCTTGCTCGCGCGCAGAATAACTCTTCCAACGCTTCCATCAGCACCGTAGTCACCGCTCTGGGCCCCAATTACACTGCCTCTCCCAATATTTCCCAAGAAGACGTCAGCGTTTATTCCAAGAAATCGAAGCTCAACGTCACGCGTTGGGAGCCGGCCAAGGGTGATCACGGCGGGCTGCAGCTGGCCATCCTGATCGACGACGCCATCAGCCCATCGGCCATCGGCCTGCAGTTCAACGATCTCAAGAGCTTCATCGAGCAGCAGCCTGCTAACACGGAAGTGGGCCTTTTCTACGCGCAGTACGGCTCCTTCACTACCGCAGCAAAATTCAGCACCGACCATGACGCGGTGGCAAAAAAATTGCACCTGACCTTCGGCCGCCGCGCTGGAGCGTCACCGAGCATTTATCTCTCGCTGAGCGATCTCGCCAAGAAGTGGCCCGGGAATCCGGAGGCGCCTCGCCGCGAGGTGCTGGTGCTCACGAGCGGTATGGACCTGCTCGAACCCGGCCTCCAGGATCCCTATTTCGATGCGGCAGTCAGCAACGTGCAGAAATACGGAGTGATTGTGCATAGCATTTACGTGGGACCTTTGCGATTGGGCCTGAGCTTTTTCGGCATGATCGCGCAGGGCAATTTGGGACAGATCACCAGCGACAGTGGAGGAGATGCGTTCTTCGAGGGCGTATCCACACCGGTGTCGTTCAAGCCATTCCTCGACCAGTTGGACACTATTCTTCGCAATCAGTACCTGGTTTCGTTTGAACCTCCGGACGGCGCGAAGCCCGGCCGCCTGCTGCCGATCACCGTACGTGTCGAACAAAAGAACACGAAGCTGCTTTATCCCCACAACGTGGTAATCCCCGGGAAATAACCGTAGCCAGTTCGGGGCGCGGGCAGCTCGAATGAACCGCGCCTCGCACTTCCCGCCGTGGTGACTCTGATTTGGCGCCGGTCCACACAGCGGCGATTCGCGCGCCGCGGATATGATGCGCTCAGAGTTCCGAGCGCTTGAGTGTTGCGCGCGTTTCCGGAACGAATCCTCAGAAAAATTTAATCGGGAATGTACACGGTCGCGCTTTAGTCGGCGGGCGTATGCGGCGAGCCAAGCGGCGTTTCGAAATCGTCCAGATCGGCGCTCATCTAGCCGAGGAATCGGTTTCCCGGGCGGAGGGTGGCGCCCCATGCCTGTTTGTGGAGGCTGTGCCGCGGGTGTGTGACGAACTTCGGAAAAGATTCGCCGCGTTCCCCAATGTGATCGTGGAGAATGTTGCCGTCGCCGGCCGTTCAGGAACAAGGCGCATCCATTATCTTCGCGACGTAGATGGCTTGCCGGCTTGGGCTGACCGGATCGGCTCGCTTCGCCAAAGCCACATCGTTGAGCTCGCCACGCAAGCGGCATTCGATGCGTCATACCGCGGCCGTCTGGTTTCTGAGGAAATTCGCTGCGTGACGCTCGCCGAACTTCTCGCCAAACACTCCATTGCAATGGTCGACAATCTGATCGTGGACGCCGAAGGCGCCGACTACGAGATTCTTTCCGGGTTCGACTTTTCGATGTTTTCGATCCGGAGGCTCGTCTTTGAGCGGAAGCATACGGACGGTGTTCGCAAGACGGGATACCGCTACAACCAGCTGGCCGATCAGCTGGAGCAAATCGGCTATGCGCTCCGCCACCTCGACCATCAGAACGACGAAGCTGTGCTGGCCGTGCTTCCGCAGCAACTCAAGCAGCGCATGCGGGAATATCAGCGCGAACAGTTCATCGCCGAAGTACCGAACTCGCCGCGAGCGCTCGCGGCAAAATCGTGTTCGGTGCAGAGGCGTTCTGAGCGGGAGCTCTCTGGCGCAAAACGTCCAACGGGGGACGCAACGGCCGCCGATGATCAACGCGGCGTTATCTATCTAGCTCTTGGCCGCCGCCATTTGGGGGAGGCGCAGCAGTCGATTGCCTCATTGCGAATCTTTCATCCCGAGCTGCCGGTGTCGATTTTCACAGACCAGCGTGGCACTCGATGCTTGCAGGCCACGACCATCCATATACCTACGGCACGAAGCCCCTTCAAGCAGAAAATCGCCGCGCTGCTGAAATCACCCTACCGCCATACCTTGTATCTGGATACAGACACGGTTATCGTCGGCTCGCTCAATCCGCTGTTCCGTTTTCTGCACTCCCACGAATGGTGCATCGCCGAAGCGCCGCGTTTTAACTTTGAGGATGGTGCATTTCAGTTTGAGGCGTTTCAGTCACCGGGCTTCTTCAATACCGGTGTGATAGCGTTCGAAACAAATGCGGGCGTCCAGCGGCTGCTGCAAAAATGGGCTTCGATCATCGAGCCTCAGCCGGACGAGGAAATGCGCCCGGGGCACTTGTGCGACCAGTGGTATTTCAATAACGCAGTAATCCAAACGGACGCCTATCAAGCGCTGCGCGTGCGCGTCGTCAACAACCTCGAGTGGAATCTGCGATGTTACGCAATCGGCCAGGCGGCGCGCGATGGCTTGCTCGCATCCGCGCGCATTATCCACGCGCGGCCGTGGGAGGTGCGCCGGTTCTGGCAGATGAATCTCAGCGAGATTGTTCGCGAATTGCAGGCGCGCCGGGCCACTGCCGTCTGGCACAGAACCCGAGCAGCACGAGCGGCTTCTGCTTAAGCGCTGACCGCACTCCCGCCTTGCAGCAGTTCGCGCAGCGCCGTTTGCAGCGTCACATTTCCTTTTAGGGAGCCCGCTTCGCCGCCCTCAAACTCGATCCAGCCCTCATTAAAGCCGTCGAGCATCTGCATGCGAGGACCGGGATTCTGCGTACACTGTCGCCAACCGCGGAAAGGTTCAAGAGATCTCGCGCGGAGGCTAGCGGGTGCCCGCCGGATCGCCCCTCAGAAGGCGCCCAGAAGTCTGGGATCAATGCTCGGGCGCTACGCCTTGATCCAGCGGCTGGCGCGCGGATAAACTCTTCGCGCGTTTGCTGCGTAAATCCGCTCTTTCTCAGAGCTGCTGAGCTTTGAATCATCCACGTAACGGCGCGTGTTGTCGTAGTGATCTTGGATCTCGTCGTTGATTACGCCGGGAAATGCTCCGTCGCATTCCGAGCCAAACAAGATGTTCTCGAGCGGCACCGCATCGAAAAGCATCTGCATGTTCAGGTCGTTGTAGACGCAGGTATCGACGAAAACATTGCCGTTGCCGAGTATCTCGTCCGGACTCGCCCAGCTGTTGTGCTTGGCAATGGCTCTCCATCGCCCGATTTGGCAGGGCAGCGCGCCTCCGCCGTGCGGGATCAGGAAGCGCAAGCGCGGGAAATCCCGGAACAGCTCCTTGGCCATCATTAGTTGCACGAAGCCGGTTATGTCCGCGACCAGATATTGAACGGCGGTATGCGGGAAATTCTTATTGACGGACTCGCTACCGTGCAGCACCAGCGGAACATCCAACGCTTGCGCCGCTTCGAACACCGGATAATTGTGCTTGCCGGTGAAGGGCTGATTTTGCCAGCGCCCGCCGGTGCCGTCGGGATCGAAATTGAACGCAACAAAACCCTCGTTCGTCCAGCGCTCGATCTGCTTTGCCACTTGCGCAGATGGGCACGAGGGATGCTGGCCGAGCATGCCCACCGGCACAAAGCGCCCGGGCGTCAGCTTGCACGCGCGAGAAATGAGGCCGTTGTTGAGATCGGCCCACACGGCGTTCTGCTCGACGGTGCCTTCATGCGTCGCCATCGCCTTGGCGCGCGGAGAAGCGAAGGCCACATCGATGCCGCGCGTTTCCATGAGGCTGATTACTTGCTCCAAGCTTTTCTTAACATCCGCATCGGAGATGGTTGGAAGCGCCTCAGGATTCTTTCCTTCCAGCTGCGCTTTACGGAAGCCTTCCACCTCCGGATGCTTGGCGAGACGAACAAAATGTTGGTGAGAGTCGATAATCATGGCCGTAGCTGGTTGAACCCCCTCCGGGAATGTGCGCGAGTGAGCGCGCCGAAACGATGAGCCGAAATTTGGTGCGCGGCTAGTCTACATCAACCGCTCAACTTCCGGCATTCGGCTGGAATGCCCGAGCGCCGCGACAAACGATTTTCGATGCGGAACGGGCCGTTGTTGCGGCGCTGCTCCCCGAGAAAATCATCAGACGACTCTTGACAAAATGTCAGATTAGATATATTCCAGATATATCGTGGATGCGGAATCGATTCGGAGATCCCTGGAAGCGGGCGGTTTGCGCTGCACACCGCAGCGCTACGCGGTGATGGCATTTTTAATGGAGCACAACAGCCATCCCACAGCCGCGGAAATCTTCGAAGCGGTGAATCGCATGGATCCGCGCTGTTCCAGGGCCACCACATACAACAATCTACGGGACTTGGTTAAGGCCGGTTTGGTGCGGGAAGTGGCCGTGGAGGGCCGCGCCGCGCGTTTCGACGCCAAAGGCATGCGGCATCATCACTTTATTTGCGATCGCTGCGGCAACGTCGAAGACATTGAGTGGTACAACGTGCCCAAGCCGGCCGCGCGGGCCCTTGGCAAGCGGGTTCTTCGCGAATGCGAACTTATTTTTCGCGGGCTTTGCAGCCAGTGCGCGTCGCGGCGTTCAGCCCGTAAGGCTTCGTAAGCGAGCGGATACCACCGCCCGAACGCCGCGTCGATAGAGCGCGTGGCAAAAGGGCGAGGATGAGATTCGCGCCTGTCAACAACCGGGCGTGGCGACGGTTGCGCGCAGGCGAAAGTAAAAACCGGTTTCCAGCGGTTCAGAACTTCTGAGCTAATTTAAAAATTAGGAGAAAAACGTGTCAACCGAAAGCAAGTGTCCCGTCGCGGGCGCAATCCTCGCGCGAACGAACCGCGAATGGTGGCCGAAGCAGTTGAATCTGAGCATCCTTCATCAACACTCGACCCTTTCGAATCCGATGGAACGGGAGTTCGACTACGCCAAGGAATTTAAGACTCTCGATTTGAATGCGGTAATCAAAGATCTGCATGCGTTGATGACCGACTCGCAGGATTGGTGGCCGGCGGACTTCGGGCACTACGGGCCGCTGTTCATTCGCATGGCGTGGCACAGCGCAGGTACTTACCGCGTCGGCGACGGCCGCGGCGGCGCTGGTTCCGGAGAGCAGCGCTTCGCGCCGCTCAATAGCTGGCCGGATAACGTGAACCTCGACAAAGCGCGCCGTCTGCTCTGGCCCATCAAGCAGAAGTACGGCCGCAAAATCTCCTGGGCCGACCTCATGATTCTCGCGGGGAACGTCGCGCTGGAATCGATGGGCTTCAAGACTTTCGGTTTTGGCGGTGGACGCGCCGACGTGTGGGAAGCGTCGCAAGACGTCTACTGGGGTCCGGAAGGCAAATGGCTCGAGGACCAGCGCTACTCCGGCGACCGCAATCTGGAGAGTCCTCTCGCTGCCGTGCAGATGGGCCTGATCTACGTGAACCCCGAGGGCCCTAATGGCAAGCCCGACCCGATCGCAGCGGCCAAGGATATTCGCGAAACGTTCAAGCGCATGGCCATGAACGACGAAGAAACCGTTGCGCTGATCGCCGGCGGCCATACCTTCGGCAAAACCCACGGCGCCGGCGACGCGGCACTGGTCGGACCGGAGCCGGAATCCTGCGAGCTCGAAGAGCAAGGTCTCGGGTGGCGGAGCAAGTTCCGCACCGGCAAGGGCGGCGATGCCATCGGCAGCGGCCTGGAAGTGACGTGGACCCCAACTCCCACGAAGTGGAGCAATGGTTTCTTTGAAAACCTTTTCCAATATGATTGGGAACTCACCAAGAGTCCCGCCGGTGCGCACCAGTGGACGGCGAAAAACGGCGCTGGAGCCGGCACGATTCCCGATGCCCACGACAAATCGAAGCATCACGCGCCAACGATGCTGACTACCGATCTTTCTTTGCGCTTCGACCCTGTGTACGAAAAAATCTCGCGGCGCTTCTACGAACATCCCGACCAGTTTGCCGACGCTTTCGCTCGCGCGTGGTTCAAGCTGACGCACCGCGACATGGGGCCCGTGGTGCGTTATCTGGGCCCGCTGGTACCGAAGGAAGAGCTGCCGTGGCAGGATCCAATTCCCGCCGTCAATCATCCGCTCATCAGCGAACAGGATGTTGCAGCGCTGAAGGCGAAAATCCTCGCGTCAGGACTCACCGTTTCGCAGCTGGTCTCGACGGCTTGGGCGTCCGCGTCCACTTTCCGCGGATCGGACAAGCGCGGTGGAGCGAACGGCGCGCGCATTCGCCTGGCTCCGCAAAAAGACTGGGCCGTGAACGAGCCAGCCGAACTGGCGAAGGTGCTGCCGAAACTCGAAGCGATTCAGAAGGAGTTCAACGCTTCAGCTGCGGGCGGAAAGAAAGTTTCGCTGGCCGATTTGATCGTTCTGGGAGGAGATGCGGCGATCGAGAAAGCCGCCAAGGCGGCTGGGCAGGAGGTGAAAATCCCCTTCGCGGCGGGCCGCATGGACGCGTCGCAGGAACAAACCGACGTGGAATCCTTTGAGCCGCTCGAACCGCCTGCGGATGGTTTCCGCAATTACCTGAACGGCAATCGGCGCCTCTCGCCCGAGGAATTTCTGGTCGATAGAGCGCAGTTGCTCAGGCTTACCGCTCCCGAAATGACGGTGCTGGTCGGCGGCCTGCGCGTTCTCGGCGCGAATCACGGGAAGTCCGCACATGGCGTCTTCACCAAACGGCCGGAGACGCTGACGAACGACTTTTTCGTGAACTTGCTCGACATGGGCACGGAATGGCAGTCGTGCGGCTCCGATGGCGTGTACGAGGGGCGCGACCGCAAGACCGGCCAAGTCAAGTGGAGCGCTACCCGCGTTGACCTGGTCTTCGGGTCGAACTCGCAGCTCCGGTCTCTCTCGGAAGTGTACGCATGCTCCGATTCACAGCAGAAGTTCGTGAAGGACTTCGTGGCGGCGTGGTCCAAAGTGATGAACGCGGATCGCTTCGACCTGAGAGCGTAGTCTGCTTGGCGGAAGAGTGGCCGGTTGGCAACTGTTGTGCCCGCCGGCCGCGATCTGTTAACGGGGTGCCTCGCGCTTGGTTTCGCGGGCGTGGGGCTTCTCGGTCGTGCACCCAAAATCCGCAAATGATCTGCGGAACAGGCCACTTCCTCTTATCACCCACGTTGCCGCCGTAGTTCCCTTGTCGGTTCCGTGACACCGCGAATTTTTCGCGCGCGCACTTTCGCGACGACCAATCCGTCAATGCAGTCTTGCGCCGATTGATCCGGACCGAAAAATCCTCGCTGCGTCGTGCTCGCTGATTCTTGATCTGCTGCCCGCTGCGTGCTCAAACCGCTCGCGGACCGAAGCATCAATCAGGCCACCATCTGGCGCGCGATTTAGTTAATGCGGTTCCCGGGCTACTCGGTACATTTAATTCATATCGGCGCTTGCGGCAAAAGTACGATTTAGGGAGCTTTGGTTTCGAAGCTCCTGTTAAAGAGTCTGATAGTCCCGTACACGAATACGAAATCAAGCATTCCAATGGGGAGAAGAGTGTAACCGGGGTAACTCCTATTCGTCCAGGGGACCAACAGAACAAGCGGTACCTGGCACGCCACCACAATTGCAACTGTTAGCCAGAACTGTAGGCGTTTTTTCAAGTCCCAGCACCCTCTAACTGAAATCACCATAATTGCGGCAACGGCGGCAGCAGCTCTCCCCCGGCCGGGTTCACCGCAATATGCAAAAAGAAAGAACACAGGGGCGGCGCACAGAAGAGCCGCAACGATCCATTTCCTCGTGAGCCTATCAGCTAATATCTTGCCGGTGTTGTTGGTCATTGGACGCCTGTCATCCGTAACTCCCGAGGTTGTTTTGCGGGTGCCGCATCGCTCGATGTTCGAGCGTGGGTGTTTTACTTTTGCGCCGCGCCGGATCGAATCCCCGGAGGATACCGCACAAGGGGTTTGCTATGTGTCCCGCGAATCTCAGTTGGGGAGCCGGATCGTTTGGAGATTGAAACGTGCGCCGCTGACCGTTTTCAAGTTCCGCGAGGGTGCTTTGTCTGGAAAACCAAAAGGTCCGGCTAACTGCTTGAAAAAATGGTCGGGGCGAGTGGATTTGAACCACCGGCCTCCTGCTCCCGAACCAGATTCCGGCGCGTATTGAAACGTGCTGGATTTTGTAGTTTCCAAGTGCTTCCTGTTGAAGGCGTTGTGGCGCTCCCGCGAAAGTCTGCGGAACTCGATTGAAGTTTGAGGCTCTGACAGTTACGATTTCATCCACACGCGACGACGGAATACAATCCCTGTGCGGCTGTCCGCGCGAGAAGCGTGCCTCGTTTTTCCTCGCCGATGGAAATCTGCACCAAAACCGAAGCGCTTGAACATATGCGATCTGATTGTTCCGCTCGGCACAGCCAGCCCAGCATCGAATTTCCACACGAATAGAATTTTGGCGAACGACAGGGAGGAAAGCCCATGATGTCTCTCGCCGCACCCCACGTAAAAACACTATTCGCGAGTTTCGGTGTAACCGGAGTCGAACCTGAGGAACGGTTTAGCGAGAACTACGGGCAGTGCTCGTCCAGATGGCTGTAGACTGTCTCGGAATCTTCCGGCATGTCTCCCAAAATTAATGTCACTTGATTATGGAAGATGTCAGTAATGCCGCCATTTAGACAGATCATGTCATCGTGGGGAGTATTCCAGATGATCTTTGAAACCGTAAGGCTGTCTCCTTCGAGCACAGCGATTCTCTTGGATCTATCGAAGAGCTCGAAATTCGCGTAGACTTTCGTGATGTCAGACCCAAGTGGGCCAGGGCCCCCATTGTATGTCTCGACCGTAAAGTACAGCCCTTTTGTTGGAGATTGGAAGGTTTCGATCTTATATGGTTTCGAGCAACCGGACGTCAGTAAGCCGCCCACGAGAAGTACTTTAATGAGTTGAAACGTCTTCATTGGGAACAGCCTGACGGTGTCGGTCATAAATCAGAACAAAACGCACCAGCATTATGTTCTTGCGGCACAGATGACTTTCCGTACGTCCTCCATCGAGAGTTTGTCTGCGTCTGCTCGCGTGAGAATGTTGTCTACCGTTTGCATAGCGGAAAGCGTCTTTTCGCCCATTGCGCCTCCTGTGGGGATTCCTCAGCCTCAATTTCATCTACAGCGATGTGGCTGAAAAACCAGAAGGCCCGGGTAACTGCTGAAAAAATGGTCGGGGCGAGTGGATTTGAACCACCGGCCTCCTGCTCCCGAACCAGATTCCAGCGCCTGTTGAAGTCTATTGGATTTTGTAGTCTTTAAGTGCTTCTTGTTGAAGGTGTTGCGACGCTCTCGCAAAAGCTTGCGGAACCCGATTGAACTTTGAGGCAATGATAGCTACGTTTTCATCTACGAGCGATGACCTGCGCCTATCAGCTGCAGGAAGGGAGGCTGTCGGGCCAGCCATTCCAAAGTTGGTCTGCTAGGCGAAGCTGCAAATTGCGAATGCAACCAGCGCGAAGGCACGCGGACACATAGCGTCTCTTGTGACAACTCGAACTAACTCTACAGCACGCCACGCGCCCCGGGGTGATCTGATGAAAGCGCTGCTTAGCGCTTCGTGGTCGCGATAAGTTGTCGTCGCGCCACGAGGAGGTGCAGAGATGCAGCAGTTCATCGGATGCGACGCACACAAGCGATT
>Ga0335075_10000412_pt1 | contig 77856 bp, 54 predicted proteins | sample Lox_Sample_24_FD_206723 | JGI IMG/M metagenome (GOLD analysis project Ga0335075, IMG submission 206723) | Soil microbial communities from Loxahatchee National Wildlife Refuge, Florida, United States - Lox_Sample_2.4 | ecosystem: Environmental > Terrestrial > Soil > Wetlands | place: USA... | reverse complement strand
TCCTCGCCCCGCTTCCTCTTTTGCCGTCGCCTCCTCCAGCCAATACCGCTCGCGCGCAAACGGGTACGTCGGCAGACTCATCCGCCGTGGCTTCGATCCTGCGTCTGTCGAATTCCGGTAAAGCTGCTCCCAACCGATAGCCATGCCAGACGTCCAGGCCATCGCAAGCGACTCCAGGTCCTCGCGCCGCGCCGCGTTCTCGACCCACTCGGAACCCGACTGCGCGTCCACCGAGCCTTCACGCGTTGGAAATGGAGCCGGGCTCCCGCTCGACCACACGCCGCTGCCTTGCTGATCCCCGTTCAACCATGAACGCAGCTTGACACGCAGCTCCGCCGCGTCGCCGACTACCGCGGCCAAACGCTCCTTCATATCGGCCCGGCCGACCTGCCACGTATAGATCGCGTCGGCGAAATCGCGCCCGTCCTCGCATCCATCGAGCCAGTCGATTACCCGCGAAACGTATTCCCGCAAGCGCTCGCGATCCGCGGCTGACAGGACAAAGAGATGCCGGTGCCTGTGCGCAGCGCCGTTCCGCGCTTGCGGATACTCCTCGACCACCACGTGCGCATTGGCGCCTCCCGAGCCAAAGCTGCTGACACCGCCGATCCGCAGTCCCTCGGATTCCCATGAAGCGGAATCGTCCGCGATGTGCAATCCCGAACCCTGCAGAGCGATCTTGGGATTGAGCCGTTCGAAATTGATCGATGCCGGAATCTCGCGCCTCTGCAGGGAAAGGATGACCTTCAGCAGGCCAGCGATACCGGCCGCCGCCTCCAGGTGCCCCAAGTTGCTCTTCAACGACCCAACGGCACATTGCGACGTCGGCGCATCCACTGCGGCAGCGGCCAAGGCCGTCCGTATGCCTTCGATCTCCAACGGGTCTCCCAAAGCCGTTCCCGTCCCATGGGCCTCGATGAGAGTGAGGCAATCCGCGCTGATGCCGGCGTCACGCCAGGCGGCTTGCAGCAGCTCGCTCTGTTGCTTCGGATTGGGAACAGTCAGCCCGCTCGCCGTCCCGCCGTGATTGGTGGCGCTGCCTTTGATGACCGCATGAATCGGCAGACCTTCCGCAACAGCGTCGTCGAGCGGCTTCAGCAGCATAACCACCGCCCCTTCGGCGCGAACGTATCCGTTCGCTCGCGCGTCAAAGGCCTTGCACGCGCCGTCAGGGGACAGCATTCCCGCGTTGTAATATTCCCGCGAGAGATCCGGATGACAAATGAAGTTCACTCCGCACGCCAGGGCGGAGCGACACTCGCCTGAGCGGAGGGAGGCTACCGCAGCGTGTACGGCGACCAGCGATGACGAGCAGGCCGTGTCGATCACCACGCTGGGCCCGGTGAAATCGAAGAAATAGGAGATGCGATTCGCAAGAACTGCGAGCGAACTTCCGGTCGCGAGGTGCGCCTGCGGCGGGACACCCGTTGCCTGACACAACCGGGCGTAATCGCAGCCGCTCGCACCCACGAATACGCCGACTCGCTTCCCCCGCAATTCCTCCGGCGCCTGGCCGGCGTCCTCGAGACTCGCCCAGGCGAGTTCCAAGAGTATCCGCTGTTGCGGGTCCATGAGCCGGGCTTCGAGCGGAGACACCCGGAAGAAAGCTGCGTCAAATGCGGCACCGTCCTCGATGAACCCTCCCCGGTCAATGCCGGGAGACTCCGTACCCGAAGGCCAGGGCCCTCTCCAGCGGGGAAACGGGCCAATCAGGTTCCGCGAGCTCGCCAAGGCATTCCAAAGCTCACCGGGAGAAGTGATGCCCCCGGGCAATCTGCAGGAGATTCCGACGACGGCTACATCCCGGCTTCCTACCTTGGGCGCGCTTCGCCTACGGCGTCGAAGAGCCGTTCTCGCCTTCCGCGACACACCTCGGCGGTGCCTCGACCCAGCTACCGCCGCATGCTCACCGCCCGCTGTCGACCCGGAGTCCGTTGTATGGTCGAATCGCTCCGCCAGAGCCGCGACCACTCTGCCAATGGTGCTGTGCTGAAAGAAGAATCCCGTCTGCAGCCGGAGGTCGAAACTGCTCTCGAGGTCCGCCTGCAATTTCAGAAGATCCGCCGAATCCAATCCCATCTCCATGATGGGCCGATCCGCGTCGACGGCGCTCACGTCCTCCCGAAGCAGCACGGCCACCCTGTCCCGTAGATAGCGCACGAAGGCGTCACGGTCGACGCCCTTCCTTTCCGCGCGACGTGGGTCGCCAGCCGCGGGCTTCCCGCGCTTCCCTGTCCTTGATCGCAGATCGTAGGTGACTAGCACTCCCGACCCGAGGTTCATCCGGTCACGCGGGCGATAGCCCGCGATCAGCCCCACGACCTCGGCACCGTGCCTCCGGTGCATGGCGAGGATCGGATCCTCCGCCTCTCCTCTCAATTGGATGTAGCGCTCCAGGGGCAGTGAATCATTCGCGCGGTAGTTCTTGCACTTCGTTACGCCGACTACCCTCCTCACGCCGCGCGTGAGCGCGGATCTGCGCAGCGCGAGCTCCAACAGCTGATCTCCCAGGCCAAGATCCTGCACGTTCGGATGAATGTTGATGGCCAGCAACTGAACGACCGCGCCCGCCGGATCGTGCAGTTCGTGCACATTGCCCACCTGTCGTCCCTGAAGCTGACTGACATGCGATATTCGCTGACTGTAGATCGCCCCCAACACCCGCCCGCCCTTCTCCACAACCTGCTGCCCCTCCGGATAGCGTTGCAGCCGGGCGGCGAGGCGCGCCCGGGACGACCGGCTGTTCTTCCAGCACAGCCGCTCCAGCTCCATCAGCGCATCCAAATCTGCACTCGTCGCGCCCCGAACCCTGTAGTCCCGCGGCGCGAGTACACAAATGCTCGTCGCCTCCGATGCCTCCCCATCCGCCAGCGTCACCGCCGCGTCTCCGTCCTCGAACAATCCGGCGCGCCCTGCGCGCTCCATGAATTCCTTCAGGTCCATCGCCCCGCGGCCGGGCGCGCCGCCCGGACTCCACCGCAGCGCGACCACCAGATGCGACCCCTCCGCTACGCGAGACCACGACTCCAACCATGGCGACGGGTCGAGACCGCCCGAATATCCATCGTCCCCGGCAGAGTCCCATCTCTCCGTTACGTACACCGTTCCGTGCCCCACAGGGACCCCGCGGCGCCGAAGCGCCTCCACTACTGCCTCCGGCGCCCCCACGTCTTCCGCTGTGTACAGCACACGCGCATCGGGCACTTCCGCCGCCCTGCGCGCCAGGCGTTCCCTGTCATTCCCGATGAAGCAGAGTGAAGGCGGTCGTACACCCCGCCCGGCAGCGGCGTGGATCTCCTTCGACAACGACCCATCTTCGCAGTCGACATCGACGATCAGCCGCGGCGATCGCAGCCGAATGCCGTCGATGAATTCCTGCAGCTCTCTGCTCTTCATGGTATCGCTGTCCGGCGTAACTACTCAGTCATGTATCCATGCGAATTTTGCATTGGCGTATTTGGCGCGATTTGCATAAGTCTGCAGATGCGGCGCGAAGTCAGCCATGAATAACGGAGCGCCAAGGTTCATCATCAGATACGGAAAAAAGCCTCCCTGCCGCATGTTGATCTTCCAGGTGACCTCCAACGTACCGTTTCCCTTGGGCGTAAACAGCCAGCTGTTGTGCATGAAAGGGATGCGCACGCAACAGCTGTCCTTCGGCACCGCGTTCGGCATCGCCGTTAGAGTGAACAACACCGCGCCGGTCTTCGGATCCTGGGTGAACGTGTTCCGCGCGACGTAGTCCCTGGGCTTGAACGGCCCCGGTGAACCGGATCGCCACTCCGATAGGAATGACTTGGTATCGAAGGGTCCTATGATCCTGGTCTTGTAGAAGTCGACGGCGATATCGCCACTGACCGGATCCTCTGTAAATGCGACGACCCGATCCAAGGTGGTCTTCATGTAGAAAATCCCCTTGAACTTCAACCAGTTGTCACCGGGGATCTTCATGGAGTAGATCGCCACGCCGTTCGACGTGCCAAGGTACTGCCACGTGCCCGACCCGGAGAAGGTGTATGCGAGCTGCGCCGCCACTGCGACCGCAATGATCGCTGCGGCGCAATAGGCCAATATCCTGCGAATCGTAATCTTGCGCTTCCGGGCCACAGGTACCGCTTGGATCGCTTCTGAAATTTCGTTCATACGAATCTCCGACTGTTGGTGTTGCAAACCGCGCCTCGAGACAGAACCGGGAATCTCTACTTGTCGCGCAGACCCATCCGCCACCACTCAGAGCGTCACGCGCTCGTAGTTGGCCGGATCCGCGCCATTCGCACCATTCGCACCATTCGTCCGCGTGATCTGCCGAAGAATGTCGCCGTGGACGACCCTGATCGGCTCCGACAGCTTCGTGGTGTGCGGGACAGGCTCGCGCGGTTGGGCGGCAGGCGCAGGCTCGGGTGCGGGCGCGGATGTCTTTGACTGCAGCAATTCATCCGGGCGGGCGCACCCGGCCAACGCGGCGACTTCGGCACTGCATGCCGACGCCAGATGCTCCGAGAGCGCGCCGATGGTCGGATGTGCAAACACGATATTGACGGCCACTTCGGCGCCGAGCGCCCGCGATACCTTGTAAATGAAATCCGCGACGCCGATGGACGTCAGCCCCAGCTCGAGAAAGTTCAGCTCGGTATCAATCGACTCCGCCGGCTTGCCCAGTTCACCGGCTGCGGCGCAACGGAGCAGTAACTCGACCCAGGCCTTCGGATCCGTCGGAATGGGACTTGCCTGGCCCGTATGAACGGAGTCCGAGTTCGCCGCGGCTGACATCTGCTCGGTCAGGGCAGCCACCTCCGGCTGGGCGTCCGCCTGCGGCCAGTACCGTTCCCGTGCAAAGGGGTAGGTCGGCAACGGAATGCGCCGGTGGCGCCCGGTGAACAGCCGCTCGAACCTCAGCGCGTAACCCTGTGCGAACAGATCCGCAACCGTCGTCAAATGCTCCAGATACTCCGCACCGTCAGCCCCCCTGCACGAGTCGATACAGTGATTGCCGAACTTCTTGAGCGAGACCCGTTCGGGATTGTTCGGCTGCGTCCCCGGCCCGCAATAGATATGGCCCGCTGCGCCGCGTTGCAGCCATTCCTCCAGCTTCCGGGCGAGGTCGTCGCGGCTTTGCGCGATACAGGCCAGCCGCTCCGAGAAATGCGCGCGGCCGACGAGCAACGTATGGCTGAGATCCGCCATGGAGAGCTCGCCAGCTCGGCCAAGGTGCGCGAGCAGATTCTCCGCCTGACGTCGGAGCTGCCCCGGACTGCGCGCAGAAAGGACGATCAGGTATGCAGGACGATCGGGGGGTAGTGGCGGGATCTGCGGCGCGCCCTCGATCACGAGATGCGCGTTGGTGCCGTTGAAGCTGAAGGAGCTGATCGCGGCGCGCCGCTTGCCGTCGGAGCCCACATCCCACGTACGCGCTTTTGTGTTGACATAGAACGGGCTCGATTCCAGAGCCACGGCCCGACTCGTGCGCTCGAAGTTCGCGGCCGCCGGAATCTCGCGGTTGCGCAGGCAGAGCACCACTTTCAGCAGACTCGCGATCCCCGCCGCGGTGGCAGCATGCCCGATGTTCGCCTTGATGGAGCCCAGTGAGCAGTACTGCGTACGGTCAGAGTGCTCGCGGAACACATGGCTCGCCGCCTCGAATTCGATCGAATCGCCGAGCACCGTTCCGGTCCCGTGCGCCTCCAGCAACTGCACCTGATCGGGATCGATGCCGAAGCGCTTGTAGACGGTCCGCTCGAGCCGCTCCTGCGCACCGCCGTTTGGAGCGGTGAGCCCATTCGACCTGCCGTCCTGGTTGGTACCTGAGCCGACGATGACCGCATGAATGTGATCGCCGTCCCTGAGGGCGTCCCGGAATCTCTTCAGTACGACGGCCCCGACTCCCTCCGCGGGAACGAACCCATCCGCTGACGCGTCGAAGCTGCGACATGCCCCGGTGGGAGACAGCATCTTCGCTCGATTCGCAACCTGGTAAAACTCCGCGGTTGCCTGCAGGAACACACCTCCCGCGAGCGCCATGTCGATTTCGCGCGCCCGCAGCGCCTGACACGCGAGGTGAACCGTGACCAGGGAGCTCGAGCACGCCGTGTTGACGGCGATCGCCGGCCCCTGCAGATTCAGATGGTAGGCGATGCGCGCCGGAATAACGGACTCGGAGTTCCCCCAGAAGACCTGCGGCGGCGGCTCACCCGCGAACAGGTTGTCGTAGTTCGAGCCGCTGCAGCCGACATAGACCCCGCACTGTGTTTCCTGTGCGGCTTGTCCCACGTAGCCCGCGTCCTCGAGCGCCTTCCACGATTCCTCGAGGAACAGCCGCTGCTGCGGGTCCATGCATGTGGCCTCCTCGTCCTGTATCCGGAAGAACGAGGCATCGAAGCGATCGATCGCCTTGAGGAATGTTCCCTTGGCGCAGAAGCTGCTGGAGCGGTCCGTGACCAGCGCACACTCCGCGGGCGACCAGCGTGAGACGTCGCGCACGAGGTTGCTGCCCTCACGCAGGTGCGGCCAGAGCTCTTCGAGACTCTCGCAATCGGCGAATTGCCCGCTGGCCCCTATGATGGCAATGGGCTCCGGCCGCTCATCGGCCGCCGTGATGGCGATCGGCTCCGGGCGCTCGTCGACCGCTTCGGTGGCAAACCCGTTGCGAATGTCGCCGGAGTCGGACGAAGCGACCGTATTCGTATCCGCCGGCCGTCGTGTCGCCTCCCGGGCGATACCTGGGCCGCGAATCCTCTCTCCCCACTTGCCCACGATGTAGGCTACGAGGCGCTCGAGGGTACTGTGATCGAACAGGCCGGTGGCCTCGAGCTCGATTCCCAGGGTCTCACTGATGCGACCGACGAGCCTCACGGCAATGATCGAATCCACGCCGAGCTCGGCGAATGCCGCGTCGCTCTCGATTCGACCGCGGTCGAGTTGCAACTCCTCCGAGAGGTGACCCAGCAGGACGTCTCTCACATAATCGTTCATCGGCCCCTCCAAGTCAGTCGATCGATCCGGCTCAGCGCGTGCAGCGGCTTTCGGACGCGCCGCGGGTTCGTCGATACCGCCGGCTCCCAGGCCGAGACCCGGTGCCGTTGCATCGCGCACGGTCTTGATGATGATGAGTTGATCCCGGCTGCCGCCCATCAATTCCTGCAGCGCAGCCATACCTTCGACAGGCTCGATGGAGCCGATGCCGAGCTTCCTCATGCGCCTGCGGGAGTCAGGATCCGCGGCGACTCCGACCTCGCCCCAGTATCCCCAGTTAGCCACCTTCACGGCATAGGGCCGCCGGCCCCGCAGGTGCTGTGCCAAGCCGTCCACGAAGGTACAGCCGGCGGCATAATTCGCCTGACCGGGCGACCGGCTGAACGACATCACCGAAGAGAAGAAAAGCGCGAAGTCCAGCCTGTCACGTCCGAATACGTCGATCATGTTGGCGCTGGTTTGCAGCTTGGCGGACAGCACGGCACGGAAGTCGGCCTCGCTCATCCGTGCAATTCCCTGATCCCGCAGGACCACGGTTGAGTGAACGACACCGTGGATCGTGCCGTATCGGTCGAGTATCTGCTGTCGTGCCTGAGACAGCTCTCGGGAGTCCGAGGCGTCAGCCGAGACGTACCAGGGTGCATCCCCAACAGCGGCGAGCGTCGCAAGGCGATCGGCAATGTCTGGCGTCGGTTGGCGTCGGCCGATCCAGACGATCCGGGCCTGGTACCGCTCGATCATGAATCGGCTCCAGACCTGGCCGAGGCCACCCGCGCCGCCGATCACGACATAAACACCTCGCTGCCGGTAGGCTGGCGGTAACTCGGGCGTTTCCGCCACCGCCTCGAACCGTTGCTGCAGCCACTGCGGTCCACGTCGGGCGTAGGCTTTGTCGCGATCGTGCAGCTGCGAGGAGAGCAGCTCCCTCAGGGAAACCGACTCCAACTGATCGACGTCCACGCATCGTATCTTCCAGCGCGGGACCTCCTTCGCGAGGCTACCGGTGAAGCCGGGAACAGCCGCGTGTGTCGGATCCGTTTCATCTTCCGGACTCACGGCGCAGGCACGCCGAGTGACGATTGTCAGTTGTACAGGCTTGGCGCTGAACCCAGCTTCGATGAGCGATTTCGCGAGCCGGAAGACCGCGATGACGCCGCTTTCCTGCTCGCGGAGCAGTTGTTCCGTCGGCGAAGGTGCACTCGAGGGTGGCGTGGGAGAGACCCAGAGGATCTCATCGAAACGGGCGGCACGCAGGTCTGCAGCGATTTCGGTCACAGTGCGTGACGCGGCGACCGACAGCGTCATGACGTCCGGATATGACGCATGAGCCCACTGGAGCACCGCAGGATCGTCTCCCAGGAGCAGAACGCGGGGCGGGAGTGCGGTGCTTTGGCCGCTCGGCAGCCGCAGGGGAGCCCATACCGGCGCGAAAAGATTGATACGTTCCGGCTCGCTCTCCGCGCGGTCGTTCGGCACCTTGGGTTGCAGCGGCGTGGTAAGCGACTTGGCGCGGAAATCACCGATGCGGACCAGTACCCGTCCGTCCTCGTCGAGCAGATCGATGCTGACGCATATCGGGTTTTGCTCACCCCTATCCGGCCACCGGCCGTGCGCATAGCGGACCTGCCGAGCGTCACCGAGCAACTCGACCGCTTCGACCGATGACGGCACGCTCCAGGGAATATCCGGCCGGATGCGCTTGATCATCCCGAGGGTTGCATGCAACGCACCGTCCACGATCGCCGGATGCAGCGCGTATGCGGGAGCGTCGCCGGCGAGGTGGGCAGGCAGGTTCAGATCTACCAGGCACTCGCCTTTCCCGAGGCGCACCTCGCGCACTCCCTGCAACCCCGGGCCGAGCCGCAACTCCGAAGTCGACAGGAACTCATAGAGGTCGGGCGCAGCTACCACTGCGTGCGTGCAGCGCGCGCGCAGCGCAGGAATGTCAGTGCGTTCCGCCTTCGGGCCCGTCTCTGCGAGCCTCAACAAGCCGCGACAATGTTCGATCCGCTTACCGCTCTGCCCCGCCGTGCATACGGAGAACGGTATCGGACCCTCGCGGCCGCCGAGCACGATATCCACCTCCTTCGACCCCTCATTCACGGCGAGGGGTGTCAGCCAGACCACGTCCCTGATGGAGGTCACCGAACCTTGATGGAGCGCCTCACCCGCTGCGCGCGCCCATTCCAGATAAGCGACAGCGGGCATGACCGGCTGTCCGCGAACGGCGTGATCTGCGAGATAGAACTCCGCGCCCGTGAAACGCGACGTGAACCTGCTCTCCGCCCCGGTCGAGGCATCACGATGAAGCATTGGGTGCGAGAGCGAGTGGCTGTGCTCTGCCTGTGCCTCCTTTCGTGCGGCGGCTGCAACCGGGAGCCAATGCCGCTCTCTCGCGAACGGATATGAGGGCAACGGCAACCGGCGACGCCGGGATCCGCCATGCAGTCGCGTCCACTCCACGGCGCTGCCGTTCACCCAGGCGCGCCCCACCTCCTCGGACGATGTCGATGAGCCAGGCGATGCGGGACTCTCGGCCGGCGCGCCGGCATGCTTGCGGCGCACGCTGCCCCGATACCCACCCTGGAAGCCAGCCCCCAGGCTCAGAAACTCATCGAGCTTGCGGGTGACCTCCGTCACGCTGGAAGCGGTGAAGGCCAGGCGCTCGGTCATTTCGTCGCGCCCGACCTGCAGCGTGTACGCCAAGTCGTCCAGCGCAACCTCGTGAGTCTGCAAATGATCCCGCAGGCTCCCGGCGTAATCCCGCAGTCGCTCCTCACTCTTTGCCGACAGCACGATGAGCCGCGGCTCCGCCGCGACGCCGTCGCTTACGGGTTCTGCAGCAACGTATTCTTCGAGCACCACGTGCGCGTTCGCTCCGCCGAACCCGAACGAGCTGACGCCCGCCCGTCGCGGTAGACGCTCACCGTCGACACCGAGCGGCGCCTCCCACGGCGTGGTCTTGTCGACGATGTAGAACGGGGTGCCCGCCAGATTGATATACGGGTTGAGCTCTGTGACGTGCAGGCTGGCGGGTATCGCCTTGTGCCGGATCGCGAGAAGGACTTTGAGCACACCGGCAATACCAGCCGCCGTCTCGAGGTGTCCGATGTTGGTCTTCACGGAGCTCAGCCCACAATGGGGCGTGGCGGGCAACGCCTTCCCCTGCCGCCTGTAGAGCTCAGCGAAAGCCTTGCCCAGAGCCTGGATTTCGATCGGGTCTCCGAGGCTCGTTCCGGTGCCGTGGCACTCCATGTAGCCGACGGTCACCGGGTCGATCCCGGCTCGCGTATACGCCTCGAGGAGAATCTCAGTCTGAGCGGCAGGATTGGGCGCGGTGAGAGTAGTGACGCGGCCGCCGTGATTCTCGGCAGTCGCTTTCACGACCGCGTAGATGTGATCGCCATCCGCCTCCGCCCGCGCCAGTGGCTTGAGCACGATGGCGCCGGCGCCCTCGCCCCGCACGTAACCGTCCGCACGCTTGTCGAAGGTCTTGCATCTCCCCTCGGGGCTCAGCATGCCTGCCATGGAGAACGAGATGAAGGCAGCAGGGGTCAGCATGACCTGCACGCCCCCGACGATCGCCATGTCGCAGTTGCCGGCAAGCATGGACTCGACCGCCCTATGCAGCGCGATGAGCGAGCTCGAGCAGGCGGTGTCGATGGGCGCGCTCGGACCGCGCAGGTTGAGCAGGAACGACACACGGTTGGCCAGCACGGAATGTGAGTTTCCGGAAGCCGTATAGGCATCGACGCCGATCTGCATCCGGTTGACCAGGGTGGCGTAGTCGTTGGTCGCAACCCCGACGAATACCCCCGTTCGCGTGCCGGACAGGTCGGAGACCCGGTGTCCGGAGTCCTCTATCGCATGCCACACCGTCTGCAGAAAGATCCGCTGCTGGGGATCCATCATCTGCGCTTCACGAGGAGAGATGCCGAAGAACAGCGGGTCGAACTTGTCGACCTCGCGCATGAATCCGCCCCACTTGGAATTCGACTTGCCGGACTCCGTGCGCGGGTCCCCGAAGGAGTCCTGCCACCGCCAGCGGTCCTCCGGAATCACCGTGATCAGATCCTTCGCATCCCGCAGGTGCTCCCAGAACTCCTCCAGGTCGTCCGACTGCGGCATGACGCCGCTGATGCCGACGATCGCGATGGCCATGTCGTTGCAACCTCCACTGGACGCCGGCAACGGCTTGCTGGCTTCTACAGGAATTACCGGCTCGGGCTCGGAAGGAGTCGCCGCAGGCACCACGGCCTGCGATGTCCGCACAGCGGCGATCTGTTCCCGTCGATCCGTGGCGAGGTGCGCCGCCAGCTTCTCGATGGAGGGGTACTCGAAAAACACGACCGGCGTGAGGTCGATGCGAAACGCGGTACTGATTCGGGTCGCAAACTCGCCAAGGGTGATGGAGTCGAATCCCATCTCCAACAGGATCTTCTCCGTGCTCAAGTCTTCCGGTAGCAGCTTCAGCATGCCCGTGGCAATGCGCGAGAGCTCCTCTTCAACGAAGAGCTGCAGGCCCGCGTCCGCAGGCCCGGCACCGTTCGCTTCACCGCGGGGTCGAGTCGGAGCAGCCAGGCCCCAAAGCCGCTCGAGCGTGTCGCGCACGGCTTCGACGACCACGATCTGCCCCGACTCGCATGCAAGCCCGCGAGTGAACGCCTCCAGGCCCGCCGCCGTCGACAGCGGCCGGATGCCCGTCACCTTTCTGAAGGTCGCTTCCACGTGCGCCGGCAGCTTCATCCCGCCGTGCTCCCAGAGCGACCAGTTGAAGCTGAGCGACTTTCCGGCGCGCGCTCCCCGCGAGCGCAAGGACTCTCGCCGGAGCGCAAACGAATCCATGAATTGATTGGCGAAGGCATAGTCGCACTGTCCCGGATTGCCTCCCACGGCCGCCAAGGACGAGAACGTCACGAAGAAATCGAGCGGGTCGTCCTTGGTCAGCTCATCGAGATGCACGGTGCCGAATATCTTCGGCGCGAACACCTCCGCCATCTGCTCGCGGGTCTTGTTCCGCAGGTGGGCGTCTCTGAGAACGCCTGCGGCATGAATGATTCCGTCCAGCCGTCCGAAACGGCGTTTGACCTCGGCAAGCAGATTCGCGACGTCTGAGCGGCTCGCCACGTCCGCGGGCACATACAACACCTCGGCGCCCGCGCGTCGCAGCTCCTCCAGCTTGTCCCGCCGCGCGGCATCGAGCTCCGAGCGGCCGCTGAGCGCCACTTTCGCCTTGGATTCCCGCGCGAGAAACTCCGCGAAAGCGAGGCCCAGCGCCCCTGCGCCGCCCGTGATCAGATACACGCCCCCCTCTCTCAAGGCGATGCCCGAGGGGTGAGCCGGGCTGGAGGCCGTCCCGAGCTCCAGCTTTCTGATGGTCCTCACGGTGCGCGCGGCTCGGTCGTAGCGCACCTCCACGCCGCTCGCAGGCTCGGCTTGGAATTCGGCAACGACGACCTGCAGGAGCTCGGCCGGCGATACGCTCTCGTTTCGCATCGCAACCGTTCTGCAGAACAGCGTCGGATGCTCGAGTTGTACCGTCTTGGCAAAGGCGCCGATCGCCTCGTGCTGCGGCTGAATCTCGCCGTTGCGGGCTTGATGCAGATACAACAGCCTGAGGCTCCGTCCCGCCATGCACTTCTCCAGCGCCTGGCAAAGGAACAGCAGCGCGTACACGCCCTTGGCGAGAGCGTCGCTCAGCCGCTGAGCGCTGTCGGGCCACTGGCGCGGCTCGTCAGCGCTCGCCCAGGCGACACAGATTCGATCGAGCGGAATGTTCCGGCGCTGCAGCGACTCCAGCAGCTTCACATAGTCGCTGGGTTCGGATGGATCGATTCCGTAGGAGCCATCCTCCCGCTCCTCATATCGGCCACAGGGTGTGGTCAGGATGACCCCTGCAGGGTCGCCCCCTTCGCGCCGCACCTGCTCACGGTATAGCCGATGCATCTCGGGATGCGTATCGAAGAGCAATACGCCCGCGCCTGAATGTGCCATGGTCGCCGCCGCCGCCAGCGGCGCGGGCAACCAGTCGAAACCGTAGTAGAGGCGCTCGACTCCATCCGCCTGGCGCTCCGGCCTGCCCTGTCGATAGATATCCGTGAGCGGCACGCCCACGAGATTCTTCACCTTGAGCATGATCCTGCCACGCGCATCCGCCACCAGAACGTCGGCGCGCACCACGCCCGGTTCACCCGTCCGGCCCTGATCCCGGATCACGGACACGTGGCTCCAACACTCCGCCTGCAATGGCTGCAGGATCTCGACTTCGCCGATCGAGTACGGCACACCCATGTCGGCCGGATTTTCAGCGATCGTCGCGGCGGCGCCTGCCTGGAGGCAGCCATCGAGCAGTGATGGGTGCAGGGGCAGGTTCTGCAGTTCCTCCTGGTGCCCTGCCGGCAGCCGCAGGGCACCCAGCGTCAAACCGCCATCACTCTTGAATACGTCACCGAGGACCTGGAAGGTCGGTCCCAGTTGCAGTCCGAGAGAATTAAAGCGCCGATACGTTTCGCCGCCGTCGGTGACTTTGCGGCTCTTCGCCAGAATGCCCGGGATGTCGATGTATTCCGCGGGCGCTTCCTTCTCGTCCGCATAGACCACTTGCCCTTGTGAGTGGAGTGTCCGTGCGCCGCCCTCGGCGCGCGTGAATATCTCGAATCGGACGACATCGCCGTCCTGCTTCAGCTCGATCGACACTTCCCGCGCCGCGCCGTCGCGCAATGCGATGGGGCTCAGCCATGCGACATTCCGTATCCGCCTCACACCTCGGCCCGACGCCAACTCGGCCGCCTCCCGGGCAAGCTCGAGATAGGCCACCGCCGGCAGCGTCGGAATCCCCGATACGCGGTGATCGCGGATGAAGAAATCCTGCGGGTCCAGTGTCTTCCTGAAAAGATTCCGCTCTGACGTCGACTCCTCGGCCTTTACGAAGCGATGTCGGACCACAGGCGGTCGGGCGGACGACCTGGCATCGCTGCCGTCGGCGCCGACCCAATGCCGCCGATCGGCGAACGGGTATGTCGGCAACGGAACCCGGCGCGCCGCGGCGGCATCGCCCCAGCCTTGCCAATCGCTGAACATGCCGTTGACCCACAGCTGCGCGACTTTGCAGGGGTCGCGACCCCTCGTGACGATTCCGACGAATTCCGCGCGCTCCGCCGGACTCAACAGGCCGCCGATGGAATCGGCGTTCTTGATGGTTCCCGTGAAGACTCGGTCCGCCGCACTGCCCGCAATGACGTGAGTCAGCCCCTCGATGATCTCAGCGGCTGTGCGCCCGATGACTGCTGCTCGGCACTCGAATGGCTTGCGGCCCACCTGCAGCGTGTAAGCGATATCCGCCATGGCAGGCCGAGGCGCCTGCTGATCTTCCGGCAGCTCGCTAAAATACTCCCGCAGCCTGACGGCCGCCTGACGAAGCTGCTCCGGGTTTCGGGCAGAGATCGGCAGGATGTGTTCCGCAACACCTTCAGCGTCCGTCTGGATCGCCGCTGCTGCTTCGACGCTCTCGAGAATTACATGTGCGTTCGATCCGCCGGCGCCGAAGGAACTCACCCCTGCACGCAGCGGATGACGGATCCCGTCGATCTCCTTTGCCTCCCAACGCTCGAGCTTCTGGACGACGTAGAAGGGTGAATGCTCGAAGTCGATCAACTCGTTGAGCTCGGCGGAATGCAGCGACGGCGCAATCGCACCGTGGCGCATCTGTAGAATCACCTTGCAAACGCCCGCCAGCCCCGCCGCAGCCTCGAGGTGTCCGATATTGCTCTTCACGGAGCCGAGCGCGCACGACTGCCTCACCGCATCCTTCCCGAACGCCGCGCTCAGCGCCGAAGCTTCGATCGGGTCGCCGAGGGAGGTTCCAGTGCCATGAGCCTCCACATAGCCGATACTGCGCGCGTCCACACCCGAGCTCTTGAGCGCAGACACGATGAGGTCCGACTGCGCGTGAGGATTGGGGACCATGTAGCCGCTCGATCGCCCTCCGTGGTTGATAGCGATTCCCTTGATCACGGCATATACGTGGTCCCCGGCAGCCAGCGCTTCATCCAGGGGCTTCATGTAGACCGCGGCGACGCCCTCGCCGGCCACATACCCATCGGCGCCCTTGCCGAAACTCCTGCATACGCCGTCCTTCGAGAGCGCGCCTCCGACCGTATTGATGTCCAGCTTGCTCTGATGCGTGTCGAGATTGACCCCGCCGACGATCGCCGCGCAGCACTCGCCCCGGTAGATCGACTCGCAGGCAAGGTGTAGGGCGGTGAGACTGGACGAACATGCCGTGTCGACCGTGAGACTGGGGCCGCACAGGTTCATGAAGTACGAGACTCTGTTGGCTATACTCCAGAGAAACGAATTCGGGCTGGTACGATTTCCGCGGGAACGTTCCTCCACACCCAGCATCTGATACATCGCCCAGAGCGCACCGACGAAAGTGCCGATCTTGCGCGACGACCCTTCCGCCGCGAGCCGCTCCGGGTAATACCCCGCGTCTTCGACCGCTTCCCATGCAACTTCGAGGAAAAGCCTCTCCTGAGGGTCGAGAAGCGCCGCGTCCCGCGGCGAAATATTGAAGAACAGCGAATCGAACCGGTCGATGCTCTCGATGAAGCCACCACGGTAGGCCTGGCAATCTCCATATAGCCGCCGCCTCGCCAGCCGCTCGGCCGGAATCTCCCTGATACTGTCTACACCGCCGGCGAGGTTCTTCCAGAACTCCTTCGGACTGTCGGCCCCGGGAAAACGGCAGGCCATGCCGACGATGGCGATATCGCGGACCCGAAGTGTCGCCGGGGCGCGGGAACCGTCAGGCGCCGGCGCGACACTCGCCGTCGCAGCGCGGCTGTTGTCGCAGTCCACGCTCTCAACCTCAGCCACCACTTCCTCAGCGACGGCGGCGGCTTCCGCAGTGAGCGAAGCCCGGTCCGCCTCCCGCAATCTGTACCTCGCGTTCGGCGCCATTGTGGCGGCGGCCGACCCGTCCAGGGCAACGAGATCGCAGACTCCCTCACGCCTTTCGAACAGCTTACCGACGCGAGCGATGACTTCTTCGACCTCCTCGCCCTTGATTCCTATCGGCACCGCGATGCGCACGAGGCCGTTGAGAGCCGTCCCCTTCTGCATTCCAACGCTATGAGCTCCTGCGACGATTCCCGTGTTGACGTACATCCATGCCAGGAAGGACGCCACCGGAGCCGCCATACCGGCGAACTCCCGCAACCGCTTCACGTCGATCAGGACGCAATGCCCTCCGGCCGGCCGGACGATCGGGATGCCTCTCTCCAGCCACGCCTCGGACATGAGCCTCACCGATTCCATGCGCCGCAAGACCGCGCGCTCGATCCTCGGGCGGTCCATCAGGGAAAGAGCCACCAGCTTTCTGTCTATGGCATCGAGCGCATGCCCCTTTCCCTCGGCGTATTCCAGCGCGCGCTGGAACAACGCCGGATCGTTCGTCGCAAGCAGCCCACCGCGGTTCACGCAGAAGTCCTTGGTCAGGCTGCCGATCACCGCATCTGCGTAGGAAAGGGTTTGGCGAACCTCGGACCAGAGATCGGCGCCCTCGCGCTGCGGCTCGAGCTCGATCAGACGCCGCGTGTTTTCGAGCACGCGAGTTACGTCGATGACCAGCGGTACCGAATGTCGCGCCAGCAGCTCCTTCAGCTCCGCAAGATGACGCCGCGATGCGGGCAATCCGCCCACCGCGTTGTTGCCCAGCTCCACGCATGCCAGGCAGACGGGCGACCCTGCGAGAGTCAGCTGATCGCGCACGGCGTCCAATGACAGCTCACCCTTGAGATCGTACGGCGAGTCCGGCTGCAGCGCGTGCGGGCACGGCAGCTCGACCGGCTCGAATCCGTTGTCGATCTGGTGAAACAGCCCGGTGGGGAACTGCAGGTTCTGCAGGACCCGCCCCTTGCGGGAAAATACGCTGTAGAAGGTTTCCTCGGCCGCCCGTCCCGACTGCGTCAGCAGCACGTGCTGGAAGGGAAAGATCTCCCGCAGGCCATCCGTCATCGAGGCAGGCATCTGCAATTGCGAATGCAGATAGCCCATCCGGGCCTCGATAGCCGGCGTCCTTAGTTGCGCCCAGGAATCCGTGTGCAGATCGAAGTCGACCTGCTCCGGCGCGATATTGAGCGGGTTGAATCCAGCCTCCCGCAGCACCGCCGCTCGCCGTTCGAATCCTGACTTCGTCAGCTTCCCGGCGTGCGCGCTGTCAGTCGCCGGTTGTGCCGCAGCAGCCGCGCCGTCCGCGTGCATATCGATCCTGACACGGGCGGAATCGTTGCGAATGCGCTCGTCACGAGTTTTCGCTTCCGGCAAGACAGCGTCAGACCTGTCGCGAGTTTCCTCGTCAGGCGTCTGCACCCCTGCCGGGTCCGCAATCATCATGATGATGTCCGCGATGCTGTCGGGATGTCCGCAGCCGACCGGCCGGCACAGGTAGATGGACTGATTCTCGGGGCGGAACTTGTTCTTGAACTGCAGGTTGCCTTGATCGTTGAAGATGCCGCGCTTCTGCAGCTCATCGAGGACTTCATTGACGCCCGGATCCGCGTTGGTGCACGTCTCGATCCGGCAGCCATAGGTGCCTCCGAGGCTCAAGAGGCTCCGACCCTCACTCGCCAGTTTCTCGATGATCCTGACGATTGCGAACTCCAGGCCGCCGAGGGGCATCTCCGGCCCGTAGAACTCGAGATCCATGAGATAGCCGTTGAGGGTGTGCGACAACGGCGACACCAGTATCACGTTCTGGAGAGTGTCATCGAGATAGGTGAGAAATAGGCGGTGCTCCGGAGCCAGAGTCCCCCGGAGTACTTCCTCCTTCACGGCATGCACCAGCGGATTGACCATGGTTCTGCCGGCACACCACAGGCCGATGACCGCCGCGATCGCCCGGTCGACCTGCGGATCGCTGCCGCAGCGGTATTCCTCGGTTCGGGCGGCGCCGGCCTTGGCGAATCGGGATACCTGATACCGCAGCCGCCGCATCGCCCCGCCTTGCAGCGAGAACTCCTGAATCTGCGCAACTCGCTGCAGCACCCCCATCGGCGTCGACGACCAGGTTACATCGCCTATCGAGCCGATCACCTGGTCGGTGAAGATGTTGAGTTGTAATCCGCGGCAGGCGCAGTACTCCTGCAGCTCGAGGGCCAGCTCCGGGAAATACTCCCGCGGCCCCGTATAGGCATATGCGAGCAGGACGTCCTTGCACCGCGCGTAGTTGAAATATCCGCGCTTCCCGTGGCCAATGAAGAGATACGGCGCTATGTCACGCGCGCCGCGCGAAGCGCCCGCCTCGTTCTTGTACTCATCGAACAGCCGCCTGACGATGGGTCCGACGTCGGGATCCGCCCACGCCTTGCGCTCCAGCATCCGGATCGGCTCAGCGCGCCGGAGGGGGGCAGCCCTGGCAGAGCTTGCGGTCACGGTTACGGGCGGCGGCGCGGGATTCTCGATCCGAGTAGCGACCTCGTGGCCGCCACCGCCGACGCGCGCGACGACGGAGATGACGCCCGAATGCTCTTTGACCAGATATTCGGCCAGGTCGGAGATGTTGAAATATTCGAAGAGGAGCGTCTTGCGCAGATTTCCGAAGTCGCGCTCGAGCCTCTTCACAATCTTCAGAACGCGAAATGAATCGATGGCCAGCTCGGCAAAAGGTGCGCGCGCATCGAACTCTTCCGGCCGTGATTCCGTCACTTCCGCAATGACGGATTTCAGGTAGTCCTCAGCGCGACACCGCACAGGGTCTTCATTCGCCATTATCGCTGCCCTTTTCATCCGCCATCCGGCCGGACTCGCCACCCGAGCGGGATCGGCCGGAACTCTAATGCCGTTCTGCTCCCGAAGTCGAGCAAACTTCCAACTCTTGGGATCGACAGCAGACGGCGCTGGCGGCAACGTATTTCTTCTTGCGTTGACGACGCGACGCGCGAATGAGCGCGCGGTGTCGAACGCCCAAGTGATGAGCACCCGCGGCGCGGACACGGGTCCAAAAAAGGGAGGGCTGTGATCTTGCACGATGCAAGATGTCCGCGGACCGAACCGGACCGGACCGCATCGAGCCGAACCGCAGCTCGAGCGGGAGGATTGTCTCTATGGGGTGAGTGCCGGCATTCGGGCTAGTCGGGGGACAACCCGGCGGCACGGATCCTGCGGGCTTATGAATCAGCATCTTGCGATCTCGCACGCTGCAAAGCGCACGTAGAGCACGCCGCCGGGTCGCCGGCGGGAAGAGACTAGCCGGGAAGTGCCGCGATCGCGGATCTCCTCTCCCGCCAAGCTTCCATGAAATCGCCGACTTTCATATCGGGAGCGGCAGCTATCGATTCCACCGCAAACAGGAGTCCGGCACCTATTCTCCTGCCGCTGCCCGGCGGAAACACTTCGGTTTTGGACTTAATGACAATCGACATGCGGCCGCGGTCGAAGCGCACCAGTGCCTCCAACGCGCAGAACCCGTCGCCGTCGTCGCCCCGCAGATTGATTGGCGACACTGACGTCCCCGCGAGCCGCCAGCCGCATTCATTGGGCAACTTGACGAAGTTGAGGCCAATCAGCGGCATTGCGGGCATGACTTCCGGCGCCTGCATGACGGCCGTCAGCGCGGAAACGTCCCCATTCACGTAGGCCATCAGCACCTTCCGTGCAATTGCCCCGAGGAGCTCCCAAAGGGTGATCTCCTTCCGTACGCGTGTGGCCACCATGATCAGGTTCGTATACATGCCGACCGATTGCTCGATTTCGGCCCTGCTTCGCCGCGACACGGGGCTCCATACGACCTGCTGTTCCGTTCCAAAGTACTCCGCCAGGCTCAACTGGAGCGCAGTCATGAGCAGGGCATAGGCCGTACAACCGCGCCGCACCGCTACGCGCTCGATCAGCTCCCGGAATCCTTCCGGTGGGAGCACGTCGACATATTCAGGAGCGATCCGGCTGCCTGGCGCGAACGCTTCGCCGCCCGCGGAAGAAGCAGTCCTTTCGACATCGGCGAGCTCTCGTCTCCAGTAGTCGAGCTGTCGCGAATACTGTTCGGTAGCGTGCAACCGCGCCTGCCAATGCGCGAAATCGATGAAGCGAATCTGCGGACCTGCCGCGATCGTGGTGGAGCCCGTCAATTCGTCCTCATAGAGGCATGCGAGGTCACGCTTGATGATGTTGATGGACCACTTGTCGGCCACCAGGTGATGAACCGTCAGTGCGAATAGATGTCGCAGCGGCGAGATCGTCATGAGCAGGGCGCGAACGGGCGGACCATTGGCGAGGTCGAACTGTCGGCGCCGTTCGTCGTGGAGCTCGGTCTCGGCTCGCCGCTCCACCGACTGGTCACCCTCGTCCGTCAATCGGATCGTGCGCAGCAGCCCCTGGCAGGAAGGCCCTAGATGCATCCAGGCCTGACTACCATCATGTGAAAAGGTGGCCCGTAGCGCATCGTGACGGTCGACGAGAGCGATCAGGGCCCGCTCCAACGCGCCTTCATCCAGCGGACCGGCGATCCACATGGCACTGCACATGTTCAAGCTCGTCCGCGACGGCTCAACCAGGAAGGCCAGCTGCGGAAAGGTCGGCGTCACCGCCGAGATGTCGTGCGCCCGTACGAGTCGCACCGCGTTCGAATCCGAGTGGTGGCGCGCCGCCGCCGCCGGCCGGAGATCGGCCTCCGGGCAGTGCATCGTTGAGTCGCTTGTCATACGTTTCTTCCCCTGCCTTTCGTGTTGACTATGGAGTCACCAACCGGCACTGTCAATCAGCGTCCTGTGAGAATCCAATCGTGGGAAAGACGGTGTGTCACCGATATGATTACTGTCAAAGGCCTCACCAAGAAGTTCGGCGACTTCGTCGCCGTCAACGACATCTCCTTCGAGGTGCCGGCGGGGGAGATTTTCGCGTTCCTCGGCCCCAACGGCGCCGGCAAGACGACGACCATCAAGATTCTGACGACGCTGCTGCCGCCGAGTAGTGGCACCGTGAGCGTGGACGGCCTCGATCCGGCGCGCCAGCCACACGAGGTCCGTAAGCGCTTCGGCATCGTATTTCAGGATCCGAGTCTGGATCAGAATCTAACCGCCCACGAGAACCTCGAGCTGCACGCGGTCCTCCACGGCCTGCCGCGCCGCGTGCGACGTCCGCGTATCCGCGCTCTGCTCGAGCTCTTCGAGCTGTGGGAGCGGCGCGACGATCTGGTGAAGCAGTTTTCCGGTGGAATGTCGCGCCGACTCGAGATCGCACGCGGCCTGCTGCACACGCCGCGCATACTGTACCTCGATGAGCCGACGCTGGGCCTGGACCCGCAGAGCCGGAATCAGCTGTGGAGTCACGTCAAGCAGCTCAACATGTCGGAAGGCGTGACCGTGTTCCTTACCACCCACTACATGGAGGAGGCGGAACGCGCAGCCAGCCGCATCGCGGTGATCGATCATGGCCGGATCGCGGCTCTCGGTTCGCCTCGCGAGCTCAAGCAGCAGACCGGGAGTACGTCGCTCGAAGAGGCGTTTCTGGCGGTGACGGGCACGGGGATACGTGAAGAGAGTGCGAGCGGCTCGGATCGCATGCGCCGAATTGGCCGGGCTTGGGGTCGGTAATGAGGAGGCACTGAGAAATGTCTGCCATCTACTTTCTATGGTTGCGGGAACTGAAGCGCTACGTTCGCTCCAGGGCCCAGATTGCGGCGACCCTCGGCCAGCCGCTGGTCTACCTGCTCGCCCTGGGCTACGGGCTCACACCCGTGTTCCGCACCGGTGGCCAGGGCAGCTACATCGAGTTCCTCGGGCCCGGCGTCATCGCGATGACGGTGCTTTTCTCGTCCATGTTCTCCGGCATGATGCTCATCTGGGACCGGCAGTTCGGATGTCTCAAGGCGACCCTCGTGACACCCCTACCGCGCGTGCAGATCATGATCGGCCGAACCTGCGGCGCAGCGACGACCTCCCTCATCCAGGGGCTGCTCGTCGCGGTGATCAGCTTTGCCGCAGGATTCCGCCCGGTGAGCTTTGCGGAAATCCCGTTGGCCATCGGCTTTCTTGCACTGATCGCTCTCGTGTTCACGGCACTCGGCTCCGCAATCGGATCGACGCTGAAGGACCTGCAGGGCTTCCAGATGGTCATGAACCTGCTGGTCACGCCTCTTTTCTTCCTGTCGGGCGCGCTATTCCCCCTCGAGCACCTGCTGCCGTTCCTGACGGTGTTGACCGCCGTCGACCCGCTCTCCTATGGCGTCGACGGATTGCGCGGAACGCTCACCGCCCGGACGCATTTCGGCCTCATGCCGGACCTGCTCACGATGGCCTTTCTCGTCGTCGCGGCAAGCACGCTCGCCGCGTGGCGGTTCTCCAGGGTCGAGATCTGACGGCGCGGGGAGCCTCTCCGGCGCGTCTATCCGGAGCGGATCAACCGCAGCGTGCGCTCAGGATCGAGGACAGGTTCAGCAGGTCCCGCCCGAACGGTGTAAGCACGGCCCGCACCGCCGAACGCGTCTCACGCGGCAGAAGGTATTTCAGGAACGTCGCCAGGGTTCCGGAGGGTCCAACATCGATGTACAGATGCGGCCCCTGCCGCTCCAAGGCCAGGACGGCTTCGGCAAATCTCATCGGATTTCTGACCACACGCCAGAAATAATCGGCAGGGAGGCGAGACACCAGCGAAGCGCGCTCGCAGCACATCATGGGGGTGACGGCTTCCCGGAAGCGTACGTCGCGGGTACGCGCGAGAAAACTCTCCCTCGCCGGATCGATGTGGCTCGAGTGAAATCCGAAGGCCACCGGCAGTCTCTGGTAGCTGATGGCCCGCTGCGCGAGCTCGAATTCGATCGGCCCCAGGTGCCGTCCGGCGCATGAGACAACGAAGTGCGACGGTAGATTTACTCCCGCAAGCTCGCTGCGCGTCGACAGGAACGGCTCGGCGAACATCGCCGAGTCCGCCAGAACGGCGATCATTGCGCCCGCTCCGCAGGTCTCCTCGACGCTCAACGCCTGCTGCGCGACCAGGCATATCGCATCCTCGATCTCGAGACATCCGGAGAGGGTCGCCGCGGCTGCCGCGCCGATACTGGCGCCAAGGGTAATGCCGGGGATCAGGCCCGCTTCGCAAAGAGTCCGCGCCAGCGCGTACTCCACCATGAAGAGCGCCGGATGCGTAACCCGCGTCCTGTCAAAGGCATCTCCCTTGCCTCGCTTGTCTGAATACAGGGCCTCGAGCACGGAACAGCCGAGGTATTGAGACACCATGCCGTCCAGTCGAACCATCCATGTCCGGAACGTCTCGCAGCCCTCGAACAAGCCCCGACCCATGTGGAAATACTGCGAGCCCTGGCCGGAGAACATGAAAACGGCCTTCGGCACCTCCCGTTTCCCATCTGCTGCCGGCCCGGCGGTCACGCGAGCCGCGCCTCACCGTCTACCTTGAATACGCGTCCAGCAAGGGCGAATAGCTCCTCGAGTACGCTTTCAGCAGGATGATCGTCGAGCCCCCGACCAGAAAGAGCGCGACCCACCACTTCAGTACGAAGATGTAGAACAGACACATGACGACGGAAATCGGCGTCAGAAGCGCGAGTCCCAGGGCCGGCTTGTAATTCAGCAGCAGGCTGACGGCCCCCAGCAACTCCGTCCCCTTGAGAAGGACCCAGAAGAAGGTCGTGCGCTGCAGGACCGGATAGAAGCCGTTGCCGGTGCCATCGCCGATGAGATAGATGTGGAACAGTATCTCGAGCCAACCCTCGATGGCCCCGAACAGGAAGATCACCCCGAGAACGTAGCGAGCCGCCGTCTCGTAAGCACGTATTTTCATCGTATTTCCCCTTTGGCCACTCAGATGACCGCACGCACGTCCGCGCGAGAACGCCGGTCATCCACAACCCTACCGTCGAAAAGCGATATCTGGCGATCCGCGTGCTCCGCAGCGCGTGGATCGTGCGTCACCATGACGATGGTGCTTCCCGCGCGGTGCAAGCTGGCCAGGAGATCCATGACCGCCTGAGCATTCTTGGAATCGAGGTTACCCGTAGGCTCGTCCGCCAGGAGAACCCTTGGCTTGCCGACGAGAGACCGTGCGATCGCAACTCTCTGCTGCTGGCCACCGGACAGCTGCGCCGGATAGTGGTTCTCCCGATGTGACATGTCGACCTGCTCCAGTGCCGCCGTCACCCGCTCGCGGCGCTGTTTGCGACTCAAGTCCCCGCGATACGTGAGCGGGAGCTCCACGTTCTCATATACGCTCATGTCGCCGATCAGATTGAATGCCTGGAAGATGAAGCCGATCTCGCGATTTCGAACCCTGGCCTGCTCGGCCTGGCCGAGCTCCGTCACTTCGGTGCCGTTGAGGAAGTAGGTGCCCTCGGTTGCCGAGCTGAGCAAGCCCATGATCGACAACAACGTCGATTTTCCGCAGCCGGAAGGTCCGCTGATCGAGACGTATTCACCCTCGCGAATGCCCAGATGCACGCTATCGAGAGCCCAGGTCTCGATCTCGTCCGTGTAGAAGACCTTCTTGATATCGTGAAGCTCAATCAGATTCGGGCTGCTCATAGCTGATCTCCAGGAAAAGAACTCGCTTGAAATCTACTCGTAACGCAATGCGTCGCCCGGCTCGAGCATGATCGCTTTCCGGGTTGGCAGATAGGAAGCGGACGCAATCACCATAGTCATGACCGCGAGGACTCCGCAAGTCATCGGCAGCGCCCACTGCAACATATTGCTCACCGCATCGCTCAACAGGTTGCTGATCATGATTCCCACCACGATGCCAACCGCGCCGACGCCAAGGTAGACGGCTCCCTGCTTCAGAAATACCGTGGTGACCCTCCACGACGTCCCCCCGAGAGCGCGGCGAATCCCGATCTCCTGGGTGCGGCGGGCCACGGATCGCATGATCAGCCCGAACAACCCGCTTGCGGCCAGCACCAACGTCACGACGGCTATGGCCGTGAATATCGTGACGGCCGCACTCCAGCCATTATTGAGAGCCGCGAGGTAATCGCCCAGCCTCTGCGGATTCAGCAGCGGCAGGTCGGGATCGACCGTGTAGGCCGCCTGCCGCAGGAGCTGCCCGGTGTCCACGGCTCCAATGGGCAGCTTGACCAGCACGTGGAATGCATCGGGAATCGCTTGTCGCAGCGGCCGGTAAACGATGCCCGAGTCCGGGCTGTAGGGTGCCGCCCCGACATGCGCGGTAACGCCGATGACGGTCAGCCAGGGTCCGTTCTCCTTTGGATTCAACTGAATACGCTTGCCCAGAGGACTCTGGCCCGGCCAGTACTGGGCGGCGAGGCTCTCATCGATCAGGGCCACGCTCTGCGATTGCGCATCGTCGGTGGCCTCGAAGAACCGTCCTGAACGCAGCTGGATACCCAGTAGCGGAAAATAGCTGTCGGACACGGCTGCGACCGGTAACTCCAGCGTACCGCTGCCCCCCGCGGCACTGCGGCCATCGATGCTGACCGGTATCGTTGTCGGTCGCGTGGGCGCCGCGGTCGAGTACGCCACCTCCGTGCCCGAGACGCGATTGTCGATGCTGGCCTTGAGGTCATCCCAGTAACGCAGCCGGCTGGCTGCGGCCGAGTAGCGGGCCCCGAAAAGCGTGGGGTACGTCGAGAGCCACACGTTCGACAGTACTGCGGCGGAGACACCTGGCGATTTGTTCACCTCCGCCCTGACCGCCGCCACCATATTGGCGCAAATGACCAACACGAGGCTGGACACGAGCACTTGCAGCCCGACGATGACTCCGGCGCTCTTGGTACGACCGACGCTCCCTACGCCCTTGCTGCCGCCGCCCAGCACCTCCGTCGTATCCTGATGGGCGATGCGCCAGGCGGGTATCAGAGTGCTGAGCAGCCAGAGGCCTGTGGCCGCGATTACCGCGATTACCACGTTGGCGGCAGTCAGCTGCGGAATAATGCCCGGGCGGCCGGTGGCAAGGATATGTGCACCATAGTTGCCGAGGCCGTCGGCCCACCGCGTTCCCAGCGCTGCGAGACCCACTGCGAGAATCAAGCCTGCGACTACGATAAACAGCGTCTCGAGGAGGCACTGGCGCAGCAGCCGCCAGCGCGATGAGCCCAGCGCAGTGCGCAAGGCCAGCTCCCGGCGCCGCTCGAGTAGACGTGCGAAGAAGACCATGCTGACGTTCGTTCCCCCGAGCAGCAACACCGCCAGCGCGATAAACGCGATCAGAGTCACGAATTGCACCATGTCGTGCGTCAGCATGCGGTTGGCCGGAAACAGATCGGCATGTCTCTGGGCATTGAACAAGGTCGGATAGTCTTTGTTGACCGCCGCAACCGCGCGTTGAATCTGATCGCGCACGGAAATCGCGCTCTGCCCCTTGCGGAGGAGGATGATGGGCGTGAGCAGTGCCTGCGAGTCGCTCGGTTTCGTCAGAGGCGGCAGGTTCAGCGGGAGGAAGAGCTCGAAATCCCGGAACGCGAAGAAGTCGCTGCGCATCACGCCGATGACGCGTACAGGTTGGCCGTCAACCCGGACCTCCTTGCCGACAATGGACGGATCGGAAGCGAAGTAGTTCTGCCAGGTGTCGTAGCTGAGGATGCCGGTCGGCACCGCTCCGCTTTCCCCGTCCGCCGGCGTGAAGATACGGCCCAGAAGAGGCGCAACCCTCATCGCGCCAAGCAGCGACGGGGAGATCGCGGCCGCACGTACCGTGGTGCTGGCCTCTCTCGCGCTGAAGACGGCGCTGTGCGCGGAAAAGGCCCCGAGGTAATCGATCGAACTGGTGTGCTTCAGGACTTCCTGGTAAGTGTAGGCGTCGACGTCGGGGGTCGCCGAAGACGTAGCGTCCGGTGCGATTTGCAGGCTGAGCCAGTTACCCGCCCCCTCGAACGGCAGCGCCTTCAACGCGATAACGTATACGAGCTCGCTGCTCCACATGGCCAGCCCCACGCTCAGGGCCACCACTGCTACGCACAACACGGAGTAACCCGGCGCCTTCGCCAGCAGTCGCCAGGAGTACTTCAGATCCAACCAAAAGCTGCCCATTGCGAAATTCTCCCGTCAATCAATCGAGTGCGCGTCTAAGACGGTCCATGCAATCGATGGTGCAAGCGCCATACCAACGTTCATCCCCGGCCGGCGGGCCCTTGAGTGCTTCGATTTCGCCCTCATCGCCCAGTGCAGTCTCAAAAAAGGGATTGCTCCGTTCCGGAATTGGGATGCGGCGCGTCGGCGCGCGGCGTCCCTTATTCCGCACGAGTTTCATGTTATGACCTGAGGTTATAAACAACACGTGATGTGCCAACTCTCGTTCGCGGCGGCACCTTGGAATCAGCGCCTTGTATCCTTGCGCCGCGCAAGATCTCGCGAACCCGCGCCACCACCTCGAGCAGCACCTGCTCCGGTACGGTGCCGATGGGCAGCAACACAGCCGCATCGTGCTGCCGATGGCGGATGCGAAAAAGCAGCCGACCGTCCCGATCCTTGATGACCTCGTCGTCGCTTTCGGTCTGCGGACCCGCCGCGCAGCCGCGGGTCTCCGTGTATACCGCGACGAGCCGGCGATAGATCGACACGGCCGCGGGCCGAGGCGATTCCTTCGCGATGATGCGGGCGGCGGCGACAATGGCTGGCCTGACTTGCGGATCATCCAGCAGGTCCATCATCCGCCGGCCCCAGTTCTCGCAGATCTCGAGTGGCGAGCCGAACGCGCTGAGTATCACCGGCGGCAGCTGTGCCACCCGGATGAGACGGGAGACCTGCGAGGGCGACACGTTCAGCGACCTCGCGAGGTCCTCCTGAGACGAGAACACGCCGCTTCGCAACCACCCCAGATAGCCGCGGCCGCGCTCGTAGGGACTCAGCTCCCGGCGATGGCGATTCTCGATGTCGAGCGCCGCCGTCGCTTCGCGGTCCGATACGTCCCGGGAGACGAGCAGCAGCGGCACGTTGAGGTGCTGCGCCACGAACAGTCGGCGGGCGCCGTATATCAACTCGTAATCGTAGCCGTCTCTACCATCAAGCGGCCGGCCCAGTACCGGCGTCTGCTGGCCGTGGCCGAGGAAGCTGGATATCTCGGCCTGGCAGGTCTCCTCGTTGATGTACTCCTCGAGCCGGGCGTGGCCGTCCCACATCCGGCACCGAAACGGGCTCACCTGAATCACTTCGCTCATGATCCCCTCCCCTGCGGGTACATTGCAGTATGGCAGCCACTCCGGAGCGGGAACGGCATAACAACTCCGCGCTGCGCCGATCACGGCCGCCGCAGACTCCCTCAATCGATCAGAATGCGCTTGTTGTCCTGAAAGGCAGCGGTGTCCGACGTGACGATGCGATCACCGGCGGCGAGTCCCGCCGTTACCTGCACGTAATTGGTCGACAGCATCCCCGTGCGGATGTCGATGCGGGACGCGTATCCGTCTTTGGGATCGACCTTGTAGACGGCGATCGTGGAATTACTCATGACGTACGCGGGCCTCCCCACGTACAGCGCATTCGGTAGTTGACTGATGTAGATCACACCCTCTATGGGCAGGTTCGCTCGGGCGCCCGGCGGCAGGGGCCCCGTCAAATCCGAATCGACCGTGACCGTGCCGTCGACCACGGCAGGATCGACGCGCGTGACCACGCCTGCCACCGTGCCGCTATGAGTATCGATCAGCACCCGCTGGCCCGTGCGCACGTCGCTCGCCTCCCTCGCCTCGATATGCAAGCGGGCATAGAGCTCCTCGGGCTTCGCGATCCGCCCGATCAGGCTGCCTGACTGCAGCGCCTGCCCGACATTGGCATTCATGGCCTGCACCACGCCGCCGATGCCCGCCACGATCTTCAGCTGGTTGACCTCCGTTCTTGCCCGCTCCAAACCCCGCTCGAGTACCGCCACGCGCGCCTGCTTCGCGGCGAGCTCGAGGCGGATGTTGTCCCGAATTCTGGCCAGGCTGTCTTCCTCGATGTGCTCGGCCTCCTTCAGCTGATCGGCGTTCAACTCGAGACGCTCGAATTCCAGCTTCGCAATGATGTGCTGCTTCATGAGCGGCGCTTCGGCATCGAGCTGCAGTTGCGCCTTCTTCAGGTCGAACTTTGCCTGCGAAACGACGACTTCCTGTTTGAGAACCGCATTTTGCAGCTCCGCCTGCGAGGCTTTGAGGTCGGCAACTCCACCCTCCCACGCGGAATAGGCCTCTTCGGAACGATCGATGAGCTGCGGGTTGGACAGCTCGACTATCACCTGCCCCGCCTCGACCACGTCTCCCGCCTTGACGTAGGTCTCGAGGACACGCCCTTCCTGTTGGGATACGATCTCCTCGAAGTGCTTCGACCGCAGCTCGCCGTTGCCGCTGACGTTGACGTCGAGATCGCCGCGGACGACGGTGTCGGTCGTGACCTTGTCGTGACGCACGCGCAACGTGTGAAAGTCGATGTTGGCCAGCGTCACGCAGGCGCTGGCCACGCAAATGGCAGCGCCCGAAAATATGGCGATGCGCTTGCCCCGTGCGAAGCGGGATTTAGGTCGTTTGCGATCCATGCGGGGCATCGTGCAAATCGCGTACCACCGGTATTCAGCGGCCGACGGGCGCCGTCACACCGCGGTACGGGTTGCAGTCCCGGATCCGGGACTGGCCGTCCCGCAAGTGGGATTCATCCGGCGATGCAGCCGGCCGCCGGTTCAGGGGGGCTGACGTTTCCCGAGTCGGCGGTAGAGAGCCGAACGACTGAGGCCGAGGGCGCGAGCGGCCTCGACTGCATTGCCATGATGCCGCTCCAAGGTCTTCCTGATCAGCCAGACCTCCGCCTCGTCGAGCGTCATGCGATCGATCTCGTCCGGCCATTGCCCGCCGCGACTCGTGGCGTTCGGCAGCAGTTGCAGGTCCGACTCCAAGATCTCCTGTTGCTGGGCGAGCAACACCGATCGCTCGACCACGTGCTGCAGCTCCCGAATGTTACCGGGCCAGGAATAGCTCTGTAGCGCCGCCACCGCCTGCTGCGAGAAGCGGCGTGCGGGCGAGCTGTAGTGCTGGCGTGCGCCGTCGAGAAAATGCTCGGCAAGGGGTTGAATGTCTTCCCGTCGCTCCCTGAGCGCGGGAACTCTCAACGTCATGCCGTTGAGACGATACAGCAGATCCTGGCGAAAATCGTGCGCCGCAACCAGGCTCTCGAGATCCGCGTTGGTCGCGGAAACGAAACGGATATTCGCCGACTGCGTATGCGAGCTGCCGAGCTTCTCGTACCGCCGCTCTTCCAGGAGCCGCAGAATCTTCGCCTGCTGGGTGAGCGGCAAGTTGGCGATCTCGTCCATGAACAGCGTGCCGCCGTCCGCGAGCTCCACGCGTCCGAGCCGGGCCGCCTTCGCATCCGTGAACGCGCCCTTGGTATGGCCGAACATCTCACTCTCGAAGACGGTCTCCGAGATCGAGCCCATGTTGACGCTGATGAACGGGCCGCTCGCGCAGGCGGAGTGGCGATGAATGTACTCGGCCAGCAGACCCTTGCCCGTGCCATTTTCGCCGGTGATGAGAATGGGCAACGGGCTCGCCGCCACGCGTCGGGCGATGGCGAGCACGTTCGCCATCGCCGAAGATTCGCAGATGACGCGCTGCTCCGAGCCCCCCGAGCGCAGCAGTGCGTTCTCGGCAGTCAGCTTCTTCTCGCGCTCCCTCGCCTCCCCCAGGCGCATTTGAGTGCGGATGACGTTGAGCAGGCGGTTGTTGTCGCCCCAGGGCTTCTCGAGAAAGTCGACCGCGCCCCGCCGCATCGCTTCCACGGCCACCGCAACCGATCCCCAGCCGGTCATTGCGACGATCGGCAGTTCCTCGTCCGCCTCGCGCAGGGCGGAGATGAGGTTCAACCCCTCCTGCCCCGAAGTGGTGTCCGCCACATAGTTGAGGTCGACCAGGGCCAGCTGGAAGTGGGTCTGGCGAACCGAATTGAGGGCCTCCCCGGGAGAGCGGCACACGAGGCAACTCATGCCTTCGCTCTTCAACAGCAGCTTCAGGGCGAGCTGTATTTTCTCATCGTCGTCGACGACCAGCACAGTCACTTTCGGCGTCTTCCCGTTGTGCGTGAACCGTGTGGCAAATGTACCACAGTTACATGAGAACCTGTAACCGCGCGGCTCGCCGCGGGCTGCCCGTCAGCATGCCTGACAGCGCGCGATCCGACAACGGCTTTGGCCGATTCGCGCACCGCGGCGCAGCGGTTGGCAGACATCAGTCGCCTGTAGCAGGATCGTGCTCGCGCGGATGCGGAAACACATGGGAGACCCAATGGCCCGAGTTGGCATTCAGGCGATGAACGTATTCGCAGGCACCGCCTGCCTAGATGTCGAAAAGCTGGCACGTCACCGCGGACTCGATATGTCGCGGTTCGACAATCTGCTGATGAAGCAGAAGACGGTCGCGATGCCCCACGAGGACCCGATCACCTTTGGCGTCAATGCCGCCAAACCGCTGGTCGACTCCCTCACGGAGGAGGAGCGCAGCCGTATCGAAATGGTCATCACGTGCACGGAATCGGCCTTCGACTTCGGCAAATCCATGAGCACGTATTTCCACCACCATCTCGGCCTGAGCAACAACTGCAGGCTGGTCGAGCTCAAGAGCGCGTGCTATTCCGGTGTCGCTGGATTGCAGCTCGCGGCAAGCTTCGTCCTGTCGCAGGCGTCGCCCGGGGCTCTGGTCCTGGTGATCGCCACCGACATCACCCGCTTCATCACCGCGAGCGGAGGCACTTCACTCACCGACGACTGGTCTTTCTTCGAGCCGAGCAGCGGCGCGGGCGCCGTGGCGATGCTGGTGAGCGACACCCCCCACGTGTTCCAGATCGATGTCGGCGCAAGCGGCTACTACGGCTACGAGGTCATGGACACGTGCCGGCCGGCGCCCGACAGCGAAGCGGGCAATGCCGATCTGTCGTTGCTCTCGTATCTGGACTGCTGCGAGAAGGCCTATCTCGAATACGGCAAGCGCGTGGCCGGCGCGGACTTCTCGAGGACGTTCGGCTACTTCGCCATGCACACGCCGTTCGGGGGCATGGTGAAGGGAGCCCACCGCAACATCATGCGCAAGGTGGTCAAGGCCAGCCCAGCGGAGATCGAAGCGGATTTCCAGCTCCGGATCTTCCCGGGGATGAAGTACTGCCAACGTGTGGGAAACATCATGGGCGCGAGCACGGTGCTCTCGCTCGCGAGCGTGCTCGACCACGGCGATTTCGACAGCCCGAGGCGCATCGGCTGCTTCTCCTACGGCTCCGGCTGCTGCTCGGAGTTCTTCAGCGGCGTGGCCGGCAAGGAGGGCCAGGAGCGAGTACGGGCGATGAAGATCCAGGACGGCCTCGATCGGCGGTACGAGCTCTCCATGAACGAGTACGACCGGCTCATCGCAAGCAGCGGTAGCGTGAAGTTCGGCACACGCAATGTGACGCTCGACCCGGACTTTATCCCCGGGGCCCGTAAGACGCTCGGGCGCCGGACTCTCTTTCTGCGTCAGATCAAGGAATTTCACAGGGAGTACGAATGGCTCTCCTGACGGTACCCGACGCCTACCACTCCATCCGGGTCAGCCAGGAGGAGGACACCTGCTTCCTGCAGATCCATCGTCCGCAGGCCCAGAACACCATCACGTCCGAGCTGATCACCGAGATGACTCGCGCGCTCGCGCGCTGCGAGCCGATCACGAAGATCCTGGTGCTCACGGGACTTCCGGATGTGTTCTGCGCCGGCGCGGACTTCAGCGCGATCGAGCGGGATTGCAGTCGTGGCGTGACCCGGGAACAGCACGATCCCACACCCCTTTACGACCTGTGGGCCCGGCTTGCCACCGGTCCCTTCATCTCGGTCGCCCACGTTCGGGGCCGGACCAATGCCGGCGGCATCGGCTTCGTCGCCGCCTGCGATGTGGTGCTATCCGATCATCGCGCGAGCTTCTCTCTGTCGGAGATGCTCTTCGGGCTCATGCCGGCGTGCGTGCTGCCCTTCCTGGTCCGTCGGGTGGGCTTCGCTCGCGCCAACTACATGACACTGATGACTCAGCCCGTCACGGCCGGCCAGGCGCTCGAGTGGGGTCTCAGTGATGCGCTGGACGAGAACAGCGAAGCTCTGCTGCGCAGGCACCTGCTGCGGCTGCGAAGGCTGTCGCAGCCCGCAATCGGGCGCTACAAGAGCTACATGAAAGGCATGAATGAAACCCTATCGGCGGCGCGAGCCGCCGCCGTGCGCGCAAACATCGAGATGTTCTCTGACGCGAGCACGCTGGAAAACATCGTCCGCTACGTACAAAGCGGGCGCTTCCCATGGGAAGCGTCCGCCTGAGCAACCGCAAGGAGTACACGTGAGCAATCCAATCCCGGTGCCCGACAAGACCGCAATCTTCCGGCTGATGAGCCGGCACGCCGCAGCGGTCGTCCCCGGCCTCGAGTCGCACGAATTCCGGCCCGAAGACTCGCTCCGCTATCTCGGCGCCAATTCGATCGACCGATCGGAGATCATCATGATGACCCTTGAATCCCTATCGCTCAGCATTTCGCTCGTCGCCTTCGCGCGGGCCGAGAACATGGGCGATCTCGCGGAGATCATCCATGAACGCCTGCCCAGCGCCTGATCTCGCCATCACTGGTATCGGGATCACCTCCGCCATCGGCCAGGGCACCGCCGCCTTCGGCAGCGCCCTGCTCGCGGGCCGGTCGCGATTCGATTTCATGCGCCGTCCCGGCCGGCAGTGGCGGCTCGACGATTGCACGCAAAGCGCCTTCCTCGGAGCGGAGATCGACGCTCTGCGACTGCCCGCTGACTTCAGTCCCGAACGGCTGCGCACAGTCTCGTTCTCCGGCCGGGTCGCACTCGCGACACTCGCAGAAGCCTGGTGCGACGCCCGCCTCGACACCCTCGACCCGACCCGCGTCGGTCTGCTCATCGGGGGCTCGAATGTCCAACAGCGCGACCTGGTGCGCACGCACGGCGAGCTGCGCGAACGCATGCCCTTTGTCAGGCCGAGTTATGGCCTGTCGTTCTTCGATTCGGACCTGTGTGGCACCTGCACCGAGCACTTCGGCATCGGCGGCTTCGCACACACGGTGGGTGGTGCCTCGGCGAGCGGCCAGCTGGCGGTCATCGAAGCCGCGGAGGCCGTGCAATCGGGCCGGGTCGACGCCTGCATCGCCCTGGGGGCTCTTCAGGACCTCTCCTATTGGGAATGCCAGGGATTGCGCTCCATCGGCGCGATGGGATCGGATCGATATGCCGATGCGCCAGCGCTGGCCTGCCGTCCGTTCGACACCGATCACGACGGCTTCATTTACGGCGAAGCGTGCGGCGCGGTGGTCGTGGAACGGGCGCAAGCCGCGCGGCGCGACCCCTATGCGCGAATTGCCGGATGGTCGGTCGGCATGGATCGCAACCGCAATCCCAACCCTTCCCGTGAGGGCGAGGTCCGGGTGATCGACCAGGCACTGCAGATGGCCAGTCTGCCCCCGCGGGCGATCGACTACGTGAACCCCCACGGCAGCGGGTCTCGCCTGGGGGATGAGACCGAGCTCGCTGCGCTGCAACAGTGCGGGTTGTCCGAAGCGCACCTCAATGCCACCAAGTCGGTCACGGGCCACGGTCTGTCAGCCGCCGGGGCGGTGGAGATCATCGCAACCTTGGTGCAGATGGCCGCCGGGCGGTTGCACCCCACTCTCAACCTGCAGGCTCCCATCAGTCCCGACTTCTGCTGGGTGCGCCAGCCGACGAGCCATCGCATCATGAACTCGTTGAGCCTGAGCTTCGGGTTCGGCGGACTGAACACCGCCGTCTGTCTGCAGCGGATGTAATCGCCAAGGAGATCGCTGATGAAGACTTTCCTCTTTCCAGGTCAGGGCTCACAGGCGCGTGGCATGGGCGGCGCGCTGTTCGAGGCGTTTCCGCAGTACGTGGCAGTGGCAGACTCCATCCTTGGCTACTCCGTGCGAGACCTGTGCCTCGAGGATCCGCGCGGCGAGCTCAATCAGACGTTGTTCACGCAGCCGGCGCTGTTCGTGGTGAATGCCCTCTCCTATTGGAAGGAGATCGACTCCGGCGCCGCCGCACCGGACTATCTCGCCGGCCATAGCCTCGGTGAGCTCAACGCCCTGCTCGCGGCCGGTTGCCTCGACTTCGAGACCGGTCTGCGCGTCGTCCACCGGCGAGCGCAGCTCATGAGCGAGGCCACGGGGGGCGCGATGGCTGCCATCCTCAATTCCTCGAGGGAGGAGATCGACACCATCCTCAGGGACAACGGCCTCTCGAGCATCGACATCGCAAACCACAATACCCCGGCGCAGATCGTGATCTCCGGGCCGCGTGACGAGATCGCGCGGGCGGAGCCCCTGTTCAGCCGTGGCAAGATCCGCTTCTACCCCCTGAACACCAGCGGAGCGTTTCATTCACGGTACATGCAGCCCGCCCGCGAGCAATTCCGTGCGTTCCTCGAGACCGTCGCCTTCAAGACCCCAGGCATCCCTGTCATATCCAACGTCACGGCGCTTCCTTACCGCGACGGGGAAATCGCCGACAATCTCGCAAATCAGGTCGTCAGCACCGTGCGCTGGGCGGAAAGCATCCAGTACCTCCACGGCCAAGCCGCCGCGCAGCCCACAGGTGAAATGCAGTTCCTGGAAATAGGTCACGGCAACGTACTCACCCGGATGCTCGGTGCCATCAAGCGAGACGCCGCATTACCGGCCGGCCAGGCGTTACCGGCCAGCCAGGCGTCACCGCCTTCCCGCGCAACCGCAGTTCCGGCGGGAGACAAAGTCGCGGCGTGGAACCGCTCCTACCCGGTGGGGACACGTGCGCGCTCGATTGCGGACTCCCGCGAAATCCTGGAAACCCGCACCGCCGCCATCGTTCTCTTCGGCCATCGGGCGGCGGTATACATGACGGGCTACAACGGATACTTCGATCTCGACGAGCTCGTACCGCTCGCAGCCGAGTAAGAGCGTCTCTGAAGCGGACTGCGCGTCCGGCTCGCCTACGCGGCGAGCGATAGCTCTCAAAAAGCCGCCAGCACCCGAATATCGAGGCTCAGGCGCGGAACGGCGCCGCTTGCTGACGGCATGGGGAACGCGCAATGCGGCACCTGACTGAGTCCGTCCATGGAGGAATCGAACGCCTTGAATATCAGCAGCTCGTCCGCCGTCATGTCTTCGAACACGTACCAGAGATGATCGCGATTGAAGCGAAACAGCATCACTTCGCGCGTGCCGGAGCGGCTTCCCGGGAAATCGAGGATGGTGTCGGCGCAAACGGCATCGTCCGGGTTCACGGTGCGCAGGTCACATACCGCCAGCGGGAGGTCCTGCGGGGGCGGCGTGAGTACCCGCCATGCGTTGTAGATCGCAAATCGCTGCCTGGAGACGGCAAGCGCCTCCTCGGGAGGGAGGAACCGCTGTATCTGCTCCCACGCCGACCGAGGGGAGAAATCCGCGTGCACGAAGCGGATCGGCGCATGCACCGGCCGCGCCTGCGGTCCCTTCTCCTCGCCGCTTCTGATCACACCGAGGGGCTCGGCGATCGCCAGCGAGGCGCCGGTCAGCTGCCGTATCACGTCCTGTACTTCCGCCCGATATTTCAAGAGCACCGCCTTGCGGCTCTCGAGATTCGGCACCTGAGTGCTGTGCCGGGCGAGCTGAAATCCTTCGCGCTCGAGCGAGCACGCGCCAGACGCACTCCGGCCGCTGCAAACCCGCACCGAATGAGCTTCGAGGTTGAGATTGTGCGACCTGCGGTCGTAGACATTGAACTGCGGCCTGGACTGCATCGTGCCCAGGTACTCAAGACTTGCGTCAAAGCTCATAAATTCAACCCCTTGCGCTTTTGCACGCAGCAATAAAGCTACCTACGGATGAGGGGCATGGCGGCGCCGATTCCCGACACCGATTCGTTCACGGTCAGCCACCGATTCACGGCCGAAATCGCGTTACGGTCGAGCGTGCCCGCCGCAAAACTGAGCTGCATCGCGCTGGTAATGTAGGAGTAGCGACTCGTCGCATAGTTGGTTTGCGCCTGAACCAGCGTGTTCAGCGCTGTGAGCACGTCGACCTCCGATTGCGTGCCCGCGCGGTAGCCCGCTTCCGTGGCCTTGTACGCAGTCTCGCTGGACGTCAGCGCCTGCCTGCGCGCCTGCACGTTCCCGATCCCGCTGATCACACCGGTATAAGCATCACGCGCCTGCTGCTCGGTCGATCGCGCGACCTCATGCATCGCATCCTTCGCGGCGATCCACTGATATTCCGCCTGATGCACCTGCGCTTGCGTCGCGCCGCCGCTGAAGATCGGAACGCTCACCTCGAGCTCGATCTGCCGGTCATTGATCTTGTTCGGCAGGGCAAATGTCTGCCCGAAGGCATCTTCCGTGGCGTTGGTGCGCGTGTAGGATCTGCTGGCGACGATACTGACCGTGGGAACGTGGCCGCCGAAGGCGCCCAGAACATTCTCTCGCGCCACGTCGGCCGCCAGCCGGCTCGCAATCAATGCCAGATTGCTCTGCAGGGACGTTCGCACCCAACGCTCCTGATCGGCCGGTTCCGGCATCGCGAGCGTCATGTCTGCCGCAGGCTCGGCGAGAACCTCGTACTCCCGACCCGTGATCGCCCGCAGTGCATCATCTGCTGAAGCCAGGGTCTGTTTGGCGACAACGACCGCGGCAGCCGTACTATCGCGCGCCGCCTGCGACTGCTCCACATCGATGATCCCGATGAGCCCGGCTTTGTAGCGCGCCTTCGTCTGCTCGAGTTGCTCCGAGTAGGCTGCGAGAGAGGATTCCTGAGCCTGAAGGGTATCGACCGCCGACAGAACGTTGAAGTACGCCACCGCCGTGCGCAGGATCAGATCCTGCGCGGCAGCCTGGTACGTTGCCTGCGCCTCGGCCACCTGGCGGTCGGCCGCTCTGATCCCCATCCAATTGGCCCAGGAAAAGAGGCTGTCGCGAAGATCGAGTCGCCACTGGTCGGTGGTCGCATTGCCGGTGTTCTGGATCGTGAATGGGAAGAGCGCACCCGACTGCAATGCCGTTATGTTCGACTGAAAGCCCGACGAATGGTCCGCGGTACGACCGCCGGACCCGGAGATCTGCGGCAACAGAGCGGCCCAGGCTTCGGGCCGCGCTTCCCGGGAGGCCCTCATGTTGGCGTATGCCTGCTGGAACGTGGGATCGTTCGTCAAGGCATCCCGATACACCCCTTCGAGATCGACGGCATGACTCACCTGCACGGAGCAGATCGCCGCGGCCACCCATAGGAGATTCACGATCGACACCCAGGCTCTGTGATGCATCAGGACGTTCCCACCTTCAGGGTTCCCAAGACATGACCAACACAACCACGTATCCATTGTCGACCATCGGCGCTTCATTTCAAGGCTGATACCCCGCTTCGCGAATGAGGCGCAGACATAACTTTCCGCCACCTGCGGGGGTTTGTTTGAAGCTGCTGTTGATTGCGGCCCCGGCGCCTGTAATGGCGCCGGCTTTACCGCTCGAGAACGGGCGAGCGGTGGAATTGGAGGCTAGGGGTGGATTCGAACCGCCGTGGTCGGCCTTGCAAGCCGGTGCATAGCCACTCTGCCACCTAGCCAGATTCGGTAACGCTGATCCGGGTCTGCCGCAGTTATGTCAGCTCCAATGTGTGCACTTCACGAAGCGGGCTCGTCCGCCAGGAAGCCGCTCTCGCGGAAGTAGCGCAGGTACGCGTCGATCAGGTGGACGTCGATACGGGGGCAGCGGATGTCCGTGGCCTCCAGGCCCGCGAGTGTCGCGCTGCAATCGAGCACCGGCTCACGCTCGAGCGGTGTTTCCTCGGCAAAGAGCGGCAGCAGGGGGTAGAGCTCGTTGCTCGTGGATGACTGGGCGCTCTCGAGCAGAGCTTCGCGCCACTCGCGGTACGGAAGTACGGCGACACGATAGCCCGCTTCCTGGAACAGGGCGCCGAACTCGCCGGCCGCGATCCTGTGGGGATTGACGATGTGAAAGGCCGGTGAATCCGCCCGCTCGTATCCCGACAAATGCACGATGGCACGGCTGACGTAGTCGACCGGCGCCATGCCGATCATGACGCGAGTATCCGGCGCCGCACCAAGCTGGATGCAACCCTTGATCATGCGCGGCAGGAAATCGCTCAGGCTGCACACGCCGGTGACACTGTCTCCGGATACGGTTCCGGGGCGATAGACACGCACCGGTAGCCCGCGCTCGCGGGCGCTCGCAACGAGACGTTCCGACACCCACTTGCTCTGAGCGTACCCGCCGGTCAGTTGCTGTCCGTCCACGAGCGCTTGCGCTTCGAGAATCGGTCCTTGCTGACCCAGCGCCGGGGGGAACACCGATCCGGTCGAGATGTAATGCAGCGGTTTGCGCCTGCCGAGGCTCGCAAGCCTGATGACTTCTTCCGTGCCGCGGACGTTGACTCTTTTCAACGTTGCATAGGGATAAATGAAGTTCACCAATGCGCCGTTATGGATGATGGTATCGATCGTCTCCGAGAGTTTCTTGAAGGCCTCCACTCCGAGTCCGAGCAGCGGCCTGCCCAGGTCGCCGGGCACCGCCACGATCCGGTAAGCGAACTCGTCCCGCCACAGCCCGCATTTCTCGAGGTGCGCGCGAATGCGGGCAAGTCCTTCCTTCTCATTCCGACATCTCACCAGGCTGTGGACGGTCGCATCGGTATGCGCCAGCAGGTCGCGCAAGAGGTAGCCGCCCAGGAACCCGGTGGCACCGGTGAGCAGTACCGACCTGTATCCGCCGTAACCGACCCCGGGCTTCGCCGCCAGCGGATCGATGCTCGGATCGAGAGTGGCCTCCGCTTCCATGTCCACTATCGGCTCCGGAGGAGGCAGACCGCCCTTTTCCGCGGTTGCGATCAGGAGTGCGATCTGCGCCACGCTCGGCTTCTCGAATAGGGCGCGTACGGGGAGATTGACACCGAAATGCCAGCGGATCTTATAGAGGAGCTGGGTGGCCAGTATCGAATTGCCCCCAAGCTCGAAGAAGTCGTCATTGACGCCGATACGCGTCTCCTCGGAGAGGAATCCGTGCTCGCGGAACACCTCCCGCCACAGCTCACAGAGCTGCCTCTCCTCCTCGCTGGTCGGCGGTCGATAGTCCTGGCTGGCTTCGAGCGCCACTTCGAGCCGCTCGAGCGCGCCTCGATCGGCTTTCCCATTGGAGGAGAGCGGGATCGTGCCCAACCCGATGAAGCCCGCCGGAACCATGTATTCCGGCAACCGAGTCATCAGGTGCTCCCGCAGCTCGCGATGCGACAGTGTCACGGTGCGCTCCGCGGTGGCGCCGTGTGCCCGGTAAAAGGCGATGAGCTGCTTGTAACCGTTCGGGCCGCGCGCCACCACTACGCTCTCCGCCACTGCAGGGTGCTCATCCAGATGGGCTTCGATTTCCCCAGTTTCGATGCGCACGCCGTTGATCTTCACCTGCTTGTCGATGCGACCGAGGTATTGGATGTTGCCATCAGGCAGCCAGCAGGCCAGATCGCCTGTCCTATACATGCGCCGGCCGGGTACGAAGGGATTGCTCACGAATCTCTCCCGGCTGAGCTCCGGCCGGTTCAGGTAACCCCGCGCCAGGTTGTCGCCGGCGATGTGCAGCTCCCCGGGCACACCGACCGGCTGCGGTCGGTTGCCATCGTCGAGAATGTAGATCTGGGTGTTGTCAATTGGCCTACCGATCGGCACGAAGGGGTACGGCAACCGCGAGCAATCGTAGTACGTCACGTCTATGGCCGCTTCCGTGGGTCCATACAGGTTGTGCAGCGTCGCATTCGGGAACCGCTCCCGGTAACGCTGCGCCGACCGCAGATCGAGCGCCTCGCCGCTGCAGAAGATCAGGCGCACGCTGGGACAGATCCCCTTCGCGTTGTCCAGAAACACGTGCAGCATGGAAGGAACGAAATGCAGCGTAGTGACGTTGCGAGCGTTGATGATCTCTTCGAGATGATGCACGTCCGTGCGGCCCTCCGGCTGCGTGAAGGCCATGGACGCGCCGTACATCATCGGCCAGAAGAACTCCCACACCGACACGTCAAAGCCGTAAGGGGTCTTTTGCAACACCACGTCCGTCGGGCCGAGACCGTAGCTCTTCTGCATCCACGTGAGTCGGTTGACGAGACCGCGGTGCTCGTTGAGCACACCTTTCGGTTTGCCGGTGGACCCTGACGTATAAATGACGTAGTTGACGTTATGTGGCGCGACGTCTCGCCGCAGTTGCACTCCACGTTCGCGACAGCCGGCTGCGCACGCGGCGATCTCGGGCCACTCCGCATCGAGCATCACCCGTCTTGCGCTCGAGTCGGCAAGCGCCGCCAGCTGGCCGGCGAAACGCTCCTGCGTCAGCACGAGGCGCGCGCCGCTGTCGCGCAGCATGTATTCCAGCCGATCTTCGGGATAGCTCGGATCCAGCGGCAGATAGGCGGCTCCCGCGCGGGTGATCCCCAGGATCCCGATCATCATCTCCAGGGACTGCTCGAGACATAGGCCGACCACCTCATCGGGTCCGACGCCGAGAGACTGAAGGTAAATCGCGAGCGCCTCGGTGCGCTGCGCAAGCTCCCCGTAGGTCAATGTCTGCGCGCCGAAACTCACCGCGACCCGCTGCGGATACGTCTCGGCGAGCTCTTCGAAGAACTGATGCGGGCACCGGTCGGTCGGGTACTGCGTCTGGGTAGCGTTCCATTTCTCGACGACCAGCTGCCGTTCCGCGGCATCCAGCATGGACAGCTGGGCTACGGCGCCACGCGGAGAGGCACAACTCTCGCGCGCGAGCGTGAGGTAGCGGTCCAGCAGACTCTCCAGGAAGAGATTGCCGTAGAGGCCAGGATTCCCCTGCAGATGAATCCGAAAGGTGTCCTCCTCCTCGAAAACTTCCAGGGCAAGATCGAAGTCCCCTTCCGCTCGCTGGTGAAGGCTTTGTACGTATTCGAGCCCGAACTCGCTCCCGAGCGCGAGTGCCCGCGGGTCGGACTTCACCGGATCCTGGAAGGCATAGAACAGATTGAATTGTCTGGCTCGCGGATTGCCGAGCATCAGCGAAAAGGGATAGGCGCGATGCGCCAGTCCATCGAGGACGCTGCACTGTACATCGCGCATTAGCGCCGCGGCCGAGGCCTGCGGATCGACTTGCGTGCGGATGGGCACGACATTGAAGAGATAGCCAACCTCTGCGGCGAGGTCCTCCGTAGGCCGCACGATTGTCGGCATCAGAATCACGGCGTCGCCCTGTTGCGTATGCTTCTGCAACAGAATATTGAAAAGCGCCAGGAAAACGGCCGCCGGCGTCAGCAGCTCTTCGCGGCAAAGCGCGCGCACCTGCCGTGCCAGCTGCGGGTCCAGTCGACGGATGAGAACCTTGGGCTCCTCAGGGCTCGACGTGCAGACGGGCGGCGACAGCAGCTTCACCGCGGACGGCGCCCCGTCGAGTCGCTTTCGCCAATACTCCGCGTGCGCCTGCCCAGCTTGCGACTCCAGCATGGCCGATTCCCACGCCACGAAGGCCCGATAGCCCGGACGCGAGGGCGGCGCCAGCTGCCTGCCGGCGAGCAGCTCGCGGTAGTACTGAAACAGGCACCCGAGGAGCACCCCGACCGAGTAACCGTCGAACACCAGGTGGTGTACGACGATCAACAGAATCGCATCGTCCGCGCCGCGGGACAGCCAATCGATGCGCACGAGCGGACCTTTCTCGAGATCGAACGGCTGTGCGACTTCGTTTTGCAGGAAACCGAGCAACTGATCGTCGTGGATCTCGAGGTTGCGGCGCCCGATACGCGGCAGCCGTGTGGGGTCCAGCGATTGGACAAGCTGATCCCCCGCAGTCTCGATCCGCGCCGAGAGAATGGGGAATCGCCTGCCGACCGCGCCCCAGGCCCGGTCCAAAACCTCGAGGTCCATCGGCTTGCGGACCTTCAGGCAGATGTGTACCGCGAAGCTTCTATCAGGGTTGAGCTGCTGCAGCAGGTAATGCGATCGCTGCCCCGCGGAGAGCGGGAAGCGGTCCCCCGCTTGTGCCGCGGGCTCCGCAGGCGCATGGCCGCTGCCCTCCTGTGCACCGCTGCGCAGCGCCCTGATGAGCGCGGGTTTGTGCCTGGCGATCTCGGACTCCAGGTCCTTGGTCAGCGTCCCCTTCTGTGCGAGACATTCGAGCTGCTCGCCCCGCACGGACAGGTGCACCCCCATCTCAGCGAGAGTATTCATCAGATCATTTGCGGATTGCATGGCGTCCCCAAATGGGTGGCGGCGGATGTCAGCCGGCTACGGCCGAGGGCGGGTCGAGGGGCTTCGACTCCAAGGTCACGTTGGCGATCAGGTCCTGGATTCCGGCTCGCACCTCAACGGAGCTCGCGCCCCGCAGGGCGAAAGTCACGAAGTAACGTGCCCGGTCCGTCACTTTGCGGCCGAGCCTGGGCGGCCTCATGGTGTACGCGCAGTTGTTCTCCGCCAGCGTGCCGCAACGTATCCCAGTGAAGATGCCCGGCACGTGCTCGAATCCGTTCAGCATCAGCCAACCGGCCGCATCCTCTTGCTGAAGCTCCGGCAATGGCGGGTCGCGGCCGAGCTGGGACTCGATGCAGAACGCGAGCAGGTCGAAGTTGTAGACATCGGTGAAATTCGTGAAGATCTCTCCGCCTCCGATCCGGCAGGCGATTTCCAGGAATACGAGCTCGTCGTTCGGCGTGCGAATCACCTCCAGGTGGAATATTCCCTTGCGCAGAGGCATGGCGGCCAGCACCGCGCGGGCAAATTCCACCAGCCGTGATTTGAGCAGCGGATCATCGACTGTCACCGAGCCGTGCGGCGTACCGTATCGATAGTGTTCGTAGCAGGTGTTGATGTAACTGTGCGGCATCGCCACGAGTCCGGAGTCATTGAACGCTCCGTCGATGTGGAATACGTTGCCGGGCACGTATTGCTCGAGCAAGGCGCCACGGTCCAGGCCATCGCGGTGCGCCTGAAACTCCTCGTAGGTACGGCATATATACACGCCGTCCGATGCGGCGCCATCTGTTCTCTTCACGACGCAGGGGACGAACGGCCCGCGATCGAGTTGCTCGAGCTCGAGATCGGGTATGACCCGGATACCGGCTGCGGCAACGGTGTCCTTCATCTTCCGCTTGTTCCTGAAGGGCTCCACTTGCGCCACCGTCGGCCCAGGAATGCCGAAGTGATCGCGCACGAAGGCTGCAGGCAGAACACAGAACTCGTCGATCGCAACCACGCGCTCGAAGGGAAACTCCTCGTATGTCTGGGTAAGGAGCGCGATCAGCTCACGCACATCGCTGCTGCGCACCATGGTGATTCCCTTGACCGCCTTCGCGCCCACGTAGTTGCGTACGTAACGGGCTCCGGCCTCGTCGCAGACGAACCACACTTCATCGTTCTTGAAGTCAAAGTAGTGCCGGCCCGACGGCCATTCCGGCCAGATGTTGAATACGAGGATCTTCATGGGCTTCCCTCGAACAACTACGACAGCGACCGTAGGGTAACGTGGCTGGAAAAGAGGTGAAAGCGAAAAGGCCGCGCCATCTCGAGGTGGAGACCCACGAGATATCGATGGACAACAGCCGCTCTTTCGCGGACGGAAGAGGCGTCCCGGATTCGAATGCCGCCCGGAGTCACCGCCTCGCTCGGCCCCGCTGTCACAGCCAGCGGCTGGTCGCGGCCGCTCGAGCTACGCGCGCGGCCAGCCAACCTCTTGCTGCGTGCAAATGGACAACCTGTTGAATTTATGAGTCTTGAGGTTGGCGATTGTCCAGGCAGCGTCCGCGGCATGCCTGCAGACGGCGATCACTCGAGCCCAAGGCCCTTGAGCACTTTCAGCGCCGCCTCGACGCACTCCTCCGGCACAAGCAACGCCCCGCTCTTCATGCCGATACCGGTTTTGCCATCCGCCAGCACTCGAGGTTCCGATGAATCGGCCGCTGCATCGTTGTACCAATCGGCTTGCGCCGGCAACGGCACGGTGCTGATCAGCCTCAGATCGGAGAGCCGCCAAACCTGGGCCACATGACTGGCCTGCGCGCCCATCATTTCGGCACTGCCGGTGACCACGCGGTCGAGACTTGGAAATTCTTATCACGACTGATCCCCCAGGTCGCGCAGAATCATCGCGCGAGCGCGGCCAAATGCCCATCGCCCTGGCCTGTCGGTTCATGCAAGAATGGGGAGCCCGTGCGCCTTCTCGAAAGATCGACCATGGCGAATGTTCTCGATCCGAGCCGACTTGAAGGAGCCCTGCTCCTTGCGGTGCTGTTCCTCCTTGCAGGACTGATCCTCTCCGGCCTGGTCCACCGACTCGGCAAAGCGCTCCGAGAGGACCGCTCCGAGCGCATAGACCAGATCACCCTTTCCTTTCTCGGTCATCTCGCGATCCTCATCACCTGGGTCCTGCTGTTCACGTTCTACGCGCATCTCGTTCCCGCTCTCAACCGACTCGGTACCGCGCTGCTCACCGGAGTCAGCCTGATGTCGGTCATCCTGGGATTCGCCGCGCAGGGGACCCTCGGCAACCTTGTGGCGGGAATCAGCCTCGTCTTCTACAAACCCTTCCGCCGCGGCGACCGGTTGCAGATTCAGGCGCCTACCGGGCTGGAAATCGGCGAGGTGGAAGATATCTCGCTCGGCTATACGGTGCTGCACACCGATGATCATCGCGAGATCATCGTCGCGAATGGCACGATGGCCCAGCAGACCATGATCAGACTCCCCCGGATGGCACGCGGGACGGAGCATCCCGACACGCAGAGCTGACCGGGACAACCGGCCTTGGGCTAGAATCAGCGGTCAGCCCCGGGGGTCGATGCGTGCCATCCGCCGTTCCGCAATCGGTCGTTGCCCAGCTCACGCGAGCCGCCATCTTCCTGGTCGTGACGGTCAACCCCGGGGAGGAGAACCGGGACGCCGTTTGCGCACTATGCAGCGATCTGGCCGCGCTCCTGCGCGCTGTCGGCTTTCGAGACCTCGAGGGTCGGCTCTCCTGCGTGACGGCATTCGGCTCCGATGCTTGGGACCGCCTCGTCGGATCACCCAAACCGAAGGATCTGCACCCCTTTCGCGAGATCCGCGGGCGCCACCACGCCGTGGCCACACCCGGCGATATTCTCTTTCATATCCGCGCCACCCGCATGGACCTCTGCTTCGAGCTTGCGACACAGATCATGGCGCGTCTCGGCAACGCCGTTACTGTCGCGGACGAAGTGCACGGCTTCAGCTATTTCGACGATCGCGATCTGATCGGCTTCGTCGACGGAACCGAGAACCCGCTCGGTCAGGGCGCGATCGATGCCACGCTCATCGGCGAGGAGGACGCGGCCTTCGCGGGCGGCAGTTATGTGATCGTGCAGAAGTATCTACATGACGTTGCGCGTTGGAACGAGCTTCCCGTCGAGCAGCAGGAAAAGATCATCGGCCGCACAAAGCTCGCCGACATCGAGCTGGACGATGCGGTGAAACCGAGCTGCGCTCACAACGCGCTCACGACAATCATCGAAGATGGCGAACAGCTCGAGATCGTGCGCGACAACATGCCGTTCGGAGATGTCGGCAAGGGAGAGTTCGGCACCTATTTCATAGGCTACGCCCGCTCCCCGCGGCGGATCGAGCTCATGCTCGAGAACATGTTTGTCGGCCGCCCGCCGGGCAACTATGACCGACTCCTGGATTTCAGCCGCGCCGTGACCGGGACGCTCTTTTTCGTACCCTCGGCCACGATGCTGGAAGACGTCGCCGCCAGACAGGCGGTACCATCCGCTGCGGGGCCGGCGGCGCAAGCAGCCAAGACTGAGGAGGAGCCGAAGGCGAAGCAACGTCCCGCGGACGGATCACTCGGTATCGGTTCCCTCAAAGAGAGAGACAGAACATGAACAATCTGCATCGAGAGCTGGCGCCTGTCTCTGAGAAAGCCTGGGCACAGGTCGAGGAGGAAGCCTCGCGCACGCTCAAGCGCCATCTCGCCGCGCGGCGCGTGGTGGACGTGCCGGGCCCCAAGGGCATCGAGCTCTGCGCGGTCGGCACCGGTCACCTGCGGCAGATTCAGGCGCCCGGAGAAGGTATTCAGGCCGCGCAGCGCGAGGCAAAGGCGCTCGTCGAACTACGCGTCCCGTTTGAGCTCACACGCGAGGCGATTGACGATGTCGAGCGCGGCGCTACCGATTCCAATTGGGGACCGGTGAAAGACGCCGCGCGCAAGATCGCCTTTGCCGAGGATCGCGCTATCTTCGACGGATACGCCGCGGCAGGGATTCAGGGCGTGCGTCAGGGATGCAGCAACCCCAAGGTCGCGCTCCCATCCAATGTCAAAGGGTATTCGGCCGCCGTAGCGCTGGCGGTGAGCGAGCTGCGCCTGGCGGGCGTCAACGGTCCCTATGCGCTCGTGCTCGGCGCCGCCGCGTATACGGCCGCGAGCGGCGGAAGCGACGATGGCTATCCCGTTCTGCGGCACATCCAGCGCCTCATCGACGGAGAGATCATCTGGGCGCCGGCCATCGAAGGAGGCTTCGTGATGACGACCCGCGGGGGTGATTTCGAGTTGGACATCGGCCAGGACATCTCAATCGGTTACGCGAGTCACTCCAAAACGACCGTCGAGCTGTACCTGCAGGAGACCTTCACCTTCCGCCTGCTGACGAGTGAAGCGGCCGTGGAGCTCGCCGGCGACAAGAAGTAGCCCCCGAGCCTATTTAAACCCTCCTGCCATATCGGGCGTCTGAAGGGGTATGGCCCTTCCTGATCCCCATTACCATAGCAGGACCTCGTCATGCCAAGTTCGACAGCCACGCTCATAGCGATCGTTGCCGCGACCTTCGTCACCTCGGTGGCCTTCGCGGCACAGAGGACTTACGACAAACGGCTCGATGCGCCGCCCGGCGGACAGCTGACCTTCCGAGCTGATGTCGGCTCCGTGGCAGTGGTCGGGGGTGATGCCCCGGAAGTCGTGGTCCACGCCGACATCGAGGGTTCCGCATCCTTCCTGTCCGACTTCCATATCAGCGCCGAGCAAACGCCCGCGGGCGTGACCGTCTTGGCGCGCAAGACCCACAGCGGGTGGTCCGATACCGGCCCCACCCGCGTGCGATTCACCATCGAGGTGCCACGTAATTACCCCGTCGACCTGGATACTTCAGGCGGAGGCCTCGATGTACGGAACCTGAAGGCCGCCGTACACGCCACCACCTCGGGTGGCAGCGTGCTGGTCCAAAGTGTCGCTGGCACGGTGAAGGCGCACACCTCCGGCGGGCGCATAGATGTCGCGGACTCCACAGGCGACCTGGACCTGGACACCTCGGGCGGCGGCATTATCCTCCAGGACGACGACGGAAAGGTCCGGGCTCATACTTCCGGGGGCAGCATCCGGGCGCAGTTGCGGCTAAACGATGGCATCAGCCTGAGCACCTCTGGCGGCAGCATCATGCTCCTGCTGCCACCGGACACGCGCGCATCGGTGGATGCGGAAACGACCGCGGGCCGGGTGACGTCAGATTTCCCCATCAGCGGGGTCCAGACTGACGATAGGGACCACGTGCATGGCACCATTGGAGGGGGCGGCGCGCCGATCTCCCTGCACACATCTGCCGGCAACATCCGGCTGGAGCACCGCTGATCGAGGTCTAAGGAAATCCGTCGACGGTCGGAACGTTCTCGAGCTCATGATCCCAGCTGGCTTTGCTTGCTGCAAATATATGGGCGACCGGTCTGAGCGTGACTTCGCTGTTCAGGCTGCCAGCCGGAACCACCAGCAATTTGCCGTCCAGCTGCATCATCGGAAGCGCCGATCCACACGTGCCGCAAAACGCCTTATTATGCCGAGTTGCCGGCAGAGTGAACTGCCTGACCTTATTGCTTCCTGAAACCCACTTCAGCGCTGCAGTCGATGAGAACAGATTGGCCGCGTGAGCCGATCCGGTGTCCATCTGACCACACAAGCAAGAACCGGCGTGCCTGTTGTTCATTTCAGTGCCTGATCCAACCGATCTCCCGGGCCGTCACCGGCCCGACGCGCTCATCCTGAAGACCATCGGGCATCTGCGCTTCCGTCGGGCTGAGGGGCGTCTTTACGGCCATGATCTCCGCGAGCTGCTGCGGATAAAGAGGCGACAGCTGCGGGTCGGCAAAACCATCCGGATACCTCGGCAGACCGGTGGCCAGGTCGTAGTGGTCCGTGGCGCCGAAGGTATGCAGCAGCTCGTGGGCCATCACGATGCGATTCTGCGCCTCCTGCGAAGGGCTGGCGAACACGTGTACCACAGCCGTCAGCCCTCGCTGCAGCCCCGCCGAGTGCGGGAGGCTGGAGGCCAGCGCCGGGTCGTGGTAAACCAGAAACAGCGCAATCTGCGGGCGGGGCGAAACTCCAGCGACCATGCTGTGGCGGTAGTAGCGCAATCGCAGGCTCCAGACTATGCGGGTGAGTATGCCCGCCCCTGGTTCGAGCGCCGGAGGCGCTGATGCGATGGTCGGATAGAGGTGCACTTCAATCGGGTCATCGATATCCACCCCGTAACGCTTAGCCTCTGAGGTCACGAAATCGGTGACCCCGTCGATCTTCCCCTGATCGAGCTGTGCGAGATAGTCCTGGGTCACGGGGCTCCCATCGGCGGCCACCGGAAACGCGCCGACGTAGACGGTGCGCTTCCAGCTGGTCGTGCTGAGCCGATCGACCAGCGCCTGACCGGCAACGATCACCAGCACCAGTGAAAGGAAGGTTATTCGTAAGGCTCGCCACATCGTTCAATCCCTGGGATCGGGCTATGGATGCGGCCTTACTATTACACCGAGCCTGAATGGTTGCGCGCGTGCGTGCTTCACACAGTCTGCGACTTTTCTTTACAACCGTGCTCGCGGCGGCTCCCTAGACTCCGGTACCTCATGAAGTACCTGATCTGCGCCCTCGCGGCCACACTCCTTCTCGCGCAGGCCGGCTGTGCCCAGCAACCGCACCGCCACTACGGCCAACCTTCCATCGACCAGCTGGCGAGCGAGCTGAATCTCACCGCGGTGCAGAGGCCGCAAGTACAGCAGATACTGGCGGACGAGCGCGCACAGCGCGAGCAGTTGCAGAGCTCCGGCGAAGACCGGCGTCAGATCATGCAGGAAGTGCAAAGCGACCTCATCACGAAGCTGAGCGCCGTGCTGACTCCCGATCAGCTGCAGAAGTTCGAGCAGATGGAGCAACAGCACCGACACCACCGACACGGCTTCGGCGGGTACGGGGCACAGTCGCCGGAAGAGTAGCGCCTCCCAGCTCGCCGGCGCCGATACCCGTCCGCGACGCGCACTACTTCATCCTTTGAACCCCTTGGCCACCAGATAGACCTCGCGCGATTCCTTGCGCGAGGCAGCGGGCTTGCGGATGAGTACCTTCGCGAAGTGCGTCCGCAGCTCCTTCAGGTACTGATCGGACCCCGAGCCCTGAAACATCTTGGCGGCGAAACTCGCACCCGGCTTCAGGGTCTTGCACACGGTATCGAGCGCCAGCTCCAGGAAGTGGATTGACCTCGCCTGATCGGCCGAATCGATGCCGCTGATGTTGGGCGCGATGTCGGAAATGATGAGATCGAACTTCGCGCCGCCGAGCCATTGGAGCACCCGCATCACGATCGCCTCGTCGGTGAAATCACCCTGGATGAAGTCGACATTCTTCAGCTCGTCCATCGGCAGAATATCCGTGGCGAGCACGCGTCCTTTTTCGCCGACGAGCCGGCCGGCCACCTGCGACCATCCGCCGGGTGCGGAGCCAAGGTCCATTATCCGCATGCCGGGGCGGATCAGTTTGTCCTTGTCATTGAGCTCGATCAGCTTGTACGCCGAACGCGAGCGATACCCGTCCTTCTGTGCCTGCTTTACAAAAGGATCGCTGAGGTGGCGGGAGAGCCAGCTGGCGCTGCTTTTCGTTCGGGGCATTCTTCGCAGGGAACTACGGGTTATAATTGTGTGATTTTACCCTCTGCCGGATTTACCGGCCAGGAAGATGCCGGTGATCCGGATTACCGAGCTGGCGTTGCCGCTCGATTACACGCCTGAGGCGCTCCGTCAGGCCATTGTGCAGCGCCTTGCCGTTGCAGCCGACGAGTTGCTCGATTTCAATCTCTTCAAGCGCAGCTACGATGCGCGCAAGAAGAACAGCGGCATCGTCTTCATTTGTATCGTCGATGTCACCGTTCGCGACGAAGCCGCCGTCCTCAAACGCCTGGCGCGGGATCGCCAGGTCGGCGTCTCACCGGACACGAGCTATCACCCGGTTGCGCGAGCGCCCGCGCAACTCCAGGAGCGACCGCTCGTGGTCGGGTTCGGTCCCTGCGGACTGTTCGCGGCCCTCCTGCTCGCGCAAATGGGCTTCAGGCCCATCGTGCTGGAACGCGGCCGCGACGTGCGCCGCCGAACGCGCGACACCTGGGCCCTGTGGCGGGAGAACACGCTGACACCGGAATCCAATGTTCAGTTTGGCGAGGGTGGCGCGGGCCTGTTTTCCGACGGCAAGCTCTATAGCCAGATCAAAGACCCGAAGTTCTATGGCCGCAAGGTGATGCGGGAGTTCGTGCGTGCCGGCGCGCCGGCAGAGATTCTTTACGTCAGCAAGCCGCATATCGGCACGTTTCGCCTGACGGGCGTCGTATCGAAGATGCGCGAGGAGATCATTTCGCTCGGCGGCGAAGTCCGCTTCGAGAGCAAGGTGATCGATTTGCTCATCGAAGGCGGACGGATCGAAGGAGTGTTCCTGGCAGGCGGGGAGACTCTCCATAGCCGCCACGTCGTGCTCGCGCTGGGGCACAGCTCCCGCGATACCTTCCGCATGCTGGAGCGCCGCGGTGTTTATCTCGAGGCCAAACCCTTTGCCATCGGCCTGCGTATCGAGCATCCACAGTCGCTGATCGACGTCGCCCGCCTCGGCCGTTTTGCCGGTCACCCGCAATTGGGCGCCGCCGATTACAAGCTGGTACATCACGCCCGCAATGGGCGTTCGGTCTACAGCTTCTGCATGTGTCCTGGGGGCACCGTGGTCGCCGCCACTTCCGAGCCGGGGCGCGTCGTCACCAACGGCATGAGTCAGTATTCACGCAACGAGCGCAACGCGAACGCGGGCATCGTCGTCGCAATCAATCCCGAGCCGGACTTCCCCGGCGGACCGCTCGCGGGCGTCGAGCTGCAGGAGATGTGGGAATCCCAGGCCTATATTGCCGGCGGCAGCGATTACTGCGCACCGGGACAGCTGGTGGGCGATTTCCTGCGCAACGTCACCTCCACACAGCTCGGCGAAATCGTTCCTTCATATACTCCGGGAGTGCGGTTGGGTGATCTGTCACAGGCGCTGCCGGACTATGCCATCGACGCCATACGCGAGGCCCTGCCCGCATTCGGTAAGCAGATCCGGGGTTTCGATCGCGCCGACTCCGTGCTCACCGGCGTAGAAACCCGCACCTCTTCGCCCGTGCGCATTACCCGCGACCCCGAGTCGCTGCACAGCCTCAACGTGCGCGGCCTCTATCCCTGCGGCGAAGGAGCGGGTTATGCCGGTGGCATCCTTTCGGCAGGTGTCGATGGCATCAAGGTGGCCGAGGCCGTTGCGCGGAGCCTGTCGTGAAATTCGAAGACATGAAAAAGCTCCATCAGAGGAAGTTCCGTGAGCAGTTCGGTTGCTTCCTGCTGGAAGGCGAGCATCTCGTGCGCGAGTTGCAGAAGGCGGCAGTCCATGACGCACGGCTGCGCGCCAGCGAAATCTATCTCACGCGGGACTACGCTCATTGGAAGAGCGAGCTGCCGATTCACGTGCTCGATTCCCGCCACATGGCGCAACTCAGCGAGACGCGCTCACCGCAGGGTATCGCTGCGATTGCGCCGTTACTGGCTGCACCCGCGCAGCGGCCCGGAGAGCGCGCCGTCTATCTGCATGAGATTCAGGACCCCGGCAATCTCGGCACCATCCTGCGCTCGCTCGCCTGGTTCGGCGGCTTCCGCTGCCTGCTCAGCCCCAATAGCGTGGACGTGCACAACGGCAAGTCGGTGCGCGCCAGCATGGGAGCCATCTTTCATGTGCCGGTGGAACTGGATGTCCCGTTGCAGGCAATCCCGGAGCGCTTCGCCCGGATCGCCAGTCTCGATCTACGGGGCAAGCGCATCTCGGCGCCGGAGTTTCATGACTTCGATTGCTACATCTACGGCAATGAGGCCCGGGGTCTGCCGCATGAGGCCCTTCGAGGGATGAATGTAACGTCGTTCACCATCCCGGGAACGGGAGCGATCGATTCGCTGAATGTTGCGACGACGGTGAATATCTGTCAGTACGAGCTGACACGCGCGTCGTAACCGGTCCCCTCGACGGCGAAATGATGCAGGCATCGATATCGTCAGGAGAGACGGCGTCGCGCAAATCCGCTGCGCTACAACTATCGCCAGCCCCGCTTTGGCGGATCTTTTCATGCACGGGGGATCGTGCTCGAACGCTATGGCGGAGCAGTGATTAAGCGTTCGTTCAGTTAAATAAAGCTGCCCGCGAGCGCCCAGCGGCGGTTCTGGAACTCCCACCGCGGTCGCAAGTTTCCTCTCTGACGGTCCTTACCGGGAGATGCTGTGCGACGCTTGGCAACGACTTTACCGCTCCTCCTCTTTGGGGGATTGGCTGTCGTGTTCTCGCCGGTCGGCGCCGCGAATGCGCCGCATCGCGAGGCGCCACAACGAGTCACGGCACCTGCGAAACCGGACTTCTCGGCGCAAGCGCGGCGCGGCAAGGCCTCTTTTTATGCGCGTCAATTCTTCGGCAAGACCATGGCCAATGGCGCGCCGATGAATCCGCGCGGCAACAACGCCGCAAGCCGGACCCTGCCGCTCGGAACCGTTGCGAGAGTCACCAACCTCACCACCGGGAAGAGCGCCATCATCAGAATCGAAGACCGCGGCCCCTACATCAAAGGCCGTATCGTCGATCTCTCGCCTTCCACCGCACACGAGATCGGAATCACGCGGCGTATCGGTGTCGCGAAAGTCGTGGTAGCACCCATAGCGGTGCCGCTGCCCGACGGTCGAGTCAAAGTGGTGCAGCGCACGGCGGGTCATCACAGGATTCTTCGAGTCGCTTCGAGCGCCCACCGCAGCTCTCACGCGTACCTCGTGCGGCGGGAGTGAATCGGCGGCGGCGGCGCATCCAGCCCGGACCCTGTCTGCCGGCACGCAACTCAGCCTGTTCGGTTTTCGGCCCTGCTCTTCGAACAGAGAGGGGGGATCGATAACCCTCACCTTCGCCCCATGATCTGGTCGCGATCGAATCGTCCAAATTGACATGTTATAAACATTGAAATATCAATACATTATAGTATATTATTCACATGTCACGCGAGCATAATGTCGCGCGATTCGACTGAACTCGTCGGGGCACAGCCGCTATTCTTGCCGGACTTCCCGGGAAGCATGAGCCATGTGCAGAAACATCAAGACGCTCTTCAATTTCGAGCCGCCCGCGACGGACGAAGAGATTCGAGCCGCGTCCCTGCAGTTTGTCAGGAAACTCAGCGGCTTCAACAGCCCGTCCAAGGCAAACGCCGAGGCGTTTGATCGCGCCGTCGGGGAGGTCGCCGCGACCGCCCGAGCTCTCATTGACGCCCTGGTGACTACATCCGAGCCGCGCGACCGCGGGGAGGAAGCCGCTCGCGCGCGCGCCAGGGCGGCAATACGTTTCGGCAGAACCTAGGCGGATTGCGTGATGCAAGGACAGGCCACGAAAAGGGACATCCGCGTCGCGCTGATCGGGTTCGGCCTCGGCGGATCGTCCTTCCATGCTCCTTTCATAGCGGTTACTCCCGGTATGAGGCTGGCCACGGTGGTAACTTCGAGCGAAGCACGCGGTTCGCAGGCGCGACGGGACTATCCTGGAGTGCATGTGGCCACCACGGTGGAGTGGCTCTGGGAGCACGCCGCCGAGCACGACCTCGCGGTCATCACGACTCCGAATCGCGTTCATGCCAGCCTCGCCATGACGGCGTTGGCCGCCGGGCTTCCAGTGGTCATCGACAAGCCGTTCGCACGCACGGCTGCAGAGGCCCGGCAAGTGATTGAGATGGCGCGCCAGAAACGGCTACCGGTCGTTCCTTACCACAACCGTCGCTGGGACAGCGAGCTCCTGACGGTGCGCCGTCTCCTGGACGAACATGTGCTGGGGCGCATCTGGCGCTTCGAGGCTCGTCTGGAGCGATGGCGGCCCCAACTGAAGGGCGGCTGGCGCGAGCGCGGCGCCGTGGAGGAAGCCGGTGGCCTGCTGTACGACCTGGGAAGCCACCTGATCGATCAAGCCTTGACGCTCTTTGGCCCGGCTCAGGCGGTTTATGCGGAGCTTGACCGCCGGCGTGCGGGCGCCGAAACGGACGACGATGTATTTCTCGCGCTGACGCATGCCAATGGAGTCCACTCGCATCTTTGGACAACCTCCATTGCGGCACACCATGGACCCCGAATGCGGGTGCTCGGCGAACGCGGCGCGTTCGTGAAACAACTCGCCGACCGGCAGGAGGCGGCCCTGCGCGGCGGTCATCGGCCTACCGGGCCCGACTGGGGCCGGGAGCCGCCCGAATCCTGGGGGATCGTGACTGATGGTGCGCAGGAGAAACCCGTGCCGAGTGAGCCGGGCGCCTACCAACGCTTCTACGGCGAACTGGTGGCAACGCTGCGTGACGGAGCGCCGCCACCGGTACGCCCTGAGGATGCATTGGCCGGTCTGGAAATCATCGAAGCCGCACAGCGCTCAGCGATGGAGCGCGCCGCGGTGGTCATCAAACCCTGATCGATGGATATCGTGCCCTGCCCGGCGTGATTTCCCGTGATAGGCTCCGGCCGCCATGGCCTTTACCGCATTCCGCCCTGCTCTCTTCACTCTCGATCCGGAGATTGCCCACAGGCTCGCTCTGGATGCCGCGCGGCTTTACGGGCATCTCCCCAGCCGTCCGTTGGCCGGCTCGCCCGTCGAGCTCATGGGCCTGCGGTTTCCGAACCGCGTGGGTCTCGCCGCGGGCTTCGACAAGAATGCAGAAGCCGTCGATGGCCTCGGCAAGCTTGGATTTGGCTTCATTGAAGTCGGTACTGTGACGCCCCGATCGCAACCGGGGCACCCCCGGCCGCGATTGTTTCGGCTGCCCAAGTCCGGCGCGCTGATCAATCGGCTGGGCTTCCCCAACGAAGGAGCCGCGGCGGTTGCGAGACGCCTCAGACGCCGTCGCTACCGCGGGATTGTGGGCGTCAACATCGGCAAGAATGCGGATACTCCCATCGATCGGGCCGTGGACGACTACATCCTGTGTCTGCGAGCAGTGTGCGACACCGCGGATTACATCGCAGTAAACGTCTCGTCCCCGAATACGACGTCGCTGCGGGATCTTCACCGGCCTGAACGCCTGGAACCGTTGCTGACCGCGTTATTGAACGAACGCGACGCGATCCGCCGCGCACTTCAGCGGCATATCCCTATTGTCCTCAAGATATCGCCCGACCTTGGCCTCGACTCGCTCGGCGAGATTGCCGGGATTGCTTTGCGGCGCTCCCTGGACGGAATCATAGCTACCAATACGACGGTACGCCGCGACAACTCGATGACGGGTGCCGCAGGAAGCGAAGGCGGCGGACTGAGCGGCGCGCCGCTTTACCCGCTTTCCCTGCAGGCGGTATCCACCTTGCGCCGGCTGTTGGGACCGGCATTCCCACTCATCGGCGTTGGCGGTGTCGATTCACCTGAAAAAGCATGTGCAATGCGCACCGCCGGCGCAGATCTCGTTCAAATCTACACCGGCATGATCTACCGGGGACCCTCGCTCGTTCAGGAGTGCGTTCGCGCCCTCCGCCGGGCAGACGCGGGCGTTGGATGAGCTCCGCGGCGATCAACCCAGCGCCCTCTCCACGGGGCGTCCGCTGATCGGCGGCTCGACAAGAGCCGCCTCGAAGAACGTGCGGTAAATGAATCCCGCCACAGCCCCGCCGAGGAGCGGGAAAACCCAGAAGAACCAGAGTTGCGCCAGCGCCCAGCCGCCCTCGAACACCGCAGGTCCGGTACTGCGCGCCGGATTCACCGAAGTGTTGGTGACGGGGATACTGATGAGATGGATCAGGGTGAGCGCAAGGCCGATCGCAATACCCGCGAAGCCCACCGGAGCGCGGTGATGCGTCGACCCGAGAATGACGATCACGAACACGAAGGTCATCACCAGCTCACAGACCGCACAGGACAGCATCGAATACCCGCCCGGAGAATGCGGGCCGAACCCGTTCGCGGCAAAACCGCCGGCGAGGCTGAAACCGGCCTTGCCGCTCGCGATCAGGTAGAGAACGGCGGCCCCGACGATGCCGCCGATCACCTGAGCCACGATGTAGGGAATGACGTGCGAGCCAGGGAAGCGGCCACCGGCCCACAGTCCGACCGAGACAGCCGGGTTGAAATGTCCGCCGGAGATGGGTCCCAGCGCATATATGCCGGTAAGCACGGTGAGACCGAATGCGAGCGCCACACCCATGAAGCCGATGCCGAGCTGAGGAAAAGCCGCAGCCAGCACCGCGCTTCCGCAGCCTCCCAGGACGAGCCAGAAGGTGCCAAGGAATTCGGCGGCAGCCTTTGAGTACATGATGCGACCCTCCGAGAGCCGAGCGATGTCGGCGGGGCGGGAGTTTGCTCCCGAACCCTGCAGATTTCCACCGCGCCGACGAGCAGCGTTGGAGCCGTGCGCTCACCCCGGCGTGAAGCGCTGCAGCATGAAATCGATGAGCCGCTGCAATTTCAGGGCAGGCGGGGCTCGCGCGACGCTTATTCGAGTGCGATCCGCGGAAAGTAGAAGGAAACGGTCCAATTGGGGATGTCGACAATCTCGCTGATGCGCAGATCGCCGCAGACGCTGCAAAGCAGGTAGGCGTCGATTGCGGGCATGCCGTGCTCGCGCGTCAGCCAGTCGATCATCGAGCGGACCGCATCGCGGGCCGCGGCCATGAGATCGGGCCCGATACCGGTGGTCGCTACATAACCCCGCTCGTCGAGATGCCGCGTGACCGGGCCGGGCGTGATCAGCCGTGGAAAGGCGAGCGGGCGGCGCTTCACGAGATCGATCCGCACCGCCACGCGCATCGGGCTTTCGATGGCCGTACCGCAGACCTCGCCGTCTCCCTGCGCGGCGTGCGTATCGCCCAGGGAGAACAGCGCGCCGGCGACTTCGACGGGTAGATGCAACTCGGCGCCGCAAGCGATGTCGCGCAAATCCATGTTGCCGCCGACCCGGCGAGGAGGCACGATGCTATGGCACCCCTTCTCGGCAGGCGCCACACCGATCGTGCCCGCAAATGGCTTCAGCGGTACTTTGGCCCACGAGCCGAAGGCGCATGGCGCAAGGGTCCGCTCGTCGTAGCGCCACAGGCGCAGCGCGGGATCCTTGAAGTCGTCAGCCAGCAGACCAAAGCCCGGAATATTCGCTGTCCAGCCCCATCCGGAGGACGCGAAGGACAGAATCGTCACCTTCAGAATGTCACCCGGCTCGGCCCCTTCCACGTACACGGGACCGGCGACCGGATTGATGCGCGCGAAATCGAGGCGGCCGATGTCCTCTACGACCGACGTGCGCGAGATCTGCCCACCGGAGGCATCCTGCACCTCGAACTCGAGCGACTCGCCGGGCGCGATGCGCACGGCCGGCACCAGGCTGTTGTCCCAGCCGAAGTGTTGCTGGTGGATCGTTTGGCGGTGCACCATGGAAGGGAGGTGAATACCAGGGTGGCGCACTTTACCACGGACCAGTGCATCCCTAGACTCACCCCGGCACCTCAGCCCGTCCGGCAACCGGTAAGTATGGCTCTCGAGCAATTCGGCTATGAGGATCAGCTCGATCGCGCACTCAGCCTGAGTGACCTGATCGTCTACGGCATGATCTTCATGGTGCCGATCGCGCCGTTTTCCGTGTTCGGATTCGTATGGCAGAACGCCAGGGGCATGGTGGTCCTGGCCTATCTGATCGGCCTGGTCGGCATGCTCTTCACCGCACTCAGCTACGCCGCCATGTCACGGGCGTTTCCGCTCGCCGGGTCGGTGTATGCCTATGTACAGCGTGGGCTGCACGACACGGCGGGCTTCCTGGCCGGCTGGCTCATTCTCCTCGACTACATCCTGATTCCCGCCCTCCTCTACCTCTTCTCAGCGGCCGCCCTGCAGCCGCTGCTGCCCCAGGCCCCCTCATGGCTCTGGCTCGCAGGATTCGTCGTGCTCAACGCCGCCGCCAACGTCTTTGGCGTCCGTGTTACTGCGCGACTGTACAAAGGGCTTCTGGCCTTGGAGCTCATCGTCCTCGCCTGGTTCGTGATCGCAGGTGCCAAGGCGCTTCATGAAGGCCAGGGCGGCGGCCTGACGCTGGCACCCCTCTACGACGCGCACAGCTTCTCGCTGGGTACCCTGGCCAGCGCCACTTCCATCGCCGTCCTGTCGTTTCTGGGCTTCGACGGCATCTCCACCCTTTCCGAGGAGAGCAGCGGCGCGCGCGATGCGATTGCCAAAGCCACGGTCGCATCGTTGCTGTTGATCGGCGCGCTCTTCGTGCTGCAGACCTGGATCGCCACCGATCTGGCGCACGGGATGCGGTTCTCGTCCGCGGCAACCGCGTTTTACGAGGTCGCCGCGCGTACCGGCGGCAGGGGACTCAGTCTGGCGGCCATTCTGGCCGTGGTGATCTCATTTGGAATCGCCAACGCAATGGCCGCCCAAGCCGCGGTCTCGCGCGTGCTCTTTGCGATGGCACGTGACCGCAAGCTCCCCTCAGTGCTCGCGGCGGTGCATCCGCGCTTCAAGACACCCTACGTCAGCACTCTCCTGGTGGCCGGTGTCTCGCTTCTGGTAGGCCTGTTCTTCGAGCGGCGTATCGACGATCTCAGCCTGGTCGTCAATTTCGGCGCCCTCACCAGCTTCGTCCTCCTGCACCTGGCGGTGGTCTACCACTACTTTTTCCGACAACGCACCGGCGCATGGGTGCGTCATCTCATCTGTCCTCTGGCCGGACTCGGCGTGATCCTCTACGTGCTCTACGGAATGGACCGCACCGCGAAAATCCTCGGCGGATGCTGGGTCGTAGCCGGAATCGCCTGCTATCTCGCGCAGTTGGTCAACGCACGACGGCGGACACTGGCGGTGCTAAAGTAGCCGGGGTACGCTCCCGCCACCACCCATGCGAAAGAGGCGCCGATGTCCATCAAACGCCCATCCAAGAGCACCGGAACCGGCGTACGCAAGCCAGCGGCTTCACCCGGCGTGCGTCATGTCGACGTCATGGCGACGCGTCAAATGGTTTCAGGCAACACGTACTCCGGCTGGCTATGCAAGAACAAGCCCTGCGGGCGTGTGATCGCCATCGTCCCGCCGCCGGCGGGAAGCAAGGCGGCCACGGCCGAGTACGACGACCAGGTCGTCATCAAGTGTCCACATTGCGGGGACGAGAACCTGTACCGCTGGAGCGCGCGGGGCGACCACAACTACACAACCCCCGACGCGTGAGGCGAGCCTTGCCATTCCGGATGAATTCCGGACGCCTCAGGAAATCGCGCGCTTCCTGGACGACTTGTTTCACGAGTCTGCGCGTCCCGACCCATCCTTAGCCGTGATCCCGGACTAGCGATCGCCGGGTGGGTCATCCGAAGGGTACTAACTCCAATTTTTCGGCAACTCCAGGTCGGGACGCTGTCGATGGGCGGCTTCCATTAGAGCCCAGTATGTCCCGTGCCAGCGTCGAGCGCACGAACGTTGCAAGGGACAGCACCGCCAGTATTTGGACGGTCTCGAGATATGCAGTCATCGTTTCCCGAAGGCTCCCGTCACGGTGATCCAACGTCCGATTACTACGTCCTTATTTGACGTGAGAACCACGCAAAAATCAGCTCCTGCGCGGTCATGCGCTCCAAAACAAGATAAGATGAGCCCCATGCACCCACGCGATACGCAACACCACACCTATGCGGACTATCTTATCTGGTCTGCCACCAGTGGAAACGAGATCATAGACGGCGTCGCCTATGTGAGGGACCCGCCTTCGCCCTCGCGCGCACATCAGGAGATCGTCGTTGAGCTTTGTCGCCAGGTGACCAACTCACTGCAAGGCGGATATGGGCGCGCCTACGTCGCACCCTTCGATGTCCGCCTGCCGAAGGAAAGCTGCGACGACGATCGGATCGACACCGTAGTGCAACCTGACCTCCTCATCGTGCGCGATCCGCGAAAGCTCGATGACCGCAGCCTGTGCGGCGCCCCCGACTGGGTGGCGGAAGTTCTCTCGCCGTCCACCGCGCACTACGATCGAACCACCAAACTGCGCGCCTACGAGCGCGCCGGTGTCCCTGAAGTCTGGCTCATAGATCCTGGCGCCAGTACCGTCGCGGTCCACCGGCTCGCCGCCGGTCGCTACAGCGAACCGGTCGTGCTCGAGCTCAGAGGCCAAACCGCCCTCGCGGCCGTTCCCGGCATCACCATCGATTGGGAGACGCTGCGCGTGGTAGGCTCGCTCATCTGACGAGCCAACGGAAGCGGATCATGGCCAAGAGCATGATTTGTCTTTGGTATGACGGCAGCGCGGAAGAAGCGGCCAGGTTCTATGCCCGCACCTTTCCGAACAGTTCCGTCACCGCAATACACCGCGCCCCCGGCGATTATCCGGACGGCAAACAGGGGCAGGTGCTCACGGTCGAGTTTACGGTCGTGGGCGTGCCCTGCCTCGGACTGAACGGCGGCCCGGCGTTCAAGCCCAGCGAAGCCTTCTCATTCGTCATCGTCACCGAGGATCAGGCGGAAACTGACCGCTACTGGAATGCCATCATCGGCAATGGCGGCCTCGAGAGCGCATGCGGTTAGTGCAAGGACAAATGGGGCTTTTCCTGGCAGATCACCCCACGGGTGCTCCTGGAAGCGACAACCGATCCGGATCGCGCGGCGGCAAAGCGGGCATTCGACGCCATGATGAACATGAAGAAGATCGACATCGCCGCGATCGAAGCGGCGCGACGCGGACCGGCTCGCCCTTAGGAGCCGCGCTGGTCCGACACGAACCGATCCAGTCCGGCTTCGAGCTTCGCCGGGTCGGCGGCAATGCACCAGCGCACGAAATCCGGCGACTCCTCGCCGAACGCCGATCCGGGCGCGAGTCCCAGCCGCGCCTGCTGCACGAGGCGCTTGCAGAATGACAGGCTGTCGCTGAGGCCTTTGACGCGGAAGAAGGCGTACATGCCCGCTGGCGCGGGCGCCCCCAGCTCCACCGCAGTCAGCGTCGCCAGGCGCTCGTAGAGCCGCTGCTGGTTGGCTTTGATCTGCGTGACCTGGCAGGTGACATCCGCTTCGCATTCCGTCAGCGCCACGCGCGCCGCGTGCTGCACGAAGCCGGGGACGCACGAGGTGTTGTATTCGATCAGCTTGCTGTAGCTGGCCACCAGCGGTTGCGGCACCACCGCCCAGCCGACGCGCCATCCCGTCATCCGCCACGCTTTGGAGAACGAATTGCAGCCGATGAAGCGGTCGGATGGGTCCACGATATCCAGGAACGACGGCGCGCACGGCGCGCTGAAGTACAGGCGCTCGTACACGTCATCCGCGATCAGCCAGGTTCCCACGGCCCGGCAGCGCGCCAGGATGGCCTCCTGTTCGGGCCGGCTCAGCGCCCAGCCGGTCGGGTTGTTGGGACTGTTGATGACTACGGCGGCGACCCCCGGCTGAATCGCCCCCATCAGCCGCTCGAGATCCAGGGTCCATCCATTCGAGCCGAACTGCAACGGCACCGAAACCACGCTGGCGCCGAGAATCTTCGGTATCTCGCACAGATTCGGCCACACGGGCGTCACGGCCACCACGGAGCTGCGTGGCGCGACCACGGCCTGCAACGAGATCATCAGCGCCGACACTCCTGAGCTCGTGACGACGATACGGTCGGCTGAAACCGGTCGATGCCAGCATGACAGATAGGCGGCAAGATCGTGCCTCAGCTCCGGCAAGCCCAGGTTGGGCGTGTAGAACGTGTCGCCCCTCGTCAGAGCGGCGGCCGCGGCCGCGCGGATGGGCTCCGGAGTTGGAAGATGAGCCTCGCCGAACCAGAACGCCAGGATGTCCCTGGCGCCGCTCGCCGAATTGGCAACTTCCCGGATCTGCTGGTTGCGCAAGGCGAGAATATGCGGACTGCTCTCGAGATATGACATGGCTCAACTCCCGGGAAGCGGCGCGCCTTTCGGCCAGAGGAGCCACATCCGCCCGGGCTGACGCATCACGCCAGCCTGGGCCGCCGCCTGAGCTCCAATCCCCCAGAAGTAGTCCGCGCGCACCGCGCCACGGATCGCACCGCCGGTGTCCTGAGCGAACACCAGCCGGTTGAGCGCGATGCCGGAGTCCGGAAAAGTCGTCGCCAGAAACACCGGCGTGCCCAGCGGTATGGCGGACCGATCGACCGCGATGGAACGGCCCGGCGTCAGCGGTACACCGAGCGATCCCCGGGGTCCGAGCGCCGGATCGCCGAGCGGTTTCTCCTGGAAGAAAACAACGCTCGGATCGGCGTCGAGGAGCTCCGGCACTCTGCTGGGATGTGCCCGAGCCCATTGCCGGATTGCCGGCACTGTCGCCTCGCCGCGCCTGAGCTCGCCGTGAGCGACCAGATACTGGCCGATGGAGCGGTAGGGATAGCCGTTTTCATCGGCGTAATGCAGACGGATGGTCTCTCCGGTCGGCAGCTGTACTCGGCCGGAGCCCTGCACCTCGAGAAAAAAGGCCGCGAGCGCATCGTCCACCCAGACGATGGCGTCTCCCTTCAACGCCGGGTCCTGATCGAGGTCCGCGCGACTGTAGTACGGGACGACCCGGTGCCCGTCGAGTCTCGCCCGGATGCGCTTGCCCCGGAGCTCGGGGTACTGCGACCCGAGGTCCACGGTGAGCAGGTCGGGCGGCGGCGCATAGAGGGGCGTATCGAATCGCGCTGAGGGCGTGCGCGCGCCATACAGGAGCGGCTCGAAATATCCCGTGATCAGCCCCACCGCGTCCGTCCGCGAGCCCACCTGTGTGACGACCGCGAACGGCTCGAAGTAGCGCTCGAAGAACGCGCGGACCGCTTCCGCGGTCGCAGGATCGGCATCGCGCGCGGCAGCGCAGACGGTCTGCCAGCGCTCGTGACGTCCCGCGACCTCGCAGTTCTTCACGAATGCGGGCCACGCATCGCTCATCTCATCGAGGTTCCACCCCGGCAGTCCCGACCAGGAGACAGGCTCGTACACGGTGCGCGGCTGGGGTGGCGGGCGTGGCGAACGGGTGCTGAGGGTCGCGCAGCCCGCGAGCAGGATCGCGCCCGACAGAGCGGCCCCGGCGAGTAGACGCGCCCAAAATTTCCTCTTCATCAATGCGGGTTCCCTCGGCTTGATGAAGCAGTGTATCGCCTCGAGCGGGCGCAGCGCAGCCAGCCGACCCCGCAGCGGGAACGGCTGGGCGCGGGCGCAAAGTGCGGCCGGCGGCCTCATTCGCCGCCGGCGTCTCCGAGTAGTCCGTTCCGAGGCTGCGCCGGCGAGGATGGCTGCCGCGGGCGGCGCGCAGAGTTGGCGCGACCTGTTGCCGGCCGCCGCCGTTGGGATACGGCGGCGGCCGGCGTGACTCACTGTACCATGACGCGCGAGGCGCTCACTGTGCCGAGGATGACGAATGCCACAGGCGCGCCGCTCACATCATTGATGGGCGTCTTGGTGCCGTCGTTGACATACTGTGTGAGGCGGAACGTCCCCGTGTAGCCGTTGTTGCCCGGGGTGAGCGTAACGGTCTCCTGTATGTTGGTCGGACCAAACGCGTGGAATGCTTCATCGATGCCGCCGGGGAGCTGCGACCAGGAGTTGGTGACACCCGGCTGGTAGTCCGGAATCCAGGACAGCGCCCAATGATTGAGCTTGTAGCTCCGGGGACCCACCTGCTTCCATACCCCCATGCAGAAGCTGCCGCTCGCCGGCGCCCGCCCCGAGTTCATCAGCTCCGTACCGTCGTCGTGCCAGGTGACGAAGCCGGCATCGACCGGCGCGCCGTCGGGCAGCGGCAACGCGTTGGCAGGCGCACCCGCTCCGACATCGCCCTTGGCCGTGAAGACGAACTTCCACAGCCCGGTGATCGGGGAAGTGTAGAACGGCTCCAGGAAGGAGGCTCTCACCAGGCCGCCGGCGTCATCGCCCCGGTAGAGCATCGGCTTGGCCCCTGCCGTCCCGATCTCTCCCATGCCGCATCCTGCCATCGCCTGCCCGGTGGCGAGGATGAGGCCGGTAAACGTAATCATCGCGGTCGCTTTCAGCATTGCTCTTTTCATGTTCGCTGCCTTCGGTTATGAGGAGTTGGCGAGGACGACGAGCGCCTCGACGCGAACACAGGCTGCCGGCGGGGCTATTAAACCGCTTTGGGATACTATGAATCCTCATGAATCAATGACTTATACTCACCCCGATGGATCAGCTCAGCACTAAAACCAACTACGAGTTCGGCGGCTACCGCCTCGATACCGTTCTGCAGGTGCTCGTTTCCCCCGCCGGCGAGACGATCGCACTGCCGGGGCGGGCCTATGAGGTGCTGCGCCACCTGGTGGAGCGCGCCGGCGAGCTCGTCGACAAGAGCTCCCTCATGCGTGCCGTCTGGCCGAGCGCCGTGGTGGAGGACAACAACCTGAACCAGTGCATCCTGGTGCTACGGCGGGCGCTGGGCGAGAGTGCCGGCGAGCGGCGCTTCATCCTCACGGTGCCGGGCCGCGGCTTCAAGTTCGTGGCGCCGGTCAGGGCCACCCCGGTGTCCGAGGAGTCACCGGCCGCCGACTCGCCTCTCGGGTTGCGCCGGCAGCCGTCCTCGCCCCTATCGGTACCGCCGGCGGGCGTCGCAGGCCCCCGCCGGTCCCACCGCAGAATCGTATTCATCGGCTCGGCGCTGCTGGCCGTTGCCCTCTTCGCGGCCATGATCAGCCTCATCAGTCGGCCAGGGCCGGTGACCCGTCCCACGGAGTACGAAGCGCTGACCGACCTCAGCGAGTCCGCCACGGCGCCCGCGCTCTCCTCCGACGGCAGGATGCTTGCCTTCATCGTGGGCGACCCCGAGTTCCTCGGCATGGGGCGTATCTATGTGAAGCTGTTGCCCGACGGTGAGCCCGAGCCTCTGACAAAGGTGCTCGGGTCCATATACGGCCCGCAATTCAGCTTCGACGGCTCCCGCGTCGCGTTCACCTACTTCACCAACGGCCGCACCGAGCCGGCTTTTAACACATTGACGGTACCGACGACGGGCGGCCCACCTGCCCTGCTGCTCGGCAATTCCGCGGGGCTCACGTGGATCGCGCCGCATCGGCTGCTCTACTCGGAAATCGACCACGGCATGCACATGAGGCTGGTCACGTCCACGGACGATCGTGCCGACCGGCGCGTGATCTACTCGCCCGCCCACGAGCGCGGCATGGCCCACTACGCCTACCTGTCGCCGGACCGGCGCTCCGCGCTCGTGATCGAGATGGACCGCACCGGTAGCTGGCAACGGTGTCGGTTGGTGCCGTTCGACGGTAGCTCCACGGGCACATTGGTGGGTCCCCTGGGTCACTGCACTGCGGCGGCGTGGTCACCGGACAACCGCTGGATGTACTTCTCTGCCACCGTCGCCGGTCACTCGCACCTGTGGCGGCAACGATATCCCGGCGGCGAGCCGCAGCAGATCACTTTCGGCCCGACCGAGCAATTCGGCGTCGCCGCCATGCCCGATGGTCGCTCGCTGGTGACGTCGCTCGGACTGCAGCGGCAATCGATCTGGGTTCATGACGCGAACGGCGAGCGGCCCGTCACCAGCGACGCAATCGCCGCGGCGCCGTGGCTGTCGGCGGATGCGAAGCGCCTGTACTTCCTGGTCGCGAGCGCGTCGGATGCGCCGGCGAGCCTGTGGCGGATGGATCTCGGACAGGGGCAGAAAGAGCCGGTATTGCCCGGCCGGGGCCTCATCGGCTACGACATCTCGCCGGATGAGCGGGAGGTCGTCTTCTCGGTGGACCATGGCGGCGAGACGCAGATCTGGGTCGCCCCGCTGGACCATCATCTGCCGCCGCGGCTGCTGGCACGCGGCGCCGATCAGCCGGCATTCGCCGCCGACGGACAGATATTCTTCCGGCTGCTCGGCGACCGGATGAACTACCTGTACCGGATGCGGGACGACGGCAGCCTGAAGCAGCGCGTGCTCGACCTGCCGATAATGCACTTTCTCAGTGTCTCGCCCACCGGAACGTGGGCGGCGGTGCTTGCGGTTGTCGACGGAAATGTCGTGACGGCCATCCTCGGGCTCGGCAAGGAGAAGTTCCGCTGGGTGCGCGGTGGATATTGGGCGACCCGCTGGTCACGCGATGGCAGAACCCTGTATGTCGAAGCACCCGGCAGCCGTCCAACCGCTGCCGCGCGCACGCTGGTTGTTGCGCTCAGCGGGGACGGGCCGCCGCAGATCCCGGCCGTGCCTGCGCAAACCGGCCCGGACATCCTGCCGCACGGCGTGGGAGGCTTCAGTCCCGGCCCGGATCCCGACACCTACGCCTTCACACGCACGGAATGGCTGCGTAACATCTTCCGCATCCCGCTGCATTAGGCGGTTGGCGCAGGCGCGAGCCAGCGCGCCGCGAGCGGCGGCACCAACAGCAGGCTGACGATCGTCGAGGACACCAGTCCGCCGAGGATCACTACCGCCATCGGCCCCTCGATTTCGTGACCCGGCTGATGCAGTTGGATCGCGACCGGCAGCAGCGCCAGCGCCGTCATCAACGCGGTAAGCAGTACCGGCGTCAGACGCTCCTCCGAACCGCGCAGCGCCGTTTGCAGCCCCCAGGTCTGACCTTCGGCGCGAACGAGATGGTCGTAGTGCGACACCAGCAGGATGGTATTGCGCGCCGCCATGCCGAACAGCGCGACGAAGCCCACCATCGCGCCCAGGGTCAGGGTCGCACCGGTGATGGCCGCGGCGGCGACGCCGCCGATCAGCGTGCTCGGCAGCACCAGGAGCACCAGCCCAACGTGTCGCGCGTGCCCGAACGCGAGGGCCATGAGTATCACGATCAGCACCAGTGCCGCGGCGGCGTGCAGATAGAGCTGATGCGCCGCGGAAACCTGCGCCTCGGCCGCGCCGCCGTAGCGCAGGTATACCCCGGGCGGCAACTTCACCTGCGCGGCGATGGCCCGGCGCGCGGCCTCGGCAAAGCCGGTTTGATCCGACGTGGTCGGGTTCGCGGTCACCACCTGGCGGCGCAGACCATCCTCGTGCTCGATCAGACTGCGGCCGGACTCCACCGTCAGGCGCGCGACCGCCGACAGCGGCACGACTGCGCCATCGGGACTGCGCAGCAGCAACTCCCCCACTCCCTGGGGTGATGCGTCGACGCCGCCAATGCGGACCGCCACCGGGATGCTGCGATCGGACTGCGCGAGCTCGGTGATCACGGAGCCGTGGAAGGCCGCGTTGACCTCCTGGAGGACGTCGCTGGGCTGCAGGCCGTACAGGGCCAGTCGTTCCGGGCGCAGCTGCACTTGCAGCTCGGGCTGCCGGGGCGGGACCTCGAGGCGCACCTCGCCAGGGTGCGGCAGCTTCTTCAGCACATCGGCGATCCGCGCAGCGACTGCATCATCGGTATCCAGATCGTTGCCGAAGACACTGACGAAGAAGGGCGAGCTTTCCCCCGACAGCGTCTCACCGATCCGCTCGGCGAGCACCGAGTAGATCTCGGTGAGCTGGTTGGGGAAGTTGACGAACACCCTGCGGATCGCCGCCTCGATCCGGTCGGGTGTATAGCCCTTGCCCGGGCTCATCTGGATGTCGAACTCACTCTCGTTCGGCGCATCCGGGTCCTGGCCGTTCACCGCGCGGCCGATCTGCTCGGCGACGCTCGCGATGCCGGGGATGCTCACCAGCCGCTTCGAGATCTGCTCGCCCACGCGGCTGGTCTCCTGCAGCGAGATGCCCGGGCGCAGGGTGGCGTGAGCGATCAGGTAGTTCTCGCGGAAGTCCGGCAGCAGCCGCTGCCCGAAGAGCGGCAGCAGCACCGCGCCGGCGACCCCCGTAGCCAGCACCAGCGTCAGGACCGCGCGTGGGTGCCGGTAGAGCCGCTCGATCGTGCGCCGCTGAAAGCGCTTGCAGGCGAGCAGAAAGCGCGCCTCGGCGGGCGGCTTGTGCTTGCGCATCAGCACCGCACACATCGCGGGTGTCGTGCTCATCGCCACCAGCAGTGAGATTCCGACCGCAAGCAAAAAAGCAAGTGACAGCGGCCGAAAGAACGTGCCCTGGATGCCGGTGAGCATGAAGATGGGCAGCAACGCCAACGCCACGGCGGCGGTCGCGTAGAACACCGGCAACCGTACTTCCAGCGACGCGCCGACGAACAGCTGCTGTGCATCGGCTTGCGCGCCCGCAGCCTCGGCGTTACGTCGCCTGCGGGTTATGTTTTCGACATCGATCACCGCGTCATCGACTACCACTCCGAGCGCAACCACCAGGCCGCCGATGCTCATCGTGTTGAGTGACAGCCCGAACATCTCCAGAATCCAGACGGTTGCCAGCAGCGACAGCGGTATCGACGAAAAGGAGATCAGCGCGCCGCGCCAGTCGCGCAACATCACCAGCAGCAGGATCACCACCAGCACCGCCCCGATCAGCAGCGAGGCGCGCAGCCGGCTCAGCGCGGTCTCGATGAAGCTGGCCGGCCGTAGGAGCGCCGGATGGTAGATCACCCCTTCTTTCCTCAGCTGCGGGGCCAGCTGGTCCAGGCGCTGCTCCAACGCACGCGTCACCGTCAGTGTGTTTGCGCCGTACTGCGTCGAGGTCTCGACCAGAATGCCAGGCTGGTCGCCGATGATTGCATCGCCGAAACGCGGTGCCGCCGCGTCGCGCACGGCAGCGACGTCACCAAGCCGAATCGGCAGGCCGTCGCGTACGGCGAGTACCGCCTGCGAGAGCGCCTGCGGTGTTGCGCCAGGCGCCTGCGCCCGCAACACGATGCGCTGCGACGGTGTCTCCATGTAGCCGCCACCGATCAGCTCGGTCGCGCGCCGGGTGGCGCCGAACACATCCTCCAGGGTGAGTCCGTCGGCGAGCAGCTTCTGCGGGTCGACCAGCACCTGGCGCTCGCGTTCGGCGCCGCCGAAGAGCTGCACCTGCGCGACGCCGGGCACGGCGAGGATTTGCGGCTCGATCACCCAGCGTACCAGTCCGCGCAGCTGCACCGGCGTCAGCCGATCGCTGGTGAAGCCGAAGTGCACCAGATACTCCATGGACGATGACAGCGGCGACAGCAGGGGCGGACCGACGCCGGGCGGCAGGATGCCGGCGGCTTCCGCCAGCCGCTCCATGATCACCTGGCGCTGTCGATACGGATCGCCGCGGCGGTCGAACACCACCTGGATCGCCGACAGTCCCTGGCTCGAGGTCGAGCGCACGGCCTCGACGTCCTGTGTGCCAGCCAACAGCCCTTCGAGGGGCCGCGTCACCAGCGCCTCCACCTGCTGCGCGTCCAGCCCCGGCGCCTCCGCCTGCACCAGCACGTGCGGCGGCGCGAAGTCGGGAAACACGTCGAAGCGCGCGCCGAGCAAGGCCGCAAAACTGAGAATTGCGATCAGCGCCGACAGCGCGGTGACGATGCGCGGGTGTGCCAGGGAGGCCCGGACGATGGCGCTGAGCATCAGTCGTCTTCGTCGGAGATGTTGCCCACACCCTGCAGCGACCACAGCACGCCGGCGCCACGAACGACGATGCGGTCGTCCGCATGCAGGCCGGTCACCAGCCAGCCCTCGGCGACCGGCTGCAGGACGGTCACTTGCAACGGCGCGAATTGCGTGTCGCCGTCCTTGGTCTTGTCCGCCAACGCGCGATAGACGAAGACACCTTGCGCCTCATAGAGCAGGGCTCCATCCGGAACCACCCAACCGCGGCGGACGCTGCCCGCGAGCATCACCGGCAACTGCGCACCCGGTCCCAGGCCGGCGGGCGGCCGCGGGAGCAGCAGCAGCAGACCGACGCTCTGCATCCGCGGCGCCGCCTGCGGCAACGCACCGAGTACACGCGCCGCCACCTTGATGCCGTCGACATCGACGAGCGCTCTGCGCGGAAGGGTTCCCAGGCTGTGGCGCCCCGGGAGGTCGGCGCGCAGCAGCACCTGGCGGCCCGCGGCGAGCTGCTCGATCAGCGCGGCACGCTGCGCATCGCCGAGCTGCGCCAGCGGCCCCCAGCGCAGCAGCCATGCGGTTTGCGCCTCGCGCAGACGTGCCTGCGCTGCGATCTGTGCCGCCTCGGCGAGCTGCAACGTCTTCAGCGATGCGTTGGCGCCGCGATAGAGCCCCTGCAGGCGCGCGGTCTCGGCCGCGCCCGCCCGGGCGGTGGCCCGCGAGGATTGGAGCCGGCCGTCATCGGCCACGAGCTGCGACGGATCGAGCACCCGCCCAAAGGCACCGATGCGCTGCGGCAGCTCCGCCGCCGGCGCCGCGGCGACCAGGATGCCCACCGCGCGCTCCTGCGCGGGGCTCAGCGCCAGCAACTGATCGCCCTGCCCGGCTGGCGCGGGCGGCTGATCCCCGTCGTCGTCCGCGTGCAGCGCGCCGCAGAGCAGCAGCGCGGCACATACCGGCAACAGCAGGTACTTCAGTGGCCTCATCGACACCCGACTTAACATCCCCAAAGCCTCTTCCAGTATAGTTCTTGGATGGTCATCCGAGCGAGGACGGCCGTCCGGCGGAAGTTGGCTGTGTCACGCAAGCGATACACTACACGCGCCACGCGCGGTCTGCTGATCGTGATTTGCGCCGGCCCGTTGGCGGCCTGCGCCCACTTTCAGCCGCAGGCTGTCTCGGCCCGTGCCGGCATCACGAGCTTCGACTCGCGCTCGCTCGCGGCGCCCGGGCTGCGCGCCTTCCTGACGGCCAATCACGTCGCGGTACCGCTACCCGGCGCGCCATGGAGCATGAAGGCGCTGACGCTGACGGCGTTCTATTACCAGCCCGCCCTCGGCGAAGCGCGCGCCAGGCTGACCGCCGCGCAAGCCGCCGAGATCACTGCCGGCGAGCGGCCCAATCCGTCGGTCTCCGTCGCGCCCGGATACGATGCCGGTGTCCCCGGCGCGGTCCATCCGTGGATCGTGCCGCTATCGTTCGACTGGCCCATCGAGACCGCCGGCAAGCGCGCCGACCGCCTCGCGCAGGCGCGACACGAAGCCGCGGCGGCTCGCTGGGATCTGGTCGGCACGGTCTGGCAGGTCCGCAGCCGCCTGCGGGCGGCGCTCCTGCAGCTCTATGCGGCGCGCCGGTCGGAGTCGCTGCTCGCGGTTGCGGAGTCGACACGGCGGCAGGCTCTCGGTCTGCTCGAGCGCCAGCTCACCGCGGGAAATGTGTCGAGCTACGACGTGGCGCAGGCCCGCATGGCGTTGAATCGCGCGACCCTGGCGAGGCAGGCGGCGGCAGGCCGGTCGCGGCAAGCACGCATCGCGCTCGCCGGCGCCCTTGGCGTTCCGCTCCGTGCCATCGATGGCGCGAGATTCTCGTTCGTCGATCTGCGGACCTTCCCGCGGGGGCTCACCGTAGCGACGGTGCGGCAACAGGCGCTACTCGACCGGGCCGACGTGCGATCCGCGCTGGAGCGCTATGCAGCCAGTCAGTCGGCGCTGCAGCTTCAGGTTGCGCGCCAATGGCCTGACATCGACCTGGGCCCCGGTTTCACCTGGAACGAGCAACTCGCCGGCGACCGTGAATGGGAGCTCGGACTGTCGCTGCCTCTGCCGCTGCGCAACCACAATCAGGGCCCGATCGCCGAAGCGACGGCGCAACGCGCACTCGCCGCGGCGCACTTCGTGACGGTGCAGAGCGCCGCGCTCACCCAGATCGACGGCGCGCTTGCCGCCTACGACTCGGCTCGAAGGCAGCTCGCGACGGCCGAGTCGCTGCTGGAAGATCTCGAGCAACAGCTGCGGTCAGTCGAGGCGCAGGTTGCGGCCGGCGAGCTGCAGCCGCTCGACCTCGTGAACGCAAAGCTGGCCCACGAGGCCGGAGCACAGGACCGGCTCGATGCGCTGGTGCGTGCCCAACAGGCACTCGGACAACTCGAGGACGCGATGCAGAGCCCGCTCACCCTCGCGCCCGCTACCGTGCGTGCCGCGCGGCGGGCAATCGACACCGGCAGCGCCGAGCCGTGAGCGGCTGGCGCCTTGCCGTCAGCGCCGGCCGCCTGAACCTTCCACTTCGACCTTCAGGTGACGGACGCCGGTGTCGCTCAGCAGGTCAGGATCATTCAACATCTCGCGCTCGGCAAGCTGCGCGAGTGTTTGCTCGAGCGTCTCGGCGCCTTGCGAGGCGCTGCGGTGCCGGCCGCGCTCGGGTTTCGACGCCATGGCCCACGCGCTGGTGCCTGCCGCTTCGCGCGTCTGATCGAGACGTTGCTGCACGAGGCAGGGAATCAATGACGGATCGATGCACGCTTCGCGTGCGCGCATGACCTCCTCGTCGAGGACGGGTACCACGGCGGCGGAGGGAAAGCTCGAGCGCAAGTGGGACGCGATCTGCTTCGCCGCCAGCGGATCCGCGAAGAAGCCGAGCCGCAGGAAGAAGCGCGAGCGGTCCGCGCCGCGGCTCTCCACCGCATAGAGCGCATGCCCGCTGAACGCAGGGTGCGGCGGCACGGAACCCGGATCGATCGGCCGCCCCGACCAGTTGAGCTGCAGGGCGAAGGCCACCGGCATGCCCTGAGCCACGGCCTCCTTCAGGGCGCGGCGGGTGCCGGTGTCCTCGGGGCGAAGCAACTGGATCGGTTCGCCGCCGAGCTCGTCAAGCCCGTTCCCAACTGGCGCCTGCTGACGCGTCTCCAGGATGTTGAGCACCTGGGTATCGGTCAGCGATTGCTCGGCAACCGGCGCGAAGCGCCGGCTGTCGGAAGCGGCCGGAAGGCGCAGCGCGGGCGGCGCAATGGTCGCCGCCGCATCCGGATGTCTGTCGCGCACGGCTCGCGCCCACTTTTCGGCGAGGCTCAGGGTGTCGAAGAATCCCATGTGCAGATACAGCTGCTCCGTGCCATCCGGCCGCGGCGCGCGACTGGTGAAGAAGGTGAACGGCTTGAGGTGTGCCGATTGCGGCGGCCGGATGGAGACCGGCTCGACCAGCCGGCAAAGCGTGAGCATGAACGGGCCGGTGCCTGCCTCGCCCCGATGTACGATGTTGGTTCTCAGAGAGTCAACGGATCTCGCCGACGTCGATGTCATGTCTTCCCCCAAAGCGAACGTCTGAGTCGCCGCCGGGAGAGCGTCGGATCCGATGAAGTCGAGCTTGCACGCTCACACGTGGAGGTGGAGTGGCAACCCCGCTGTCATAGACTGTTACGCCCTTAGACCGGTAGCTTTGCGTCCCCGCCTTTCGACGGGTTTGCCCTTGTCAGCCTCAAGCTCGAGCCCGGAAAACCTGTCTCTGTTTTGAGACGAGCGCCGAGAGCGAGCAACGCCAAGCATGGGCGCTCGAACGTGATATGTCTACTGGCAAAAGCGTCGCTATTCGGAGTCAGCGTCGCGGACTTCGAGTGCTTGCCACGGCTTGCGCCAACACCTCGGCGCCCGCACCGCAACGCCGTGCGCCTTCGTTCAATATGCGGCGGAACTCACTTGCGCCGGGCTCGTCCGCATACAAGCCCTGCATGTGACGGATGACAGCGGATAACCTTTCACCACGCGCCAGTTGCCGCTCCGCATAGCGCTGCATGCGCTCGACGGCCCGCACCCGCGCAGCCGTCGCGTTGATTTCGCGCGGCTGCGCGCCGAACACGAGCGAGTCGAGGGTGGCGAGCACCAAGGGCCGGTGATAGGCCTCGCGTCCGAGCATGATGCCATCCAACCCGGCGAGCGCTTTCATGATCGCCCCCGGCTCCCGCAGGCCGCCGTTGACCACCACCTGCAGATCGGGAAACGCGGCCTTCACCTGGCTCACGACCCCGTATTGCAGCGGCGGGATCTCGCGATTGTCCTGCGCTGACAGTCCGCCGAGCACGGCTTTGCGGGCGTGGACGATGATCGCCTGGCAGCCGGCCGCGCGCACGAGGGTGATGAAGCGGTGCAGCGCGGCCCACTCCGACTCCTCGAACCGGTGGCTTGCCGCGATGGCCGCCCGGCCCCGTCCCTGGATCACGCCGATCCGCATCTTGACCGTCACAGGTACGCGAACCGCCGCACGCATGGCCGCCACACAGGCCGCCACCGTCTCCGGCTGCTGCATCAGATAGGCGCCGTATACGCCGCCCGTCGCCTTGTCGCTCGGACAACCGCAATTGAGGTTGATCTCGTCATAGCCGGCGTCCTCGCCCTTCCGTGCCGCCGCGGCAAGCTCCTGCGGGTCGCAGCCCCCGAGCTGCAGCGCGACGGGGTGCTCCTCGGGGTCGAACTCCAGCAGTCGGGCGGAGTCGCCGCGCGCGAGATCGCCGGCGTCCAGCATTTCCGTGTACAGGAGCATCCGTGCCGAGAAGCCGCGCAGGAAATAGCGGCAATGGCGGTCGGTCCGGCCCATCATGGGAGCGACTGACAGCCTCCGATCCAACAAGGAGCCGCCTTTTCTCGAGGAAATGCCGCCTGCCGCCATGGGTATTTCTGCGGGCATGCTACCGCCTGCCTGGACGCGCAGTCGGCGCCGCAATTTCTCGCGGGATCACCGCGGACCGAGTTTCCTCATGCGGAGGCTGCAAAAAGATGTGTGGCATGGGTGACGGCGGCGCCCGCCCGCATGACTGCGGCAACCAGAGCGGCCTCCGCCAATTGCGCGTCCGTGGCGCCGGCTTCGCGGGCTGCCTTATTGTGCAGCTCGATGCAGTATGGGCACTGCGTCGTCAGTGCAACCGCCACCGCGATGAGCTGCTTGGTCTGCGCGCTGAGCGCCCCGGCGGCGAACGCCGCCCGGTCGAAGGCCCAGAAGGCTTTCGCCGCATCGGGAGCATTCTCGTCGAGCTTTTTCAGTCGAGTGAGATTCTTCATGTCGAACATCGCCCTCTCCTTCGTGATGGATACGGCTGACCGTGCCCCAGTATAGCCCGGGGCTCTTCGCAGCGGCCCCTGAGGGGTTCGCCGCGAAATGAAATGTGTTACGGCCGTACCCGGTGGCGAGTCGACCGTGACATCGGGGCCGGCCTCGCGGATTGCCGCACCGAACCGAAGATGATAGAAACGGTGAGAGTCCTCGCAAAAATTCCACACAGGTGGTGCATGAACGAGCCGCGCTTCCTGCCACTCTCGACGTACGAGGAGCTTCCCCCTGCCATCATGGAGGAGCGCGTCGCGGCTTTCGAGGCCAGCCTGCAACGCCGCAGGACCGTACGCCAGTTCTCCGATCGTGCGGTGCCGCGCTCGATCATCGAGAAGTGTCTGCTCAGCGCGGGCACTGCCCCGAGCGGCGCGCACCAGCAGCCCTGGCATTTCGTAGCCATTTCCGACCCCGCCGTGAAAGCCAGGATCCGAGAGGCGGCGGAGCGGGAGGAGCACGACTTTTACCACCACCGGGCGCCCCCGGAGTGGCTGGAGGCGCTGCGACCCCTGGGCACGGACGAGCGCAAGCCGTATCTCGAAGTCGCGCCGTGGGTGATCGCCATCTTCCTGAAGCGCTTCAGCAGGCTGCCTGATGGGCGCAAGCTCAAGCATTACTACACGGACGAGTCGGTCGGCATCGCCACCGGGCTTCTCATCGCCGCGGTTCACGCCGCGGGACTCGTCTCCCTCACCCACACCCCGAATCCGATGAAGTTTCTGAACGAGATCCTGGGGCGCCCCGCCGAGATGGAACGCCCCTACATGCTGTTGGTGGTGGGATACCCTGCGCCGGACGCGAAAGTGCCTGACATCGTCCGCAAGCCGCTCGCCGACATCGTGACTTTCCTCTGCGGCTGATGGCGACGCAAGGCGCTGCCCGCCTGGAGATATCGTTGCAATGACCGTTACGGAACTGTTCAGCGGATTCCTGCAGGCGCTCGGCGATGCGGAGGACGGCAGCGCGCTCTATCGCATGCATGCCGCCGACGCCCCTGTGCGACACGGCGAGGGCATGGGGCCAGCTGCCGGCATCGGCGAGGCCGAGTTCGCGCGGGCTCACCGCGACATCAGTCTCCGGGGCGGCGAGCGGCTGCCCTGCTTTTCGCATCCCACGCTCCTGCAGGAGAGCGCGAGCGTCGATGCACCCGAGTCGATCGCTTGGTTCGAGGTGCGCCAGACCGGCGAAAGCCAGCCGCTGACGGTCGCGATGGGATCCCGGACTATCGAGGGTGTACCGCGAATCGTCTGGTGCACGCTCGCCGACCGTGTCCAACCCTGGTCCTTCGGTGATGGATTGCTGCAGGCGCTCGCGGACTATCCGTGGATGCGCAAGGCGGAGCCGGCCGCGGCTCGGGTGTTGCTCGATGCTGCCTACTTTCGCCGATATTCGCGTACCGCGATCCGGTTCAGTGCGCTCCCGGACGCGCGCTTTGCCTGCCAGATGAGCACGGCGTGCTGCAAGCACGATTACGAGATCACTCTGCCGCCGGAAGCGCAGTTGCTCATCGATGCGATGCCATGGCACCGGCTCAACCCCGCCTTGGTGGGCACGCGGCTACGCGAGCGGCCGGACGGCAAGCTACAGTTGAAGAGCGTCGATGAGACTTGCCGGTTTCTCGGCCCGCGCAACCTCTGCCTCATTCATCAAACACTGGGGCGCCAGCCCTTCGGGGCCTGCTGCGTCTTTCCCTTTTCCTTCGCCCGCACCCCCGAAGGGATCGCGGTCGGCTTGAGTCCCGTCTGCGGCAGCGTTCGCCTGGGTCTCGGGGTGAGTCCCGGGGAGCGGACAGAGGATTTGCGCGAGCGGTTGGTGCACGCCGAGCCAAGATCCACCGAAGCCTATCGCCTCGCGCCCGCCGTCGAGATCGCCTGGGAGCGCTTTCGAGACATCGAGAAGGGACTGTGCGACTGTCTTGCGGCCGGC
>Ga0335075_10000411_pt1 | contig 77889 bp, 70 predicted proteins | sample Lox_Sample_24_FD_206723 | JGI IMG/M metagenome (GOLD analysis project Ga0335075, IMG submission 206723) | Soil microbial communities from Loxahatchee National Wildlife Refuge, Florida, United States - Lox_Sample_2.4 | ecosystem: Environmental > Terrestrial > Soil > Wetlands | place: USA... | reverse complement strand
CCATCCTGCTGTTCAACAACCGCATCTACGGCCTCACCAAGGGCCAGTACTCCCCCACCAGCGAGGCCGGGAAGGTCACCAAGTCCACCCCCATGGGCTCCGTCGACCACCCCTTCAACCCCGTCTCCCTGGCGCTCGGCGCGGAAGCGTCGTTCGTCGCCCGCACCATCGACTCCGACCGCAAACACCTCACCGCCGTGCTCTCCGCCGCCGCCGCCCACCGCGGCACCAGCCTGGTCGAGATCTACCAGAACTGCCCCATCTTCAACGACGGCGCCTTCGACGCCATCAAGAACAACGACACCAAGGCCGACGCGATCATCCCCCTGATCCACGGCGAACCCATCACCTTCTCCGCCGGGACCAAGGGCCTGATCCGCGACAGCCGCACCGGCGGCGTCAAGATCATCGACACCGCCGACGTACCCGCCGACTCACTGCTCGTCCACGACGCCCACAACCCCGACCCCTCCCAGGCGTTCGCGATCAGCCGGCTCACCGAGATGGGCTACCTCAACCAGACCCCCATCGGCATCTTCCGCCAAGTCGCCCGACCCACCTACGACGACCAAGCCCGCGCCCAGGTCGCCTCGGCGAGCGAGGCCACCCCCGGCACCGCCCACGAACGACTCGCCAACCTCATCGGCAGCGGCGACACCTGGACCGTCGTCTGACCCCGGCCCGACCCCGAACACACACCGACCCGGCGCGAACTCGCGCCGGGTCGGTGTCGTTGTCGGTGCCGTCCGTCAGCAGCGCGGGCGGCGGCAGGCGGTGTAGATCTTGTCGGTGCGGGCGGCGCGGTACTTCGCCGTGCTCTTGACGGCCCCCTGGTAGAACCAGGTCGACCGGGTGCTGCTCGGGAACTCGATCCGCACCGCGAAGCGGCCCTTGCGGTCGGCGCGGACCCGCTTCCAGGTGCGCCAGGCCTTGTGCGGGCCGACCTTGCGCTTGATGATCACGACCTTGCGCGAACCCTCGGGGGTGACCCGGCCCTTGATGAACCAGGCACTCCCCCGGCGAACGCTGCGGTCGTTGAGCTGCCGGGGCAGCTTCGCCCGGGCCGCGGCCGGGGCGACAGGGGCGAGGGCGGTGGCCGCGCCGGTCGAACCGGAGGACGCGACGGCCGACGGCGAGGCCAGGATCGGCGTCAGCCCCAGGAGGGCGAGGCCGAGCAGGGCGGCCAGAAGACGTTGCGTGCGCATGGGACGAGTGTTCCCCTCAGGGTCAAACGAAAGACGGACGTCGGATCCCCTGCCCGCTCGGCGGCCGCGACAAACTCGGTACGGCGTCACACCGGCCCGACCCTATGCTGAGCCGGTGGAGTCGCGTGGCGGGCTGGGGCTGGGGGTCGCGGCGTACGTCATCTGGGGCGCGTTCCCGCTGTACTTCCCCCTCCTGGAGCCGGCCGGGTCCCTGGAGATCCTGGCCCACCGGATGGTGTGGTCCGCCCTCACGATGGGCCTGCTGGTCCTCCTGCTCCGCCGGACCACCCAGTTCCGGGCGGTGGTGCGCGACCGCCGTACCTTCCTGCTGCTCGCGGGGGCCGGCGCGATCATCACGGTCAACTGGGCGACCTACATCTGGGGCGTGACGCACGACCGGGTCGTCGAGACCTCGCTCGGCTACTTCATCAACCCCCTGGTCACGGTGCTGATGGGCGTGCTGATCCTCGGGGAGCGGCTGCGGCCCCTCCAGTGGGTCGCGATGGGCATCGCGACCGCCGCGGTCGGCGTGCTGACGTGGGACTACGGACGGCTGCCGACCGTCGCGTTGGTCCTGGCGGTCACCTTCGGCACCTACGGGCTGGCGAAGAAGACCGCCAACGTCGGGGCCGTGGAGAGCCTCGCCCTCGAGACCGCCCTGATCGCCCCGTTCGCCCTGTCCTACCTCGCCTACCTCGTGGCGACCGGCGCCTCGGAGTTCGGTGGCCACGGCGCCGGGCACTCCCTGCTGCTCATGTCCGCGGGCATCGTGACGGCGGTCCCGCTGATCTGCTTCGGGGCGGCGGCGACCCGGGTGTCGATGGTGACCCTGGGGCTGCTGCAGTACCTCGCGCCGATCCTGCAGTTCGCGCTGGGCGTCCTGTGGTTCCACGAGGACATGCCGGCCGGCCGCTGGGCGGGCTTCGTGCTGGTGTGGATCGCGCTGGCCATCTTCACCGTCGAGGCGATCAACCACCGGCGGCGCCAGCTCCGGCTGACGGTCGCCGCCACGACGGCCGTCTGATCCGTTCACCTGTCGGTCGCGTCCGGATCACCTGGCGCTCCTAGCGTGCGAGCACCACCGGACTCGGACGAAGGACCCCCAGATGAACTCCCCCCACCAGAACCTCCTGCCCCTCCTGCCGAGCGGGCCGCACGGCTCCCGGGACGCGATGACCTGCCTGTTCAGGTGCGGCAACGCGTGCGACCGCCCCGAGCCCAACACCTCCGGCCACCGCCACCTGCGCGACGAGGTCGCCCGCGTCGTCCAGCGCCGCTCGCTGCTGAAGGGCGCCGGCATCGGGGCCGGCGCCGTGGCGCTGGGCGGGCTGACCGGGGCGCCCGCCGCCGCGGACGACGCCGCGCGTCGCCAGGTGGAGGGACGGCTCGGCCGCGTCGCCTTCACCCCCGTGGCGCCCAACCGGCGCGACGCGGTCGTCGTCCCGCGCGGGTTCGACCACGACGTCGTCGTCCGCTGGGGCGACCCGGTCCTGCCCGGCGCCCCCGCCTTCGACCCCTATCGCCAGACCCCCGAGGCCGCCGCACGGCAGTTCGGCTTCAACAACGACTACGTCGGCCTGGTCGAGCTCCCCCAGCCGACGCGCCGCCGGGGTCGTCGACGGGGCTGGCACGGCAACGCGGTCGACCGGGATCGCGCCCTGCTGGTCGCCAACCACGAGTACACGACCAACACCCTGATGTTCCCGACGGGACGGTACGACGCCGCGACCCAGCTTCGGATCGAGATGCAGAACCACGGCATGTCCGTGGTGACCGTCGAGCGCGGTCGCGTGCCCGGCTCGTGGCGGCAGGTCCCCCCGCGCCACGCCCGCCACAACCGCCGGGTCACCATCGACACGGAGTTCCGGGTGACCGGCCCGGCGGCCGGCGACCCGCGGCTGCGCACGGCAGCGGACCCGACGGGCACCCGCGTCCACGGCACGCTCAACAACTGCGCCGGAGGCATGACCCCGTGGGGCACGGTGCTCTCCGGCGAGGAGAACTTCAACCAGTACTTCGACGCCTCCGACGGCATCCCGGCCGAGTACGCCGACTCGTTCGCCCGCTACGGCATCACCGGTGCCGGACGGGGCTGGTCCGACGTCGACCCGCGCTTCGACCTGAGCACCGAGCCGCACGAGGCCTACCGCTTCGGCTGGATCGTCGAGCTGGACCCGCTGCGTCCCGGCTCGGCCCCGCGCAAGCACACGATGCTGGGCCGCTTCAAGCACGAGGGCGCCAACATCTCGATCGCCCGGAACGGCCGCGCGGTCGCCTACCTCGGCGACGACGAGCGCGGCGACTACCTCTACAAGTTCGTCTCCCGGGACCGGTACGACGGCTCCGAGCGCCCGGGCGCCCGCGCGCACAACAAGCGGCTGCTGGAGCACGGGACGCTCTACGTCGCCCGGCTGACCGGCGACGGCACCGCCGACGGGGAGTACGACGGCACCGGGACCTGGCTGCCGCTGACCAGCGACACGACGTCGTACGTGCCCGGGATGAGCGTCGCCGACGTACTCCTCGACACGCGGCTGGCCGCCGACCAGGTGTCGCCCACGCGGATGGACCGGCCCGAGGACGTCGAGCCGAACCCCGTCAACGGCCGCGTGTACGCCGCCCTCACGAACAACTCCGGGCGCGGCACCGCCCAGCCGGCGGACGAGGCCAACCCGATCACCTCCTCGCAGACCCGGCCGGCCCTCGGGCAGCCGCTCGTGACCCAGTCCGGGAACCGCAACGGCTACGTCCTGGAGATGATCCCGGCGCGCGGTGACCACGCCGCAGTCGCGTTCACCTGGAACCTGCTGCTCGTGTGCGGCGACCCGGCCGCCCAGGAGACCTACTTCGGCGGCTACGACAAGTCGCAGGTGAGCCCGATCAGCTGCCCCGACAACGTCACCTTCGACCCGCAGGGGAACCTGTGGGTCTCCACGGACGGCAACGTGCTCGGCTCCAACGACGGCATCTTCCGGGTGCCCGTGGCCGGCCGCGAGCGCGGGCGCGTGCAGCAGTTCCTGACCGTCCCGCTCGGCGCCGAGGCCTGCGGTCCGCTGATCGCCGACGGCGGCCGGTCGTTGTTCTTCGCCGTCCAGCACCCGGGCGAGATCACCGGCGCGACCTTCGAGGCGCCGGCCAGCACCTGGCCGCACAGCGACGACTTCCCGCGCCCCAGCGTGGTCGTCGCCTACCGCGACCGCTGACCGGGCCGATAGTCCCTGACGTTCTGCACCTCCCGGGCGTGCAGAACGTCGGGGACTATGCGCGTGGGCCTCAGGCGGAGCGGACCGCCACGATGTCGGCGAAGGACTCCAGCGCGGACCGGACGGAGCCCTCGGGGAGCACGGAGAGACGCGCCTTGGCCTCCTCGGCCCGCGCGACGACGTAGGTGCGCGCCTCGTCCATCGCGGGGTGCTTGCGCAGCAGGTCGAGCGTCTCGGCGTGCCGGTCGTCGTCGGTGAGGTCGGTGTCGAGCAGCTCCAGGAGCCGCGCGTCGGCGGGGTCGGTCGAGGCCCGCGCCATCAGCACCGGCAGCGTCGGCACGCCCTCGCGCAGGTCCGTGCCGGGCGTCTTCCCGGACTCCGCGGACTCGGAGGCGATGTCGAGGATGTCGTCGGAGAGCTGGAAGGCCGACCCGACGATCTCGCCGTACGCCGCCAGCGCCTCCTCGACCTCCGGGCTCGCCCCGCCGAAGCGGGCGCCGTAGCGGGCCGAGGTGGCGATCAGCGAGCCGGTCTTGCCGGCGACGACGTCGAGGTAGTGGGCCAGCGGGTCCTCGTCGGGCCCCGGGGTCACGGTCTCCAGGATCTGACCCTCGACGAGCCGGGTGAACGTCTCGGCCTGGATCCGGACCGCGTCGGCACCGAGCGTCGCGGTCAGCTCGGAGGACCGGGCGAACAGGAAGTCGCCGGTCAGGATGGCCACGAGGTTGTCCCACCGGGCGTTCGCCGAGTCGGCGCCCCGGCGCAGCGCGGCCTCGTCCATCACGTCGTCGTGGTACAGCGAGCCCACGTGGGTGATCTCCACGACGCAGGCGGCCGTGACGACCTCGTCGGCGCCGGGCCGGTCACCGGCCTCGGCCGCGAGCAGCACCAGCAGCGGGCGGAAGCGCTTGCCACCCGCGTCGAGCAGGTGGCTGGCCGCCTCGGTGACGTACGGGAACCGGCTCTGGACGTGGCCGTAGAGAGCCTCCTCGACCTCCACCAGGCGTGCTGACAGCCGCTCTGCGAGGGCGGGATCGGTCACTGGGAGAGCGAGGTTGCTGCCATGCGCTGGGCTCACCTGATGAATTGTCCAGCATGGGCCGCGAGATCGAGAACAGGGCCGGGCACGATGCCCAGGACCACGGTCCCGACGACACCGACCAGGATCGTCACCGACGTCAGCACCGACGGGCTGGTCACGCTCGCCACCTCGCCCTGCGGCTCGACGAAGAACATCAGCCGGATGTAGCGGACGTAGAAGTAGACCGCGATGATGCTCGACACGATGGCCGTGAGGACCACCGGCCAGGCCCCCGCCGAGAGCGCCACCGTGAACACCGCCCACTTCCCGACGAAGCCCGCCGTCAGCGGGATGCCGGCCAGCGAGAGCAGGAAGAAGGCGAAGACCCCGGCGACCAGCGGCGAGCGCCGGCCGAGACCGGTCCACCGGTCGATCGTGTTCGCCTCGCCGCCCGAGTCGCGCACCAGGGTCACCACGGCGAAGGCGCCGATCGTCGCGAAGCCGTACGTCGTCAGGTAGAACAGCACCGCCTGCAGCGAGGTCACCTCGCCGTCGGACAGCTCGGCGACGCTCTGCACGCCGAGGACGCCGGTCAGCAGGAAGCCGGTGTGCGCGATCGAGGAGTACGCCAGCATCCGCTTGACGTCGGTCTGCACGATCGCGATCGCCGCGCCCGCCAGCATCGTCAGGATGGCGATGATCCACATCATCGGCTGCCAGTTCCAGCGGTCCGCCCCGAAGGCGACGTAGAAGAGCCGGAGCAGGGCGCCGAAGGCGGCGATCTTGGTGCCGGCCGCCATGAAAGCCGTCACCGCCGTCGGCGCACCCTGGTAGACGTCGGGGGTCCAGGACTGGAACGGCACCGCGCCGACCTTGAACAGCAGTCCGACGGCGAGCATCCCCATGCCGATGTAGAGCAGCGTCTGGTTCCCGACGTCGCCGCGCACGGCCGCGTCGATCCGCTCCAGCTGCATCGAGCCCGAGAAGCCGTAGATCAGCGCCACGCCGTACAGGAAGAAGCCGGAGGAGAAGGCGCCGAGCAGGAAGTACTTGAGCGCCGCCTCCTGGCTGAGCAGGCGGCGCCGGCGGGCGAGACCGCACAGCAGGTAGAGCGGCAGCGAGAGCACCTCGAGGGCCACGAACATGGTGAGCAGGTCGTTCGACGCCGGGAACAGCAGCATGCCGCCGACGGCGAACATCAGCAGCGGGTAGACCTCGGTGTGGTCCAGGCCGCGGGTGGACGCCTGGCGCTCGGCCTCGGTGCCGGGCAGCGCGGCGGCCTGGCCGGCGAACGCCGACACCCCGCCCTCGAGCCGACGCTCGGCGAACAGCAGGACGCCGCCGAGCGCGAAGACCAGGATCAGGCCCCAGAAGAAGATGCTCGGCCCGTCGACGACGATCGTGCCGCCGGCGGCGACCAGGCCGCGGGCGGCCCCGTCCCCGACCTTGGTCAGGTCGACGCCGACCCACACGGTGGCCACGAGCGCGGCGACCAGGCCGACCGAGGCCAGCACGACCTGGCTGAGGTAGCGACGCTCGCGGGGCAGGAACGCCTCGAGCAGCACCCCGAGGATCGCGGTGCCGAAGACGATCAGCAGCGGCGAGAGCTCGAAGTACTCGATCGTGGGCTTCACGAAGTCCATCAGTGTGTCTCCTCCGCCTCGGCGTGCGCCGGTACGTCACCGGGTTGGACGGTGGGTTCGTCGTCGCTCACACCCACGTGGACGAGCAGCGACTCCACGGCCGGGTTGGCGACGTCGAGCAACGGCGCCGGGTAGAAGCCGAACAGCACGAGCGCCGCCATCAGCGGGGCCACGGCGGCGACCTCGCGGACGCTCGCGTCGCGGGTGCCCTCGACGGCGGGGGCGGTCGGGCCGGTCATGGTGCGCTGGTACATCCACAGCACGTAGATGGCGGCCAGCACGATGCCGGTCACCGCCACCGCGCCGACGTACCACTGGTAGTCGAAGGCGGCGATGATCACCAGGAACTCCGACACGAACGGGCTCAGGCCGGGCAGGCCCAGGGTCGCCAGGCCGGCGACCAGGAACAGGCCCGCGAGCACCGGGGTGGCCTTCTCCAGGCCGCCCATCTCGCTGATCAGCGAGGTGCCGCGGCGGCGGATCAGGTAGCCCGCCACCAGGAACAGCGCGGCCGTGCCGAGTCCGTGGTTGACCATGTAGAGGATCGAGCCGGAGCCGCCCTGCGTGCTGAACACGAAGATGCCGAGGGTGATGAACCCGAAGTGGCTCAGCGAGGTCAGACCGATCAGGCGGAGCACGTCGTCCTGACCGATGGCCACGAACGCGCCGTACACGATCGAGATCAGGGCGAGGACGACGACGACCGGCGTGGCCCACTGCGAGGCCTCGGGGAAGAGCCCCAGGCAGAAGCGCAGCATCCCGAAGGTGCCGATCTTGTCGAGCACGCAGACCAGCAGCACGCTGGTGCCGGGCGTGGCCTTCTCGGTGGTGTCGGCCAGCCAGGTGTGCACCGGGAACAGCGGTGCCTTCACCGCGAACGCGATGAAGAACCCGGCGAAGAGCCAGCGCCCCGCCTCGGTGGAGATGTCGAGCTCCGAGAGGTCGGAGAGCAGGTACGACGGCGTGCCCTGGTCAGCGGAGACGACGTACAGGCCGACGACCGAGCCGAGCAGCACCAGCCCGCCGCCGAGCTGGAACATCAGGAACTTCAGCGCGGCGGCCGAGCGGCCGGCGCGGCCGAAGCCGCCGATGAGGAAGTACGCCGGGATCAGCGTCGCCTCGAAGACGACGTAGAACAGGAACACGTCGGTGGCGGCGAAGACCGCGAGCGAGAGCCCCTCGAGGGCGAGCGTCCAGGCGACGAACGCCGCGGGCCGCTCGTCGCCCTCGTGCCAGCCGGCGACCAGGACGATCGGCACCAGCAGCGCGGTCAGCAGGATCAGCAGCAGGCCGAGCCCGTCGACGCCGAGGGCGTAGTGGACACCGAACGCCTCGATCCAGGTGTGCGTCTCGGTGAGCTGCATGCCGCCGTCGACGTCGTACTGCGCGGCGATCGCCACGCCGACCGCGAGGGTGAGGACGGCGACCGCGACCCCGAACTGCTTGACCAGCACCGGGTTGGTCTTCGGCAGGAAGGGCGCCACGACGGCACCGACGAGGGGCACCGCGATCAGCACGGTGAGCCAGGGGAACTCGCCCATCAGAGGTTCACCGCCAGGAGGGCCATGACGACGAGGAGGACGCCGCCGAGGAGGGACAGGGCGTAGGTGCGGACGTAGCCGTTCTGCGCACGCCGGAGGAACCCGGCGATGCCGGCGACCTGGGCGGGTCCGCCCGCCATCACCCCGTCGACGCCGGTGCCGTCGATGCGGACCAGCGCGCGGGTCAGGGCGGCGCCGGGCCGGACGACCAGCGTGTCGTTGATCGCGTCGCCGTACAGGTCGTTGCGGGCCGCGCGGGTGGCGAACGAGACGTCCTCGGGCGGGGTCAGCGGGACCTCGCGCTTGCCGATGAGGAACCAGGCCAGCGCGACGCCGCAGGCGACGACGAGGACGGCGAGGAGGGTGACGACGAGCGCCGGGACGGGCGGGTCGTGGTGCGCGGCGTGGCCGACCACCGGGGAGAGCCAGTCGACGACCCAGTCGCCGAGCAGGAGCACGCCGGAGACCACCGACAGCGCGGCGAGCACGATCAGCGGGATCGTCATCACCTTGGGCGACTCGTGCGGGTGCACGTCGGGCTTCCAGCGCTTCTCGGTGAAGAACGTCATCAGCATCAGCCGGGTCATGTAGAACCCGGTGACGCCGGCGCCGAGCAGGGCCAGCAGGCCGACCAGCCAGCTCTCGGCGAGCGCGGTCTCGATGATCTTGTCCTTGGACCAGAAGCCGGAGAAGCCCGGGAACCCGATGATCGCGAGGTAGCCCATCGCGAAGGTGAGGAAGGTGATCGGCATGGCGTGCCGCAGCGCGCCGTACCGGCGCATGTCGACGTCGTCGTTCATCCCGTGCATGACCGAGCCGGCCCCGAGGAACATGTTGGCCTTGAAGAAGCCGTGGGTCAGCAGGTGCAGGATCGCGAAGGCGTAGCCCGCGACGCCGAGGCCGGCGGCGAGCATCATGTAGCCGATCTGGCTCATCGTGGAGCCGGCCAGGACCTTCTTGATGTCGTCCTTGGCGCAGCCGAGCACGGCACCCCACAGGAGCGTGACCGTGGCGACGACGACCACCGCGGTCTGCGCGTGCGGGGCGAGCTCGAAGATGAAGTTGGAGCGGACGACGAGGTAGACGCCGGCCGTGACCATCGTCGCCGCGTGGATGAGCGCGGAGACCGGGGTCGGACCCTCCATCGCGTCGAGGAGCCAGGCCTGGAGCGGCACCTGGGCGGACTTGCCGCAGGCGCCCAGCAGGAGCAGCAGGCCGACCGCGGTCAGGGTGCTCTCGGACGCGCCCGCGGACAGCTCGCTGATCCCGGTGAAGCTCGTGGTTCCGAAGGTGACGAACAGCAGCGCGATCGCCAGGGCCAGGCCGATGTCGCCGACCCGGTTCATCACGAAGGCCTTCTTGGCGGCGGCCGCGGCCGACGGCTTGTGCTGCCAGAAGCCGATCAGCAGGTACGACGCCAGGCCGACGCCCTCCCAGCCCAGGAACAGCGCCACGTAGTTCTCCGCGAGGACCAGCATCAGCATCGCCGCGACGAACAGGTTGAGGTAGGCGAAGAACCGGCGCCGGCGGGGGTCGTGCGCCATGTAGCCGATCGAGTAGATGTGGATCAGCGAGCCGACGCCGGTGATCAGCAGCAGGAACAGCGACGACAGCGGGTCGTAGAGCAGGTCCATCCCGATGTGCAGGCCGCCGACGTCGATCCAGTCGTACAGGTGCTGGGAGATCGAACGGTCCGCCTCGTCGCGACCGGTCAGGGCCACGAACATCGCCAGGCTGATCGCGAAGGAGCCGAGCGACATCGCGGTGCCGAGCAGGTGGCCCCAGCGGTCGGTGGCGCGGCCGCCGAGCAGCAGGATCGCGGCGCCCAGGAGCGGCAGGGCGACCACCAGCCACATCAGCGAGAAGACCCCGGTCGAGGCGGAGGGGTCGACCACGGGGATGTGGCCGCCGTCCACCGCCAGCGCAGGGGAGATGAGCTGCATCGGGCTCGTCACTCGAGGCTCCTTAGTACTTCAGCAGACTCGCGTCGTCGACCGAGGCCGAGCGACGGGTGCGGAAGATGGTCATGATGATGGCGAGTCCGACGACGACCTCGGCCGCGGCGACCACCATCACGAAGAAGGCGGCGACCTGGCCGTCGAGGTTGCCGTGCTGCTTGGCGAAGGCGACCAGCGCGAGGTTGCAGGCGTTGAGCATCAGCTCGACGCACATGAACACCACGATGGCGTTGCGCCGGGTCAGCACGCCCACGCAGCCGATCGTGAACAGGATCGAGGACAGGACGATGTACGGCGTCACGTCGTCCATCAGCGGTCTCCTTCCACATCGTCCGGGCCGTCCGGGTCCGCCGCGTTCGCGGGGTCGGGCCCGTCCGCGGCGTGGGCCAGGTCGTCGAGACCGGCCTCGCCGGCCTGGCTGGCCGGCATGCCCGTGCCCTGCTCGGTGTTGTGACCCGATCCGGCGGAGGTGTCGGCGGCCGAGCCGGAGCCGCCGGGCAGGCCGGACAGCGAGCGCTGGACCTCCTCGATGTCGTCGGCCAGCGCGGGCGCGGAGCGGACCGTGCCCCGGGCGGCCAGCACCCGCGAGACGGAGAGAGACGAGGCGGTGCCGTCGGGCAGCAGCGCCGGGGTGTCGACCGCGTTGTGGCGGGCGAAGACGCCGGGCGCCGGCAGCGGACCGAGGTGGGTGCCCTTCTCGGCGTAGTCGCGCACCCGGTCGGCGGCCAGGCTGCGCTGGGTCGCCTTCGGGGTCAGCCGCTCCCGGTGGGCCAGCACCATCGCGCCCATCGCCGCGGTGATCAGCAGCGCGCTGGTCACCTCGAAGGCGAAGACGTAGCGGGAGAACAGGATGTTCGCCAGCTGCTGGACGTTGCCGCCCTGGTTGGCCTCGTCCATCCCCACCACGGCGCCGAGGGAGATCTGGGCGAGGCCGGTGGCGAGCAGCACGCCGAGCACGAGGCCCGCGACCACGGCCAGCACCCGCTGGCCGCGGATCGTCTCGACCGTGGAGTCGGAGGCGTCGACGCCGACCAGCATCAGCACGAACAGGAAGAGCATCAGGATGGCGCCGGTGTAGACGATGATCTGCACCGCGAACAGGAACGGCGCCTCGAGCACGGCGTACAGGACCGCGAGGCTGATCATCACGACCGCGAGCAGCAGGGCGGCGTGCACCGCCTTGCGGACGAAGAGGATGCCGAGCGCCGCCAGCACCATGATCGGCGCGAGGACGTAGAACGCGGGACTCACTCCGCTGCCTCCTCGCCGGTCTCGGGACGCGCGGTCGCACCCCGGTAGTAGGCGCTCTCGTCGTCGCCGAGCCGCATCGCGTGCGGCGGCTGCTCCATGCCGGGCAGCAGCGGGGCGAGCAGGTCGGACTTCTCGTAGATCAGGTCCGCGCGGTTGTCGTCGGCGAGCTCGTACTCGTTGGTCATCGTGAGCGCCCGGGTCGGGCAGGCCTCGATGCACAGCCCACACAGGATGCAGCGCAGGTAGTTGATCTGGTAGACGCGGCCGTAGCGCTCACCGGGGCTGAACCGGCCGGAGCCGTCCGCGTTGTCGACGTTCTGCGCGCCCTCGACGTAGATCGCGTCGGCGGGGCAGGCCCAGGCGCACAACTCGCAGCCGATGCACTTCTCCAGCCCGTCGGGCCAGCGGTTGAGCTGGTGGCGGCCGTGGAAGCGGGGCGCGGTCGGCTGCTTCTCGAAGGGGTACTGCTCGGTGACGACCTTCTTGAACATCGTCCGGAACGTCACCCCGAACCCGGCGACCGGGTCCCAGAACTGCTCCTTCAACGTGGGCATCAGGATCTCTCCTCCGTCGTCCCGGCCGGGACCGTGGAACTGGATCTGAACGTGAGCGGCTGCGCCGCGCCGCGGACGGCACCGCCGGTCGGCATCGGCGGGACCGGGAAGGCGCCGGGCTGCGGAGCCGGCGGCGCGACCGCCGCGGGCTCGTCCTCGTCCTTCTCGTCGGCGAAGAAGAACATCGCCAGGAAGAGCGCGACCAGCACGCCGATCCCGATCAGGAGGTACTGCCGGTCGATGCCGTCGTCCAGCGAGATGGCCCGGATCGTCGCGACCGCGATGATCCACAGCAGCGCGGCCGGGATCAGCCGCTTCCACCCGAAGGCCATGAACTGGTCGTAGCGCAGCCGCGGCAGCGAGCCGCGCAGCCAGATGAAGACGAAGACGAACGCCAGCACCTTGCCGAAGAACCACAGCACCGGCCAGTAGCCCTCGTTGAAGCCGGCGTAGAGGTGGTCGATCCAGAACGGCGCGTGCCAGCCGCCGAGGAACAGCGTCGTCGCGAGCGCGGAGACCGTCGCCATGTTGATGTACTCGGCGAGGAAGAACAGGGCGAACTTCAGCGAGGAGTACTCCGTGTGGAAGCCGCCGACCAGCTCGCCCTCGGCCTCGGGGAGGTCGAACGGCGCCCGGTTGGTCTCCCCCACCATGGCGATCATGTAGATGATGAACGACGGCGCGAGGATCAGGCCGAACCACAGGTTGTCCTGCGCGGCCACGATCTCGGAGGTCGACATCGAGCCGGCGTACAGGAACACCGCGACGAGCGCGAGGCCCATCGCGACCTCGTAGGAGATCATCTGGGCGCTCGAGCGCAGCCCGCCGAGCAGGGAGTACGTCGACCCGCTGGACCAGCCGCCGAGCACGATGCCGTAGATGCCGATCGAGGCGATCGCCATCACGAACAGCACGGCGACCGGCATGTCGGTCAGCTGGAGCGGGGTGGTCTCGCCGAAGAAGCTGACCTCGGGGCCGAACGGGATCACCGAGAAGGTCACGAACGCCGGGACCACGGCCAGCACCGGGGCGAGCAGGAAGACCGCCTTGTCGGCCGCCTTCGGGATCACGTCCTCCTTCAGCGCCAGCTTCACACCGTCGGCCAGCGACTGCAGCAGCCCGAAGGGGCCGTTGACGTTCGGGCCGATCCGGTGCTGCATCCGGGCCACGACCCGGCGCTCCCACCAGATGTTGAACAGCGTGAGCAGCACCAGGACCAGGAAGATCAGCACGGTCTTGATGAGGATGATCCACCAGGGGTCGTTGCCGAAGCTCGCCAGGCTGGTGTCGTCCGCGGCCAGGGCCGCCGTCGAGGCGATCACGCGCCCGCTCCCTTCACGCTGACCGTCGATCCGGGCGAGGCCAGGTCGGCGAGCACGCCGTGGCCGGTGGAGTTCGCCGGCAGCCAGACCACGTCGTCGGGCAGCTCCTTGTTGATGACCGCCGGAAGGGTCACGGAGCCGCGGTCACCGGTGAGGGTGAGCATCTGCCCGTGCTGCTCGAAGATCGCCGCCGGCACCCGGACGACGGGCATCCGGGCGGTGGCCCGCAGGTGCTCGTCACCGTCCTGCATCGAGCCCTGGTCGATCATCTGCTTCCAGCTCGCGACCCGGACGCCGTCGCCCGCGGCCGGAGCGCCCGGGGACGGCTCGACGGTGGGCGCGGCAGTGCGGGGGCCGTCCCACGGACCCATCTCGGCCATCCGTGCCCGGACGTCGGCGACGGTGCGGAAGCCGAGCGGGCGACCGGTGCCCAGCGCGCTGAGCTCCTCGGCGATGCCGGCCAGGATCCGCAGGTCGGGCAGCGAGCCCGGGTTGCTGAAGACCGCCTCGAAGGGCCGCGGGCGGCCCTCCCAGGTGACGAACGTGCCGGCCTTGTCGCTGACCGGGGCGACGGGGAAGACCACGTCGGCGGCCCGGGTCACCTCGGTCTCGCGCAGCTCCAGGGCGACGACGAACGAGGCCGCCTCGATCGCGAGGCGGGTCGCGGCCGGGTCGGCGGTGTCGTCGGGGTCGACGCCACCGATGACGAGGCCGCCGAGCTGACCGGCCACCAGCGCGGCGACGATCGCGTCGGCGTCCCGGCCGGGACCGGCGGGCAAGGACTCGAGGCCCCAGCTCGCGGCGGCGTCGACCCGGGCGGCCGGGTCGGCCACCGGGCGTCCGCCGGGGAGCAGGTTGGGCAGGCAGCCGGCCTCGACCGCGCCGCGGTCACCGGCACGCCGAGGCACCCAGGCCAGCTTCGCGCCGGTCCGGCGGGCCAGGGCGGCGGCCGCCGAGAGCGCGCCCGGCGAGGTCGCCAGCCGCTCCCCCACCAGCAGCACCGCGGTGCTGTCGATGCCGTGCTCGGCGTGCTCGACGAGGCTCGTGATGGCCGCCGCCTCGGCACCGGGCGCCGCGATGACGACCTTGCCGCCCATCTTGCGCAGCCCGCGCGAGCGGTACGGCGCGACGGAGAGCACCCGCGTGCCGTGGTGCTTGTTGGCCTTGCGCAGGCGCAGGAAGATCGCGCCCGCCTCGTCCTCGGGCTCCAGGCCCAGGAGGACGACGGTCTGCGCGCGCTCCAGGTCGGCGTACGTCGGTGAGCCGTCGGACGGATGGGTCAGCACCACGTCGGAGGCCAGGAAGTCGGCCTCCTCCGCCGAGAGCGGCCGGGCCCGGAAGTCGATGTCGTTGGTGCCGAGCGCGACCCGGGCGAAGGCGCTGTAGGCGAACGCGTCCTCGGCCGTGACCCGGCCGCCCGGGAGCACGCCGACGCCGCCGGCGGCCCGCAGGCCCGCGGCCGCGACCGCGAACGCCTCGGGCCACGAGGCGGGGCGCAGCTCGCCGTCCTCGTCGCGGACCTGCGGGTAGCCCAGCCGGTCGGGCAGCTGCGCGTAGGTGAACGCGAAGCGGTCCTTGTCGGTGATCCACTCCTCGTTGACCTCGGGGTCGTTGCCGGCGAGGCGGCGCATGACCTTGCCGCGCCGGTGGTCGACCCGGATGGCGGAGCCGCAGGCGTCGTGCTCGGCCACGCTCGGGGTCGACACGAGGTCGAAGGGGCGCGAGCGGAAGCGGTACTCCGCAGAGGTCAGCGCGCCGACCGGGCAGATCTGGATGGTGTTGCCGGAGAAGTAGCTCTGCAGCGGCTCCTTCTCGTAGATGCCGACCTGCTGGAGCGCGCCGCGCTCGACCAGCGCGATGAACGGGTCGCCGGCGATCTGCTCGGAGAAGCGGGTGCAGCGCGCGCAGAGCACGCAGCGCTCGCGGTCGAGGAGCACCTGGGCCGAGATGTTGATGGGCTTGGGGTAGGTGCGCTTGACCCCGTCGAAGCGGGACTCGCCCCGGCCGTTGGACATCGCCTGGTTCTGCAGGGGGCACTCGCCGCCCTTGTCGCAGACCGGGCAGTCCAGCGGGTGGTTGATCAGCAGGAACTCCATGATCCCCTGCTGCGCCTTGTCGGCGACCGGGCTGGTGGCCTGGGTGCTGACGACCATGCCCTCGGCGACCGGCAGCGTGCAGGAGGCCTGCGGCTTCGGGAAGCCGCGGCCGTTGCCCGCGTCGGGGATGTCGACCAGGCACTGCCGGCACGCGCCCACCGGCGCGAGCAGCGGGTGGTCGCAGAACCGGGGGATCTGCACGCCGATCTGCTCGGCCGCGCGGATCACCAGGGTGTCCTTCGGGACGCTGACCTGCACCCCGTCGATGGTCAGGGTGACCAGGTCGACCGCAGCGTCCGTCTTCTCGGGCGTGGTCGTCATGCCATCACCTCCTGTCCGGCCCAGGCGGTCGACCGCGCGGCGTCGAACGGGCAGCCGCCGTGGGTCAGGTGGGCGAGGTACTCGTCGCGGAAGTACTTGATCGAGCTGGTGATCGGGCTGGTCGCCCCGTCGCCGAGCGCGCAGAACGCGCGGCCCAGGATGTTGTCGCACTGGTCGAGCAGCAGCTCGAGGTCGGCCTCGCTGCCCTCGCCCCGCTCGAGCGCGGCCAGCGTCTGCACGAGCCACCACGTGCCCTCGCGGCATGGCGTGCACTTGCCGCAGGACTCGTGCTTGTAGAACTCCGTCCACCGGAGCACGGCGCGGACCACGCAGACCGTCTCGTCGAAGAGCTGCAGCGCGCGGGTGCCGAGCATCGACCCGGCCGCCGCGACGCCCTCGAAGTCGAGGGGTACGTCGAGGTGCTCGGCCGTGAACAGCGGGGTGCTCGACCCTCCGGGGGTCCAGAACTTCAGCTCGTGGCCGTCGCGCATCCCGCCCGCCAGGTCGATGAGCTGGCGCAGGGTGATCCCGAGCGGGGCTTCGTACTGGCCCGGGCGCTGCACGTGGCCGGACAGCGAGAAGATGCCGTATCCCTTGGACTTCTCGGTGCCCATGCTCGCGAACCAGTCGGCCCCGTTGCCGACGATGCTCGGCACCGAGGCGATCGACTCGACGTTGTTGATGACCGTCGGGCTGGCGTACAGGCCGGCGACCGCGGGGAACGGCGGGCGCAGCCGCGGCTGGCCGCGACGACCCTCGAGACCCTCCAGCAGCGCCGTCTCCTCGCCACAGATGTAGGCGCCCGCACCGGCGTGCACCACGATGTCGAGGTCGTAGCCGGAGCCGTGGATGTCCGTCCCCAGGTGGCCCGCGGCGTACGCCTCGGCGACCGCGGCCTGCACCCGGCGGATGACGTGCAGGACCTCGCCGCGGATGTAGATGAACGCCTTGTTGGCCCGGATGGCGAAGGAGCTGATGATCACGCCCTCGACCAGGGTGTGCGGGCTGGCCATCATCAGCGGGATGTCCTTGCAGGTGCCCGGCTCGGACTCGTCGGCGTTGACGACGAGGTACTTCGGCCTCGGGTTGTCCTGCGGGATGAAGGACCACTTCATGCCGGTCGGGAAGCCCGCGCCGCCCCGGCCGCGCAGACCGGAGTCCTTGACGGCGGTGATGATGTCGTCGGGCGCCATGCCGAGCGCCTTCTTCAGCGCGCCGTAGCCACCGCGCTGCTCGTACGACGCGAGCGTCCAGGCGCGCTCGGCGTCCCAGTTGTCGGTGAGCACCGGGGTCAATGTGTCCGTCACGTCAGTGCCCCTTTCCGGTTGTCGAGCAGCGAGCGCCAGCGAGCGGACGTCGAGACACGGTTGTCGAGCAGCGAGCGCCAGCGAGCGGACGTCGAGACATGGTCATTCCGTCTTCTCCTCCACCGTCTCGCTCTCGGCACGTGAGGTGTCCGCCTGGGCGACCGCCTCGGTCTTGGTGTCGGCCGTCGACCCGGTCGCGGCCGGCTCGCCCTCGTCCGAGGATGGGGCGCTCCAGCCGCGCTCGCGGGCGATCCCGAGGCCGACGAGCGAGGCCGGCCCCGCGGCCGGACCCTCGTCGACGCGTCCGTCGGGGAAGCCAGCCAGCACCCGCTCGGCCTCGCGCCAGGTGCAGATGCGCGGACCGCGGGTGGAGGTGACCTCGCGCCCGGCGCGGAGGTCGTCGACCAGCTCCACCGCCGACTGCGGGGTCTGGTTGTCCATGAACTCCCAGTTGACCATCACGACCGGCGCGTAGTCGCAGGCCGCGTTGCACTCCAGGTGCTCGAGGGTGACCTTGCCGTCGGCCGTGGTCTCGTCGTTGCCGACGTCGAGGTGGTCCTTCAGACGGGCGAAGATCTCGTCGCCGCCCATCACCGCGCACAGCGTGTTGGTGCAGACGCCGACGTGGTAGTCGCCGACCGGCTTGCGCTTGTACATCGTGTAGAACGTCGCGACGCCGCTGACGTCGGCCGCGGAGATGCCGAGGATGTCGGCGCAGGCCTCGATCCCCTCGGGGGTGATCCGGCCCTGGGCCGACTGCACCAGGTGCAGCATCGGCAGCAGGCCCGAGCGCGCCTCGGGGTAGCGGGCGGCGATCTGCTCGAGCTCGGCGTACGTCGCGTCGCTGATCTCGTTCGTGGGGTGACTCACCGGTCGACGCCTCCCATGACGGGGTCGATGGACGCGATCGCGACGATGACGTCGGCGATCATGCCGCCCTCGCTCATCACGCTCGTGGCCTGCAGGTTCGTGAACGACGGGTCGCGGAAGTGCGCCCGGAACGGGCGGGTGCCCCCGTCGGAGACGACGTGCGCGCCAAGCTCGCCGCGCGGCGACTCGACCGGCACGTACGCCTGGCCGGCCGGGACCCGGAAGCCCTCGGTCACCAGCTTGAAGTGGTGGATCAGCGCCTCCATCGACTCGCCCATGATGTGGCGGATGTGGTCGAGGGAGTTGCCCATGCCGTCGGACCCGATCGCGAGCTGGCTGGGCCAGGCGATCTTCTTGTCGTCGACCATCACCGGCGCGCCCTCGAGACCGGCCAGCCGGTCGGCCGCCTGCTCGATGAGCTTCAGCGACTCCCACATCTCGTTCAGGCGGATCCGGAACCGGCCGTAGGCGTCAGCGGTGTCCCAGGTCTGGACCTCGAAGTCGTAGGTCTCGTAGCCGGAGTACGGCTCGGACTTGCGCAGGTCCCACGGGTAGCCGGTGCTGCGCAGCACCGGGCCGGTGAGCCCGAGCGCGAGGCAGCCCTCCAGGTCGAGGTGGCCGACCCCCTCGAGGCGGGCCTTGAAGATCGGGTTGGCGTTGCAGAGGGCGGCGTACTCGGGGAGCCGCTTCTTCATCAGCGCCACGAAGCCGCGGATCTCGTCGAGCGCTCCCGGGGGGAGGTCCTGGGCGACGCCGCCCGGCCGGATGAAGGCGTGGTTCATCCGGAGCCCGGTGATCAGCTCGAACAGGTCGAGGACCAGCTCGCGCTCCCGGAAGCCGATCGTCATCACGGTCAGCGCGCCGATCTCCATGCCGCCGGTGGCGATCGCGACCAGGTGGCTGGAGATGCGGTTGAGCTCCATCAGGAGCACCCGCATGACCTGCGCCTTCTCCGGCACGTCGTCCTCGATGTCGAGCAGCCGCTCGACGCCGAAGACGTACGTCGCCTCGTTGAACAGCGGCGAGAGGTAGTCCATCCGGGTGCAGAAGGTGACGCCCTGCACCCAGGAGCGGTACTCCATGTTCTTCTCGATGCCGGTGTGCAGGTAGCCGATGCCGCACCGGGCCTCGCTGACCGTCTCGCCCTCGATCTCGAGGATCAGGCGGAGCACGCCGTGCGTCGACGGGTGCTGCGGACCCATGTTGACGACGATCCGCTCCTCGACCTCCTCGGCGAGACCCTCGGCGATCTGGTCCCAGTCCTGGCCGGTGACCGTGAACACCCGGCCCTCGGAGGTCTCGCTCGTGCCTGCGTACAGGTCTTCAGTCGTGCTCATTAGTTGTACGACCTCCGCTGGTCCGGCGGCGGGACGGAGCCGCCCTTGTACTCCACGGGAATGCCGCCCAGCGGGTAGTCCTTGCGCTGGGGGTGGCCCGGCCAGTCGTCGGGCATGAGGATCCGGGTGAGCGCCGGGTGACCGTCGAAGATCAGCCCGAACATGTCGTACGTCTCGCGCTCGTGCCAGTCGACGGTCGGGTAGACCGTGACGATCGAGGGGATGTGCGGGTCGCTGTCGGGCGCGGTCACCTCGACCCGGATCCGGCGGTTGTGGGTCATCGAGAGCAGGTGGTAGACCGCGTGCAGCTCGCGGCCCGTGTCGGCCGGGTAGTGCACGCCGTTGACCCCGGCGCAGAACTCGAAGCGCAGCCTCGGGTCGTCGCGGAGCACCTGGGCGACGGCCGGCAGGTCCTCCCGGCGGATGTGGAAGGTGATCTCGCGGCGGTGGATGACGACGCTCTCGACGGCGTGCTCGACACCGCCGGCGGCGAGGGCCACGTCGAGCGCGCTCGCGACCTCCTCGTGCCAGCCGTCGAAGGGCCGCTGGGCGGCCCCGGGGAGGACGACCGGCTGCACCAGGCCGCCGTACCCGCTGGTGTCACCGCTGCCCTTGACCCCGAACATCCCGCTGCGCACGCCGACGGCGTGCACCTCGGGGTCGGTGGTGGCGGGGGCGTTCTCGGGCGACTGGTCGACCGCCGCCTGGTCGGGGGCCTTCTCGTCGCTCATCGCAGCAGCCCCTTCATGTCCGAGGTGGGCAGCGCCTTCAGCGCGGCGTTCTCGCGCTCCTCGATCTCGGCCAGCCGGTTCGCGCCGAGCTTCTTGGTCTGGACCTGCTCGTGGAGCTTGAGGATCGCGTCGATGAGCATCTCCGGGCGCGGCGGGCAGCCCGGGAGGTACATGTCGACGGGGACGACGTGGTCGACGCCCTGGACGATCGCGTAGTTGTTGAACATGCCGCCGCTGCTGGCGCACACGCCCATCGCGAGCACCCACTTCGGCTCGGGCATCTGGTCGTAGATCTGGCGCAGGACCGGCGCCATCTTCTGGCTGACCCGGCCGGCGACGATCATCAGGTCGGCCTGGCGCGGGCTGGCCCGGAAGACCTCCATGCCGAAGCGGGCCAGGTCGTACTTCGGACCGCCGCTGGTCATCATCTCGATGGCGCAGCAGGCCAGGCCGAAGGTGGCCGGCCAGAACGACGCCTTGCGCATGTAGCCGGCGACGCCCTCGACGGTCGTCAGCAGGACGCCGCTCGGGAGCTTCTCCTCGATGCCCATGTCAGATCTCCCAGCTTGTTGAGAGTTGTGAGGCGCTGTGCATGCCAAGGCCGACGAGGGAAGTCGACCTTGGTGCGGAGCGCAGCGGAGCGGTCGACGACCGAGGAGAACGCAGGCAGGTGCAGTGCATCGCAGCTCTCAATCCCACTCGAGGCCGCCGCGTCGCCACACATAGGTGTAGGCGACGAAGACGGTGGCGATGAAGATGACCATCTCGATCAGGCCGAACAGCTTCATCGCGTCGAAGTGCACGGCCCACGGGTAGAGGAAGATGATCTCGATGTCGAAGACGATGAAGAGCATCGCGGTGATGTAGTACTTCACCGGGAACCGGCCCCCGCCCACGGGCTGGGGCGTCGGCTCGATGCCGCACTCGTAGGAGTCGAGCTTCGCGCGGTTGTAGCGCTTCGGCCCGACCAGTGCGGACATGGCCACCGATCCCACGGCGAACAACGCCGCGAGCGCGGCCAGGAACAGCACCGGGGTGTAGAGCTCCATGCCGTCGGCCTCCTGTGACTAGAGCCTCGTGACCGTCTCGGATTGTGACTTTGTGAACTGAATCACGAAGTGTCGTGGCGCACATACTGCCACTGCTCGCCGACGCCTGCACGGCAGGGTCCGATAACGGCGACAACCCCTCTGACCAGCGCATTTAGTGCATGGGAGCGTGCCCTAATTCGCGGCCCGCTGACCTGCACGAACGCTTCCGCGTGCCGCAGATCACGCGGACCGGCTCCCGCACGCGCCGGCGCGGTCACAGCGACACGCGCGGCGTGGTAGGCGCCCCACGGTCGGGCCGCGGCCCGCCCGGCGAAAGGGGACAGCGGGCCGTGGCGTCCGGGTCGCCGGGACACCGAGCCTGGGCGGCGACCGTCGGCCCCGACCGACCCCTGACCCTGGAGGACCTCCGATGAAGCGCAGCACCCGTGTCACCGCCGTCGCCGCCGGCACCGCCGTCTCCCTCGCCACCGCCGGTGTGGCCTTCGCCCTGTGGAGCGCCAACGGCTCCGGCGCCGGCTCGGCGTCGACGGGGACCGCACGCAACCTCACCGTCACCGCCGCGGCGACCGACGCCGGCCTCTACCCCGGCGGCCCGGCCGGCGCCGTGGGCTTCAGCGTGACCAACCCCAACCCGTACCCCGTCACCCTCACCGGCGTCTCGTACGGCGACCTCGACGCCAGCGGGTCGTGCGGCACCGACGACGTCGTCCTCTCCGGCACCGCACCCACCAGCCTGAATCTCGCCGTGCCCGCCGGAGGCACCGCGGCGGGCACCCTGCCCGGCGTGATCGGCCTGGCCGAGGACGCCGGTGACGAGTGCCAGGGCGTCACGCTGAGCGTCGACCTGTCCCTCAGCGGCTCGCAGCGGTGACCACGGCCCCACGGCGCAGGCGGGTCGTCGCGATCGTCTGCGCCGTCCTGCTCGGGACGGGCCTGCTCCAGCTCACCGCCCTCGCGGTGCCGGGCTCGTGGGACAAGCAGCGCCGTCCCGTCCTGAGCGTGACGCAGAAGGGCAAGGTGACCGGGCTCTACCCGGGCCGGACCGCCACGGTTCCCGTGGTGGTCCGCAACACCTCCCGCAAGTCCGTCCGCCTGCGCAGCGTCACCGCCCGCCCGAAGGCCGCCGGCACCTGTCCCGCCTCGATGCTCCGCGCCGGGACGGTGCGCACGAAGAAGGTCCTCCGGCCGCGCCGCAGCGTGACCGTGAGGGTCCCGGTGCAGCTGCTCCGCGCCGCGCCGAACGCCTGCCAGGGACGCACGTTCCGGCTCGCGTTGAAGGCCACCGGCAAGCAGCTGCGCTGACCCCGCCGCTACGCCCCCTCCCCCGTCGTACTCGCTCAGGAGAACTCCCATGCCGCGCACCCGCCCCCGGCTCGTCACCATCCTTCGCTGCGTGCTGGTCGCCGTACTGACGCTCGGCGTCGGCGCCGTCGCCTGGGCCGGCTGGAGCTCGGACGCCCAGGGCGCCGCCGCAGCCCGGACGGCCCAGCTGCCGGCTGCGGACGCCCCGACGGCCTCGGGCGTGGCGGGGGGCGCCGACGTCGCCTGGACCGCCGTCCGGGTCGGCGAGGTCCCGGCGAGCGGCTACCGGGTGCTGCGCCGACACGAGGAGTCCGGGGCCACGGTGCCGGCGACGGGTGCCTGCGCGGGTGTCGTGACCGCCACGTCGTGCCGCGACACGGCCGTCGAGCCCGGCACCTGGACCTTCGCGGTCCGTGCCGTGCTGGGTCCCTGGACCGGACCCGCGTCGGAACCGAGCGCCCCGGTCGAGGTGTCCGGCGAGGTCGAGGCGAGCATCGAGGTGACCCCGCGCGAGGCGAGTCCCGGCGACGACGTCGGGGTCTCCGGTGCCGGCTGGCCGGCCGGCACCGAGGTGCGGGTCGAGCTCGGGAGCGCTGAGGTCTGCACACTGACCTCCGCCGACGACGGTCGGGTCGCGGACACCTGCCCGGTCCCCGGCCTCCCGACCGGGAGCCATGCCGTCCGCGCCGTCGGAGGGGTGCGCGTCGCGACCTCCGGTGCGGTCGTCGTACGGCCGGTGCTGCGCCAGGTGAGCCCGGCCGTCACCGCCGGCGGCCGGCTCGCGCTCCGGCCGCGGGGCTTCGCCGCCGGTGCTCAGCTGCAGGTCACCCTGGGCGAGCGTCCCCTGGGCACCCTCACCACCGACAGCCACGGCCAGACGGCGGCGCCGGGCCAGGTCGCCGTCCCGGCGGACCTGGATACGGGGACGTACGTGCTCCGGGTCACCGACCCGGCGGGCGGCGAGGCGACGGGCTCCGTCGACGTGGTCACGGCGAGCCTGCAGGTCGCTCCCGCCGCCGCTGCTCCGGGCGAGCGGGTGAGCGTCACCGGCGCCGGCTGGCCCGAGTCCGAGCAGTCGGTCCAATTGCTGGTCGGCACCTCCTCGCTGTGCTCGCTGACGCCCGACGAGTCCGGCTCCGTCTCCGGCTCCTGCACGGTCCCCGACGTCCTCGGCGGCGCCCGCGAGGTCCGGGCCTCCAACGGGGTCGCCACCGCGACCACCACCTTCGACGTGCTGGCCTCCGTGCACCCGGCCACCCCGTCGGTCACGGCGGGCGCCCCGCTCACCCTCACCGGCCGCGGCTTCGCCGCCTCCGGCCAGCAGGTGTCGATCACGGTCGGCGGGGTCACCGTCGTCCCGACCGGCTCCGCCACGGTGGGCACCGATGGTCGGGTCAGCGCCACGATCACGGTGCCGGCGCTCGACGGCGGGTCCCAGGAGATCACCATGACCGAGCCGGGCGGGCGCTCCGCCACGGGTTCGGTCGACGTCATCGCACCTCGGCTCGTGCTGTCCCGGCACACCGGAGCGCCCGAGAGCACCTTCCAGGTCAGCGGGAGCGACTGGCCCGCCGATGCCACCGTCGTCGTCCACGTCGGCTCCATCAACCCCTGCTCGTTCATCGCGAACGCCAGCGGCTCCTTCGGTCCGAGCACGTGCACCGTGCCGTACCTCGCCGGCGGCAACCACCCCGTGCGGGCGAGCGGGGGCGGGGCGCAGGTGAGCGTGCCCGCCGGGTTCACCGTCGTGGGCAGCGTCTCGGCGAGCCCTGCCCGGGTCGCCGCCGGTCAGAGCGTCACCCTCGCCGCGATGGGCCTCGCCGCCGGCAGCGACGTCACCTTCACCCTGGGCGGGACGATCGTCGCGACCGGCCGCACCACCACCAGCGGCCAGGTCAGCTCGGTCTCCGCCACCGTCCCCGACCTCGCCCCCGGCACCCATCCACTCCAGGTCACCGACGCGGCCGGCAACACCGCCACCACCGACCTCACCGTCTTCGCCCCGACCGTCCAGCTCACCCGCCACACCGGGGCGCCCGGCAGCACCCTCCAGGTCAGCGGGCAGGACTGGCCCGGTGGTGCCGTCGTCGCCATCCACATCGGCGACGTCAACCCCTGCTCGTTCATCACGAACGCCACCGGGTCGTTCGGCCCGAGCACCTGCACCGTGCCGTGGATCGCGGCCGGCGACTACCAGGTGCGCGCCGCCGGCGGCGGCGTGCAGTCGGTCCTCCCCACCGCTTTCACCGTCGTGGGCATCGTCTCCTCGAGTCCGACGCGGGTCGCCGCCGGTCAGAGCGTCACCCTCGCCGCGTCGGGCCTGGCCGGCACCTCGGACGTCACCTTCACCCTGGGCGGCACCACCGTGGCGACCGGCCGCACCAGCACCAGCGGCCAGGTCAGCTCGGTCTCCGCCACCGTCCCCGACCTCGCCGCCGGCACCCATCCGCTGCAGGTCACCGACGCGGCCGGCAACACGGCCACCTCCGAGATCACCGTCTTCGCGCCCACCCTCCAGCTCACCAGGGACTCCGGTGCACCGGGCACGACCTTCCAGATCAGCGGACAGGACTGGCCGGCCGGCTCCGTCGTCGCCTTCTACGTGGGCGACGTCAACCCCTGCTCGTTCGTCGTGAGCGCGACGGGATCGTTCGGCCCGGGGACCTGCAGCGTGCCGTTCGTCGCCGGCGGGTCCTACCCGCTGCGCGCGACCGGTGGTGGCGTCGACCTACGCCCGCAGGGAACGTTCACCGTCGTCGGCGAGGTCACCGCCACTCCCGCCCGGGTGACAGCAGGCCAGTCCACCACCCTGAGAGCGTCCGGACTCGCCGCCACCTCCGACATCACCTTCAGCATCGGCGGAAGTGCCGTCGCCACCGGTCGGACCAACACCAGCGGCCAGGTCAGCTCGGTCTCCGCCACCGTCCCCGCGCTCGCCGCCGGTGCTCATCCCCTCAGGGTCACGGACGCCGCCGGCAACACGGCCGACGCCGAGGTCACGGTCTTCGCGCCCACCGTCGAGCCGTCCACCCGCAGCGGAGCACCCGCGAGCACGTTCCGGGTCAGCGGGCGGGACTGGCCCGCCGGCGTCAACGTCACCATCCACGTCGGCGACGTCAACCCCTGCACGTTCCAGACCGATGCCGCGGGCGCCTTCGGGCCCGGCACCTGCACCGTCCCGAATCTCGCCGGGGGTGGCTACGACCTGAGAGCCGCCGGCGGCGGACCCGCGATCTCCGCCGGGACGTTCACCGTGGTCGGCAGCGCCACCGCGACACCGGCCCGGGTGGCCCCCGGCCAGACGACCCGGCTCGACGCCGTCGGGCTCGCGCCGGGCAGCGACGTGACCGTCTCCCTGGGCGGTGCCGACCTGGCCACCGGGCGCACGGACAGCTCCGGACAGGTCCGCAACCTGGCGGTGCCCCTGCCCGACCTCCCCGCAGGCCCCCACGAGCTCACGGTCACCGACGCGGCCGGGGGCACCGCGACCGTGACGCTGACCGTGCACCGCGTGACCCTGGTCCCGGCAGTGACCTCCGGCGCGGCCGACAGCAGGTTCCGGGTCGACGGGTCGAACTGGGTCCCGGGGAGCACCGTCGTCGTGTCCATCGGCGGGACGCACAGCTGCACGACCGTGGCCTCCGCGCAGGGCGTGCTCGCCGCCTCGTCCTGCCAGGTCCCCCAGCTCGCCCCGGGGACGTACGACGTACGCGCCACCGGCGGCGGCCCGACGCTCACCCTGCCGGGAGCGTTCACGATCCTGCCGCCGGGCTGAGCGCCCGCCTCAGCAGGTCGCGCGGTGCAGGGCGACGATGCCGCCCGAGAGGTTCTGCCACTCCGGGCGGGTCCAGCCCGCCTTCGCGATCATCGCCGCGAGACGCTCCTGGTCGGGCCAGGCCCGGATCGACTCGGCGAGGTAGACGTAGGCGTCCGGCGAGGACGAGACCGCCCGTGAGATCGCGGGCAGCGCCTTCATCAGGTACTCCAGATAGACCGTCCGGAACGGCGCCCAGGTCGGGTGGCTGAACTCGCAGACCACGAGCCGGCCGCCCGGCCTGGTGACGCGGCGCAGCTCGGTCAGGCCGGCGAGCGGGTCGACGATGTTGCGCAAGCCGAAGGAGATCGTGACGGCGTCGAAGGTGTCGTCCGCGAAGGGCAGCCGGGTGCCGTCGCCGGCCGTGAACGGCAGGTGCGGGCGGGCCTGCTTCCCCACCTGCAGCATCCCGAGGGAGAAGTCGCACGGGACGACCCGCGCGCCGCGGTCGGCGAACGGCTGGCTCGACGTACCGGTGCCGGCGGCGAGGTCGAGGACCCGCTCCCCCGGCTGCGGGTCGACCGCAGCGATCACCGACCGGCGCCACCGCCGGTCCTGACCCAACGACAGGACGTCGTTGGTGACGTCGTAACGACGCGCGACCGCGTCGAACATGCGTCGGACGTCGGTCGGCTGCTTGTCCAGCTCTGCACGGGCCACCCGCACAGGCTAGAGCCGTCGCGTCGCGAGTCCGGAGCCGGATGCAACCAACCCCGCTCCCCGGGCGTCTCCCTCGTGTCCCTCTCCACTCCCTCTACCCGCAGGAGACCGCCATGTCGCTCGTGCGCCGCCTGGTGCTCGTCGTCTCGCTCGCGCTGCTGATGCCGACCCCGGCGTACGCCGCCGCCGCTCCCTCGGCCGCCCCGGCCGCGTCCGCGATCCTCGCGCCGGGCGACCGCGGCCCCGCCGTACGTCGCCTCCAGGCCCGGCTGATCCAGCTCGACTGGCTGCAGGCCGACCCCAGCGGGCGGTACGGCGCCCTGACGACCGAGGCCGTGCGCGGCTTCCAGGCCAAGCGGAAGTTCCGCGTCACGGGCGCGGTCGACCGGCGTACCCTCCGCCGGCTCCGGGAGATGACCAGGACGCCGACCCGGGCCGAGCTGCGCGGCGGCGGCAGCAACAGGCCGGGACGCCTGGACCGGCGCTGCCGGTCCGGGCGGGCGGTCTGCGTCGACAAGACCAGCCGGACGGTCCGCTGGGTCGTCGACGGCGAGGTGCTCAAGACCGTCGACGCGCGCTTCGGCGGGTCCGGAACCCCGACCCGCGAGGGCGCGTTCACGGTCCGGTCCATGAGCCGCGACCACGTGTCGAGCCTGTACGACACCTCGATGCCGTTCGCGATGTTCTTCAGCGGCGGCCAGGCGGTCCACTACAGCCCGGACTTCGCTGCCGTCGGGTACGCCGGCGCCTCCCACGGCTGCGTCAACGTCCGCGACCGCGACGCGATCGCCTGGCTCTTCGACCAGGTCCGCCTCGGCGACCCGGTCGTCGTCTACCGGTCCTGACGCCGAGTCGGCAGAACTTGCTCGCCGAGTCGGCAGAACTTGACGCGGGTCGGGTCAGGCGACGGCGGTCGCGAGCTCGTCGAGCAGATCGAAGGCGTCCTCGACGGAGATGCCCTGGGCCTGGAGCTGGATCGTCCGGCCCGCGGTCGGCAGCTGGCAGCTGATCGAGGTCGGGGCGCCGGCGTCCTGACCGGCGGCGACGGCCTGGTAGCTCACCGAGCAGAGGGCGTCGCCCTCGCGGACGAGCTCGGAGGTCGAGCGGGCCATGCCCTCGGCCTCCGGGTCGACCGGCGGGTCGCCCGGCGCGAAGGCCTGCGCCTCGCCCGCGAACACCGTCACCAGCGCGTACTTCTGCAGCGTGTCGTCCGTGTAGGTCCGGAAGGACGGCGCGTCGTCGTACACCTCGGCGTACGCCTCCTCGGCGTACGCGCGGCGGTCCGCCTGGCGCTCGATCGCCTGCTCGTCGATGCCGGCCTCGGCGGGCAGGTCGTCGACCTCGAGGGCGTCGGTCGCGGTCCAGCCGCCCGGCAGGGTGGCCGGCAGGTCGGCGCCGGTCGAGCCGGTGTCGCCCTGCGCCTTGGGGAGCGCGACGGCGAGCACGATCAGGAGCCCGAGGACGACGGCACCGAGGCCGAGGCCGACGGCGCGCTGGGCGGCGGGAGTGTTCTGCACGCCCGTGACGTTACCCACGAACCCCACGAGCCGGGCAAGTGGCCCACTCTGCGGCCGACTACGCTCGTGTCGTGAGCACGAGCGCGACCCCGGACGGGCAGCCTCCGGCCGGCCCCCTGGTCGCCCGGACGGTGCCTGTCGACCCCGCGGTCGCCGACTCCCTGCTCGACCTGCTTCCCCACGACCGGCCGGTGACCTGGCTGCGCCGCGGCGAGGGGCTCGTCGGCTGGGGCGTGGCCGCCGAGGTGCGCACCAGCGGACCCACGCGGTTCGCCGACGCCGCCAAGTGGTGGAGCGAGACCACGGCGCGCGCCACCGTCGAGGACCGCGTCCAGGAGCCGGGCACCGGGCTGGTGTCCTTCGGCTCCTTCGCGTTCGCCGACGACCCGGGCGACTCGATCCTGGTCGTGCCGTCGGTCGTGGTGGGACGGCGCGGCGACTCCGCCTGGCTGACCACGGTCGGCCCGGAGGTCGGCGTACCGCTCGCGCAGGAGGTCCCGGCCGCCCCGGTCGGGGTCCGGTTCGCCGACGGCGCGCTCAACGGCGAGCAGTGGATGTCGGTCGTCGCCGACGCCGTGGCGCGCATCGCCGCCGGCGACCTGGAGAAGGTCGTCCTGGCCCGCGACCTCATCGCCACCGCCGCCGAGCCGATCGACGTCCGGTGGCCCCTGCGCCGGCTCGCGGCCGGTTATCCCATGTGCTGGACCTTCCACGTCGACGGCCTGTTCGGGGCCACGCCGGAGATGCTCGTCCGCCGTGAGCGCGGACTGGTCACCTCACGCGTGCTGGCCGGCACCATCCGCCGTACCGGCGACGACGAGCGCGACCTCGCCCTCGCCGCGACCCTGGCGCGCTCGTCGAAGGACCTCGAGGAGCACGAGTACGCCGTCCGCTCGGTCGCCGACGCGCTCGAGCCGCACTGCTCCTCGATGAACGTGCCCGAGGCGCCGTTCGTGCTGCACCTGCCGAACGTCATGCACCTCGCGACGGACGTGAACGGCGTCGTCCACGACGCCGCCACCGTGTCGTCGCTGCAGCTCGCCGAGGCGCTGCACCCGTCCGCCGCCGTCGGCGGCACCCCGACCCCCGTCGCCACGGCGCTGATCGCCGAGATCGAGGGCATGGACCGCGGCCGCTACGCCGGGCCGGTGGGCTGGATGGACGCCTCCGGCGACGGTGAGTGGGGCATCGCCCTGCGCTCGGCGTCGCTCGACGGCAGCACCGTGCGGCTGTTCGCCGGCTGCGGGATCGTCGGCGACTCCGACCCCGAGGCCGAGCTCGCCGAGGCCCAGGCCAAGTTCGTCCCCGTCCGCGACGCTCTCGCTCCCTGACGGTGGTCGAGGTGCGAAGGACGAAGTCCTGAGCCTCGAAACCCAGCCAGACGAAAGACGGCACCGGCCACCGCCGCCTCTTAACTCACCGGGTTTCGAGGCTCGCTCCGCTCGCACCTCAACCAGCGTCAACCACCGCTGCCGCTCGCACCTCAACCAGCGTCAAGCACCGCTGGTTGAGGTGCGAAGGACGAAGTCCTGAGCCTCGAAACCCAGCAAGACGAAAGACAGCATCGGCCACCGCCGCCTCTTAACTCACCGGGTTTCGAGGCTCGCTCCGCTCGCACCTCAACCAGCGTCAGGCTCGCTCCGCTCGCACCTCAACCGGCGTCGGTCGCCGTCAGGCGAGGTCCTCGCCGTCGGCGATCCGGACGTAGCTGAGGCCCTGCTGCGGCAGGAAGTTGTTCATGTGGGTCTCGACGAAGCCGAGGCCGGCCTCGGAGTAGATCCGGTCGTGGATCGCCAGGCTCCGGGGAGCGGCGACCTCGCGGACGAAGTCGATGGCCTCGGAGACCTTCAGCCACGGGGCCGAGACGGGAGCGAGGAGCAGGTCGACCTGCTCGCCGGGGCCGGTCAGGGCGTCGCCGGGGTGGTAGACCTTCTCGGCGCCCGCGGTGATGACGTAGCCGCTGTTGTGGAAGCGCGGGTAGTCGGGGTGGATGACCGCATGCAGCTCCCCGACCGCGCGCACGGGCAGGCCGGCGACCTCGAAGGTCTGCTCGGGCGCCACGACCGTGGTCCGCTCGGCGACGTCGGGGGCGTCCTCGCGGATCTTCGCGGCGACCGCGTCGATGGTGAAGACGGGTACGTCGACCGCCTGCAGGTGCTCGGGCAGGTAGTGGTCGGCGTGCTCGTGGGTGATCAGGATGGCGTCCGCGCCGTCGAGCGCGGCCCGATCGGTGAAGACGCCGGGGTCGAGCACGATGGTGGAGCCCTCGTGCTGGATCCGGACGCAGGCATGGCCGAACTTGGTGATCCGCATGCCGACCAACCTAATCCGCCGGGTCCCTACGATGCTCGGGTGACCACCACCTCGGACGGCGTGACCATCCGCCTGGCGAGCCCCGTCGACGCCGAGGCCCTCGCCCACCTGCACCTCGACGTGTGGGACGACGCGTACACCGGCCTGATGCCGCAGCAGCTCCTCGACGACCGGCGCGACCGGGTCGCCGAGCGGATCGAGCGGTGGCGCGAGATCCTGGGGTCCGGCAGCGAGCCGACGTACGTCGCCTCGGGACCCGACGGGTTGGTGGGTTTCGCGACCGCCGGGCCGGGTCGGGACAACGACCTCGACGACCACGGCATCGACCTGGAGCTGTGGGCGCTCTACGTCCGCGCCACCCACTGGGGCACCGGGGTCGGCTACGCGCTGCTGCAGACCGCCATCGCCGACCGGGCGGCGTACGTCTGGGTCCTGGCGGGCAACGAGCGCGCGATCCGGTTCTACGAGCGGCAGGGCTTCCGCCTCGACGGCACCGAGGACGAGCACGACGAGGGCCTGCACGTGCGGATGCTCCGGGCGGGCACCCGATGACGACCAGCTTCGACCTGTCCGACCCCGAGTTCGACGTCACCTCGGCGCAGGTGCACGCGGCCCGCGACGAGAGCTGGTACGTCGAGACGAACTGGGGCTGGGCCGTGCTCCGGTACGCCGAGGTCTCGGCGCTGCTGAAGGACCGGCGGTTCCGGCAGGGCAACGCCCGCTGGCCCGCGCAGAACGGCATCCACTCGGGGCTGTTCAGCGACTGGTGGGCCGAGACGCTGCTCAGCCTGGAGGGCGACGACCACGCCCGGATCCGGCGGCTGATGGTGCCGGCGTTCCGCAAGAAGACGATCGAGGCGATGCGACCGCGCTTCCAGGCGCTGGCGAACGAGCTGATCGACGGCTTCGCCGACCGCGGCAGCGTGGAGTTCATCGCCGAGTTCGCCGAGCCGTACGCCGCCCGCATCATCTGCGTGCTGCTCGGGCTCGACGAGTCGCACTGGCGCCAGGTCGCGCACTGGGCCGACGACCTGGGGGCGTCGTTCTCGATCGACGTCGGCAACCAGGTCGGCCGGATCGAGGCGGCCCTGGAGGGCCTGCACGGCTACCTCGACGAGGTGGTCGAGGACCGTCGCGCGCACCCGCGCGACGACCTGGTCTCGACCCTCGTGCAGGCCTCGGTGGAGGGCGAGCGGCTGACCCGGCACGAGCTCGGCGTCGCGCTCGTCTTCCTCGCCTTCGCCGGCATGGAGACCACCCGCAACCAGCTCGGCCTCGCCCTGCAGACCCTGCTGCAGCACCCCGACCAGTGGCGGCTGCTCGGCGCGGACCCCGACCTGGGCGGCAGCGCCGTCGAGGAGGTCATGCGGGTCAACCCGACGGTCACCTGGGTCACCCGCGAGGCGATCAAGGACGTGGAGTTCCAGGGCCTGCACATCCCCGCGGGCGGCATCGTGCAGATGCTGTCCCACAGTGCCGGGACCGATCCGGCCGCGATGCCCGACCCGTCGTTCGACATCACGCAGCAGCGGCCCCCGCACCACGGCTTCGGCGCCGGCGTGCACCACTGCCTGGGCCACTTCGTCGCCCGCACCGACATGGCCGTCGCGCTCCCGCTGCTGGCGCAGCGGATGCCCGACGCCGTACCCGACGGCCCCGGCCGCTGGCTCCCCGTCAGCGGCAACACCGGTGCCCTGGAGTTCCCGATCCGCTTCACCCCGGGCCACTGATCCCCACCCGCCGCGCACACTGGGGCGTATGACGATCGCGATCACCGGAGCCACGGGCGCGGTGGGCGGGCTGGTCGCCCGCGCGCTGGCCGACGACCTGCGCGCGGACCTGCGGCTGGTCGTGCGGGACGCCTCCCGCGCGCCCGACTACGACACCGACGTCCGCGAGTGCGAGTACGCCGACGAGCCCGCCGCCGTCGCGGCGCTGCGGGGCGTCGACACCCTGCTGATGGTCTCGGCGAGCGAGGCGCCCGACCGGCGCGAGCAGCACCGCACCTTCATCCGGGCGGCCGCGGCGGCCGGGGTGGGCCACGTCGTGTACACCTCGTTCGCCGGTGCCGCCGCCGACGCGACCTTCACCCTGGGCCGCGACCACTTCGACGCCGAGAGCGCGATCCGCGAGACAGGACTGACCGCGACGATCCTGCGCGACAACTTCTACGTCGACGTGCTGCCGTTCTTCGCCGACCGCGCGGGCGTGATCCGCGGGCCGGCCGGGGCGGGCCGGGTGGCCGCCGTCGCCCGCACCGACGTCGCCGACGTGGCCGCCGCCGTGCTCCGCTCCCCCGCCGAGCACGCCGGCGCCGTCTACACGCTGACCGGACCGGAGGCGCTGACCCTCGCGGAGGTCGCCGACCGCGCCGGGACGGCCCTCGGGCGCGAGCTGCGGTTCGAGGACGAGACCCTCGAGCAGGCCTACGCCTCCCGGCGCGCGTCGTACCCCGACGCCGAGGACTGGCAGCTCGACGCCTGGGTGAGCACCTACACCGCCATCGCCGACGGCTCGGTCGCCGACGTCACCGACGACGTCGAGCGGGTCACCGGCCGTCCCGCGCGGACCCTGGAGGAGGCCCTCACGCGGTGAGGTGGTGGACGTAGCACCACCGCCAGTCCTCGCCCGGCTCCGCGGACTGCATCACCGGGTGGGTGGTGTCGTGGAAGTGGGCGGTGGCGTGCTGGCCCGTCGACGAGTCGCAGCACCCGATGTTCCCGCAGGTCAGGCACTGGCGCAGCGCGACCCAGTGCAGACCCTCCTCGAGGCAGCGCTGGCAGGCGGGGTCCTCGACGGTCTGGATCGCCGGTCGGGCGTCGAGGTCCGCGCACGTCTCGCCGGTACGCCGCCCGCTCGCCGAGATCCGGATCTGCTGACGCTCCTCGGAGGCGACGTCGAGCATCGACTCCTCGACGTCGAGCATGGCGAGCACGTCGGCGACCACCTCCGCGGGGACGGTGCCCGCCGAACGGATCTCGAGCACCCGGTGCCGCTCGGCCTGGAGCAGTTCCAGCCGGACCCGGCTGTAGAGCTCGCTCGGCGCCTCCTGGTCCTCGACCGTGGCGAGCCGCTCCCAGGCGGCGAAGTTGCGCTGGTCGAGGCGCTGCCGGATGAGATCGACGATCCCGTGGCGGTCGTCGTACTCCAGCTCGTCGAGGCGGTGCAGCGCCGACTTGGACGCCTGCTGGAGCAGGGTGGCCCGGGCCAGGGCGTCCTCGACCGGGTCGGGGGACGGCACCTTCAGCGTCCGGGCGATCCAGGGCAGCGTCATGCCCTGGAGGAAGAGCGTCCCGCCGACCACGGTGAGCGCGATCAGCACGAGCACTTCGCGGTCCTCCGTGCCCTCGGGGATCACGAACGCGGCCGCCAGGGTGACGACGCCGCGCATCCCGGCCCAGCCGAGCAGGAACGTGTAGGTCCACGGCGGCGTCTCCCCGGTGTCGGGGTCGACGGTCGGCCGCCTGAACAGGTAGCGCGACGGGAAGACCCAGACCAGGCGCAGCACGATCACCGCGCCGAGCACCGCCGCGCAGACCGCGACGATCCGGCCCAGACCCAGATCGCTGTCGACGGCACCCTCGATGATCCACCAGGCCTGCAGGCCGATCAGCAGGAAGACGGTGTTCTCCAGGACGAACGCGATGGTGCGCCAGTTCAGCCGCTCGGCGATGCGCGACTGGGCCGACTGCAGCACGGGGGCCTTGTGCCCGAGCAGCAGACCCGCGATCACGACGGCCAGCACGCCCGAGGCGTGCAGCTCCTCGGCGAGGACGTACGCCGCGAACGGGACCACGAGCGAGATCGCGCTGTCGGTCACCGGGTCGTCGATCCAGCGCCGCACCTTCGCGACCACGACGAAGAACACGATGCCCACGAGCACGCCCCCGCCGGCGGCGCGGACGAAGTCGAGCGACACCTCCCAGGCGTCCAGGCCGGTGCCGGCGGCGACGGCGAGAGCGGTCCGCAGGCCGACCAGGGCGGTCGCGTCGTTGACCAGCGACTCGCCCTCCAGGATCGTGACGATCCGGCGCGGCAGCCCGATCCGGCGGGCGATCGCGGTCGCGGCGACGGCGTCCGGCGGCGCCACGACCGCGCCGATGGCGAACGCCACCGCCCAGGAGATCCCGGGGAGCAGCAGGTGCACCACCACCGCGACACCGGCGGCGGTGAAGATCACGAGGCCGACCGAGAGCGCCAGGATCGGGCGCCGGTTGGCGTTGAAGTCGACGAGGGACGTCTGCTGCGCGGCGGCGTACAGCAGCGGCGGCAGGAGGCCCAGCAGCACCACGTCGTGGTCGAGGTAGACCTGCGGCACCTGCGGGACGTACGACGCCGCGACGCCCACCGCGATCAGCAGGAACGGTGCCGGGACGTCGATGCGCCGGGCGACCTCCGTGCAGACGAGTACGCCGACGGCGAGACCACACAAGAGCAGGGCGACGTCCACCCGCCGATTCTCCCAGGTCGCCGTCAGGGACGCAGGGCGCGGATCCGCTCGTCGAGGTCGCGGCGGTTGTCGCGTCGGACGACGGCCTCGACGATCTCGATGCCGCCGTTGGGCGAGGCGAGGGCGTGCTCCAGCTCCGCGACCGACCCGACCCGCCAGTGCGGGGTGCGGGTGGCGGCGCAGAGCTGGGCCAGGTCGACGCCGTGGGGCGTGCCGAACAGCCGCTCGAACTGCTCGGCGTGCTCGGGTGCGCCCTGCTCGAGCATCGAGAAGATCGAGCCGCCGTCGTCGTTGGAGACCACGATGGTCAGCTCGGGCTCGGGCTCGCCGGGGCCGAGGACCAGGCCGTTGGCGTCGTGCAGGAAGGTCACGTCGCCGACCAGCGCCAGGCTGCGCGTCGAGTGCGGCCGACCGAGCGCGGCCCCGATCGCGCTGGAGACCACACCGTCGATGCCGGACAGACCCCGGTTGGCGATCACCTTGCGGCGGTCGCCGACGGCGTACCCGCGGGCCATCAGGTCGAGGTCGCGGATCGGGCTGGAGGCGCCGACGTACAGCAGGCCACCGGGAGGTACGGCGCGGCCCACCGTCCCGGCGACCTCGTGCGGGGTGAGCCCGTCCTCCGCGGCGAGCAGGGCGTCGAGCTGGCGACCCAGCGAGCGGTCCGCCTCGCGCCAGGCGTCGAACCACGCAGGATCGTCGCGGCCGGCCGGCCGGGTGTCGCGGTCGACGGTGCCGGCGACCGGGAAGGGCCGGGCGGACCAGGCGCCCCGGCCCGGAGCGGCGAGCACCTCGACGTCGTCGCGGGCGAGGAGCCGGGAGACCGGACGGGAGAGCGTCGGCCGGCCGAAGACGACGACACGCTCGATGCTGCGCCCCAGCTCGCCGTCGAGCAGCAGCCGGTAGCAGCGCAGCGCGTGGTCGCCGGTGCGGGCGCCGCTCGTGGGCTCCGCCAGCAGCGGCCAGCCGCCGTCCTGGGCGAGGATCCGCGGCGGCGGGCCGGCGTCGTCCCCGGCGACGACGACGGTGCGCGGGCCGATCGGGAGGGTCGTCACGGGGTCCACCGCTCGGTCGGGACGAGCGGGTCGTCGAGCTGCACGTTGAGGTGGGTCGGGCCGTCCTCGACCAGTGCGAACGGACCGGGCTCGGCGAGGTTGGTCGTCGGCACGAGCGGCCCGAAGACGCCGATCTGGTCGGTGGTCTGGTTGGCGCTGGTCCCGCGCAGGCGGGCCGGGCGGTCGGCGGTCACCGCCACCATCGGCACGCCGGCGTGGGCGGCCTCCAGCACGGCGGGGTGCAGGTTGGCGACGGCGGTGCCCGACGTGCAGACCACGGCCGCGCGGGCGTGCACCTTGCTCAGCCCGAGCGCGAGGAAGCCCGCCGACCGCTCGTCGATGCGGGTGTGCAGCCGCAGCAGACCGGCCCGCGACGCGTCGTACACGGCGAAGGAGAGGGGGGCGTTGCGCGAGCCCGGGGCGACCACGACCTCGGTGACCCCGCCGTCGAGCAGCGAGCGCACGACGCTGCGCGCGAGGTCGGTGCTGGTCGGGAGGTCGGTCACGAGCGTCGATCCTGCCCCACGGCACGGACAGCGGCGAGCCGGGCCTCCCAGTGCGCGACCCGGTCGGGGTCGGCCGCGAGGCGGTCCAGGGCCGCCGGGTCGACGGCGGGGACCACGACGGGCAGCGCGCCGTCCACCGGCAGCAGCGAGCTCGGGGTGACGTCGTCGGTCAGCAGCTGGACCGTGGCGAGCCCGCACGCGTACGGCAGCTCCGGCAGCGCCGCCGCCAGGGCCACCCCCGCTGCGATGCCGACGCTCGTCTCGAGCGCGGACGAGACCACGACCGGCAGCCCGATGTCCTCGGCGATCCGCAGGCAGGCCCGCACCCCGCCGAGCGGCTGCACCTTCAGGACGGCGACGTCGGCCGCCTCGAGGTCCCGCACCCGGTACGGGTCCGCCGCGCGCCGGATCGACTCGTCGGCGGCGATGGGTACGTCGACCCGCCGGCGGACCGTCGCGAGGTCCTCGACGCTCGCGCAGGGCTGCTCGGCGTACTCCAGGCCGCCGGCGGCGCGGTCCAGTGCGGTGATCGCCGCGACCGCGGCGTCGACGTCCCAGGCGCCGTTGGCGTCGACCCGGATCCGGCCGGCCGGACCGAGCGCGTCGCGGACCGCCTCGACCCGGGCCACGTCGTCGGCGAGGCCCTGCCCCGGCTCGGCGACCTTCACCTTGGCGGTCGCGCACCCGCCGCGTCGTACGACGGCGTGCGCCTGGTCCGGACCGACCGCCGGCACGGTGACGTTGACGGGGACCCGGTCGCGCAGCGGCGCCGGCCAGTCCCCCGCGGCGGCCTCCTCCGCACACCGCAGCCAGGGTGCGGCGACCTCCGCGTCGTACTCCAGGAACGGGCTCCACTCCCCCCACCCGGCGGGTCCCTCGAACAGCGCCGCCTCGCGGACGGTGACCCCGCGGAAGCGGGTGCGCATCGGGACCGAGACGACCCTCATGCGAGCTCCTTCAACCTCAGCCGGTCGGGCTTGCCGTTGGCCAGGAGCGGGATGGCGTCGAGGACGACCAGCTGGCGGGGCGCCCAAGAGCGGGGACGCTCCTGCGCCACCCACGCCCGCGCGTCCTCCAGGGAGATCGCGCCCACCACGAACGCCACCAGCCGGTTGCCCCACTCCTCGTCGGGGACGCCGAGCACCTCCGCCTGGTCGACCCGGGGATGCTCGCGCAGCCGCGCGGCGACCGCGGGCGCGGGGACGTTGACGCCGCCGGTCACGACCACGTCGTCGAGCCGGCCCAGGACCTGCAGCCGCCCGTCCTCATCGAGCCGACCGGCGTCGGAGGTCAGGAACCACCCGTCGACCAGCACCTCGGCGGTCAGCCCGGGGTCGCCGTCGTACCCGGCGAAGAGGGTGGGGCCGCTGATCCGTACCCGGCCGTCGGCACCGATCGCGAGCCCGACGCCGTCGAGCGGCAGACCGTCGTACACGCAGCCCCCGGCGGTCTCGGCCGAGCCGTACGTCGCCACCACGTGTACGCCGGCCGCGGCCGCCCGCTCGCGCAGCGTCCGGTCGATCGGCCCGCCGCCGAGCAGGATCGTGTGGAACCCGGCCAGCACCTCGGCATCCGTGTCGAGGAGCCGGTGCAGCTGGGTCGGGACGAGCGAGACGAACCGGTGCTCGCCGGTCATCGCCGCCGCCGCTGCCGAGAGCGACGGGTGGTCGTCGAGCCGGACCGGCTCGTGGCCGGCGACCAGCGACCGGCAGACCACCTGCAGCCCGGCGACGTACGTCTCCGGGAGCGCGAGCAGCCACTGACCCGAGGCCCCCAGTCGGCGTGCGGACGCCTCCACGGAGGCGAGCACGGAGGCCCGCGGCAGCACCACGCGCTTCGGGCGGCCGGTCGATCCCGAGGTCTCCACGACCCACGGCTCCGGGTCGGCCGCGGAGAGCCACTGCGCCACCCCGATTCCCATGTGCCGAAACCTAACCGGTCGTGATGGGATGCCGCGGTGCCAACCCTTCTCGGGCGCTTCGCTCCGCCGTCCCCGCTCGCCGGCCGCCTCTCCCTGCAGTCGGTCCTCTTCGCCCTCGGCGAGGGCACCTTCATGGCCGGCTCCGCGGTGTTCTTCACCCAGGTCGTGGGGCTCAGCGCGGCGCAGGTCGGCCTCGGCCTGACCCTGGCGGGGGCCGCCGCCTTCGTGGCGGCGTACCCGATGGGGCGGCTCGTCGACCGGATCGGCCCCAAGCGCGCCTGGGCGGTCAGCGGGGTGGGCCAGGCGTCGATGTTCGCGCTCTGGCCGTTCATCGACAGCTTCGCGGGGTACGTCGCCGTCGCGGTCGTGACCGAGATCGTGGGCGCGTTGGGCAGCACCGCCCACGGCGCGTACACGATCGACGTGCTGCCGCCGCACGAACGCGTGACCTCGCGCGCCTACATGTACTCCGCTCTCAACGTCGGCTTCACGCTCGGCTCGCTGACGGGCGGCGTCGCGCTGGCGTTCGAGTCGCTGACCCTGATCGAGGCGGTGCCGCTGTTCACCGCCGTCGTCTTCCTGGTCAACGCCTACTTCATCACCCGCCTCCCCCGCGCCCCGCACGACCTGAAGACCGCCGAGGAGCGCAAGGCGAAGATCCCCGGCCCCGGTCCGATGCGGAACGCGGGCTGGCTGCTGTCGATGTTCTTCTCCGGGGTGCTGTGGACCAACCAGGTGATCCTCAACGTCGTCATCCCGCTGTGGCTGGTGGAGAAGACCGACGCTCCCTGGTCGGTGCTCGCGCTGCTCTTCGGCACCAACACGGTCATGTGCATCTTCCTGCCGCTCGCCGCCGCCCGCGGCATCAAGGACCGCTCCACCGCGCTGCGGGCGATCCGGGTCTCGACGGTGTTCTTCGTCGTCTCGTGCGTCATCACGCTCTCCACCCACGAGACCATCGGCTGGGTCACCGTCGTGCTGTTCTTCCTCGGCCACGTGACGCTGACCGGCGCCGAGCTCTTCCTCTCCGCCGCCAGCTGGACGTTCGAGGCCGAGCTGATGGACCCGCGCCGACGGGGTGAGTACCAGGGCGCCGCGGAGCTCAGCAGCACCCTCGGGCGGGTCTGGGCGCCCGCGGCGTACACCTTCATGGCGATGAACTGGGGCGGGGTCGGCTGGATGGTCATCGCCGGCATCATCGCCGTCGCCGCGGCGGGCCTGCACCCCTCGACGGCGATGGCCCGGCGGTTCCTGGAGCGCAACGTGCCGCCCGACGTACTCGCCGACGCCGCGGCGTCCGACCCGACCGCCGAGGAGGAGCCGCCGCCGGTCGGCCCGCCGACCGTGACCCAGCCCGGAGAGCCGGGCGGCGACCAGCTCTGAGGGGCCTGCCAGAATCACTCCTCGTGGCAACTCCTGGTGACTGGCTGGCCGGTGCCCGGCCCCGCACGCTCCCCGCCGCGGTCTCGCCGGTCCTGGCCGGCTCGGGCGTGGCGGCGTACGTCGACGGCTTCGTGGCGTGGAAGGCGCTCCTCGCCCTGGTGGTGAGCCTGGCCCTGCAGGTGGGGGTCAACTACGCCAACGACTACTCCGACGGCATCCGCGGCACCGACGACGCGCGGGTCGGACCGATGCGCCTGGTGGGGTCGGGCGCCGCGTCGGCCGCTGCGGTCAAGCGCGCCGCGTTCCTGGCCTTCGCCGTCGCCGGCGTCGCGGGCCTCGTCCTCGCCGCCGCCACCGCCTGGTGGCTGCTCGCCGTCGGCGCGGTCTCGGTCCTCGCCGCCTGGTACTACACCGGCGGCTCCAAGCCGTACGGCTACCTCGGCCTCGGCGAGGTGATGGTCTTCGTGTTCTTCGGCCTGGTGGCGGTGGTCGGCACGACGTACGTCCAGACCGAGACGTGGGAGCTCGCCGCCCTGTACGCCGCCGTCGGCATCGGCGCCCTCGCCTGCGCCATCCTCGTCGTGAACAACCTGCGCGACATCCCCACCGACACCGTCGCCGGCAAACGCACCCTCGCCGTCGTCCTCGGCGACCGCCGTACCCGGCTGCTGTACGTCGCCCTCGTGCTCGTCGCCGCCCTCGCCGTCGTCGCCCTCGCCGCCGTGACGTCCTGGTGCGTCCTGGTCGGCCTGCTCTTCCTCGCCCTCGCCGCCCCCGGCCTCCGCATCGTCCTCTCCGACGCCACCGGCCCCGCCCTCATCCCCGTCCTGCAGTCCACCGGCACCGCCGAGCTCGCCTGGGCCGCCCTCACCACCGCCGCCCTCGTCGCCTGCGGCTGACGCCGGCCGATCCCCCGCTGGTTGAGGTGCGAAGGACGAAGTCCGGGGCCGCCCCGCCGCTGGTTGAGGTGCGAAGGACGAAGTCCTGAGCCACGAAACCCGGCGAGTCGAGATGCAGCCTGCAGTCGTCGCGGTCGTTCGACTCACCCGGTTTCGAGGCTCGCTCCGCTCGCACCTCAACCAGCGTCCGGGAAGGCGCGCCTGTAGCCCCGACGGGCTGATGCCCTGATGCTCGCGCCGGATGATCAGGCCCCGCCGCTGGTTGAGGTGCGAAGGACGAAGTCCTGAGCCTCGAAACCCAGCGAGCCAAGAAGCAGCCTCTAGTCGACGCCGCCGTTCGGCTCACCGGGTTTCGAGGCTCGCTCCGCTCGCACCTCAACCAGCGTCGGGGGAAGGCGCGCCTGTAGCCCTGACGGGCGGTGCCGGTCAGGGCTGCAGGGTCTCGAGCGGGATCGTGCCGTGGTGGTCGCGTCCGAAGACGAGCCCGTTGGGACTTCGCCAGACGAAGCTGGTGTCGTCGGTCTTGTCGTAGCGCCATCGCGTGTGGGTCTTCGCCCGGTGATGTCGCCGGCACAGCGGTGCGATGTTGCAGTCACACGTCGGACCGCCGCGGGCGGCGGCGTCGATGTGGTCACAGTCCGCCCGGCGGGCTCGGCGTTGGCACCACGGGAACACGCACGTGTGCTGGAGCAGGACCTGACGCTCACGCAACCGGTCCGGGACCTCGTAGGCATCGACATGCACGTGATCAGCCAGGTCGACGACCGGCTTCACGACCACCTGCGTGTCCGGGTTCGCACACCAGGACTTGACCTGCTCGGCCGAGACGAACGAGCGGGTCTCCTCCACCCGGGCGAGGTCCAGCTCGCTTCCTGACCCGGCGAGGGCGGCCTCGGAGAGGTGCACGTGCAGCAGCACCTGCCGCGGCTTCGTGCCCGGTCCCGCTGGAGGCGCCTCGGCGTTCAAGTCGAGCGAGAGCTGGCGCCGAGCCAGGTCACCCACCGCGATCGATCGGCGGACGTCCAACGGCGCGTCCAGACCGAGGGCGCCGAGGTCACGCGCACGCCGGGCGACGGCGTCCTCAAGATCGAGGGCGTCGGCGAGGTCGAGGGTGCCGTGGACGTCGACGCAGCCGTCGAAGGAGACCTGGCGGGTCTCGATGTCGAAGTGACGTCCCTCCTGGGCGGCGACCTGCCGGGCGAGGGCTTCGTCGGGGTCGAAGCGGACCCTCGCCTCCTCCACGGTCCGGTCGAGCTGCGCGATCGAGACCTTGTGCGCCACCGCGTGCAAGTGCGCGTCGACGTACGCCGCACCCGCCATGGGCAGGTCGAGGGTGGACTTCGCGATCCGCCGCGCCTTCCACACCGGGAGCTCCAACGACTGGACGCGGGCGTAGAGGCGCGGGAGCCGGTGGGCCAGCTCGACCGCCTCACCGAGGTACATCCGCCCCGCGTCGGTGGACAGGCCGAGCGCGGCGGCGAACTCCAGGACGCTGAACTCAGCCACGAGCGGCGCACCCGGTCCGGCGATCGTCAGCGCCTCCTCGGCGCCCGCGATCAGCACCGCGGCGTCGTCCAATGAATCGGTCGAGTGCATGCCGGCCCAGGCGACCGCGGCGGCTAGTTGGTGGGCGGCGGCTCGGGCTTCGATCTGCCTTTCGGCGCCCACGTAGGCGAGCAACGCGGATGCGTTGTCGCAGTCGTGGAGTTCCCGAGTGGCCATACAAAGATGGTAGGTGCGACCACCGACAGTCCGGGTTCTTCATCCACAGCGGCCGGGGGTGCTCGCCCGCCGTCTCTCGGCTCACCGGGTTTCGAGGCTCAGGACTTCGTCCTTCGCACCTCAACCAGCGTCGGTGGGCGTCCGTCGTACCCGGCGCTGCTTCTCGGGGCGCGGGGTTTCGAGGCTCGGCGCTGGGGCGCCTCACACCTCAGCCAGCGTCACGTTCGGCGCCCGCCGTACCCGGCGCTGCTTCCCGGCTCGCCGGGTTTCGAGGCTCAGGACTTCGTCCTTCGCACCTCAACCAGCGTCACTCGGCGCCGTCGTACTGGCCTCTGCGATGGTGACCACATCGGTCGACCCGAAGCAGCCGCCAACCCATCGGCGACCGCGTGATCTCAGTGGCCTTTGAATCAGCCGGGATCCGACTGGCGTCCGCGGCCGCCGTACCGCTGCTTCTCGGTCCGCTGGGTTTCGAGGCTCAGGACTCCGTCCTTCGCACCTCAACCAGCGCGGGGCCTCGCTCCTCGACCAGCGACGACCACACAGGTCAGTCGACGTCTTCCTTGGTCTTCATCTCGTCGAACTTCGTCGTGGCGCGCGAGGCGCGGGCCTCGACGTGCTGGGCGAGGGCCTGGCGCTGGCGCTCGAGCAGGAAGTAGGAGCCGATGCCGCTGACCAGGAAGGCGATGACGACGGAGGCCAGGATGTTCGCCTCGCCCGCGATCAGCAGCCAGGCCGAGAAGACGACGGCGAGCGCCGCCACGAACAGAACCACCCGTAGGCCGGTGTACACCCAGAACTCCTTCACGCCTCCAGGGTAGGTCGTCACCAAGCAACGCCTACATTGGAGGGGTGCTGAAGCTCCTGCTGGTCATCGCGCTGTTCGCCCTGGCGACGTACCTCCTGGTCCGGGTGATCCAGCGTCGCGGCCTACTGGGGCCCACGCAGGGCCGGACCCAGCGACCGCCGCGGCGGATCGTGGCGCCCGACGACGACGAGGACTTCCTGCGGGACCTCGAGCGCAAGCGGCGGCACCCCGAGGACCCCGACACCACCTGAGCTACAGCCGGGTGGAGACCACCGTCGACTGGCCCAGGCCCTCGGCGTACGAGTGGTCGCTGGTGATGAAGAAGTTCACGCCGATGAAGCTGAACCACAGCGTGGCCATGCCGAGCAGGGCGAGGATCGAGGCGTTGCGCCCCTTCCAGCCGGCGGTCGCGCGGGCGTGCAGGTAGCCGGCGTACAGCACCCAGGTGATGAACGCCCAGACCTCCTTCGGGTCCCAGCTCCAGTACGCCGCCCACGCCTGGTGCGCCCAGATCGGTCCGGTGATGAGTACGGCGAAGGTCCACACCGGGAACGCGAAGGCGTGGATCCGGTACGAGACCCGGTCGAGGGTGGCCGTCGACGGCACGCGGGCGAGGTAGCCGCCGCTCTTGCCCCGCTTCTCGGTGCGCTCCTTCAGCAGGAACAGCAGTACGCCGATGCCGCCGAGGGTGAACGCACCCGTGGCGATCACGGCGGAGACGACGTGGATGACCAGCCACGGCGAGTTCAGCGCCTCGCTGAGCGGGGCGACCTCGTCGTGCAGCCAGATCACCGCGACCATCAGCAGCACCAGCACCAGGCCGGTGACGATCGGCGCCATCCACGCGAGCGAGAACTTCCGGTAGAGCACCAGGTAGAGCAGCGCGACGCAGAACGAGCCGGAGATCGTGAACTCGTACATGTTGCCCCAGGGCACCCGATTCGGGTCCGCGGCCATGCCCCGGCCGACCAGTCCGACGAGGTGCACCGCGACGGCGATGACGGTGAGCAGCAGGCCGAGCCGTCCGAAGAGGTTGGTACGGCGCTCCGCGTCCTCGTCGACCTCGGGCTCGTCGAGCACCGCCGTGGTGCTCCCCCCGGCGGCGCCCGCGCTCGACGTGCGGGTGGCGGCCACCGGGACCGAGCCCACCGAGAGCGGCAGCTTGCGCAGCGCCGACCACTCGATGAGGTGGCTGAGCAGGGCGAGGAAGTACACCACCCCGCAGACCGCGATGGCCTGGTTGCTCAGCGTCTCCCACGAAGCGTTGGTCACGGGTTCTCCTTCGCTGGCGAGTCACCGCGCAGCGCGGCGACCACCTCGTCGATCTCGGTGGTGACGTCGCCTCCACCGGAGCGGTCGAGGGCGGCGACCTCGACCAGTGTCTCCCCGTCGACCACGCGGGCGCGAACCCACAGCCGCCGGGGACGGATGAACAGGGAGCCGAGCAGCCCGAGCAGGGCCAGCACCACCCCGGCCAGCGTGACGAACTTGGCCGGCGTCTTGCTGATCTGCAGGCGGTTCCACTCCTGGATGCCCTCGAAGGTGACACTGCCGAGGCCGTCGGGGAGCTGGACGGTGTCACCGACCTGCATGTCGAGGCGCAGCGGGGTGCCGTCCTCGTTCTGCACCGGCTCGGCCCCATCCTTCTTCAGGATGTAGAGCGACTGCGGCTCGCCGCTGTCGAGGCCCAGGTCGCCGGTGTAGACGAGCATGGAGATCAGCGGGTTGTTGAGCTCGCCCATCAGGTTCTGCGGGTCGCCGTTCTGGTCGAGCATGAAGGTCGGGTAGAGCACACCCTCCAGGCCGACCTGCCCGGTCGCGGCGTACGCCGACTTCACGACGCCGAACGAGAACAGCGACTGGTCCTGCGGCAGGAAGACCGTCGGCCCGGTCGTGACCACGTCTCCGTTGCCGTCGCGGACGGTGATGACCGGCGCGTACCCGTGCCCGATCAGGAACACCTCGGTGTCGCCGATGGCGAGCGGGTGGTTGACCCGCAGGTCGTAGTCCTTCTCCTCGCTCTGGTCCGCACCGGTGCAGTCGACCTGGTAGCGCGTGTCGGCGCTGAAGCCACGCGACATCCCCGCCCGCGGGCCATCGAGGAGCCACTCCACGTCGAAGTCGTCGACGGTGAAGCAGAACGGCTCCATGTCGTCACCGGTGAAGAACGAGCCGGGGTTGAAGTCGTCGTACTGCGTCAGGTTGTTGGAGAAGCCCTGCCCGACCGGCAGGATCACGCCGCCCTTGTAGCCGAACATCGAGCCGACCCCGAAGCCGACGAGCACGACGATCACCGACAGGTGGAAGACCAGGTTGCCGACCTCGCGCAGGTAGCCGCGCTCGCTGCTGACGGCGGCGTCCCCCTCGTCCGACGGGCGGACCCGGTAGCGCCGCCGCTTCAGCACCTGACGCGCACGCTCCAGCACCGCGTCGACGTCCTCGTCCGTGCGGTACGACGCGTGGTCGGGCAGCCGGGCCAGGTTGCGCGGCGCACGGGGCGGGGCGGCGCGCAGGGAGGCGACGTGCTTCCAGGTGCGCGGGATGATGCAGCCGACGAGCGAGACCATCAGCAGCACGTAGATCGAGGCGAACCACGGGCTGCCGTAGACGTCGAAGAGCCCCAGCCGTTCGTAGACCGGCGTCAGGTCGGGGTGCTGCTCCTGCCACTGCGTGGTGCGCAGGGCGTCGACGCCCTCCTGCGGGATGATCGAGCCGGGTACGGCGGCCAGCGCGAGCAGGAGCAGCAGCACCAGGGCCGTGCGCATCGACGTGAGCTGACGCCACACCCAGCGCAGCAGCTCGCGGAAGGTCAGCTCGCCCGCCCGACGGCCGGTGTCGGGGCGGTCGCTGGTGGACGTGGTGCTCACACGCCCACCTCGAAGTCGCTGACCAGGTGGATCTGCAGCCACTGCACCGCCTGGTCCCAGAAGCCGGTGACGAGCAGCAGCCCGACGGCGACCAGCATCACGCCGCCCGCGCGGGTGACCCACTGCTGGTGCCGTCGGACGAAGCCGAGCGCGCCGAGCGCCCGCTTCCAGAACAGGCCGGCCAGGATGAACGGGATGCCCAGGCCGAGGGAGTAGAAGGCGAGCAGCAGCCCGCTGCGGCCCGCGCTGCCCTCCTGGTAGCCGAGGGTGATGATCACGCCGAGCGTCGGGCCGACGCAGGGCTGCCAGCCGACGCCGAACAGGAAGCCGAGCAGCGGCGCCGCCGCGAGGCCGACGGCCGGGACCTTGTGGAAGCGCAGGTCGCGCTGCAGCAGCGGGACCAGCCCGACGAAGGCGATGCCCATCACGATCGCGAAGATCCCGAGGACGATGTTGAGGGTGCTCTGGTTGACCAGCAGCCAGGTCGCGACGGAGCCGCTCGCGACGCCCAGCAGGACGAAGACGACCGAGAAGCCGAGCACGAACAGCACGGACCCCGCGACCATCCGCCCGCGCTTCACGTCACCGGCGGCCAGGTCGGCTCCGGAGAGACCCGTCGCGTAGGAGAAGTACGCCGGCAGCAGCGGGATCACGCACGGCGAGAAGAACGACACCAGCCCCGCGATGATCGCCACGGGGACGGCGAGCACCAGCGATCCCGAACCGGCCGTCTGGCCGAACCAGTCACCCATGGCTCACGCGTCCTCGGCGAGGACGTCCTCGACCACGTCGATCAGGGTCACCTTGCCAGGGACCTGACCGGGGATCAGCGCGGCCACCCGGCCCTCGCGGTCGAGGACCAGCGTCGTCGGCATGGCGCGGACGGCCCGGCTGCCGAAGGGCAGCAGCGCCTTGCCGTCGGCGGCGTAGATGGAGGGGTAGTCGACGCCCTTGGCCTGCTCGAAGCTGCGGGCCGTCTCGATGCTGGTGTCCCGGGTGTTGATGCCGACGAAGTCGACCTGGTCGCCGAGCTCGGCGTGCGCCTCGGTGAGCATCGGCATCTCGATGTTGCACGGGCCGCAGCCGCTCCACCACACGTTGACCACGACCGGCTTCCCGCGGCTGTCGGCGAGGTCGAGCTCGCCGCCGTCGAGGGTCGTGCCGCTGACCCCCTCGACCGGGTCACCGCGCTTGTCGGCGGCGTACTGGACGACGTTGCTGTCGCCGCTGATGTAGCCGCCGTCGTTGGTGCCGCCCCCGTCGCAGGACGTGGTCAGGAGGAGCAGCGCGCCCGCGAGGGCGGCGCTCAGCAGGCGTCGGGTCATGTCAGGGCCGGTTCTCCTCGGGGGCGCCTCCGGCCGAGAACGGAGCCTTGCGGTCGCCCACCGGGATCAGGTCACCGGCGGGCTCGGAGTAGGAGACCTGCGCCAGCCGGTCGCCCACGAAGTGCAGGGAGGTCAGCGAGCAGAGCGTGCACTGCCGGCTGCGCGGGTCGTGCAGGAACGACCGCTTCTCGACGTGCAGGCGGGTGGTCCAGATCGGGAGCTGGTGGGAGACGATGACGGCCTCGTGGCCGGCCGCGGCGACCCGGGCGTCCTCGACGGCGGCCATCATCCGGGCCGCGATCTGCTTGTACGGCTCGCCCCACGACGGGGTGAGCGGGTTGCGCAGGTGCCGCCACAGCTTCGGACGCTTGACCAGGGTCATCGCACCCTCGCCGAAGCTCATCCCCTCGAACACCGTCGTCGACTCGATGACCCGGTCGTCGGTGGCGATCTCCAGCCCGCGCGCCGCCGCCAGCGGGCGCGCGGTCTCCTGGGCGCGCTCGAGCGGCGAGGCGACGAGGTGCGTGATGTCGCGCTCCCCGATGGTCTCGGCGACGCGCTCGGCCATCCGGTTGCCGAGGGTCGAGAGGTGGAAGCCGTCACGGCGGCCGTAGAGCACGCCCTGCGGGTTGTGCACCTCACCGTGGCGCAGCAGGTGGACGATCGTGTCGGGGGTGGCACTCATGCCGACTCCAGGGCTGAGGCCGCCGCGCGGGCGGCGGCGGGCAGGGCGTCGAGCACGGTCTGCACGGCGCGGTCGTCGTGGGCGGCCGAGAGGAACCACGCCTCGTACGCCGACGGCGGGAGGTAGACCCCCGCGTCGAGCATCGCGTGGAAGAAGGCGGCGTACGCCGGCGAGCTGGTGCGCGAGGCGTCCGCGAAGTCGCGGACCGGGCCCTCGGTGAGGAAGACCGAGAACATGGTGCCGCTCGCCTGGATCACGTGCGGGACGCCGGCCGCCGCCAGCGCCTCGGTCGCCGCCGCCTTGATGGTCTCGCCGGCGGCGCCGATGTGGGCGTAGACCTCGTCGGTCGCCAGCCGCAGCGTCGTGAGCCCGGCCGTGGTCGCGATCGGGTTCCCCGACAGGGTGCCGGCCTGGTAGACCGGCCCGTCCGGCGCGAGCCGGCCCATCACGTCGGCGCGGCCGCCGAACGCTGCGGCCGGGAAGCCGCCGCCCATCACCTTGCCGAAGGTGACGAGGTCGGGCCGCCAGCCCTCGACGGCGCCGTCCAGACCCCACTGGCCCTGCTTCGAGGCCCGGAACCCGGTCATCACCTCGTCGCTGACGAACAGCGCGCCGTGGCGGGCGCAGGTCTCGGCCAGGAAACGGTTGAAGCCCGGCTCGGGCGGGACGACGCCCATGTTGCCGGGGGCGGCCTCGGTGATCAGGCAGGCGATCCGGTCGCCGTGCTCGGCGAAGACCTTCTCGACGGCCGAGCGGTCGTTGTAGGGCAGCACCAGCGTCAGCTCGGTGGACGAGGCGGGTACGCCGGGGGTGCCCGGCACGGCGAAGGTGGCCAGGCCGGAGCCGGCGGAGGCGAGCAGCGCGTCGACGTGACCGTGGTAGCAACCGGCGAACTTCACGACCACGTCGCGGCCGGTGACCCCGCGGGCCAGCCGGATGGCCGACATCGTCGCCTCGGTGCCGGAGGAGACGAAGCGGACCCGTTCGACGGGGGTCCGGGCCACGATCTCCTCGGCGAGCTCCACCTCGGGCTCCGTCGGGGTGCCGTACGACGTCCCGCGCGCGACCGCGGCCTGGACGGCGGCCTGCACCTCCGGATGGGCGTGCCCGAGCAGCATCGGCCCCCAGGAGCAGATCAGGTCGACGTACTCGTTCCCGTCGACGTCGGTCAGCCAGGCCCCGGCCGCCGATCGGATGAAGCGCGGCGTCCCGCCGACGGCGTTGAACGCGCGCACGGGGGAGTTCACGCCGCCCGGGGTCACCTCGCGGGCGCGCGCGAAGAGCGCCTCGGAGTCGGGCGTGGGACGAGTGGCGGCGGACATCGCCTCATTGTCGCCCAGCGACCCAACTCGCCGGCGGCGCGGGTCGGGGTCGGATCGCCGAGAATGTGGCCCAGCCCACTGCGATCACGCTCGTTTCGGCTCCTACCCTCGAGGGCAGCATCGTGACGGCGACCACTCAAGATCTGGGTAGGTTCATCCGAATCGGGTTCCTGCGTAACCTTGCCGTGACACGATTCGTTGCAGCGACGTACCCGACGTGAGGGAGCGCTCGGGTGAACACCTTCGTTCGGAGACCGGGAGACACCGAATGACCGCACGACGATTCGGACGCGCACAGCGTGCGACGGCCCTGGTGCCCCTCGCCCTGCTGTCCGCAGCCTGGACCGTGAGCCTCGCCGGGGTCGGCGCCGGCTCCGCGACCGCGAACCGCTCTCCCGACCTCCCGCCGGCCGGCCTGCCCGACGGCACCAGCATCCCCTCCCAGGCCATCGACGCCCCGGCGAGCGTCTCCTCACCCGACGGCGTCGCGCCCGGCATCGGCGCCGGCGGTGCCGCGCAGGCGATCTCCACCGCCACGACCGCCGGCATCCCGTCGGCCGCGCTGGCGGCGTACCAGCGCGCCGAGACCGTCATCAACGCCGCCGACGAGAGCTGCAACCTCACCTGGCAGCTGGTCGCCGCGATCGGCCGGGTCGAGTCCGACCACGGCCGCTACGGCGGCAACACCCTCGACGACCAGGGCGTGGCCCGCCCCGGCATCTTCGGCATCGCGCTCGACGGCACCCGCAACACCAAGGCCATCCCCGACACCGACGCCGGACAGTTCGACGGCGACGCCGTCTGGGACCGCGCGGTCGGCCCGATGCAGTTCATCCCCTCGACCTGGTCGGTCGTGGGCGTCGACGCCGACGGCGACGGCCGGCGCGACCCGCAGGACATCGACGACGCGGCCCTGGCCTCGGCCGTCTACCTCTGCTCCGGCGAGGACGACCTGTCGGCCACGGCCGGACAGCGTTCGGCGGTCTACCGCTACAACAACAGCGACTCCTACGTCGACCTCGTCCTGTCGATCATGAACGCCTACCTCGACGGCGAGTACACCTCGGTCCCCAACGGCACCACCGCCGCGGGCTACCTCCAGCCCGACACGTCGTACACCCCGCCGCCGACCCCGTCGGCCGGCGGGACGAAGGACGTCAGGGAGAGCAAGCCCAGCGGCGGGACCACCGGCGGCTCCGGGGGCGGCGACAAGCCGGCGCCCACCAAGCCCGCCCCGACGACCGCGCCGCCCGCCCAGAACCCCGGCGGGAAGCCGCCGAAGCCCACCAAGCCTCCCGTGCCGCTCCCGTCCGTGGTGCTGCCGACCCTGCCCACCACCGGGGTCACCCCGGTCGACGAGACGCTCACCTACGCGCAGGCGGTCGTCCAGTGCGCGCTCGACTACGGCCTCAAGATCGACATCGGCGGCGTGGTCAACGTGATCCTCGGCCTCCTCAACACCGTCGTCGGGTCCGAGAAGACCGAGGCCTGCATCGCCAAGTACACCGGCGGCTGACGGTCAACTTCTGCCGACTCGGCGCGCAAGTTCTGCCGACTCGACGGGTAACTTCTGCCGACTCGCGTCAGGGGGCGAGGAGGCGGGCGGCCTCGGCGGCCCAGTAGGTCAGGATGACGTCGGCGCCGGCGCGGCGGATCGACGTGAGCGTCTCCAGGATCGCCGGCTCGCGGTCGATCCAGCCGTGGGCGGCGGCCGCCTCGAGCATGGAGTACTCGCCGGAGATGTTGTACGCCGCGACCGGGACGTCGACGGCGTCGCGCACACGGCGTACGACGTCGAGGTAGGCCAGGGCGGGCTTCACCATCACCAGGTCCGCGCCCTGCTCGACGTCGAGCAGCGCCTCACGGACGCCCTCGACGGCGTTGGCGCCGTCCTGCTGGTAGGTACGCCGGTCGCCCTGCAGCGAGGAGTCCACGGCCTCCCGGAACGGGCCGTAGAAGGCCGAGGCGTACTTCGCCGAGTAGGCGAGGATCGAGACGTCGGTGTGCCCGATGCCGTCGAGGGCGGAGCGGACCACCGAGACCTGGCCGTCCATCATGCCGCTCGGACCGACCATGTGGACGCCGGCCTCCGCGTGGACGCGGGCCATCTCGGCGTACAGCTCGAGGGTGCGGTCGTTGTCGACCCGGCCGTCGTCGGTGAGCACGCCGCAGTGGCCGTGGTCGGTGAACTCGTCGAGGCACAGGTCGCTCATCACGGTCAGCGCGTCACCGACCTCGGCGACCACGTCGGCGATGGCGACGTTGAGGATGCCGTCGGCGGCGAGCGCGCCGGACCCGACGGCGTCCTTGGCCGCCGGGATGCCGAAGAGCATCACCCCGCCCAGCCCCAGCTCGGCGGCCTCGGAGACCGCGGCGAGCAGGGAGGAGCGGGTGTGCTGGACGACGCCCGGCATCGACGAGATCGGCACCGGGGCGTCGATGCCCTCGCGGACGAACACCGGCAGCACCAGCTGGCGGGCCTCCAGCGAGGTCTCCGCCACCATCCGGCGCAGCGCCTGCGTGGTACGCAGGCGCCGCGGGCGGATGACGGGGCCGGTCATCGCGCGGTCGTGGTCTTCCGCCGGCCCGAGGGCTTGCGCTCGGACGGCCGGGTGACCTCCTGGCCGGCCTCCACCATCGCGGCCCGGCGCGCGGCGCCGAAGTCGGCGAGGGCGTCGGCGAGCTCCTCGACGTCCGGCTTCGGAGCGAGGACGTCGACGCGCAGGCCGTGCTCCTCGGCGGTCTTGGCCGTGGCGGGGCCGATCACGGCGATGATCGTCGACGGGTGCGGCTTGCCGGCGATGCCGACCAGGTTGCGCACCGTCGAGGACGAGGTGAAGACGACCGCGTCGAACTTGCCGGTCTTGATCGCGTCGCGGGTCGGCGCCGGCGGCGGCGTGGCCCGGACGGTCCGGTAGGCGGTGACGTCGTCACACTCCCAGCCGAGGTCGATCAGGCCCGCCACCAGCGTCTCGGTGGCGATGTCGGCGCGGGGCAGGAAGACCCGGTTGATCGGGTCGAGGACCTCGTCGTACTCGGGCCAGTCGGCGAGCAGGCCGGCCGCGGACTGCTCGCCCGACGGCACCAGGTCGGCGCGCAGACCCCAGTCGGCGATCGACTGGGCGGTCTTGTCGCCGACCGCGGCGATCTTGAGGCCCGAGAAGGCGCGGGCGTCGAGGCCGTACTCCTCGAACTTCTCGCGGACCGCGCGCACCGCGTTGGCGGAGGTGAAGGCGATCCACTCGTAGCGGCCCTCGACCAGGCCGCGGACGGCCTTGTCCATCTGCTGCGGGTTGCGCGGCGGCTCGACGGAGATGGTCGGCACCTCGTCGGGCACGGCGCCGTACCCGCGCAGGCGGTTGACCATCGGGCCGGCCTGGTCCTTGGTGCGCGGCACCAGCACCCGCCAGCCGAAGAGCGGCTTGGTCTCGAACCACGACAGCGTGCCGCGCAGGTCGACGACGTCGCCGATCACCGTGATCGCCGGGGGCGCCATCCGGGCCGCGCGGGCGTCGGCGGCGATGTGCTCGAGCGTCGAGGTGACCGTGCTCTGGGTCGTGGTGGTGCCGACCCGGGTCATCGCGACCGGGGTCTGCGGCGACCGGCCGGCGGCGATCAGCGCCTTGCTGACCTCGCCGATCTGGCCGACAGCCGAGAGCAGCACCAGGGTGCGGCGGTCGGCGTACTGGCTCCAGTCGATCTTCTCGCCGCAGGTCACGACCGCGACCTCGCGGTTGTCCTTGGTGGTGAGCGGGATGCCGGCGTACGCCGGGACCGCGCTGACCGACGAGATGCCGGGCACGATCTCGAAGCCCAGGCCCACCTTGGCGCAGGCCTGCGCCTCCTCGGGGCCGGACGCGTAGACGAACGGGTCGCCGGTCATCAGGCGTACGACGCGCAGGCCGCGCTTGGCCTGCTTGACGACGACCTTGGCGCGGGCCGCGTGGGTGAGCGGCTGGCCGTCCTCGCCGAAGCCGCCGTCGACGAACTCCGGGCCGGGCACCGGCTCGCCCTCGGGTACGTCGGCCGGGTCGGGGAGCCCGAGCAGGGTGCGCACCAGGGCGGCGTGCTCGGGGGCCTCGGTGACGATCACCTCGGCCTGCTCGATCAGGCCCACGGCGCGGACGGTGAGCAGTTCCGGGTCACCGGGACCGCTGCCCACGAAGGACACCCATCCACGGGTCGGGGTGGCGTTGGTGGTCTTGCCTCGGGTCATGCGTTGCGCACCTGTTCTGACTCGTCGTGCTGTCGTGTGTCCAGCTCACCGGCACCGTCGGCGAGCATCTCCGCCGCGAGCCGGTTGCCGACGCCGGCGGCATCGGCGGGGTCCCCCGACGCGGACGACCGCACCGAGAGCCCTCCGTCGGGTGAGAGCGCGATCGCGCGCACCCAGATCTCGTCGCCGTCCTCGCCCTCGACGACCTCGGCGAGGGCGCCGATCGGTGCCGAGCAGCCACCCTCGAGGGTGGCAAGGACGGCTCGCTCCGCCTCGACCGCGGCCCGCGCGAGCGGGTCGTCGAGGACGGCCAGGTCCGTGACGAGGCGGTCGTCGCTGCGGCACTCCACCCCGAGCGCACCCTGGCCGGGGGCCGGGAGCATCTGCAGCGGGTCGAGCACCTCCGTCGCCTCCTCCAGCCGACCGATCCGGGCCAGTCCGGCGCGGGCCAGCACGACGGCGTCGTACTCACCCGAGCGGACCTTCCCGATCCGGGTATCGACGTTGCCACGGAGTCCGGCGACCTCCAAACCGAGGCCGAGCGCGTGCAGCTGGGCGGCCCGCCGGGGCGAGCCGGTGCCGACCCGCGAGCCCACCGGGAGCTCGCCGAGGGTCAGGCCGTCGCGGGCGACGACGACGTCGCGCGGGTCCTCGCGCCCGGGGATCGCGACCAGCGAGATCCCCTCGGCGGGGTAGGTCGGCAGGTCCTTGAGCGAGTGGACGGCGACGTCGATCTCACCGCGCAGCAGGGCGTCGCGCAGCGCGCTGACGAACACGCCGACCCCGCCGTACGACGCGAGCGGGATGCCCGAGGCCTGGCTGCGGTCGCCGTCGGTGGCGATCTCGACGAGCTCGACCTCGACCCCCAGCTTGGTGCGGATCAGGTCCGCCACGGTGCCGGCCTGGGTGGTGGCGAGCAGCGAGGCGCGGGTGCCGACCCGCACGGGGCTCGCGGCGCTCACCGGAGTCCCTCCGGACGGGTCATCGCGTCGACGGCCTCGGGGTCGAGTGCGAACAGCTCGGCGAGGGCGGCGGCGTAGGAGACCGCGCCGGCCTCGTTGGACAGCTCCTTGACCCGCACGGTCGGCTCGTGGAGCAGCTTGTCGGCGACCCGGCGCACGGTGTGCAGCACCTCGGCGCGGGTGGTCTCGTCGAGTTCGGGGAGCCGTCCGACGAGGCGGTCCATCTCGGCCTCGACCACGCCGGTGGCCATCGTCCGCAGCGCCACCACGGTCGGGGTGACGCTGGCCTGGCGGCGCGCGGCGAGGTACGCCGAGACCTCCTGGCCGACGATCCGGCGGACCTCCCCGACCTCGCGGCCGGCGTCGGAGGCGTGCAGGTCGTCGGCGAGCTCGGCCAGGCCGACCAGGGTGACGCCGGGGAGCTCGGTCACGGCCGGGTCGACGTCGTGGGGCAGGGCCAGGTCGATGAGCACGACCGGCCGGCCGTCGGGCCGGGTGCGCGCCACCATGTCGCGGCTGATCTGTACGCCGCTGGAGCCGGTGCAGCTCACCACCAGGTCGGCGGCGCCGAGCTCGGCCTCGAGGTCGGACAGGGACACCGAGCGGGCGGCGTACTCCAGGGCGAGCCGGTCGGCCCGCTCCCGGCTGCGGTTGGCGACGACGATGTCCGAGGCCCCGAGCCGGGCCACGGTCGCGGTGGCCAGTCCGGCCATCGCGCCGGCGCCGACGACGAGCACCCGGCGGCCGGCGAGCCCGTCGGCGGCGAGTCCGGAGCGGTCCAGCGCGGCACTCACCAGGGACGGCGCGGCGCGGTCGATGTCGGTCTCCGCACGCGAGCGCTTGCCGACCCGCAGGGCCTGCTGGAAGAGCACGTTGAGCGAGGGCCCGACGGTGCCGAGCTCCTGGCCCAGGCGCAGCGCCTCGCGCGTCTGGCCGAGGATCTGGCCCTCGCCGACGGCCATCGAGTCGAGCCCGGCGGCCACCTGGAACAGGTGCGAGACCGCGCCGTCGTCGTAGTGGACGTAGAGGTGCGGCAGGAGGGTCTCGGTCGAGCGTCCGGCCCGGTCCACCAGCAGCCGGGAGAGCTCCTCCACGGAGCCGTGGAACCGGTCGACGTCGGCGTAGATCTCCAGCCGGTTGCAGGTCGAGATGACGGTCGCCTCGGTGACGTGCTCGCACGCGACGACGTCGTGGACCAGCTTCGGCGCGCCGTCGGGACCGAGCGCGACGGACTCGAGGAGCGAGACCGGCGCGGTGTTGTGGGAGATGCCCACGACGAGGACGCTCATGCGGTCTCCTCCTGGGTGTGGGTCACCACGGCCGCGCTGGCGCTGTCGTGCGCCTTGCGCTGCTCGTGGTAGGCGAGGATCTGCAGCTCGATGGAGAGGTCGACCTTGCGCACGTCGACGCCGGCCGGGACGTTGAGCACCGTCGCCGCGAAGTTGAGGATGCTGGTGATGCCGGCCGCCACCATCCGGTCGGCGACCGACTGGGCCGCGACGGCGGGGGTCGCGATGACCCCGATGGCCACGCCGTGCTCGGCGACGATGCCCTCGAGGTGGTCGAAGGGGCGTACGCCGATGCCCGCGACCGTCTCGCCGGTCCGCGCCGGGTCGGCGTCGAGGAGCGCGACCGTGTGGAACCCGCGGCTGCGGAAGCCGGAGTAGTTGGCGAGCGCGTGCCCGAGGTTTCCGATCCCGACGATCACGACGGGCCAGTCCTGGGTCACGCCGATCTCGCGGGCGATCTGGTAGCGCAGGTAGTCGACGTCGTACCCGACGCCGCGGGTGCCGTAGCTGCCGAGGTACGACAGGTCCTTGCGCAGCATCGCGCTGTTCACACCGGCCGACGCCGCGAGCAGCTCGCTCGAGCAGGTCGACGTGCCGGCGTCGGAGAGCGAGGTGAGGGCCCGCAGGTACACCGGCAGCCGCGCGACGGTGGCCTCGGGGATGTCCCGGGCGGTCTCGCTGGGCGTCCGTGCAGTCACGTTCTGCTTCTCTCCATGCCCGGGGGCAAGTAGCTGCCGCGGATGGGGGCCGGCGCAGCCCGGATTCGTCCGACGGCTCGCTCACTGTAGGAGTTTGTGAACGGGAGAACAAACTCGCGCCGGTGCCGTCCGCGGGGCGGACCTAGCACATGTGAGATGACCCACGATCGGAGGGGGTCGATCCGGCCTCAGCGGGTCAGCGCGGCCCGCAGTCGCCGCTCGTCGACCCGCCAGAAGTCGTGCTGGCGCCCGTCCACGAGGGTCACCGGGATCTCCTCGCCGTACCGCTCCATCAGGACGGGGTCGTCGAGGATCGAGATCTCGTCGTACTCCTCGCCGAGGTCAGCACAGACCCGCTCGATCACCGTCCGGGCGTCGTCGCACAGGTGGCACCCGGGCTTGGCGTAGAGGGTGACGCGCGCGGTCACGGCGCCTCCTCCAGCAGCCCGAGGGCGCGCCGCCGCTCGATCCCCCGCAGCCGGCCCTTCTGCACCTTGCCCGTCACCGTGAGCGGCAGCTCGTCGACGACCTCGATCCGCCCGGGTCGCTTGAAGCGGGCGAGCCGGAGCGCGCAGTGCTCGCGTACGGCGTCCTCGACCGCGGCCGGGTCGGCACCGGGCGCGACGACGTACGCCACGACGGCCTCGCCGGTCTCCTCGTAGGCGACGCCGATGACCGCGGCCTCGCTCACCTGGTCGAGCTCGCGGATCACCTCCTCGACCTCGACGGGATAGACGTTGAAGCCGGAGACGATGACCATCTCCTTGAGCCGGTCGACCAGCGTCAGGTCGCCCTCGGCGTCGAGGAAGCCGACGTCGCCCGTCGACCACCATCCATCGGCATCGGGACCGTCGGCGCCGTCGGGCCAGTAGCCGCTGAACAGGTTGGCGCCGCGGACCTGGATCTCGCCGGCGTCCTCCCCCTCGGGCTCGCGGCCCGCCTCGTCGACGAGGCGCACGCCGATGCCGGGCAGGGCCGCACCCACCGAGCCGAGCGCCGGCGGCCGGGTGCTGCACAGGGTGCTGGTGACCACCGGCGAGGCCTCGGTCAGGCCGTACCCCTGGTGCACCGCGATGCCGGTGCGCGCCACGAACTCCTCGACCAGCTCGGGGGCGAGCGGCGCCGAGCCGGAGAGCACGAGGCGGACCGGCCCCAGGCGCTCGGCCAGCTGGTCCTCGCCGCGCCAGTAGGCGAAGACCGGCGGCGCGACCGGGATCACGCTGCAGGCCTCGTCGTCGATGATGTCGAGGGTGCCCTGGGGGTCGAAGCGCTCCACCAGGACCAGCTTGGCGCGGTGCCGGAGCACGCCGCCCAGCACGGCGTTGAGGCCGTACACGTGGAAGAGCGGGAGCACTCCGAGGACCACGTCGTCGCCGTGCATCATCGGCGGCTCCACGGCCGCGACCTGCTCGATGTTGGCGAGCAGGGCGCGGTGGGTCAGCATCGCCGCGCGCGGGCGGCCCGACGTACCGCTGGTGTAGAGGAGGCAGGCGAGCTTCTCGGGGTCCTGGAGCGGGGGCACGGGACGGGCCTGGTCCGCGTGCAGGTCGTCGTAGGAGCGCTCGCCGGGCAGGGGTACGCCGCCGACCAGCACGATCCGGGGTGCGCCGGCCTCGGGCAGGTCCGCGACGGCGGACCGGACGCCGGGCGCGGTCTCGTCGTCGGCGAGGACCAGCTTGGCGCCGGAGTCGGCGAGCATCCGGGCCAGCTCCCCGGGCGTCGACAGCGGGTTCACGGGTACGGCGACCGCCTGCGCCCGCAGGATCGCGAGGTACGCCGCGACGAACTCCAGGCGGTTGCCCAGCACCAGCATGACCCGGTGACCGGCGACGATGCCCGCGGCACCGAGCCCGGTCGCGAGGCGGCCCACCTCGTCGTCGAGCTGCACCCAGGTCAGGCAGCGGCCTCCCGCCTCGACGACGGCCAGCTTGTCGGGGCTCTCCACCGCGGCAGCGGTGACCAGATCGGCCACGTCGCGGACGTCGGACACCCCGGCGGAGGCAGGCATGGAGGGATGATTCCACACCCGCGCCCGCCCCGCGGCGGTCTCCACGAGACGCCCTGCGGGGCTCTACCCTGGCCGGGTGACCCCGCCCGCCGTACGGCGCAGCCTCCCCGACCTCCGGCAGCGGTCCGCGCTGGCCGGCGAGGCGGCGGCCGCGGCCGCCGAGGTCGAGACCGCCCTGAACACGCCCTCCGATCCCGGCTCGGCGGCGTTCTTCGACGTCGACAACACGGTCATGCAGGGGGCGAGCATCTTCCACCTCGCCCGCGGCCTGCACCGGCGCAAGTTCTTCACCACCCGGGAGATCGCGGGCGCCGCCTGGAAGCAGGCGTACTTCCGCATCGTCGGCGTCGAGGACCCCGAGCACGTCGCCGACGCCCGCAACTCCGCGCTGTCCTTCATCGCCGGCCACACCGTCACCGAGCTCGAGGAGCTGGGCGAGGAGATCTTCGACGAGGCGATGGCCCACCGGATCTGGCCCGGCACCCGGGCGCTGGCCCAGATGCACCTCGACCAGGGGCAGCGGGTCTGGCTGGTCACCGCGGCACCCATCGAGATCGCCCAGATCATCGCCCGGCGGCTCGGGCTGACGGGCGCGATGGGCACCGTCGCCGAGCACGACGGCGGCGTTTACACGGGTCGCCTGGTCGGAGACATGCTGCACGGCCCGGCCAAGGCCGAGGCGGTCCGGGCGCTGGCCGCCCGGGAGGGCCTGGAGCTCGCGGCCTGCTCGGCGTACTCCGACTCCTACAACGACCTGCCGATGCTCTCGCTGGTCGGCGACCCCTGCGCGATCAACCCGGACGCGCGACTGCGCGCCCATGCGCGCGAGCAGGGCTGGCGGGTGCGCGACTACCGCACCGGGCGCAAGGCGGCCCGCGCCGGGTTGCTGGTGGGCGCGGCGACAGGCGCCGCGACCGGTGCCGTCGCTGCCGCGCTGGCGGTGCGCAAGCGGCACTGACCCGCTCCCCACCTGCGGATTTTGCGGACGCATTCGTTCACATGCCGGACCTCGTCTGCGTATGGTGAGCAGTCGATCGGTGGGCGACTCGGGGAGGGATCGACCGGATGCCGTGGGAGCGAGGCGACCTCGCGTATGGGCTCGACGCCCTGCGCGTCGAGGTCGCGCGCCTGCTGCGGCCCGCGGCGGTGCTCGCCGGCGGTCCCCCGATGCTGCTCTCCGAGGCCCTCACGGGTGACGGGGGCGGCTCCGGCCCGTCGTACGGCGACGCGGACCAGGCCGCCTCCTCCGAGGACTCGGAGGCCGAGCGGACCCGGCTGATCGCCCTGGTCGAGCTGGCCCGGCAGGGCGACGCCGACGCGTTCGGCCTGCTCTACGACCACTACCACGGCGCGGTCTACCGGTTCCTCTGCTACCGCACCCGGTCCACGACGCTGGCCGAGGACCTCACCTCGGAGACCTTCTTCCGGGCGCTGCGGAGCATGAACGGCTTCCGGTGGCAGGGCAAGGACTTCGGCGCCTGGCTGATGACCATCGCCCGCAACCTCGCGACCGACCACTTCAAGGCCGGCCGGACCCGGCTGGAGCTGGCCACCGAGGACATGGCCCAGCACGACGCCAGCACCGAGGGACCGGAGGACGCGGTCCTCGCCGGGCTGACCAACGAGATCCTGCTCCAGGCGCTCACCCAGCTCCCGTCGGAGCAGCGCGACTGCCTGGTGATGCGCTTCCTGCAGGGCCTGAGCATCGCCGAGACGGCGGCCGCACTGGGGCGCAGCGACGGGGCGGTCAAGCAGCTCCAGCTGCGCGGGGTGCGCAACCTCGCGAAGCTGATGCCGGAAGGGATCCGGGGCTGATGGACCTGCGCGCAGAGATCGTCGTCACAGCAGCGGCGTACGCCATAACCTCCGCCGACCACCGGTCGTTGGAACGGTCGTCCGGGTGCGGCGTCACGCTCCCGGTCCGTGACGAGACCTCAGGACGGAAGCCATGATCCCCGTGTTCGCGCGCCGGCGGGCGGAGGAGTTCGACGCGCTGGTCGAGGGCACCTCGACCGGGGCGGACGACGCCCGGTACGCCGAGCTGCTCGACCTGGTGGGGTCGCTGCGGGAGTCGACGCCCGTCGAGCCCCGGGCCGAGTTCGTCGCCGACCTCCGCGAGCGGCTGATGGCCGCGGCCGAGACCGACCTCGTCCCGGCCTCCGACACCACCACGCCACGCACGGCCGTCGAGGACCGGTTGACCGTCGCGCGTCGCTCCCCGCGCGAGCGTCGGCTGGCGGCCGCCATCGGCGGCCTCGCACTCGTCGGCGCCACCACCTCGATGGCGGTCGCCGCCCAGTCCGCCCTGCCGGGCGACGTGCTCTACCCCCTGAAGCGGGCCATCGAGAACGCCCACACCGGCCTCAGCGTCGACGACGAGCGGAAGGGCTCGACGCTCCTCGCCAACGCCAGCGACCGGCTGGAGGAGGTCAACCGGCTCGCCCACGAGGCGCCCGCCGAGGAGGTCGACGTACGCCGCGTCGAGGAGACCCTCGCGACCTTCACCTCCCAGGCGACCGAGGCCAGCGACCTGCTGCTCGGCGCGTACGAGGCGGAGGGCGACGAAGAGGCCCTGACCGAGCTGCAGGAGTTCACCGACCGCAGCTTCGAGTCCCTCGACCAGCTCGCGGCCGACGTCGGCGACGACGTCCGTGCCGCCCTGGTGCCGGTCGGCAACGTGCTGGCGGCGATCGAGACCGCGATCCAGGAGGCCTGCCCCGCCTGCACCGACGTGCTCACCGAACTGCCCCCGTGGATGCTGACCAGCGCCGAGCAGCTCGCGTCCTCCACCCTGGCCGACCTGGTCGGGTCGAGCGGCGGCGTCGCCCCCGAGCCCGAACCGGGAGCCGGCGGCTCCGGCGGCGCCGCGGTCGACGGGAAGCCCGATCCCGCGGTCGGCAAGCCGCCAGCCCCGGCTCCGGCCGGCGTCCCCTCCCTCCCGCTCCCGGCCCCCACCGGTGGCGCCGCGGGTGGCGGCGGGTCCACGGGCGGCGGTGGCACGGATCCTCAGCCGAAGCCCGGCAAGAACGTCGTGAGCGACCTCGTCAACGGCCTGCTCGGCCCCGGCGGCGGCACCGACGCCAACGGGGGGCCGAAGCCGCCGACCGTGGGCGACGTCCTCCAGGGTGTCGGTGAGGGCGTGGGCGGACTGCTCGACACCATCACCCAGCCGCTGCAGCCGACGCCCAAGCCCTGAGCGGGCGCGGCCGGTCTCAGCGGAAGACGGACTCCCGCTTCATCAGCAACGAGTAGAGCGTCTGCTGGATCGTCTCGCGCACCTGGTCGGTCACGTTGAAGACCAGCATCGGGTCGTCGGCGGCGGCACGGTCGTACTCGTCGGTGCGGATCGGCTCGCCGAACTCCAGCAGCCACTTCGACGGCAGCGGCACCAGCCCGAGCGGGCCGAGCAGCGGGAAGAGCGGCGTGATCGGGATGTACGGGACGCCGAGCAGCCGGGCCAGCGCGGGCACGTTGCCGACCAGGGGGTAGATCTCCTCCGCGCCCACCACCGAGAGCGGCACGATCGGCACGCCGGTGCGCAGGGCCGCCGACACGAAGCCGCCGCGACCGAAGCGCTGCAGCTTGTAACGCTCGGAGTACGGCTTCCCGATGCCCTTGAAGCCCTCCGGCCAGACACCGACCAGCTCGCCACCGCTCAGCATCCGCTCGGCGTCCTCGGAGCAGGCCAGCGTGGCGCCGCCCTTGCGGGCCAGCGCGGAGAAGACCGGCAGCCGGAAGAGCAGGTCGGCCCCGAGCGGCCGCAGGAAGCGACCCGTGTGGTCGTGGACCGACACCATCGTCATCAGCCCGTCGACGGGCACCGTGCCGGAGTGGTTGGACACGACCAGCGCGCCGCCCTCCGCCGGGATGTTCTCGGCGCCGCGGACCTCGATGCGGAACCAGCGCTCGGCGATCGGCCGGAGCGCGGCCATGAAGAACCGCTCGCTGATCTCGCGGTCGAAGCCGTACTCGTCGACCTCGTAGTCGCCGGTCAGGCGCCGGCGGAGGAACGCGAGGAACCGCGCGAGCTGCGGCTCCCAGTGCTCGCCGAACACCTCGACCGCCGCGTGCTGGAACGCGGCGAGCCAGTCGGCGGCCGGGATGCCGTCCAGCGGGCCGCGGTCGGTGGCGGTGACCGGCGGGCGGAGCGTCTCCTCGACGGGCTCCACGGCCGGCTCGGTGGGAGCCGGCTCCGGGGCCGCGCGGACCGCCTTGCGGGGCTGCGGCCTAGCGCTCTTGGCGCTCTTGGCGCCCTTCGGGCCGGCGAGCTGGCGGGCGGCGGAGGACGGCTGCTTGCCCGTGCCGCGGCCGGGTCGGCCCCGGGTCCCGATCGGGATGATCTCGGCGTCGCCCATGCTCGGCTCCCTAGCTCGTCGATCGTGCGGTCGTGAGCTGGCGCTCGATCCCGGCCAGCGCCCGGTCGGCGTACCCGCCGGTCGGGGGCAGGGTCGAGGCGAAGTCGGCGAAGGCCTCCGCCGTGGTGTACGCCGGCTCGAAGCCGAGCACCTCGCGCATCCGGGTCGTGTCGACGCCGCGTCCGTAGGTGAGGAAGGCGAGCTGCTCGGGCGAGAAGTCGGCCATCCGCGCGGAGCGCAGGGTGGATCCGACGTTGCCGACGAGGAAGCCGGGCATCGGCACGCTGGGACGTCGCAGGCGGCGTACGGCCTGGGAGAGCATCAGGATCCCGTCGCCGGCGACGTTGTAGGTGCCGGCGACGTCGTGGGTGACGGCGTACCGGAGCACCTCCATCAGGTCCTGCTCGTGCAGGAACTGCAGGCGGGCGTCGTGCCCGACGACGGTGGGGATGACCGGCAGCCGGAAGTACGACGTGATCGGGCTCGAGACGTGCGGGCCGACGACGTTCGCGGCGCGGATCGTCGCGACCCGGACGTCGGAGCGACGGCGGGCGAAGCCGCGGACGTACCCCTCGATCTCGGCGACGTCCTTGGAGTAGCCCGAGCGCGGCGCGCGCCGGGGCTCCATGTCCTCGGTGAACATCGCGGGGTCACGACTGCTCGCGCCGTAGACCGTGGTCGTCGACTTGACCACCAGGTTGCGCAGCCCGGGCGCCTTCTGGCACGCGGCGAGGAGCTGCATCGTCCCGATGACGTTGAGCTCTTTCATCGAGTTGCGCCCACCGGCGCTGCCCGGCGTCGCGATGACGCTCATGTGCACGACCGTGTCGACGTCCTCCTTGGCGATCACCTTGGCGATCACCGGGTTGCGGATGTCCGCACGGACGAACGAGACGTCGCCGAGGTCGCCCCGCGGGGGGACGACGTCGACTCCGATCACCCGGTCGACGGCGGGGTCGGCTGCGACGAACCGCGCGAACCTGCGCCCCAGGTCGCGGGACACGCCCGTGACCAGGACGACCAAGCCGGCGCTGCCCATGGCGACCCCTCGACCCGGGAGGTGTGGCTTACTTGCCGAGCTTGCGGCGCTGGACGCGCGTCTTCTTCAGCAGCTTGCGGTGCTTCTTCTTGGCCATGCGCTTGCGCCGCTTCTTGATGACAGAACCCACGGGATACCTTTCAACAGCTGTGAGGCGGACCCGCGGAGACACCGCAGGACCCGGACAGCCTATCCGCCGTGCGGTGGCAGGCAGAATCGCGGCCCGCGGGCCGGACGCGCGGGTCAGCCCGCGTCGTAGAAGCTCTTGCGCAGGTACTCGTTCGCGTCCTCCTCGCGGACGCGGAACGACCGGCCGACCCGCACCGCGGGCAGCTCGCCGCTGTGGACCAGGCGGTAGACGGTCATCTTCGAGACGCGCATCATCGACGCGACCTCGGCGACGGTCAGGAACTTCGCTTCGGAGATATCACCGGAGGAGTTGGCAGCCATCGTGCACCAGCTCACTTTCTTTGCGCCCGCCACCGGCTTCCCCACCGGTGATCACACGGGCAGCGCTCTCGTGAGAATAGGGCCTGGTGTGACTCATGGGGAAGAGGTGAACACAAGAAACACCAGTGGTCTACGGCGTGTTGACTTGCGGAACACCTCTGTGGGAGTCATGGCATCGGGTCGAGACCGTGCAGCGGGAACACCTCCATCCGGGTCGCGTGCACCGCCCGGTCCAGCCAGGTGTCGGGGTCGTACCCCTCGCGCCAGTCGCGGTACGCCGGGTTCCGCCCGTCGGTCAGCCGGTACGGCGCGGTGCAGTCGAGGTACTCGCCGACATACTCGCGCCAGCCGCCGGGCGTCTCGGTCAGCGGGTCGACCGGACGGCCGCCGACGATGCCGAGCAGGTGCGTCCACGCCCGGGGGACGACCTCGACGAGCGCGTAGCCGCCCCCGCCGGTGGCGACCCACCGGCCGCCGGCGACCTCGTGAGCGAGGTCGTGCAGGGCCTCGTACGCCGCCCGCTGGCCGTCGACGGTGAGCATCAGGTGGGCCAGCGGGTCCTCGGCGTGCGAGTCGCAGCCGTGCTGGGTGACCAGCACCTCGGGCCGGAACTCGCGCAGCAGCGGCGGGACGACGGCATGGAAGGCGCGCAGCCAGCCGCCGTCGCCGGTGCCGGGCGGGAGCGCGACGTTCACGGCACTGCCCTTCGCGGCCGGTCCGCCGATGTCGTGGGCGAAGCCGGTGCCCGGGAACAGCATCTGGCCGGTCTCGTGCAGGGAGATGGTCAGCACCCGGGGGTCGTCCCAGAAGACCTTCTCCACGCCGTCGCCGTGGTGGACGTCGACGTCGACGTACGCGACCCGCTCCGCGCCCTGGTCGAGCAGGCTGCGGATGCCGATCGCGACGTCGTTGTAGATGCAGAAGCCGCTGGCCCGCTCGGGCATCGCGTGGTGGAGCCCACCGCAGATGCTGGCCGAGTGCAGCGACTCGCCGCTCCAGACCTGGCGGAACGCCTCGACCGTGGCGCCGACGACGTGGGACGCGGCATGGTGCATCCCGGCGAAGACGGGGTTGTCGTCGGTCCCGAGACCGAACGCCTCGTTCGGCGCGGGGTTCGCCCCGGCGCGCATCACGGCCTCGATCATCGCCGGGTCGTGGACCGTCGCCAGGGTGTCCGCGTCGGCGGTCGGCGCGGGGACCGTCCGCAGGCCGCCGGCACCCACCACCCCGAGCTCGGTGGCGAGCCGCATCGTCAGGTCGACCCGCAACGGGGACATCGGGTGGGCCGGGCCGAAGTCGTACTCGGTGAGCGACGGGTCGAAGACGACCGTCGCCGGTCCCTCGCAGGCGGGCATGTGGCGACGCTACCCGCCACCGCCGCCCGTGCCATGATGTGTCCGTGCTCTCGACCTCGCTCTCCCTGCAGTGGTGGCCCGCCTGACGGCGGACCACGTCTGAAGCACGCACTTCACCCCACGGCCGCCCACGGGCGGCCGTTCGCGTTTCTCGGCACTCCCGTGGGCCCTCATCCAGGAGCCCCACCATGACCACGCGACACCTCTCCCTCCTCAAGCCCAGCGGCCACCTCACCCTGGGCAACCTGCTCGGCGCCCTGCGCCCGATGGCCGCGGCGCAGGACGACGCCGACTGCGTGTACGGCGTCGCCGACCTGCACGCGATGACGATCAGCCACGACCCCGCCGTACTCCGGAGCCGGACGGCGGAGCTCGCCACCCTGCTGCTCGCGGCGGGCCTGGGCCGGAGCACGCTCTTCGTGCAGAGCCGGGTGCCCGCGCACGCCCAGCTCGCCTACCTGCTCGAGTGCGTCGCCACGACGGGCGAGCTGAACCGGATGATCCAGTTCAAGGAGAAGGGCCGCGGGGTCGCGTCCACCCGGGCCTCGCTCTACACCTACCCCGCGCTGATGGCCGCCGACATCCTGCTCTACCGGCCGGACCGGGTCCCGGTCGGCGACGACCAGCGCCAGCACGTCGAGCTGACCCGCGACCTCGCGCTCCGCTTCAACCGGACGTACGGCGAGGTCTTCACGGTCCCCGAGCTGGTCACGCCGGCCGCCGGCGCGCGGGTGATGGACCTCCAGGACCCGACGTCGAAGATGGGCAAGTCGGCCGCGGACACCGCCGGGGTCATCCACCTGCTCGACTCCCCCGACGTCGTACGCCGCAAGGTGGCCCGCGCCGTGACCGACTCCGACACCGGGCCGGACGCGGTGCGCGGGGACCGTTCACAGAAGCCCGGGGTCACCAACCTGCTGGAGATCCTCGTCGCGTGCGGCGGCTCGACCGACGGGCTCGCGACGTACGGCGCGCTGAAGAAGGCGGTGACCGACGCCGTGGTGGCCGAGCTCGAGCCGCTGCAGAAGCGGTACGCCGACCTCGCGAGCGACGCGACGCACGTCGCGCAGGTGTACGCCGTGGGCGCCGCGCGAGCCCGGGACCTGACGGCGCCGGTGCTCGCGGCCGCGGAGGCGGCGATCGGGCTATGATTTGAACGCGTTCAGACTTGGACTATAGTGACGTCGCCACTAATTGAACGCGTTCAATAGAGGAGCCGAGATGAGCTGGACCGTGTGGACCTACGTCGTCTACTTGCTCGTGACCGTGCCGCTGACGGTCTGGGTGGCCAGGACCCTGTCGCGCAACGGCAAGGTGTTCCTGGAGGACGTCTTCGCCGGCAACGACCGGCTCGCCGAGGCGGTCAACACGCTGCTGGTCGTCGGGTTCTACCTGCTCAACCTGGGCTTCGTCAGCCTCTTCCTCCGCGTCGACAGCACCGTCGTGGACGTCGCGGGCGTCTTCGAGCAGCTGAGCGTGAAGGTCGGCGTCGTCGCCCTCGTCCTGGGCGTCCTGCACTTCTTCAACGTCTACGTCTTCAGCGCCATCCGGCGGCGCAGCCGGACGGAGGCGCGCCGCGGCGCACCGATGCCGCCGCAGGCCCAGGTGGCGGCGTACGGGCCGGTGCCGCCGTACGCCGCGCCGTACCCGGCGCCGGGTCGATGACCTCGCCCGTCGAGCACGTCGGTGGAGGTGACTACCCTGAGACCCGTGCCGGATCCCGCCGCTCGCTCACCCAAGGCCGAGCAGACCCGCGGGACCATCCTGGAGTCGGCGATGCGGCTGTTCCGCCGCGACGGCTACGACCGCACCACGATGCGGGCGATCGCCAGCGAGGCGGGCGTCTCCGTCGGCAACGCCTACTACTACTTCGGCTCCAAGGAGCACCTGATCCAGGCGTTCTACGACCAGGTGCAGGTCGAGCACGCCGACGCTGCGGCCGGCGTACTCGAGCGGGAGACGTCGTTCGAGGCCCGGCTGCGCGGCGTACTGGAGGCCTGGCTGGAGGTCGCGGAGCCGAGCCACGAGTTCGCCGGCCAGTTCTTCAAGAACGCCGCCGACCCGCGCTCGCCGCTCTCCCCCTTCAGCGTCGAGTCCACCCCCGCCCGCCGGGCCTCGACCGCGCTCTACGCCCGGGTCCTCGACGGCACCGACCTCAAGCTCCCCGCCAACCTCCGCCGCGAGCTCCCCGAGCTGCTGTGGCTGCTGCAGATGGGCGTCGTGCTCTTCTGGGTCTACGACGACAGCCCCGACCAGCGCCGCTCCCGCGAGCTCGTCTCCCGCCTGGTCCCCATCGTCACCCGCACCGTCCGCCTCTCCCGCCTCCCCGTCGTCCGCGGCCTCGTCGACGACGTCCTGGGCCTCGTCAACGCCCTCCGCCCCCCGCCGCCACCCCCCGCCGCTGGTTGAGGTGCGCAGGACGAAGTCCTGAGCCTCGAAACCCGGCGAGCCAAGAAGCAGCGGTCGGTACGCGCTGGAGTTGGGGTGCGGCCTCTGGTCGGCGCGCGGCGGCTTCAAGGACTACTGAGATAGCGGGGTCGCCGCAGGCGGCACTCGTCGTACCTGATCGCGGTCGCCTGCGGGTCAGGCGCTGCTTCGGGTCAACCGCTGTGGCCACCGCTACAAAAGCTCGGTACGACGAGCGCCGAGCAACGCTGGTTGAGGTGCGAAGGACGAAGTCCTGAGCCTCGAAACCCAGCGAGCCAAGAAGCAGCGGCGGGCGGGCACTCCCGGCGGCTGTGGAGGACGAACGCGGACTGTCGGTGCCCGCCTCTACCATCTTCGTATGGCCACTCGGGAACTCCACGACTGCGACAACGCATCCGCGTTGCTCGCCTACGTGGGCGCCCGCCGCACCGTCGCAGCACGAGCCGAGGCCGACCAACTCGCCGCCGCCGTCGCGTGGGCCGGCATGCACTCGACTGATTCGTTGGATGACGCCGCGGTGCTGGTCGCGGGCGCCGAGGAGGCGTTGACGATCGCGGGGCCGGGTGCCCCGCTGGTGGCGGAGTTCTCGGTGCTGGAGTTCGCCGCCGCCCTCGGCCTGTCCTCCGACGCGGGGCGGATGTATCTCGGCGAGGCGGTCGAGCTGGCTCACCGGCTCCCGCGCATCTACGCCCGGGTCCAGTCCCTCGACCTCCCGGTCTGGAAAGCCCGCCGGATCGCCAAGACCACCCTCGACCTCCCCATGGCGGGCGCCGCCTACGTCGACGCCCACCTCGCAGCGGTCGCCCATAAGGTCTCCATCGCCCAGCTCGACCGGACCGTCGAGGAGGCGCGGGTCCGCTTCGACCCCGACGAAGCCCTCGCCCGCCAGAACGCCGCCCAGGAGGGACGGCACTTCGACATCGAGACCCGCCAGGTCTCCTTCGACGGCTGCGTCGACGTCCACGGCACCCTCGACCTAGCCGACGCCCTTGACCTGGAGGACGCCGTCGCCCGGCGTGCGCGCGACCTCGGCGCCCTCGGCCTGGACGCGCCACTCGACGTCCGGCGTTCGATTGCCGTCGGGGACCTGGCTCGGCGTCAGCTCGCCCTCGACCTGAACGCCGAGGCGCCTCCAGCGGGACCGGGCACGAAGCCGCGTCAGGTGCTGCTGCACGTGCACCTCTCCGAGGCCGCCCTCGCCGGGTCAGGAAGCGACCTCGATCTGGCCCGGGTCGAGGAGACCCGCTCCTTCGTCTCCGCCGAGCAGGTCAAGACCTGGTGCGCGAACCCCGACACCCAAGTCGTCGTGAAGCCGGTCATCGACCTGGCCGATCACGTGCATGTCGATGCTTACGAAGTCCCGGACCGGCTCCGTGAGCGCCAGGTCCTGCTCCAGCACACCTGCGTGTTCCCCTGGTGCCAACGCCGAGCCCGCCGCGCGGACTGCGACCACATCGACCCCGCCGCGCGCGGTGGACCGACCTGCGACTGCAACATCGCACCCCTGTGCCGGCGACATCACCGGGCGAAGACCCATACGCGATGGCGCTACGACAAGGTCGACGACACCTCGTTCGTCTGGCGAAGTCCGAACGGGCTCGTCTTCGGACGCGACCACCACGGCACGATCCCGCTCGACACCCTGCAGCCCTGACCGGCACATCGCCCGGCAGGGCTACAGGCACGCCCTGCCCACGCTGGTTGAGGTGCGAGCGGAGCGAGCCTCGAAACCCGGTGAACCGAACGACCGCGTCGACCAGAGGCTGCTTCTCGGCGCGCCGGGTCTCGAGGCTCAGGACTCCGTCCTTCACACCTCAACCACCGACGGTGCCCGCCCTCCCCGGACGCCGGTTGAGGTGCGAGCGAAGCGAACCTCGAAACCCGGTGAACCGAACGACCGCGACGACCAGAGACTGCTTCCCGGCTCGCCGGGTTTCGAGGCTCAGGACTTCGTCCTTCACACCTCAACCAGCGGGGGCGCGACGACTTCGTCCTTCACACCTCAACCACCGACGGGGCCTGCCCTCCCCGACGCTGGTTGAGGTGCGAGCGGAGCGAGCCTCGAAACCCGGTGAACCGAACGACCGCGACGACTACAGGCTGCTTCGTGGCTCGCCGGGTTTCGAGGCTCAGGACTTCGTCCTTCGCACCTCAACCAGCGGGGGCGCGACGACTTCGTCCTTCACACCTCAACCAGCGACGGGGCCTGCCCTCCCCCGACGCTGGTTGAGGTGCGAGCGAAGCGAGCCTCGAAACCGGGTGAGCCGAACGACGGCGACGCCCAGAGGCTGCTTCTCGACTCGCCGGGTTTCGAGGCTCAGGACTCCGTCCTTCACACCTCAACCAGCGTCAGGGCCGGCCTCCCCGGACGCCGGTTGAGGCTAGGGGTCTGGTGTCCAGGCCCACGCGTGGTTGGTCAGGCCGGCGGGGTTCTCGTAGGCCGTCTCGCTGTCGTAGCCGCCGACGACGACCAGGTCGCCGTCCGCCCAGACCGCGGACTGCTGGGCGTCGACGTCGGTGCCGTGCGGCTGGTCGAGGGGGGTCCAGCGCTCGGTGCGGTCGTCGTACGCATAGCCCCAGCCGGCCATAAGCTGGCCCTCGGCGGCGACGACGGTCCAGCGCAGGTTGCTCGGGCTCGGCGCGTGCGGGCCGGGGGCGTTCGGGAGTGGAGTCCACTCGCCCGTGGTCGGATCCAGCCGCCCGCCGAAGGGTGGCCGGCCGTCGAGGCCCGTCGCGACCTGGGGGTCCAGCTCGACGAGGCGCTCGCCCGTCCAGTGCCGGAACGGGCCGACCTGGTCCGTCGGGGGCAGTCGGGTCCACCGGGAGCCGTCCCAGCGCTCCACCACGGTGAACTCGGGGGTGTCGCCGTCCCCGGTGGGCTCGGCGGTGGTGCCCGAGACCAGGACGCCGTCCTGCGTGGCGAGCGCCGAGCTGAGGCGCAGTGCGGGGCGGTGCGGGCTGGTCGGCAGCAGCGACCAGGACTCGCCGGCTACGTCGAGGACGAGGATCCGCCCGGAGCGGGCGACGGCGTACACCCGGCCGTCGCGCGCGGAGAGTACGCCGGTGTCCTCGACCCGCCGGGGCGGGGCGGGCAGCGCGCGCCACGCGTCGTCGCCCACGTCGTAGGCCCACCAGCGATCGTCGCCGAACAGAACCAGGACGTCGCCGACGACGACCGGGCGGAACCAGTAGCCGACACCGGTCGGCGCCTCGGCGATCGGGCGCCAGGCATCGGTGTCCGGGTCGTACGCCGCCCCGTCGCGCGCCATCACCTCGGGTTGCGTGCAGCTCGCGTTCGGCGGGCAGGGCGAGCCGGTGCCGCCTCCGACGACCAGCACCTCGTCGCCGGTCCACACCGCCACCGGGGAGTACCGCGGTGCCAGCGGCATCGGCGCCAGCTCGCGCCACTCCCCTCCGGATGACGGCCGGGAGTCGTCGCGCTCACCGCCGAGCCACACCGTGCCGAGCAGGGCGCCCGCGACCACTGCGACCACCAGCGCGGCCAGACCGGCGCGTCGCCCGCCCAGCCGGATCAGCTGCCCTCGGCCAGCTCGCGCGAGCGGTCGCGGGCCGCCTCCATCGCGGCGAGGAACGCGGCACGGACCTTGTGGACCTCGAGCTCGCGCAGCGCGGCGGCGGTGGTGCCGGCGGGCGAGGTGACCTGCTCGCGCAGCACGGTCGGGTGGGTGCCGGTCTCGCGGAGCATCTTCCCGGAGCCGACGACGGTCTGGACGACGAGGTCGGTGGCGGTCGCCCGCGGGAGCCCGAGGTGGACGCCGGCCTCGATCATCGACTCCACCACGAAGAAGAGGTACGCCGGCCCGCTGCCGGAGATGGCCGTGACCGCGTCCTGCTGCCGCTCGGGGATCCGCAGCACCTTGCCGACCGAGGCCATCAGCTCCTCGGCCTCGGCGAGGTGGTGGTCGTCGCAGTGCGAGCCCGGCGAGATGGCGGCCATGCCCTCGTCGACGAGGGCCGGCGTGTTCGGCATGACCCGGACGACGGCGACCCCCTCGGGCACGTGTCCCTCGATGAAGGTGGTGGTGATCCCGGCGGCCAGCGACACCAGCAGCTGGCCGGGGCGCAGCACGGGCGCGATCTCGGCCAGCACGTCGCCCATGTCCTGCGGCTTCACGACCAGCATCACGGTGTCGGCCTTGCCGGCGGCCTCGACGTTGCCGACCACGGCGACGCCGTACCGCTCCTCCAGCTCGCGGGCGCGCTCGGCCCGCTTCTCGCCCACCAGCAGCTGGTCGACCCGCCGGCCGGCGCGGACCAGGCCGGACAACAGGGTCTCCCCCATCACCCCGGCACCGAGGATGGCGGTCTGCGAGGTCATCGAACTCCTTGGGGCGCGTCTACTTCTTCGAGATCAGGGACTTGACGAAGAATGACAGGTTCTGCGGACGCTCCGCGAGCCGGCGCATCAGGTAGGCGTACCACTCGGCGCCGTACGGCACGTAGACCCGCACGGTCTCGCCGGCCTCGACGAGCCGGCGCTGCTCCTCGGGGCGGATGCCGTAGAGCATCTGGAACTCGTACGTGCCGCGGACCCGGTCGTAGCGGCTGGCCAGCGACGCCGCGATCTCGATCATCCGCGGGTCGTGGGTGGCGATCATCGGGTAGCCGCGGCCGGCGAGCAGGATCTTCAGGCAGCGCACGTAGGCCTTGTCGACCTCGAGCCGGTCGGTGAACGCGACCGCCTCCGGCTCGGCGTAGGCGCCCTTGCACAGCCGGACCCGGGAGCCCTCGTAGGCCAGCGCCCGGCAGTCCGCCTCGGTACGACGCAGGTAGGCCTGCAGCACCGCACCGGTCTCGGGGAAGTCCTTGCGCAGCTCGCGCAGGATCGTGAGCGTCTCGTCGGTGGTGGTGTGGTCCTCCATGTCGACGGTGACCGTCGTGCCGGCGTTGCGGGCCGCCCGGCAGATGGTGCGGGCGTTCTCGAGCGCGATCTTGTGCCCGCCCCCGAAGCCGGCCGCGTCGGGCAGCGACAGCCCGATGGCGCTGAGCTTGATCGAGACCTCGGCCGCCGGGGTCAGTCCCGCAGCGGCGAGCTCGCGGAGCAGGACGACGTACGCCTCGACGGTGGCCTCGGCCTGGTCGACGTCGAGGGTGTCCTCGCCGAGGTGGTCGAGCGTGGCCCGGAGCCCGTCCTCGGCGAGCCGGGCCGTCGCGGCGACGGCCGCCGCGGTCGTCTCACCGGGCACGTAGCCCGTCACGATCGCCGACGACACCGGCAGCGTGCTGACGAGCGACTTCACCCGACCACTGCGCGAGAGCAACAGGATCGGCTGGCGGAGCAACGACATGCCCTCAGGCTACGTGGCCTCCCGACGCGTCCCCCTGTTCCCTCAGGTGGCCCGCCGCCCGGTCGATGTGCAGGGCATCGACGGATGTGAGCACAGAAAGGCGGGCACCGTGGAGGAGATGGACGAGATCGTCCAGGAGTTCCTCGTGGAGAGCCACGAGAACCTGGACCAGCTCGATCGTGACCTGGTCGCTCTCGAGCAGTCCCCGGGTTCGCGGGAGCTGCTCGGCAGCATCTTCCGCACGATCCACACGATCAAGGGCACCAGCGGCTTCCTCGCCTTCGGCAGCCTCGAGGCGGTCGCCCACGTGGGCGAGAACCTGCTGGCCCGGCTGCGCGACGGCAAGATGTCGATGACGCCCGCGACGACCGACGTGCTGCTCGCCATGGTCGACAAGGTCCGCGAGCTGCTCTCGGCGATCGAGGCCGGCGGCACCGAGGCCGGAGTGGCCGTCGACAGTGTCGTCGCCGCCATCACCGTCGTGCTGGAGGGCGGCGAGCCCGCGGCCGCGGCGACTCCCGCGACCCCGGAGTCCGCCGAGCTCGTCGCGGAGCCCGAGCCGGAGCCGACGCCGGAGCCGATCCTCGAGCCCGTGGCCGACGTGGTCGCCGACCTCCTCGAGGAGCTCGGTGCGAGCACGGCCGAGGAGCTCGAGGTCGCGCCGGAGCCTGCCCCCGCTCCGGCCCCGGCGCCCGCTCCCGCACCCCAGGCCGACGCCGCCACGGACGAGCCGGCCGCGCGCCGTACCGTCGCCGAGTCCTCCATCCGTGTCGACGTCGACCTGCTGGACACCCTGATGCGTCTGGTGGGCGAGCTGGTGCTCACCCGCAACCAGATCGTGCGCCAGGCCGGCGAGCAGGCCGACCAGGACCTCGCCCGCTCCTCGCAGCGGCTGAACCTGATCGCGACCGAGCTGCAGGAGGGCGTCATGAAGACGCGCATGCAGCCGATCGACCACCTCTGGTCCAAGCTGCCCCGCGTCGTACGCGACCTCGGTGCGCAGTGCGGCAAGAAGGTGAGCCTGGCGATGGTCGGCCGGGAGACCGAGCTGGACCGCTCGCTCCTGGAGTCGGTCAAGGACCCGCTGACCCACCTGGTCCGCAACGCCGTCGACCACGGGCTCGAGAGCCCCGAGGACCGCGTCGCGGCCGGCAAGTCCGCCCAGGGCACCCTGACCCTGCGCGCCTACCACGAGGGCGGCCAGGTGGTCGTCGAGGTGTGCGACGACGGTGCCGGCATCGACGCGGAGAAGATCGCCGCGAAGGCGGTCCAGCGGGGCCTGCGCACCGAGAGCCAGATCGCCACGATGTCGCAGGCCGACATCCTGCAGCTGATCTTCCTGCCCGGCTTCTCCACGGCCGCGGCGGTCACCAACGTCTCCGGCCGCGGGGTCGGCATGGATGTCGTCCGCACCAACATCGAGGGCATCGGCGGCACCATCGAGGTCGAGTCCGTCGTCGGGCGCGGTACGACGTGCCGCCTGCGGATCCCGCTCACCCTGGCCATCGTCCCGGCGCTGACCGTCGAGTGCGCCGGCGACCGCTACGCCATCCCGCAGGTCAGCCTGCTGGAGCTGGTGGCCCTGGACGCCGACCGGGCCGCGACCGCCGTCGAGGACGTCAACGGCGCCTCGGTCTACCGGCTGCGCGGCACGCTGCTCCCGCTGGTCCGGCTCACCGACGTCCTGGGCGTCGAGTCCGACCGCTCGGACGGTCACGTGCTGATCGCCGTACTGCAGGCGGACTCCAAGCGGTTCGGCCTGGTCATCGACCGGGTCCTCAACACCGAGGAGATCGTCGTCAAGCCGCTCGGCTCCCAGCTGAAGGCCCTCGGGACCTACTCGGGCGCCACCATCCTGGGCGACGGCCGGGTCGCGCTGATCCTGGACGTCCAGGCCCTGGCCCGTCGCGCCCTGGTGGCCGACGTGTCCGAGCGCGCCGACACCGCCTCGACCGACGAGACGCTCGGCGGCGGGGAGCACCTGCGGATGCTGGTCGCCGGCATCGGCGGCGGTCGCCGGGTGGCCATCCCGCTGTCCTCGGTCGCCCGCCTGGAGAACATCCCGGCCGACCAGGTCGAGCAGGTCGGCAGCCGCGAGGTCGTGCAGTACCGCGGCGCGATCCTGCCGCTGCTCCGGCTCAACAGCCACCTCGGCGCCTACAGCGAGCGCGAGGGCGAGGACCTGGTGGTCGTCGTCTACTCGGCCGGCTCGCGCAGCGTGGCCATCGTGGTGGACGAGATCGTCGACATCGTCGACGACGAGACCCAGGTCAGCAGCGACGTCGACGACCACGGCCTGCTGGGCAGCGCGCTCATCCGCGACCGGATCGTCGAGGTCCTCGACGTGCGCGCCGCGATCCTCGCGGCCGACCCGAAGTTCTACGCCATCACCGACGCGGAGCTCGACGGCCTCGCGACGAACGAGCTCCAGGAGGCGATGTGAGCACCCGGCTGGTGACCTTCACCCTCGACGACCGCATGTACGGCGTCGGCGTGGGCGCGGTCCAGGAGGTCCTGCGCGGGTTGCCCCGCACCCGGATCCCGCTCGCCCCGCAGACCCTGGCGGGCCTGATCAACCTGCGCGGTCAGGTGCTCAGCGCCGTCGACCTGCGCGAGCAGCTCCAGCTGCCGCCCCGCAGCACCGAGCACGAGCCCATGCTCGTGGTCATCCGCGTGGCCGGCGAGCCGGTCGCGTTCCTGGTCGACACCATCGGCTCCGTCGTGGACGTCGAGGACGACCAGTTCGAATCCCCGCCGGACACCCTCTCCGGCCCCTCTCGGGAACTCATCCTCGGCGCGTACAAGCTCGACGACCAGCTGCTCCTGGCGCTGGACGTCGATCGCGCGGTCGCCGCCTGACCCGTCCCGAAAGGACCCATCATGAAGAGCCCGATCACCTGGACCGTCGGACGCCGGCTGGCCGCCATCGCCGGCATCGGCGCGGTCACCGCCGTCACCATCGGCGGCGTCGCCCTCAACGGGCTGCGCTCCCTGGACCGCGAGGCCGACGACGTCGCCCGGTACGGCGACGCCGTGATCCTGGTGCGCGCCATCGACACCCGCACCAGCGAGCTGAAGGTCACCGGCGTCAAGGCGCTGGCGGCGGCGGACCCCTCCGCGCTCCTCGCGGACGTGGAGGACGACCTCGGCCAGGTCGAGGACTACCTCCGGCAGCTCGACGCCCTGAACCTGGGCGGCGGCGACGACGAGCAGACCCGGGCCTTCCAGAACGCCTTCGTCGAGTACGGCGAGGCAATCACCGCCATCGTCGCCAAGGTCGCCGCGGACCAGACCGGCTGGCAGCGCAAGGGCGCCCAGCTCGTCGACGAGGTCCAGACGGCCAACGACGCGACCGACGCCGTGGTCAGCGCTGCCATCGAGGCGATCACGGCCGCCTCCGAGGCCGAGGAGGAGACCATGCAGAACACGCTGTCCTCGTCCATCCGGCTGCTCATGATCGCGGCGGTGGTCGGGCTGCTCGCTCTCTGCGTCCTGGCCACGCTGATCGCGCGGTCGATCACCCGGCCGCTGCGCAGCAGCATCGACCTCCTCAAGGCCTTCGCGGGCGGTGACCTCACCCAGCGGGCCGAGGAGCGCTCGGCCGCCGAACTCGGCGAGCTCGAGCACGCCCTGAACCAGTCCGTCGACTCCGTCGGCCGGATCATCGGCGCCGTCTCCGCCTCCGCGAACGCCGTCGCGGCGTCGTCGGAGGAGCTGTCCGCCTCCAGCCAGCAGATCGCCGCCGGCGCCGAGGAGACCAGCGTCCAGGCCGGCGTCGTCTCCAGCGCCGCCGACGAGGTCTCCCGCAACGTCGGCACCG